>JAABUV010003125.1_pt1 | contig 21427 bp, 22 predicted proteins | sample 5559971 | NCBI WGS metagenome assembly JAABUV01 (sample SAMN10711881, study PRJNA513362) | rock metagenome | isolation source: Antarctica rocks | place: Antarctica: Victoria Land, Knobhead nord | collected 2015-12-19
CTCATGCGCCGATGCGCATACCTGTGAGCGCAGGGGCGGCTGCGGCAGCGGGCGCGGGGCGCACCGGCTGCGCCGGCGGCGCGGCCGGCGCCGCCGGCTGCGGCGGCGGCGCGAGCTGCACTGACAGGCAGCGCCAGGCGTAGCGCCCGCCGTCGGTGTTGGGCACGGCCTCGCACAGCACGCGCTCGCCGGCCACGGGCGGCCGCCCGGCGACCACGGCCGTCACGTAGAACGCGTCACCGTCCACGATGCCGTAATTGGGCGGAATCAGCTGGCTCACCACGCCCGTCCAGGTCTGTGCCCGCGCACACGGCGTTTGCTTTCAATGCCAGGCATGCAGCTGTGCGTCGAGAGCTCCCGCGAAAGCGCGCACAGGCCTGACAGCGACAGGCGCTGCGCCCGTGACGCAGCTGGCCTGCATTGTCGCCGGCGGCGCACGCCTGCGGGAGCTTGGGAGCTGCGCGCCGCGCCAGGCTCGCCCGCACCTGCTGGGCGATGAGCCCGCGCCGCTGCAGGCGGGCGGGCGCATGCATGCTGCGGCGGGGGTGCGCTGCGCACCCGCGCAGGCGCCAGCGAGGCCTGCATCATCATCGGCGGCCCCAGCGCCTGCTGCGCCGGCGCCCTGCTGTAGCCGCCCTGCGGCGGCCCCTGCTGCATCGCCTGCTGCGGCGGGCCCGCCGACGGCCGCCCCTGGTCCCAGTCGCCCCTGCCCGCAGCCATGTCTGCGCGACACACGCACCGCGCTCAGCGGAGCCTGGCTAATTAAAGCTTTACATGTGTTGCCCCGAGCAAGCCAGGATAGTCCTCGCACGGCAGGTTGAACCTGGGAGCACTGCGATAAACCCCCAGGAAAAGGGGGGCCTGTACCAGGCTGCTGCGCGTCCATGCCCTGCCACGGCGCGCCCTGGCCGACCTGCGGCCCGAAGCCGCTGCCGCCGCCGCCGCCGCCGCCGCCGCCGCCGCCGCCAAAGTACTGCGGCGACCCAGGGGCCTGCATGCCTGACAGGCCACCGGCCAGGGGCGCAGCCGACCCGGGCGCGCCGGCGCCCTGCCAGCCAGGGCCCCACTGCTGCCGGGGGCCGGGGCCGCCCTGCTGGCCCTCTGGCGCGCCCCACATCCCCGGCTGCTGCGGCTGCTGGCCATAGAAGTCGCCCGCGCCGGACTGGTGTGCGGCCTGCCCGCGCACACGCCAGTTCCCTGAGAGGCAGCGTCGCATGTCCCGCCCGCTCGCACAACACACCTGTCGCGTGCGCGTCTACGGCAAGGGCATAGCACTGCATTGTGGCGGCCTGGGGCGCAGACCTGCTGCTGGCCATACGGCTCGAACATCATAGGAGACAGACCGCCGTCCTGCTGCGGCCAGCCCTGCTGCAAGCCTGGCTGCTGCTGCTGCGGCATCCCCAGTCCCTGCGTTGCAGAGAGGGCACGCTACTGCCTGGCTTGTCCTCATAGCGTGGTCAGACAGCGCGCGGAGATTGCAGGTCAGAAATTATTGCCACGCTCCCAAAGTCGTCACGCATACGCAAGAGTCACGCATACGCAAGCCAGGACACCCTCCAGCTATGCCAACACGGTGCACGTTGCACGGTTGCGCACCTGCTTCATCCATGGCATGCCCTGACCGCCACCGCCGTCTGCTTGCTGGCGGTACATTGCGCGCCCTGCCTGCCACTGCAGCCCTGTGGTGGGCCCAGTGCGCCCCTGACGGTTGGCCAGGTAGAGTACAGAGTACAAAGCTCTCTGAACGCCTGTTCAGGCAGGCGGGTTCTGCCTAGGCACAGCTTGCCAAGCGCCCAAGCCAGTCAGGCAAGTCAGGCAAGCTTGCGATTGACGTGCTCAAGTGAGTCAGTGAACTGCAGTCCTGCTTTGTGTACAGGTGCACCAGGAGCTGTCTTGTCATTGCTGCTGGTCTAGTAGAAACGCTTCGTGCTTGCTTTGCATCTTGCTCTGGTCACAGCACCTCTGACGTACAGCGTCGTAGCACTGGCCTCATCATGTGAACAGAGCTGCCCCGATGCCGTCCTTCCTAGCACTTGCGCTCTTTGCTCCGCTCACACAGCGCGTCCTGCTGCGCCTGCGGCCAGCGTACCAGCCCCTGTGGGCCCTGCGGCACGCCGTGGTGGCAGAGCGGATATCGCTGCGGACGTTTGCGACGTTTGGTGAGGCGCTGCGTCCCTGCTTGACAAGGTGTATCACTGCTGCACTGCGTGCGGCGGCCTTCGTCCCGAGCCACTGGCGTTCACGCGCTCTCCTCCTGTCACAGGCAGCGCAGCGTCCAGCAAGGCCAAGGTGGTGTACCGGTGCAGTTCGTGCGGCGAGGTGGCCGGCCAGTGGAAGGGCCGCTGCCCGGCGTGCGATGGCTGGAACACGTGCGCGCCCCGCCCCTGCACGTGCTGCTCCCAGCTCAGGGGCCGCCGCCGAGCGTCAGCTGTAGCAGCCGGTAAACCCCCTCTCCTTCAGCGTCCAGGCGCTTCCGCACTGCAGAAGCAGCGGACCACCAGCGCGCGTCCTCGCAGCAGCAGCGATGCCAGGCTTAGTGCTGTGCGCGCCGCCAGGCTGGAGAAAGAAGCAATTGCGGCGAGCTCGGGGTCTGGGGGCGGCGGTGGCGGGGTGGCGGCGGCGCGCGCCGCTGCCGGCGGCGCGCAGCGCGGCCTGAGCCGCGTGGGCCAGGCGCCGCCGGCGACGCGGCCCCGCTTGGGCGGCTGGGTCGCGGAGACCATGCAACGTGCGCGCCCGCCTGCTGCATAGGAACGCGCACGCCAGAGCCGGGCCCTCCGCTGTGCTAGCCCGGCCTCTGGCAGCCTGAGGTGGCGCCTTTCCCCAGTGCGTCCACCTACCAGCAACTGCCAGACGCGTGCTGGCACAGCGCGCTCTGGCAGCGGCGTTGGCCGGGGTGCGCAGATGGCGGGCGCCCGCGCAGGCCCGCAGCGGCTGAGCGACGTGCGCCGAGGCGGGTACACCGCGCACTGGCGCATCCCGCTGGCGGGCGCGACGGGCGCCGAGCTGAGCCGCGTGCTCGGCGGCGGCGTCGTGCCGGGCTCGCTCACGCTCGTCGGCGGCGACCCAGGCGTCGGCAAGGCGCGCGCCAGCCCCTGGTCAGGGTAAGGTCTGTCCTGGCCTGTCCTGGCCATGTCACGTCCTGGCGGGGTGCATCGAGCGCTGTGCGAATGCTCTTGCGGCCGCGCCGTCGCATCAGCTCCTGTCTGCCAGTGTGTCTCTCAGCGTCGGTCAGCTGAAGAAGTAGCTGCCCTGCTCACTTGCAGTGCGTCCGTGGCGCGCTGCGGCGCGCTGCGACGCTGTGAGGTCCAGCAGCCCGAGTGTGTTTCGGATGCAAACGTGCGCGCGGAGCAGGTCGCAGGCGGCCGCCGAGCTGACCGGCTGCTGCGGGGGTGCGCAGAACACGCTGCTGCTGCAGGTTACGTTGCTGCTGCAGGCCGCGTCGCTGCCGAGGAGAGCCTAGCCCTAATCCTAAGCCTGAGCTCCTGACCGGCTGCTGTGGGAGCGCGCAGAGCACGCTGCTGCTGCAGGTCGCGTCGCTGCTGGCGCCGCCGGGCGAGCCGGCGCCGACGGCGGACGGGGCCGAGGCCGACGCCGGCCCAGCGGCCGAGGACGGGGGCGGCGCGGATGCCGAGCCCGGGAGCGCGGTGCTGTACGTGTCCGCCGAGGAGAGCGTCGAGCAGGTGCCGCGCCCCGGGCTCTTGGCGCAGCCGGCGTGGCCGCCGGCAGGCCAGGCGACCAGGCCTGCGGCCGGCTCCCAGGCAGACCCTGCGGGAGGGCATTGCTAGGCCAAGGCCGCGGGCCCGCGGCCGGCACCGCTTGGCGCCCTGTTGGCACTTGCGTCAGCTGTATAGGGTATAGGCATAGGTGCTCAGCTGCTCCAAGCGCCCGGCGCTGCCGGCGCGCGGGCGCTTAGAGAGGGCCAAGGCAGGGCAGGGCGCGGCGCGCTGCCAAGTTCGCAGCGCAAGGCCGGGAACTCGCGCCTGCGGCGCGCAGGTCGGCAGCCGCGCAGAGCGCATGGGCCTGGCCGGCGCGGGCAGCGTGTTCCTGTACAGCGCGACGCGCCTGGAGGACATCCTGCGCGAGGTGGTGGCCATGCGCCCGCGCGCAGTCATCGTTGACTCCATCCAGACCGTCTACCTGGACGACGTGGCCGGCTCCGCGGGCAGCGTCAGCCAGGCGCGGGCGCCCCCGCGCGCGCGCGCCCCGCCCGGCGCGCGCCGCGCGCGCGGCCCCGCCCGGCCGGCACGGCCGGGCCCTCGGGCGGCGCGGACCGGGCGCGGCGCTTCTGCCCCGCCCAAGTCCTTTTTTTATTTTTATATATATATATTTTTTTGGGGTGGTAAAGCCCTGGCCTGGTAATGTAGGCCCCGGGTACATACATGTAAGGCTGGGCGCCGGGCCGGCCGCCGCGCGTGCAGCGTGAGGGGCCTGCCGCGGGGCCGCGCGCAGGTGCGCGAGTGCGCGACCGCGCTGCTGCACGTGGCCAAGCGCGAGGGCGTCCCCATCTTCCTCGTGGGCCACGTCACCAAGGCGCGCCCCGGCGCGCCGGCCTGCACCATGCCACTGATTCAACCCCGCTGTAACCACTGCTGACCCTTACCCTGCCCAACACTGGCAGACATCATGCCTGCCGCCACTCCTGCTGCCCTGGTGGCGCCGCTGCCGCCAGGGCCCGGCGCCCGGAGTCAGCCGGCGGGGCGCGCTGAGCCGGGGCCGCTGAGGGCGCGCCGCTTGTGATTTGCAGGACGGCTCGATTGCTGGCCCGCGCGTGCTGGAGCACATCGTGGACGCGGTGCTGTTCATGGAGGGCGAGCGCCGGGAAGCCTTCCGCCTCGTGCGCGGCCTCAAGAACCGCTACGGCGCGACCGACGAGGTGCGGCGCCCTGCGCATGCCTGCGGCGGGCGGCACGCTCCGCATGTATCGGCGTGCCTGGGAGGACAATGGGCGCAGGCCGAGGCTGCAATGTTGAAGCTAAAGCAGAGCCAGCGAGGAGCAGTCCTTTGTCACAGCATGCGGAGACCACTTAGCAGGCTTGGCAGCGCGAGCGAGGCGGGGATGGCGGCCGCGAATGTGCAGCACGCCAGGCTACACTGTGTGTGTCACGGCTGGAAGGCGCTTTGCACTGCCGCGGACGCGCAGCGGGTCGCTGGTGTGCGCCGAACACGCTGATGGGCTGCGGCGGGCGCGATTATAATGACGGAGTGCGGAGTGGCAACCGGTGGCCGACCCCACCAGTCACCCGCGTGCGCATGTCTGCTGCGCGCTCCGTGCAGGGTGGGCGGATCGGAAGTGACAAAAGGCTTCTGGACGGCGGTAGGCGACCAGGTTGCGCGCGCGCATGCCGAAGCGCGCCGCGCGGCGCGCAGGTGGGCGTGTTTGAGATGACCGAGGGCGGCCTGGCGGCGGTGGCCAACCCGAGCGCGCTGTTCCTGCGCGACCGCGCGCTCGCGCCCAACGCGTCCTCCGCCGTCACCGTGGCCATGGAGGGCACGCGGCCGCTGCTGCTGGAGGTGCAGGCGCTCTGCTCGCCCGTGCACCAGGTGCGCCTGCGCGTGCGCCCGCGGGCCTCGCAGCCGCCGCTGCTGCAATAACGATGTGGGAACGGCTGGCGCCCTGTCCGCTACCATGCGCCGCGGCGGCCGCCGCCCTGGCTTTGCAGGCGGTCGTGTGGAGCGCCATGCATAGTTTAGGTCTAGGCACATGGGGTGGGTGCCCGCACGTGGTAGACCGGCAGCCTCCGGCGCGTGTTCGGCGGGCGGGCCGCGGTGACGCGCCGCGCGCCGGCCGCAGGGCGCGGGGCCGCCGGCGCGCGTGCCCAACGGCCTCAAGGGCACGCGGCTCAGCCTCATCCTGGCGGTGCTGTCCAAGCACGCGCGCATGCCGCTGTACAAGGTGCGCGCCCGCCGCCGCGGCGCCCCATGCAGCTGCCGCCTGTGCGGCACCGCTGGCGCTCGACGCTTTTAAATATGCCCCGGCCTGCTCAAGGCCGGCCTGGGCTCAAGGCCGGCCTGGCGTGCGCGCGAGATTGGGCGCTGGGGCGTGCACATGCCGCCCAGGCTGCTCACAGCAAGAAGCATGCGCAGGCCAACCCCACTCCTTTGCACCAAGCCGGGCCTGAGCATGCGCAGGCCAGCCCTGCTCCTCTGCGCGGGGCCGGGTCTGAGCACGCGCGCGGTCGCCAGGTGGACCTGCACACCAATGTGGTGGGCGGCCTGCTGCTGAGCGAGCCGGCGACCGACCTGGCCGTCGCGCTGGCCATCGCGTCGTCCTTCCACGAGCAGCCCATCGCCGCCGACCTGGCCGCCATCGGCGAGATCGGGCGCGCCGCCGCCCGCGCCTGGGGTTAGCGTAGGTATCCAGGGCGGCGCGGGTGCCGTGCGGGCTCCTGGCGCGCTCGCCCTTCGACGCAGGCGCAGCTGGCCGCCTGGGTAGGTATTCTCGAGCGCATGCCCGCGCACGGCGCCGTCGCGGCGCGGCATGAGCCGCGCCCACCCGCGCGCGCGCGCAGGCTGGGCGGCGAGCTGCGGCCGGTGGCGCACGCGGAGCGGCGCATCGCGGAGGCCACCAAGCTGGGCTTCTCGACCGTGCTCGTGCCGGCGGCCAGCGCGCCGGCCGCGCGCGGGCGCACCGCCGGCGCGCGCATCGTGCCCTGCCGCACCGTGGTGGACGCGCTGACGGCCGCGCTGGGCGCCGCGGCGCTCGCGCGAGGACGCGGCCGCGGCCGCGGCGGCGCCGACCGGGCGGCCGGCGAGGAGGCCGCCACTGCCGGCGAGGCCGAGGAGGCCGCCGGCGGGGAGTCCGAGGAGGAGGCGGGGCTGGAGGCGGAGGAGGCGCCGCAGCGGGCGCTGGCGTGAGGGCGGCCGCCGCATGGGAGGGCGCGTGCTTGCCGAGCGCCCGGCGCCTCGGGCCAGCGGCCGGCGGCGGCTGCGGCGGCGCGCGCGGCGCGGCGCTGCGGCGGGCTTGTTTCGAGGCGCTACCGCCTGTGTGCATTATTAGTGCACCAGGCCAGTGCGCCGCATTGTTGCACTGGCTTGGAAAGCGGCTGTTGCAAGTGCAGTCATCTGAGTGATTTGTACCCATGAATAATTTGCACCCGTGAGAGGCCCCACCCGCATCCGTATGAGTGGTGAATTGTATCATTGTAACACACCTTGCACCAGCCAGGCTAAGGCGGCTTAGGCGGTGGTCAACGGGGCCACTGTGCAGCTTTTGCATTGCACGCGGCAGCCATGCCGACACCGGCAATCAACACTCTAGCATGTCTCAGACCACACATTGATACCATGTCTTTGGTGCCAAATGACATTTAAGGCAATCTTCTGACTGTTTAGGGCGAGCAGGGAATCTAGAGGGTTGAGCGCAGCTTGATCCAAACAAGCTAAAGGGAGGCAAAAGCAGCGTCCCTCTGTTGACAAAAGCCTGACAGGATGCAGGCCAGCGAGAGCCTGCCGGCTGGTGGAGCAGGCCCCGCGCTTGCCCGCAGCACCCACCGCGGGTGCCCCCTGCGGCAGCACGCGGCGCTCAGGCAACACAGGAGGAGAGCGGCGCGGTCAGCTGCGCGGCAGCAGACCGCTGCGGTGCGCTCTGCAACTCGACTCCTGCATGCGTTCCCCTCATCTGCTGCTTTGCCTTAGCCGCTGCTGCTGCCCAGACAGGCCTTGCATACTGTGAAGCACAGTGCGTTCATGTACCTCTTGCACGTGCTTGGTGACATATGCCTGCGCCGCACCTTTGCCGTGGGCGTCCGCCCCCCTGGCGGCGCTGCCGCGGTGCCAGCTTCAGCAGCGCATGGACGGCGCCAGGCCGTGGCCACGGACGGCCCGCTCGTGATGCCGGAGAAGAAGCAGGTGGTGATGCCAATGTACTGCGAAAGCGTGTACCAGAGCATCAGGCGGCCCACGCGCACCATCCACGTGCGCCTCCCTGCCGGGTGCCCGACCGGGCCGCTGCCGCTCGCCCTGCGCCGGCCGTCGAGCGCGTTTGCGGCCCGTGAGGCCCGTGCGGCGGGCCGCGCAGATCGGGCCGGTGCAGGTCGGCAGCGAGCACCCGGTGCGCGTGCAGACGATGACGACCACAGGCGCGCCCCGACCTGTCATCGTGCCTGCGTTGCGGACTTGGCCGAGCGCGGCGCTGCCTTTCGCTGCCGGCGCCGGATGCGCACAGCGCGCTGAACCCCCTTGGTCGCGGCGGCAGACACGCGCGACGTGGCGGGCACCGTGGCCGAGGTCAAGCGCTGCGTGGACGCTGGTGCAGAGATCGTGCGCATCACCGTGCAGGGCAAGAAGGAAGCCGCGGCGTGCATGGCCATCCGGGAGGCGCTGTTCAAGGACCGGTGCGCGGCCCCGGGGCGCGGCGGCCGGCGCCGCGTGCCTGCGCGCGCCCGGCGCCGCGGTCTTCCCGCACTGAGCGGCCCGCCAGAGCCACCGCCTAGACCGCTGACAGCAGCCATGCACGCGCCCAGCGCCATGTGTGTCTTCGCATTGCGCAGCCCGCTGGCAGCCACCGCCGGGGCCGCCGACAGCAGCTGTGCGCGCGGGCGCGCAGGTACGACGTGCCGCTGGTGGCCGACATCCACTTCCAGCCCCAGGTCGCCATGATGGTGGCGGACGCGTTCGAGAAGATCCGCGTCAACCCGGGCAACTTTGCGGACGGGCGCAAGACGTTTGAGGTCATCAACTACGACGACCCGGCGCAGTTCCGCGCCGAGCAGGAGCAGATCCGCGAGGCGCGTACCCCGGGGCCGCGCCCGCCGGGGCCGCCCGGCCGCTGCGCGGCCCCCAGGTCCTCGGTGTTCTTCATCTGCCCTTCGTGCCGGCACTGTGCAGAGCCTGTGCGCGCGAAGGTCGCGCCTGCTGCGCGTGCACGTGCGGCCGCTGGGCGTCTCGGAGACGGCAGCGCAAGGCAGCGCATGGCGCCCAACCCTAACCCTGTGTCATAGCGCGCCTGACGCGCGCGCGCGGCGCGCGCGCGCAGCTGTTCACGCCGCTGGTGGACAAGTGCAAGGCGCTGGGGCGCGCGATGCGCATCGGCACCAACCACGGCTCGCTTAGCGCGCGCATCCTGTCCTACTACGGCGACACGCCGCGCGGCATGGTCGAGTCCGCGTTCGAGTTCGCGGACATCTGCCGCGACGCCGACTACCACAACTTCCTGTTCTCCATGAAGGCGTCCAACCCGCTGGTCATGGTCCAGGCGTACCGGCTGCTGGCCGAGGAGCAGTACGCGCGCGGCTGGGACTACCCGCTGCACCTGGGCGTCACCGAGGCGCGCGCGCTGCGGCCCGGGCGTAGGGTTTGGGTTTGGGAGCGCGCGGCTGGGACTGCCCGCTTCCACCTGGGTGTCACCGAGGCGCGCCTTTCGGCGGCCGCCCCAGGCATAGTGTTAGGTTTAGGGCACGCTCTGCCGCAGTTGGGACGGCGGCCTGGCCCGCGCATGCCAGGCGGCGGGTGGAGCCAGGCCATACGGAGCCCGCCTACAGAGGCGGCGTGGCACGTCATGTCCTCATAGCTCCCGGCAGCGCGAGGCACATGGGGCCGGCCGGCGGTTGGCCGACGGGCGCCGCGCGCCGCGGCCGCAGGCGGGCGAGGGCGAGGACGGGCGCATGAAGAGCGCGATCGGCATCGGCTCGCTGCTCATGGATGGCCTTGGCGACACCATCCGCGTGTCGCTGACCGAGGACCCTGAGAAGGAGATCGACCCCTGCCAGTGCGGCCCTCTTTCTGGGCCCGGACCCGAGCGGCGCGAGCGGCAGGGGCCTCCTTACACAGAGGGTGCCCCTGCTGCGGGATGGCAGTGCACCTGCTGCGGGATGGCAGCTGCGCCATTGAGAGCATCTGCAGCCGCTGTCGCTGTGCACCGCCTCTGCAGGTTTCGTCGCAACATGTGTGCACGTCGCGCCCTGCTCTCTGCGCTGCGTGGCGGACAAGGGATTGTCTGTCGAGACGGCTTCACATGCCCCTGGCGGCCCAGCGCGGCGCGGCGGGCGCAGGCAGCTGGTGGCGCTGGGCGCGCGCGCGATGGAGGGCGGCTGGGGCGTGGAGCCGTTCGGCGGTGAGCGCCGCGATACGCACACGTTCGCGCGGCGCGTGGGCCGCCTGCCCGAGCAGCGCGCGGGCGACCGGCTGGACTACCGGCCGCTGCTGCACCGCGACGGCTCCGTGCTGTCCGCGCTCACACTGCAGGCGCGGGCCTGGCCGCGCGCGCTGCCGGCCCGCCGGCGCCGGGCGCGCGCCGCTCGAGGCAGCGCGGGCCGCACGGGGCCGTCGCCCGAGCCCGACCCTGAAGCACTGAAGCGCGCGAGCGCGAGCGGCGAGGGGCGCGCCGCGGCGTCGTCGGGGCCGCGCTGGCCTGGCGGCGGTCTTGCTGACCGTGAGACGCGCGACGCGGCCGCGCGCGGCTGCCGCGCCTCACGCGGCGCGGCGGGCCGCGCAGGACCTGGCGCGGCCGGAGGCGATGTACCGCGCGCTGGGCGCCAAGCTGGTGGTCGGCATGCCCTTCAAGGACCAGGCCACCAGCGACTCGCTGCTGCTGCCGGCGCCGCCGCCGGTGGCCGACCGCGAGGGCCGCCGCGCGCTCGCGCGCCTGCAGGCGCGCCCCGCGCCGCCGCCGTCCCCGCCGCGCGCGGCCTCGTAAGGCCGGTCCCCATGTGGCCCTTCACGCGCTCGCGGGCCCAACGCGCCATGGCACGCATGCGCATGACCGGGGGCCAGGCGCGTGGCCGAGAGGCGCCCCGGCCGCCCAACCCTAAACCTGCCCGCGCAGGAGGTGGGCGTGCACGTCATCGCGCCGGCGGCCGCGCTCGCGGACGCGCCGCTGCCGGGCGCGGTGGCGCAGGTGGCGCTGCGCGACGCGGCGGCTGCGGGCGCGCACGGGCCCGCGCTGCCGGAGGGCGCGGAGCGCTTTGCGGTCGTCGTGGACGGCACCGAGTCGGACGGCGAGCTGGCCTCGCTGCAGGTGCCCGCCCGGGTCCCTGCCGTTGTGCCTACCAAAATGGGGCTGTGCATGGTCTCGTGAGGTCGTAGTGTTGGGCGCGGGCATTAGCTGAGCTGCTTGGCGTGGGGCTGGGCAGGAGCGCAGGGAAGCTGATAGTGCGTTGCGTGCTTGACAGAGAACCGCTGCCATAGTCTAGGGCGCTGTGGAGCAGGTGGGCTGGTCAGAGCGCCTGCCACACGCCGCGCCCGCGCGCAGGGCTCGGCGGCGGTCATGGTGCTGCTGGACGTGGCGCCGGGCGTCAGCCGCATCCATGCCTCGCGGCGTGTGTTCGAGCTGCTGGCGCGCCACGACGTGGACCTGCCCGTCATCCACCGCCGCGCGTTCCCGGCCGGTGCGGCGCTGGGTGTAGGGATAAGGTTTGTAGTACCAGTAGGGGACCCTACCCTATGCGAGCGCGGCGCGCGGCCGTGCCTCGGCGCTGCCTGACTGCGCACCACAAGCCGCCGTCCGCCCGGCCGTTGCTTTTCGGGCGCCATGCGTTGCCCGCCCGGCCGCCCGGCCGCCGCCCGACGCGGCACGCGCGCCCCGGCAGGCACGAGCCGCGACGAGATCGTGCTGACGTCCGGCACGGAGATCGGCGCGCTGCTGGTGGACGGCCTGGGCGACGGCGTGGCCATCGAGTGCGCGTCCGAGGAGCTCGAGTTCCTGCGCCTCATGTCCTTCGGCCTGCTGCAGGCGCGCCTTGGCACAAGTGTAGCTCGCGGCAGGGACTCCCTGCTTTGCACAAGCGCGGTATTTGCAACCTTGATGCGTTAGAGCTTCCCGCCGGCGCATGTAGCCAGGAGGCCGCGCTCCGTTTCCAGCGGGCGCCGGGGGCGCGCAGGGCTCGCGCATGCGCAACACCAAGACGGAGTACGTGTCCTGCCCGTCGTGCGGGCGCACGCTGTTCGACCTGCAGGAGGTCACCGAGCAGATCCGGCAGCGCACGGGCCACCTGCCGGGCGTGTCCATCGCCGTCATGGGCTGCATCGTCAATGGCCCCGGCGAGATGGCGGACGCTGACTTCGGGTGCGCCCGCCCGCAGCCCCATGCCCCGCGGCCGCCGCCGGGCTCCTCCGGGGCGCCGGGCGCTCCCAAGCGCGTCGCCGGCGGGGCCAGCAGAGGCGCGGCTGGTATGCTGAGCGCGCCGCGACACCCTCGCGAGGCTGGAATTGTACTGACCTGGTGTCGTACTGGCCAATGGCGTGGCAAGCGCGCGGGGGCGGGCGCGCGCAGGTATGTGGGCGGCGCGCCCGACAAGATCGACCTGTACGTGGGCAAGGAGGTCGTGCGGCGCGGCATCCCCATGGATGGCGCGTGCGACCAGCTCATCGAGCTCATCAAGGAGCACGACCGCTGGCAGGAAAAGGAGGTCGAGGAGGAGCCGGCCGGCGAGCGCGAGCCGCAGCTCGCCTGAGCGGGCGCCGGCCTCAGGGGTTGGAGCGGGGCTGGGACGGTGAGGTACCTGTGAGAGTGTCGTTCGTGAGGGGCTTTGACATGCACGCTTCAGACTGCTGCAGGCCTGCCTGCGTGGGAGTCCAATGGGGATGCACAGGAGTCTTTCTCATTGGAACGTTGGGTCTGAGCAAGGTCTGTGTGTCGTGACGAGTGAGTTGCCGGCCCCAGGGAGTGCGTCCTTACTCATGCCGGGCGCCGCGGCAGCCGACCTGCTTTGCGGTTGATTATTATGAGCATGCTGGAGTTGGTATGCAAGACGTATTGAGACAGGTCACGCAGTCCCTAAGTAGACCTCCTACTTAGTCAGCTGTCGACGGTGCCAACTCCCAGATGTGGGTCAAGTGCCAGAAAGTTTACACCGCCGTGCGCACGCAGCAGCGCGTACGTGTTCTGGTCTGCATGCAGGCACGCGCTAGGAAAACACGCGAGACTGTCTATCAGACCCATACATCCCAGTTTCCCGCCACAAACCTTGCGCAGAGCCTTCCTTGAAGCTCGCTGCAGACCCCTCATGAAGCCAGCCACGTCTCTCTCAGTGCATTGTACAGTCTCTCGTGGATACACAGTCCCTGGCGACCCCTGAAGTCTGTTAGCCCAGGCGCGCGGCAGGGCACGCTCTACGCCACAGGGGGCCCAACGGGGGGACCAGACCAGCTACACCCAGCGCCGCGCTGCTGACGCAAAAACTGCGCAGGCAATTCAAAGGCACAGCAGGCCCCAAGGCGCGGCAGGAGCGCCCGCCATGCCCACCCACACGCGGAGCAGCGACGCGCTCGAATTCCCACCGTACCGCCCTGCTGTCTGCAGCGCCGCCGCTCGCCCTAGGTCGGGCAGCCTGGTTCGAGCCAGCCCGCGCGGAACCCTGTGCCTTTGCAGTGCGAGCACTTCACGGCGCCCTGCGCAGCCACAGTGCGGCCGTCTCGGCGGGCGGAGGGGTGACAGACCGTGGCAGCAGCTGGAACAAAAGGGGCGCGGGCCGCGCCTTGCTGTTGCAGATCGGGCACGGCTTGCACCCGCTATCCAAGGAGCAGAATACGTGCTCGCCGACCCGCATCGCGCCTGCGCCCGGCAAGAGTCCGCGTCTGCACCTTGCACGGCAGCGGCACGCGCCCAGCTGCAGTCCCCACCAGGCACGTACCCGTGGCGTTGCACCAGCTGCACGGCTTTTCGCCGCTCCCGTCGCAGCAGTCGCAGGGCGCGGGCTTGCGTCGCTGCACGCGCCCCACCCGCGCACGTCAGCCCGTGCGTGTGAGGCGAAGGTGCCACCGGCGCCCAGGCGCACACGCTCGCCGTGCTCCGTACGCGCCAGGCGCCGGCGCACGCCGGCGCCGGGCGGCAGCGCGGTTCAAATGCGCTGACCGGGCAGCGGCGCGCCGCGCGCGCTCACCTTGCCCACGCTCCAGACGAGCTCCAGGCGCTCTGCGCGGCGCCGCAGCAGCTCCGGGTCGCTGTAGCGGCCGAGCTCGCGCGCGACCTCGTTGTCCAGGTCGCTGTCATCGAAGCTGCGCAGCGGCGCCGCGGCCGCCGCGGCGCCGGGCCGCCTGCGGCCGCAGCGCCAGGCGCCGGCGGCGCGCGGGCAGGGCAGCGGGCGCTGCAGGGGCCGGCGGCAGGTGCTGCACAGCGGCGCGGGCCAGGCGGCGCCCGCGCCCAGCCGCATCGTCGGTAGCTGCTGGAGGCAGGCGGGCAAGGGGCGAGGCGGGGACGGGCCGGATTCTTGCTGCGACAAAAGTTTGCCAGACAGCTCTCACGGGGCCGGTTTCAGGGCAGGGTATGGCGAGCGGTTACGCAGCTGTGGCTGTGCTCAGCGAGGACCGATCTGTGAGCGCTGCCGCCTCGGCACTGCGCCACATCAGTTTCCTCAGATGGCTGGGTGCACGTATGTGTCGGGCTACCGCGCAAGTGCGCCGCTGCTACACTGCACCCCAGAGCACGGCCTCGTCTACCAGGCCTGCGACTGCATCATCGTCCACGACCCAGACACCGGCAGCCAGGTGCCCCCCCTGACAGCTCGCGGGTCCCCGCGTGCTGCCGCGCCGCGCCTGACGCGGCGCCCGCCGCAGAGGCTCCTGGCGGGCGACAGCGCCGGCCTCGCCTGCCACGCCGTCAGCGCCGAGCACGGCCTGCTGGCCTACGCCGAGCAGGTGCCGCCCGCGCGGCCGCCCTCCCCGCGCGCCCTCCGCCCCGCAGGCAACGCGCTGACGGCCGCGCGGGCGCGGCCAGGCGCGGCTGCACGTGCGCGGCCTGGCCGACCTGGGCGCGCCGGCGGCGGTCCTGGGCGCGCCGGCCGGCTGGCGGGCCACGACGGCGCTCGCGTTCAGCGCCGACGGCCGCCAGCTCGCGGCCGCCGAGGCCGCGCCCGGCCGCCGCATCGCTGTGTTCGCCTGGCGCGAGGTGCTGTGGGCCCGCGCCAGCGGCGTGCCTCTACCGCCCGCAGCGCTGCGCGCCTCGCAGCAGCACAGACTGCGAAGCATCCGCCTGGCCGCGACAGCGGCGCGCTGCCTGCAGCGCCAAGCGTCATGCATGCTTGTCCTGGCCGTCAGGTTGCACCTGGTCGGCCGCCGGCGCATACGACCGCTTCACACGCTCGGGCCTCTGCGGCGCCGCGCAATGTGGGCGCGCCGCATGCAGGGCGCCCTGGAGGCCGTCGCGCAGGGCCCCTGGCCGGCCGCGGCGCTGAGCTTCTGCCCAGCCGACGGCGGCCGGCTGGCGGCGCTGGGCGCCGGCGCGCTCGCGCTGTGGCGCCTGCGCACGCTGCTGGGCGCGCCGGAGCTCACCTTCGACCTGGCGGCCACCCCAGGCGCGCGCGCGGCCGCCCTGACCTGGCAGAAACCCAGAGCTGCGCCCCGAGCGCCCCGAATGCGGACGCCCGTCCCCAGGCAGGCGCGCCGCCTGCGGCACGCCCGGAGGGCATCGCGCCCCGCACCGCGGCGGCCCTGACCCTGCATGCCGCGCAGGGCTGCATCCGGCGTGCCATGCCTGGCACGATGGCACGCTGCTCTGCGGGTGCGTTGAGGGGCAGCTGCTGAGCGTGGACGCGGCCGGCCGGTCCGCCGTCTTTGACACCGTCGCCTGCACGCCGGAGCCGGCGGCGGCCGGCGGCCAGGCGCGCCCGGGCCGCCAGAGAGCGCTCTGCCGCATTTCAGAGGCGGGCCTGCAGCCGCAGTGAGCCGATGCCATGGCGGCGTGAAGTGGCGTTGGGCGGCCGGCCAGCCGGACACGCATGCGGAGCATCACATACCCTAGTCGGACGCGCAGGCGGAGCGGGCATGCGCCTCGCCCCGGGCGGCCAGCCTGGCAGAGGCGGACCCGCCCGCGGCGGCGTGCCTGGCGGTGGCGGGCGGCCTGCTGGTCGTCGCCTGCGCGCGCGCGCGCCGGACGGCGCTGCGGTGCGCCGCTCGGCCACGCCCGGCGCCGGCGCTGCTTGGTTCCCCTGGTTAGAGCGTTGAGCGCGCGTCTTTGGGACGTCCCCGGCAAAGCAGGTGCCGGCGGGCCAGGCGTGCGACAGACGGGCCCGGCGGCAGGTGGTACGAGCTGGGCGACGCGGCGCCCGCGCGCCTGGCGGAGGCGGTGCTGGAACCGGCCGCGGGGGTGCCGCTCGCGCTCGCGGCGGGCGGCGGGCGGCTCGCGCTCGGCTGCGCCGGCCGCATCTGCGTCGCGCTGCTGGCGCCCTCGGCCGCGCCAGAGGCGCGCCCGCCCGGCGCCTCAGAGCTCGCGCGCGCGGAAGCTCGCGGCGTGCCCAGGTCGGGCCCGGGCTCGCAGGTGCGCTGGGTCGCGCGCGCGCACGCCGCGCGCGTGGTGTCGGTCTGCTGCGTGCCGGCCGCGGCCGCGATGGCCAGCCTCAGCGCCGACGGCGAGCTCCTGCTCTGGGAGGCCGCGGGGGGCGCGCTGCGCGACAGCAGGCGCCTGGCCGGCCCGCAGACGTGCGCGGCCCAGCGCATCCGGCGCCTGGCCGTGCTCGAACACACTCGAGCGCCTGCGACGCATGCAGGCCACGCCCTTCTGGCCGTTGCACGGCACGCAAGCAGGGCTCCCGCCGAGCGGCTGGTGCGACCTTCCGCAGAGCCTGCTGCCCTGGGTGCTGACGCATGCGCAGAAGCCCGGCAGGTGCATGGCGGCCAGCGCAGCGACGGCGCGGCTGGCAGTGGGGTCGCGCTCAGGCGTGCTGCGGCTGGTGCAGGCAGCCGCGCCCAGGCTGCCCGTCGTCGTTCGCGGGGCCGGTCGCGGCGCTGGCCTGGGGCCCCGGCGCCCAGCTGCTGGCCGCGGTGTCCGGCGACGCGCGGCGCGGCCCGGCCTACCATGTGCTCAGTTCTTGGTAACACGCTCCCTCGCGTGACTGCCACAATGGCAGAGAGCGCTGGTCCACCACCTGGTGTATGATCCCGGCGGCCTGGCTGGGGGCAACATGTTTATTCTCAGAGCGCGCCATGAGCCGTTGCCGTCGCGCAGGGTGCGGATCCTAGCCTGGCAAGGCGCCGTTGTGGCAGAGTCGTGCACGGTAGCGCTTCCGGGGGACGGCGTGGTGGCGGCCGCATGGGCGGACGCCGCGGGCGCGCCGCTCGTGCTGGCCCTCGGCGGCGGCCGCATCGCCGCAGCCTTCCCGGCAGCGCCGGCGCCAGGTGGGCGAGCCCGCGCCTCTGCCAGCATGCACGCCGTGCTCGCGCGAGTGCTCCAGAGCGCCTGCGGCGCGCCTGCGCATGCCCAGAGCGAGCTCCGAGCATGCGCCAAAGCACCGGCGCCATGCCCGACCTGTATCCCACCATGCGGGGCCGACGGCGCGCCGCGTGGCGCCAGGCGCGGCCGGCGCCATGACGGCCGCTCTGCACCATGCGTGCCTGGACGCTCCTGTGGCTGCCATGGCGGCCGCGGGCAGCGCGGGCCAGCTGACGCTGTGCTGCCTGGACCCCGGCGGCGGCGTGCGGCGCTACCAGCTGCCGCCCTCCGAGGCCGGCTGGGCGGCGCTGGGCAGCGGCGTTATAGCTGCGGAGGCTGTGAGCCTTGCAGAGGTGCGCCTGCCGTACATCGTGTGGGCGCAGTCAGTCGCATTCGAGCTCGACGGGCTCAATTCCAGGGCGGTTCAGCATGCAAGCGCGCGCCAAGTGGCCTGCGAGCAATTGGGTGACGCGCGCATGGCGCGCGCGACGCAGGGGGCGGGCGCCAGCGCGCTCGCGCTCGGCCCGTGTGGCGCGCGGCTAGCGCTCGCGTCCGGCCGCGGCGCGCTGGTCGTCCCGGCAGCCAGCCTGGCGGCCGACGGCGGCTGCCGCACCGAGCCCGTCGGCCTTGCCGGCGCGCGGTCCTCCTTGTTGCTTCTTTGTGAGACCGCAGCTGCGCTCCGTCCTGCAGTGCCGGCGCACGCAGGCACGCCGCGAGGGGCTTGCATCGGGCCGCAGCCATGCAAGCAGGCGCATCGCATGCGAGCTGCGCGACGTGCTTCCACGGCGTGCGCAGGCCCGCCGTACTGCGTGGCACTGGGCTCGGGCGGCGCGCTCATAGCGGCCGGCGGCCGCAAAGTCGCGCTGGCCACCGTGCCGGGGCAGGCGGCCCCTGTTTCGGCCCCGTTGCGCGCGGCCGCACCGGACGAGAGCGAGGCAGCAGACGACCTGGACGGGCCAGACGCGCCGGACGACCCCGTGCTGGTGCGCGCGATTGGGCACAGGCGGCAGCTCTTCTCGCCCACCGCAGCACGCGGTGGGAGCAGCGCCGGCACGGCCTCGGCCACGGCCTTGAAAGCACGGACGCGCATGCAGGCCGAGCAGCCGGGGCCGCCGCCCAGCCCGCGCGCGGCGGCGGCCGCAGAGCGGCAGCGCGCGGAGACCGCGGCGGCCGTGCAGCGCCTGCGCGAGCGCGCCGCGGCGCTGGCGGCCGCTGCCGCGGCGCTGCCGGCGGGCTTCCGACCCGCCGGCCGCGACATGGTCGTGGACGAGGCCCTGGCGGCGCGGCTGACCGCGGAGGGTGAGCCCGCCGCCAGCATGCATGCACGCCGTGGGTGATAAGCACGTCGGAACCCACCGGGCGCTGGTCGCACCCATGGCCCGAACGCACCGGACGCAAGCACATGCAGCATGCAGGCAGGAGTGCGGCATGGCGGGTGCAGCACGGAGTGCAAATGAGCACTGCCCGTGTTCATGCTCAAGGCCCGCGCGAGCCGTGCGCAGGCGCGGCGCGCGCGGCAGCGGCGTCCGCGGCGCTGCAGCGCCGCGCGGCTGCGGCGCGGTCGGAGGCCGCCTGCCTGCGCGCGCAGTGCTGGGACGGCCTGGCGGTGCCGTCGGCCGCCATACTCGGCCTGCGCTCGCCCGTGGCGGTGCGAGATTGGTTGCGGCGCTCACGTGCTCTGCCCCGCAGGCGCCCTGCGCGCGCTGTTCAAGCAGTTCGGCGCTCGCCGCGCGGCCGCAGGTGCACAACTTTGCGCTGCCGAAGCCGCGGGAGGGCGGGCGGCTGCAGGCGGGCGCGCTCGCGCTGCGCGACATCGCGCGCGCCGAGGCACCGCCGCAGGTCGGGCCCGCCGCTTTTCTTCCCAGGAATATTGGCAATCACGCAAAGTGCCAAGCTCGGCGGTGCAGTTGTGACCAGAGCAGCATCGACCGCACGCTGTGACCCCGCGACAGGCCTCGCCCGCCCGCACGCCGCCCTGGGACGTGGCGCGCGAGGCGAGCGCGGCGCCGGCGGCGCCGGGCGCCGAGCAGCCTCCGGGGCGCCTGCAGCGGCTGCAGCAGGCGGCGCTGCTGCGGGACCAGGTCACCGCGATCAAGGCGCGCGTCTGCGCGTGCGCGCCGCACAACCCGACGCCGTGTGCCCCCGCTGCATGAGCACGTGTGTTGACGAGCGGCTCAAAGCAGCAGCGTCCCCGCACAGCCTGTGCAGGATAGTGCACCATCGGTGTCTGTGTCATGACCCATCAGGCAGGCACCATGCAGCACTTCTAGAGGCATCCGAACAGAGGCATCCGGCGGGGAGCGCCCTCCATATGCATCCCTGGGCCCCAGCGGTGCTGGGCGCGCGCGCGGGGCCAGGAGCGCTTCAACGCCGAGTTCGAGGCGCTGCGGCAGCGCAAGCATGGCTGCCTAGAGCAGCTGCGCGCGGCACAGCGGCGCATGGCCGAGCTAGCGGCGCAGGCGGCCGCGCTGGGCGGCGGCCTGGGCGCCGACGGCGAGCTCGCGTTCGCCGCGCTGCAGGACTGCGAGCAGCCTGACAGCGTCCTGACCGTCCAGGCGCGCGGGCGCCGCAGGCGTGCGCATGCCGTGCACATGTCCTGGCTCGGCTAGGCATGCACATCCACGGCTGATTGAGCGAGCGCGCAGCAGGACATGAGGGCGATGTGCGGCTGTGCCGGCGCACAGCGCTGTGAGGTCTGACACTTGCGGCTGTCGCTGCTGTTCGCGTCGTTGTTGTAGCGTGCGTGATGATGCAGAGCTCCGCATGGGGTGTGGGCGGAGCCCAGCATGACGCCCGCGCGGTGCAGGACGCGGAGGTGGGCGTGGCGCGCTACGTGTCGCCGGAGGAGGCCGCCGCGGCCGCGCGCGCGGCGTCTGTCGCCGCCGCCGCGGGCGACGGCGCGGCGGCGGCGGCCGCCGCGCGCGCGCTGGCGGACATGATGGGCGGCGCCCTGGACGCGACCGCGGCGGCCGTCGCGTGCGCGGCGCCGCAGGCGCGCCCGGCGTGGATGGCGGGCGACGCCGCGGCGTTCACCGCGGAGCAGACGCGCGAGGTGGCCCCCGCGGCCGCCCTACCCCAATGCCCGGCGGTCTTATTTACCGCTCAGGGGCCACAGGGCAACCTCGTGATAAGCGCGTATGCGCCGCGCGCCGGCCAGGCGCGGGCGTGGGAGGAGCGTGAGCGCGGCGCGGCGGCCGAGCGCGAGCGGCTGCACGGCCTGGTGGCGGCCGAGGCGCGTGGCCTGCAGGCGGCCGCGGCCGAGGCCATTGCGGGCGTCGACGAGGCCATTGCCGCGCTGGACCAGGTGCGCGCAGCGCGCGCGCCAAATGAGGCGAGCCGGATGAGGCGCGCCAAATGAGGCCCGCGCTGGACCAGGCGCGCGCATGCAGGAGGCACTGGCCCGGGGTGCGGCACGATGCAGCTATGCTGTCCGGGCAGCTGCGCCAGCATCATGGCCTCCCGAGCCCGCTGCTGGCGTGCTGACATTTGTGGAGCGGTGCGCTGCTCCGGGGCGGCGCGTCCCTGCCATGCAGCCAGGCGGGCGGGCGCGGCGCAGGCGCGCGCGGACGCGGAGCTGGAGGCGCGCGAGCTGGACGTGCGCCTGCTGCGCCAGCTCCGGGCGGCGCGCCGCAGCGACGCGTTCACGCCCGCGCGCGAGGCGGGCCTGCGCGCCGGCGCGGCCGAGGCAAGCGCGGCGCGCGAGCGCGCCGCGGCGCGCCTGGCGGCCGTCCAGGCGGCCGGCGAGGCCGCGCAGCAGCGCCTGGCCGCGCTGCAGCAGGTGCGGGGCCGCGCGCAGCCCGCTCTGGCGGGCGCTGCGGCCTGTGGGCAGCAGGCTGCCCCTGCCGCAGCGGCCCCCGGGCCTGCCACCTGAGCGGCCGCGCGCGCCGCCGGCAGGAGGGCGGCGACGCGGACCGCGCCTTCCGGCGCGGCTTTGCGGAGGCGGGCGCGCTGCTGCCGGCGCTGGCGGCGCTGTTCCGCCGCCGCGCGCACCGGCGCGCGGGCCCCGCGGTGGCCCCGGCCGGCGCGGGCGGCAGGGCGCCCAGCCGCGGCGGCGGCGGCGGCGGCCGGGACGGCCGGCCGCGCGCGGGCACGCCCGAGGCGGACGCGCCGGAGCCGCCGCTCGCGCCCGGCGACCGGCCGGATGGCTGCACTGACGCCTGGTGGGCCGCGCTACTGGAGGTGCGCGCGCCCCCGTGCTCCCAGACGTGGCACGCGCCGCGCGAGCGCGCGGCTTTCCGGCACGGCACGCAGGCGTCGACGCGCACGTGGAGAAGGTTTGGACATGCCGCGGGGCCCGGGCGCGTCCCAGCACCTGCGCGACTCAGGCGCCGGGGTCGGCCGGCGCCG
>JAABUV010003128.1_pt1 | contig 21418 bp, 21 predicted proteins | sample 5559971 | NCBI WGS metagenome assembly JAABUV01 (sample SAMN10711881, study PRJNA513362) | rock metagenome | isolation source: Antarctica rocks | place: Antarctica: Victoria Land, Knobhead nord | collected 2015-12-19
ACAGGAGGGTCATCATGCGATAGACTGCGGGTGGCATCGGGAGGCTCCTTCCGGACGATATGGTGTCAGCACCCCTATCCTACCAAAGCCCTCCCGATTGCCCCCTTGTTAGCGAAAACTAGAGAGTCATGCGTTTGGGGTACAGTACATGGGGCAATCCACGTTACCCTGGACCACGTGGCCCGCCTGGGCTTCTCCATTGAGGAGACTTGTGCCGGTGCTGGCGCCGCTGGCCGTGCATACACATGTGAAGGACTAGCGTGGCCGGCCGTGCGCCGGACCACGAGTTCCTCATCCCTGGCGAAGGATCTTTCGACTATGTGCGCTACCTGCACGCGATGCGCGACGCAGGCTATAACGGTTTCATTACCGGGGAGGTCAGCGGAATGGTGCAGCGCCGCCCCACCTACGATCCGCTTGCCACCAATACGCTCACGTTTGACACGCTGTCTCGTGCCTTTGACGAAGCCGAGATTGAGCGTCGGTTGACGGCATAGGATATTCTTCCGTGGGCGGTAGGTGGTGTGTTCTCGACAGGGGAGACGCTCGACGGCCGAGAGCATAGGGGTTCATCGGGATATAGCATGAGGTGAAGGTGTGGAACACGTCAAAATCGTGGTGTGGGACAGCGTCGGGAACATTATGTGGGGGGTACGGCCATGGGATACCTGGCCGCCGCCCAGCCAGGAGCGCCTGCTGGCTGAGGACCCCGAGGCGCAGGCGCGGGCGCCCAGCTTCGACCAGATCTTTAAGGATTACGCCGTTGATCTGCGCATCGTCGCCTCCGTAGACGAGCTTGTCGTGCACATCGAGGACGCCGATGTGCTTGTGCTGCACAAGGTGCGGGTACCGGGAGAGGCGCTACGGGCGGCGCGCCGCCTCCGTTTTATTGAGCACTTGGGGCAGGATGCTCGCGGCGTGCCGGTCGAGGTGGCCCGAGAGATGGGCATCCCCGTCGCGGCCGTGCCATTGTTCAACTATCTGGTCGTCGCCGAGCACGCCTGGGCCTTGATCCTGAACCACCTCAAGCAGTTGCCGCACCAGCGAGAGATCATGGGTTGTCAGTCCGGTGGCTGGAGCACCGTCCCCGGCATCCAACCGGCGCGCTCGCGCACGCTCGGCCTCCTTGGCCTGGGCGAAATCGGTCGCGCCATGGCCCGTGTCGCTCAGGCGTTCGAGATGTCCATCGTGTACTGGGACATCGCGCGGTTTCCGGAGATCGAAGAGCGCTACGGCGTTCACTACGCGGAGTGGGACGATGTGTTCCGCCAGAGCGATATCCTGAGCGTCCAACTGGCGCTCAACGACGCGACGCGTGGGATCATCAGCGCACGAGAGATCGGGCTGATGAAACCGGGAGCCTTTTTCGTCAATACAGCGCGCGGCAAACTGGTGGATCAAGAAGCTCTTACCGACGCCCTGCGGGCGCGCCGGATCGGCGGTGCGGGGCTCGACGTGTTCGCCGAAGAACCGCTGCCGCCCGGCGACCCCTTGCGCGCGCTGCACGATGACCTCGGCTACAACGTGACGCTCACGCCACACTCGGCCTCGCTCGCCCCCTGGACATGGGTCCAGGACTCGCAGGCCGTCTGGTTCAATGTGCTACGGGTGCTGCGCGGCGAGTCGGCGCGGCACATCGTGGCGAGTTAGTAGATATAGTGGCACGATCAATAGATAGTGGGAGGTCAGATCGATGGTAGTTTTAATCGCGCGGTATTATGTCCAAACAGGTCGGGGAGATGACGTGGCGGCGGCGCTGCGGGAGATGGCTCCGCTCGTCAAGGAGCACGAACCGGGCTGTTTGCTCTATCACGCCAACCGTTCGCGCGACAACGCGGACCTATTCATCCTCTACGAGCAGTACCAGGACACCACCGCGCTTGACGCGCACCGCGATACGCCGCACTTCAAGCGCCTCATTGAAGGGACCATCGTCCCGCTGCTCGACAAGCGCGAGCGCGAGATATGCGACCCGGTCGTGAGATAGCGATGAAACTGGTGTCGTTCAGAGTGCCGACTTCGCTAGGGCCTCAGACCCGTATTGGGGCGGTCGGTCCCGACGAGCGTATCGTCGACCTGGCCGCGGCGTATCGCGCCAGACTCCTATCCGCCGGGTTGACCGAGGGCGCGGCCGCACGTATCAGCGCCGCGCTGTTGCCCTCGGATATGGTCGATTTCATCGAGGGCGCGGACCATTCGCTGGAGGCGGCTCACGAAGCGATGGAGTGGGCCGCGCATATCGATCCGAAGGACCGCGACACGCCTATATTCGCCGATCCCAGCCGGCTGACGATGTTGCCGCCCGTGCCGCAGCCACCGCTGCTGCGCGATTTCATGGGCTTCGAAACGCACTTGCGTAATATCTATCCGCGCCTGGGGCGCGAGATCCCGCCGGTCTGGTATGAGATGCCCGTCTATTACAAGGGTAACACCGCTAGCATCGCCACCCATGAGGACAACGTTCCTATCCCGTCCTACGCCACGGCGTTGGATTTCGAGTTCGAGTTGGCCCTCGTCATCGGTCGAGGGGGGCACGATATCGCGCGGGACAGCGCCCTCTCGCACATTTTCGGCTACATGATCTATAACGACTTCAGCGCGCGTGACATCCAGAGCCGCGAAATGTCCGTGGGACTTGGCCCGGCCAAGGGCAAGGACTTCTCGCGGGGACATGTGTTGGGTCCCTGGCTGGTCACCGCGGACGAGATCCCGGACATCTACGGCGTGGGCATGGTGGCCCGCGTCAACGGCGAGGTCTGGTGCGACACGAGCGCCTCGACCATACATTGGCGGTTCGAGGACATGATCGCCCATGCGTCGATGGGCGAACACCTGCGGGCAGGCGAGGTGTTCGGCTCGGGGACGGTCGGCGACGGCTCGGCTATGGAGCGCGGCTTGTCCCTCCATGTGGGCGATGTGGTTGAGTTGGAGGTCGCCGGGCTCGGTCTGTTGCGTAATCGCGTCGTATGAGGGGGACCGTGTCGAAAACCATGGTTGCCTATGTCAGCTTTTCGTTCTCCGCGTTGCCCTTCGAGCGCGTGGTCAGGCTCATCGCCCTGCTCGAACTCCAGCGCGTGGACATCGACTTTGAGGACATCTACCGCTGGCTGCACGCAAGCGGCTATCGGGGCGATATCCGTCTGGCGCCGACCCCCGGCGGCAACGGGTGGGGTGGGGCACAGCCCGTCGACGTGGCATCCGAGATCATGCAGATCCGCGATGTCTTCCGCACCGCGCAGGGTCGTTGGGATACGGGTGATGAGGGCAGTAGATGGACGGGCGCGCCATGACTATCAAGCTGATGCCGGCGCGATTACGCTGCGAATATCTCGTCGATCCGCTCGGGATCGATGTCGCGCGCCCGCGCTTGAGTTGGATTCTGCACTCCGATCAACGGGCACAGCGGCAGTCCGCTTACCAGATCTTGGTGGCTACCGATGAGGAGCGCCTGCGCGCCGGCCAGGGCGATCTATGGGACAGCGGTCGCGTCGAGGTGGATCAATCCGTCCATATCGAGTATGACGGTCCCGAGCCGCGATCAGGACAGCGCGCGTAGTGGGTCGTGCGCGTGTGGGATGGTGATGACCGGGCCTCGCCCTATAGCGCGCCCGCTTGGTGGGAAATGGGACTGTTGCGTCCAGACGACTGGTGCGGCGCCTGGATCGGCCTTGATCGTATCGCTGACGATCCCGGCGTCCTCGTTCCGGCCGACGAGGAACGCGAGATTATGGCCGTCGACCTCGAACCGAGCCCGTACCTGCGCATGACCTTCACCGTGGCGCGGTCGATCCGCCAGGCCCGCCTCTACGTCACCGCCAGGGGTCTCTACGAGGCGCGCCTTAATGGGGAGCGCGTTGGCGACGCCGTGCTCGCGCCCGGCTGGACCGACTACCACAAGCGCATCCAGTACCAGAGCTACGAGGTGACCGGCCTGGTGCGGCAGGGCGACAACGCGCTCGGCGCCATCCTGGGACCCGGCTGGTACAGTGGCTACGTCGGCTTCGACAAGAATAAGCGCCACTACGGCGCGCACCCGTGGCTCCTGGCGCAACTGGCCATCGACTATGTTGACGGCACGACCGAAACGGTGGCCAGCGACGCCTCGCGGCGTGGCGCGACCGGCCCTATCCGTTCCTCTGACCTGCTGATGGGCGAGCACTACGACGCGCGCCGTGAGCTCACCGGCTGGGACGTACCCGGCTACGACGACAGGGGCTGGACCCCGGTCGCTGTTACGGAGCGCGACGCCTGTGCTGGCCGTTTAGCTCATCCGGTTGTCTTCACGCTGCTCGTCCATAGATATGATGGAGACCGCCCAAGATCTACACCCTGAATCGGCTGGTGCTCGCTGGAGGCTGGCTGGCGAGTCAACACACCCTCTGGTACCTGTTGCCCGATCCCCTGGTGCAGTCGCGCTGTGTTGAAATACGCCACATAGTCGCACAAGATCCGCCGGAGGTGCGCCTCACCCAGGACCAAGAAATGGTCGAGACACTCGCGGCGCACCGAGCCGAGGAAGCGCTCACAGGTCGCGTTCTCCTTGGGCGATCGGTAGGCTGTCCGTACGTTCTCGATGCCGCTCACCATGGCAACCTGGGTGAAAGCCGGCCCATATCTGCTGTCGTTGTCGCGGAGGAGGTACCTGGGGCGCTGGCCGAAAGACGTCTCCTCCCGCAGTTGTTGCGCGACCCAGGCGTCGGTTGGATGGCGCGTCACACCCACATGCACCACCCGTCGCGAGGCGAGCTCGATTCCAAAGAAGGCGTAGAGCGGCCGGAAGAGGAGGTCTGTGATGGGCAGGAAGTCACAGGCCCAGATGTCGGCGGCATGGTTGCGCAGGAAGGTGGCCCAGGTTTGCCCCGAGCCACGTGGTGGGCATGCCTCGCGCATGTATTTCTGGATGGTCGACTTGGCCACGCGGATGTCGAGCTTCAGCAGTTCGCCCCGGATGCGCTCGGTGCCCCACAGCCTGTTGGCCACGGCCATCTGACGGATCAAGGTGATCGTTTCGGGCGCGATGGACGGCTGGCTGTCGGGTGCGGAATAACTTTCCAATACAACGAGGATCGTGCATAAAATTCCAATAGTAGCGAACGACCCGCACAGTTCTCATGTCGTCCAGCTTTCCTTCCACCCGCATAACTTTACAATAGAAACAGGTACAGCAGTCCTCCTCATCGCATCTTTGCGTCCACCAAAGGCAACGGAGAGGGGGTGGCCCGTGGGCCACCCCCTCTCCGTTGCCTTTGCGCTGATTTATTTGATTAGTCGGTAGATCAATTCTCGTCGATACCATGACAGTTCGCACCGTCTGCCCCCGTGAGAACATCCCGCAGGGTGACACCCAACTCGTCGGCGTACGCGAGATAATCGGCGAACGACGCCCCGCGTCCCAAGACATTCCCCCGTTCGATGCCCTCGACTCTACTCATGGTGAGGCCCGTGCGCTCGGCCATCTCCACGGCCAGCATCCCCCGCGTCCGCCGCAGTCTGGCCATGCGCCAACCGAGGTACCGGGCCTCATCGTGGTCGTCGTCTTGGTGCGGGCCGGCCGAGAGCAGGAACATCGCATCGTACTGCCGGCCGATGACGCGCCGCCACTCATGAAGGTTAAGCCGCTCCGCGACGCATGTCCGCACGTCCCCTCCACAATGCGAACACATGCCGATACGTAGGGGCGCGGCAAGTAAGGGAAGGGGCTGGCCGCAATGGCCACAGGTGTCCCGCAGGCGACATCGATGGCGCATGCATCCGTCCACCATGGTGAATCGCCAGGGGAGCATGTAGTATCCGTCCGCCGCAACGCACGGCGGACAGTACCGCACATGCGGGGATACGCTCCCCGCGAGGAAACGGGAGAGTGCCTGCGGGTGCCGCGCGCGCCCGAACTTGGCCCCGAGGTGATGGAAGGTCATCGCGCGCAACGTTCCTTCAGGGCATAGCGACAGTGTCGGCAGCGCACCCATGGACAGGGGCGGGAAGTCTCCTATCTCTCGCGTGATGCGTCGATCTTGCGCCGGGAAGAACGCAGCGGACAACTCATCGACGGAATTGATCCCATTGGCGTGCGCCAGCCTGATAAGGTACCCCGTGTACGACTCTAGGCGACGAGCCGCCGGGTGCAACGGGAGGATCTCGAAGTGATATGGCATACCGCTACGCCACCGCTCCCCCCCATATCCGATCTAAAGCGGCCTTGGTGCGAGGCCAGCCGTACATAGTTGGCAGCGGGACCCCCATAAACCGGCTCACAGCCCTTCTCGATGGCAGACGACCGTCGTCGGCCTGTGAACGCAGGACGCCGACAGCGGCGGCGACGGCAATGGCGGCCTCCTGATCGCGCCTATCGAGTTCATCGTCTATCCGACGGCGCCGCTCATCCTCCAGTTTCGCTAAGATCGGCCTCACGCGCGGGTACTCACGTAACGTATTCTTATGCAAACCCACATGTGCGCTAACACCATCCAGGGTGGCATATGTGCCAGCGGCTTCGAGTTCATCGATAACGGAGAGGACCCGCTCAATGACAGCGTCCTCCCTAGTTTCCGCGCGCGTCTCCCGGCTGGCCTCCCACCCACGCGCGACACGCTGGAGTCGCGCCCTAACCCGCGGAAAGAGGTAAAGCCATGAGGTGGAGCGTCTCATGGCACGGCTTACGGCGACCACCGACAGCGTCTCTCGACTCCGCACCTCCTCAATAGTCCGTTCCACCCATTCCAAGGTCTCCTCCTCGTACGCGAGACGTCTGGGCATAGCTATGCCGTGGGACAGCAGGATCTCGACGACTGCGTCATGCGCCATGAGCCGGCCTTGAGCCACGTGAATAGCTACGGCGATGGTCCCTATCGTCGGATGTGGCAGCACCTTGATGGCGTCTCGCACACATCGCACCACGTCGTCGTCGTCCACGCCGACGTACACGGCGCGCCGTGCAACGACACGTATTGATCTGGATCGTTCAAGGAGCGGTCCGTGTGTGGGTGCCGTCACGGGATCGCGCAAGTCAACGCCGATATGGTGGGCATACCGCACGCAAGACCCCATGGGCACTCCGGGGCGCGTCATCTTTGTTCCTTCAACGCATGACAGGATGTGCGGCGACATACTCAGCGCGGCGGCCATTGCCTCCCTCGTGTCGCCGCACTCCTCGCGGCGATTGACGAGCCGCTGGCCCAAATCTTTGAGGTATCCCTCGGGGTCTTGCTCGCACGGGTGTGGTGACACAAGCCATTCGGCCTCGCCCCAGTGGATTTCCGCGACCCGTCGCTCGGAGTCGCGGAGTGGACGCGCCCGACATGTGCGCAGGTTACCCCGACACGTGGGGCATATGCCTATCTTCAGCAACGATGGCAGTAGTTTGATGGTATTGCCACAGTGGCCGCAGCGATCGAGCAGCGCGCATCCGTGGAGGGGGCACCCATCAACCCAGAGGAAACGCCAGGGGAGGGCGTAATACCCCCGTTCCGCGATGCAGGGCGGGCAGTATCGGAGGTGTGGCGCCACGCAGCCGACCAACGACCGCCCGAGGGGGCTAGGCTTGATCGATCGCCCGAATTTCCTCGCTGCATGGTAGAGTGTCGTTCGTAACAACCTCTCCTCCGAGCACACTGCCCGGATTGGCAAAGCGCCGAAGGATGCCGGGGGTGCATCGCCTATCTTACAGATGTTGTTGTTGTTGAGTTTGTTCGGGAAGAATATCGCCGTGATATCTCTGATGTGGAAGATGTGGTTCTCCTCGGCTAAGCGGATCATGTAGCCGGTGTACGACTCGGGTGGCCCCGACTCCGGCTGTGGGTGCAGCGGGAGGGCATCGAAATGATGGGGGTGCATAAACATGTCTTTCCTCTCTTCTATCCTCGCCGTGCTCGCCGCAACCACTATCCGTAGTAATCCGGGAGCGCCACTTTCGATTCCACCTTGTCCCACACCGTTTCCAACAACTCGGGCGTAATATGCGTCAGATTATTGCCCTCGGTGACGCGGACGCAAGCCAACTCGATGAGGCGCATGATGTACCGGAAGCGTCCTTTGGTGTGTTGCTGGACCACCTGGACCATCCGATCGTCGTCCAGGTTCGAGTCCTCCGTGAACGGCAACAGCAGGTTGATGTAGTTCAGCAAACCCCTCAGGTCATCCCCCTTGCATTCCTTGAGTTCGACGATGTCGTTGAACCGCCCTTTGAGGGCGTCGCTCGCGGACTCCAGGAAACGCTGGGGATGGGGGGAGGCCAGGATGATCGGACTGCCGCACAGGGCATTCGATAGGTCGACGAATTGCTCTTTCAGCCGCGGGTTCGTGATGTTCTCGATCTCGTCGCCGATATACATGATCGTCCGACACTTGCCCCTGAACGCCTTTAGCTTCGCGCGCAGATCGTCGACCGTATCCCCGGAGGAACAGCCGGACCCGTATTCCATGAGCATCCGTGTGGGTAAGGCTTTGGGCGAGTTCGTGCTATCCGGCGCGTCGGCCTTGACGATCGGCACGATATTGCGATCCGCGTCGACACGCGGACGGTACAGGGACCAGAGGAAGTTCAGGAAGGTGGTCTTGCCCATCCCCGACTTACCGCCCAGCATGAAATTCCTCTGCTGTCCGAGGGCGAAGTCGCCCATTACCAGGGCGATCTTGTCCAGTAATCGCCACAGATCGGGCGTCATGATGAACAGGAAGTTGTGGAGCCAGAGCATCTGCTCCTCGGGCGTGAGACCGGCGAATTGCGCGATGAGATGGCGACGCAGTGCCCCGTACCCCACCGCATCCATAGCCTCGGAGGACAACTCGATCGGCTCCTGAATGAGCATGATGCGGTTGCGCAGCCGATAATCGTCGATTTGCGCGCCCTTCTGCCGATCCACGCGTTTCTCGGGGTCGATCGCGGCGGCGAGGCGGTCCAGGTCGGCATCCATCGCCGCGTACTCGGCCCTGAAGCGCCCCAGTTGCTCCAGGCGCGCCCGCACGTCAAGGTCGAGGTCGATCTTGGTGGTCTTGACGGGGATGGTCACGGTTTTCATGAAGGAACTCCTTGGCATGCGCTAATTCGGGTTGGGCCGCCGCCCGAAACTTTTCGCGAGTTCGGTCCTGCGGTCACCCTTCTCCGCAGATGGGATATAGATGACGGGATCCTCGACCGGGGAACCTACCACGGGCGCGGGCGCCTTCCGTTTGCCCGGTCCCGGTCCCAATCTGGACGCTCCCGACGACCCGTTCGACGTCCCAATAGTTGGCGGCCGCGCCGCCAACTCCCTCCTGATCGCTTTCTGCTCGGCCTGGCGCTCCTGACCGCGCGTGCGCCACTCCTCGAGCGATCCGAGCGCGCTCCGCGACCTGTCCCCCCGCCTGCGGCGCTCGGCGATCAGCGTCCGGGCGATGTCCCACTCGGACTTGGACAACACCGTGTGCGACCCGTCCGGCATACGGAGTTCTTTCGCCTCCACGTCGTACCCCACGTACGCGTCGTCCTTGAACAGGGCGGCGCGACCGATGTCCGACGGCCGATAGGCGAGGTAGTAGTCGACCTTGGAGCCATCGTGGAGCGTACGCGGGGCGGCGTCCAGTTGGGGCGCCCAGTAGTGCAGCCCCAGGAACTCGATGCCCTGGCTGCGGATGGTGCGCGGTTCGGGGTGCAAGCGCCAGAACCATCGGTCGCGATCCTCGGTCTTCTTCGGCGCTTTCGGTTGGCCGCTCCGCTCGACGGCCTGCAGCCATTTTTCGTGCGGCGTGAGGCCCCTCAACTCCTTGTGGGCCGTGTGCATGTACTCGAGAACCTTTTCGTGCACGAACTCGTTGATGTCTTCGTAGAGGAGGCACGCCTCCTCCACACCATCCTTTATCATCTTGAAGTCGCGCGAGCGGATGGCGCCGGCGAGGTGGGACTTGATCTTGAGCGACAAATTACCGAGGAATCGCTCGATCACCGCCCCCTTGCGCGCCATATACGGCTGGCGGAAGTGCAGCTCCGGCGACGTGTAGTTGCCGCCCTCACCCAGACGTTTCATCAGGCGCTCGACGCTGTGCGAGTGGTGCGCCCAGGCATTGTCCAGGAACAAGAACTGCATGTTCCCCCAGCACACCCACGGCCTGTCCGCGAGGCGGGGGAATGCTTTGTGGCTCTCCTTGGGCCATATGGCGTGCGCGATGGCGGTCTGGATCGACTCGATGCACGGATCCTCATACAGCAAGGCCAGGCCGACAACGGCCCGCGTGTATGCATCGATGAGCACGGTCAGCCAGAGGCGTTGCCGCTCGCTGCGCGTTTCCTCGTCGACGGTGCGGACATCGATCTTATAGTGGTCCACCCAGACGTACTGCATGGGCCGCTCGGCACGGGTGATGAAAACGTCGAAGACGCGATAGTGCTTCTGCCATGTCCCCTTGCCGTAGCGTTCGTCCATGTACCGCTCGCCCTTATCAGGCGATGCCTCGATCCACGTCAGATGGGCATAGAACCGCGTCCGCAGGGGCAGCGCGACCGGGATCAACAATGACGTCCCGTCCGGCCCCTTGTATCCCTCGTTGGACGAGATCGTCTCGACGGGCACGTCCTCATTGAAGAGGGCGTCCACGAGTTTCTCCGGCACGTCCTCGACACGGTCGAGGTCGATCCAGCGACCGCCTGTGTGGTCCCAGAGATCGCTCAGTGCCCTGTACATCTCGGCCTTACCGGCCCGCGGATGGCGCAAAATCAGCATGTCGATCATGTGTTGCATATGCTTGGACATGCGCGTTTCACCGAGCGTGCGACGATGGAGGCTAGCGGCGATCCGGTCGCGGTCCCCTTTGTATTTACGATATTTCTTGCGATGGTTGTAGTAGGTCTCGATGCAGACCGGTCGCCGGAGTTGCGCGACCGCCCTGACAAGGGCGGGGGTCCGGCGGAACGCGGGACCTCGCCCGTCCTCCATCACCCGCCGCCGCTCCTCGGCGACCAGGGACTCGACCGTTTCGACCGTCTCGATCACTGCGTCGGCGGCCTGAAGCATACTCTCGCGCAAGGCGGGCGTCGCGACGTGGTACGCATCCCCGGTTCCTCCCGTCGCCTCGCGCACGCATCCGCGCAACTCCTTGAGTGTGGTCGCGACGATGAGATCCATGTCATCGTCGGGGTCGACAATGAGATCCTCCAGCCGCAGGACGTACGTGTCCTGCTGCATGCCCTCGTCGAGTGGACCCTTGATGGTGATGTGTGTGCCCAGCACCCCTTCTGGGTTCGGGACGACACGGTAGTCGCCCCGGTGGTAGTGGAGGAACGTGCCGGGGCATAGATTGCGCGCGCGCGCGGCGACGGGAGGCGCCGCAGCCCCAGGGGGGTCGTACGTCCGCATCTAGCATCCTCCCGTGGCCGGTAGCCACACAGCGGCTGTGGGGGCCACCTCACCCTTGACCAATAGGAGCGTGGTGAGATCGGTTCCGATGTGTCCGTGCCACAGGAGATGGCCGAGGGCGGCGACGACGTCTCCACGCGGGAGGTCGACCTCGCGGGCGATGGCGTCGCTGAGTGCGCGCAGCGGATGCGCCCGGCCGTCAGCCAAGCGCGCCATGCACGCATCCGTCACCGTGGGCTCGGCATACGCACGCGCCCGCCAGCCGATCAGGACGAGTAGGTTGGCGAGATCGGGACCATCCGGGAGATCCTCCTCCGTGTGGACGGCGTAGGACCACCCCTCACGCCCTGCGCAAATCCGCGTGGCGGCCTCTTCCCGCCTCACGATCTCTTCGCGCATACGGCGAAAAGAGCGCGTCACCTCGTGGATTTCGGTACGCCCATCGGCGCGCCAGACGATGAAATCGGGCACGTAGGTGTGGCGTCGGCCCACGCCATCGTAGAACTCGAACTCCTCGGGTTGGCTGCTGTAGTCCAACACCTTGGGGTCCCGGTCGAGGTACAGGAGCCAGCGCATCTCCCCGAACGACTCACACTGGACAGTACGTCCGCCCTTACTGGTAATGGTACTCCGCTCGGTGTCGCCGTGCGCCTGCACACGACGCACGTTGCCTTCGGGAGGCTTACGTCTGATCGCCATTCTCTCTCTCCTTCTCCCTCATCCTGACGTGCCGATCCCACCAACGAGCCAACATGGCGACACATCAACATTCCATTCGTCCCGAATCGATCCAAGCCGACGAACGCCCCCCTGCTTTGAGAAGCGTTTATCCACGCTGTGCCCAACGGTGCCCGGGACTCGGACAATCAGGCCATTAATAATCGAGGGGCGACATATTTGATAATTACTCATCACTTTGTCTGTTGATACGGTGGAGGCCCGCCTTAGAGACTAGAGGCATATGCCTTCATTCTTACGCGTCCGTGAGCCGACCGACGAAGAAGTGGCGTCCTTGACCAAGCTCATCGAACACGCGCGCTATCCCGATGACGCAACGGCGACCGACGAGGGACAGCTCCGGGCCCGTATTGTGTTGCTGTCCATGGCTGAGCAATCCGTCAAGCAAATCGCCTACTCGCTTGGGATGAGCCCTGCCTCCGTCCGCACATGGATCAAACGATTCAACAACGAGAGCGTCCAGGGCTTGCAAGATAGGCAGCACCCGGGACGGCCTCAGGCTCTCACCCCAGCGGAGCGAGATCGGGTTATCACGATCGCGCAGACTTCTCCGCGCGAACTCGGGTTGCCGTTCGACGGATGGACCCTCGACCTCCTGTACGACTACTGCACGCACACGGCGCATCTCCCCGTAACCCGCGATATACTCTTTCGTGTTCTGGATAAAGTCGGTTGGGTCGGGCGTGTTCGCCGCCCTCCGCGCCGCCGCAAACTCCGCCCCCCCGCCTATCGTGACAGTTAGCGGCCCAACGGCGCGGGCACCGTTGTCCGGGCCGTTGGGCATCCGCCTCTCTCCGTCGCCTATGTGCGCGCGGTGGTCCCGTTCGTATGGCGCTCGCCGGCTGGTGCGTGGTGTACCGCCGAACGGGCAGTGACGGCCATCGCCCGGCAGATCCGTTTCCCCGTTTCCCTCTGAGCATCCGTCAGGACGGCCGTCGCCCACCGCCCCATCATCGGGACAACGACCGCGATCTCCACCTCTTCCGCTCCATAGGCGAAACGCGCGAGGCGATCGTAGACATAGCTTGCCGGTCGGTCACCGAGATTGGCGGCGGGGAGGTTCGCGGCGATGCTGATGCACACGATAGCATCGCCAGGCGCGTGCCGGTCGCCAAACTGGTCACGGCGTTCTCCCACGCCCCCGTCGTCGCGCACGGCAATGACGTCGAACGTGCCCGCTAGGATCATGGCTCTGCCGGAGAACCCCGCGACCGGGAGTCCAGGTGTTCGAACAGGGCGACACACGTCAACGATAAGATCGATGCGCGTCGTGTCCAAAAAGGCTTGATACCCGTCGAGAGCTTCGTGAGCCACGTTCATCAGTGACGACGCGCCATCACGCCCGTCGCTTGGCATGTCGGGCAGCGGCACCGCTGCGATGGTCACGTCGATGGGCTGGCGCTCACCGGCAATGAGCGCCGTGCTGTAGGTGTGGATGAGTGCGCGGACATACCGATGACGCCGGAGAGCATGCGTATTGACATCACGGTCACTCTGCTCGAAGGTCGCGTCGTGACGATGGGGACATCGGACCCAGGCGTTGGCCTGCATCGGGGTAATTGTGACGGTGGTGATACCGGGCGTGTCCCACCAGGGAGCATATGTCGATCGTGCCATCAACGGGCGCCTTTCTTTAAATTGAGGCGATGGACCCTCGCACTGCGGCGCGACTAGCGACTATGAAAATCGCGCCGGCGACGCGGGTGAGACAGGCATTTTCAGGGGAGAACATTTAGAACGCCGCCGCACTCCAGTTGGGCCGCTCATGGGCCGGACAGAACGAGAGCCAGCGGCAGGTGCCACAGTGCTCCCCCGGCGTTGGAGAGAACGTGTTGTCGTCGGTCGTACCCGCAGCCAGGGCGACGGCCATGCGGCGCACAATCGCGCGACCTGCCTCGATGTGCGCCTCGTCCAGGTGGACTGACACGCTCTCCCCCAAGTGTGGCAGCAGATGCACGACCGTGATGCCAGGCGCGTCGGGCAGCCAGTAGTCAGCAAGAAGGGTATAGATGGCGCTGGACGGCGCTCGTGACAGGTCATCGGCCAGGGGCAGGATCGACCCAGTCTTGTAGTCGAGCGCGGCCAGGAAACCGTCAGGCCGTTCCAGGATCACGTCGATTTTGCCCGCCAGCATGACCGCGACGCCGGGGTGACCGGCAACCCTCCGAGACGGAGTGGGCACGAACTGCTCCGCCGCGCGCACGCGCAGATCCTCGTCGGCTAGGTAATCCGCGTACCCGTGGAGCGCGGCGTCTGTTCGCTCCACAATGTCATCGATAGAACCGTTGCCAATAGCCTGCGCCGGTCGTAAACCGTGAATGAGCGCCTCGATATCAGGCACATCCCCATGCATCAGGGCCCGATTGAGTGCGGCGAGCGCGCGATGGATGATTTGACCGCGCTGCTGTGCCGGCGAGGGTGGATCGGACGGCGCGGACGCGCGGCGTAGGTACTGGAGCGCGTAGCGGCGCGGGCACTGCGCGTATGCATCGGCTTTCGTCGGTGAAATCGCGACGGCTGTCGGGAATGGCGCGTCGACGTGTGCGGTAGGATGTGCCATGTGTGTTTCCTCCTCTGCCGGCCGTGTCGTGCGCCCTCTCCCAATCAGGACGAGGGCACAGTACACTAGAGGAGCCGGCCGGTTGCTGCTTTGTTGTTGTGGATCGGTCGGTTATCTGCGCGCGCCGCTCGGCGCCCGCGGGTAGGGCAGGGGGCGTGTTAGCGCACGCCCCCTGCCCGTTCCTTGCTCTGCTCTCTTACGTCATCGTTTCAACCCTTCCCATCAATGCAATAGGACACACGTCCTATTTAGATATATGCTTAAAGATACGCCGTCTCGGTATGTGATGTAAAGGGATTCGGACGGGTATGCTATTGTTCGCCCCTACTCAGGGGGTCTGGGGGACGTGATGGAGGAGAGGATGAGTCGGGATGGGGAGGAGCGTGGGACGGAGCGAGTCGTAGACGGATGCCGCTGCCGCTCACGACGGGCGACGCGCCAAATCACCTATGCCTGCACTCGATGCGGGGTGCGGGTGACCGAGGCGCGCCCCCCAGGGCCAGTGCCATGGTATTGCGCGTCGTGTAAGCAAGAACGCGAGGGGGAACGGATCGTCGCACGCAGGGACGCGGCGCGCGAGCGCATGCGGCGACTCAGAGATCGGCGGCGACAGGAAGACCGTGATCGGGCCGACCGATGGCCGGCGATATTCTAATCCCCGACCGCGCGGCACGATAACCGTGCGTACGAGGGCATACCCCGCACCACGTACAATGGAGCATAGACAGGCCAACGACGGGAGGGGCACGATGGATGCGCGCGTGGATAGGATGAGTATGGACGATCTTGCCCGCTTGGCTGAGATAGCGATCCGCGACGCAGGTTGGCGCCTGGCGGGCGACTCCCCCGACGGCCAGGTACCGTGCAGCCCCAGGGATCGCGTGGCGGCGGTCGGAGTGTTCCGGCACGAGGACTATCGCGTCGCGGCCTTGCTGCAGGTGCTGGCCTACGCCGCGGCGCGGGAGACAATGCGCGATCTCCCCGCTCGTTATCTTAGGGCGCGAAGCACCTCGGCCGTCGACCTACTGCTGCGGGCCTGGGGCTGGGACGGGACCGACGGGGCGGTGCGCGCCCCTGTCCCCGTCACATTCGTCGAAACGCGTGCGCGGGACATCAACCGTCTGACCAACGCGGTAATGGCGCGTCTGGCGCGGCCGTTGTCGCATGACCGCGGCGCCCAAACATCGCGATCGGTGCGTGAGAGGCCCTTGTGACGACGGACACCACAGCGAGAGAGCCAGACCTGGAGCGGTCGTTCATCGCGTTCACGCGCATGATGTTCGGTTATCCCGATCGCTGGGCGCGCGCAGGCTGGGGACCCTTCGTGCATGAGCGGTTGGCCGTTTCCCCCCATGGTCATGAGCAGTACGAAACCAGGCAGCATGAAGATTATCGCATGCTCATCGATGATGACGCGGACGCTATCGCTCGGGAGCCCGCGACGATCGCGTGCGTCGAACTGCATATCAGGGAGGGCGTGTTTCGCGGCGGCATGCCGACTCCGACGCGCGTTGGACACGCAACATTGCCTGCTGAGGGACTGCAGCGGGTCGTGATGGACCTGCTCCTACAGCCCATCCTCGACATGCTCGGCCGACACGATGGGCGGCAGATGACGGATGCCCAGGTTACCACCGTCTATCGCCACTATCGGGCGGCGTGGAGCGCCTCACGCGTGCCCTGGGTGGTCATCGTGCCGCTGATTAATTCGACCGGCTCCCTCCCACGTCGGGAGACGATCGGGCGGTTCAACGTGGAGCCCTTGCTTCCTCAGGAGAAGGCATCGCTCCAGAATATACTCACCTCATCGGGGACCGGTGAGGTTCCGGACGTGAGTTGGCTCGGCCTGCGTCATGCCCGCTACAAGCTCATCGCGCGCTTCGAGACCGACCTCACCGCGTCGCATGAGGTCGTGGATAACGAAAGGGAGGCTATCGTTTCCGAGGTGCGGGACGTCATCCTGGCGCTGCGTCTGCTTGGCGCGGGCACCATCGCCGCGCCGGTCATCGACCAGAGGTCATTCGTGGACACGCCACAACTCAGCCACATCGTCACCAGCGCCATTGAGTATGCGCCGCGGGACTGGCCTCCGCGCCCAATCTACGACATGGGGGCGCCGGACATGCAGGCCGTCGCGATACTCACGGAGGCCATCCGGCGATTGAACCGCCAGCCTGGGCGAGGCGGGTTGGAGGTGGCCCTCCGCCGGTTTGCCCAATCATACAGCCGCGACGTCTTCGGCGAAGACATCATCATCGACCTGACCATCGCACTCGAGAGCAGCATCCTGTTCGGCCTGAAGGACGAACTGAAATACCGCCTCGCCCTGCGCGGCGCTGCCCTGCTGGCCACGGAGCCATCGAGCGATGCTATCGATGTCGTGTTACTGACGGAGGTAAAGGCCCTGCTCCAGCTCGTGTACGACACGCGCAGTCTGCTCGTGCATGAGGGCGCGTACCTCCAAGAGTTGACCAACGATAAGGGATACATGCGCACCTTCCGCAAGGCGCTTCCGAATGCCCAGCCGACGGCGTTGCCCGCGCTATGCGAAGATATCGTGCGGCGCATCCTGCGGGCCTACATCAGCCGGTTAACGGCGGACAGCGCCATCGGTCATATCAAGAACATCAACGCTGACGTCGAATCAGCCTTGATCGCGGGCCTCACAGCACGGGCGCCGCAATCTGTGCAGTCAGGTGCGACGACAACAGATGAGGATACACCGCGATGAACGTGGTCGTCAGGTTGGAGATCGATGCATGGAGTTGAATTTCACCGTGGATGGCTTCCCCCGCTACTGGAAGGGACTGCGCTTCGATCAAGAGACCGACGTGCGCGAGGATTTCATTACGCCGCTCCTGTGGACCCTGGGCTACCGGAAGGGGACCGTCGCCGACATTAAGAGGGAGCGGTACTACGATGTGCATCCGAAGTTATGGCATCAGGGCGGGTCGAGGAAGATCAAGATCGACTACAGGCCGACGGTAGGTCTCAAGGGCTTCTGGATCATCGAGGCGAAGAACGGGAACGAGGGCCATATCCTGACCGAAGAGGATCTTCAGCAAGCCTATTTCTACGCCATGCACCCGGATGTACGCGCGCGTTTCATCGTGCTGACGAATGGGTTGGAAATCAGGCTCTACGATTCCTATCCGTCGCCACAACTCAAGCAGAACGATTCTCTGTACGACAACTACGTCCTGATCAGCAGGCAATCCGACTGCGAAACGACGTTCCGCGATCTGTACCATTTCCTCGGGGCCAAGACGATGCTCGCCTCCATACAGGATTACGTCACATCCACGCTATTCGACACGTTGGAGGCCGAACTGGATGAGGATGTGCCCGAGCGGCTCATACGGCAGCTCGTCCCAATGCTAGAGGGATCGAAGGAGCGCATCAAGGCAAACGTGCGTCGGGAGGAGATGGCAGCCTGGAGAGACTACCGGGAGGAGAGCCAGCAGGGCTTAGAATCGTGCGCGGACCACGAACTGGTCGTCCGTCTGTCGATCCAGACAGATCCCTCACCTGACTATGGAGCGGAGGTGCTGCGGCGCGTCCATGAGGCGTCGACGGGTGAGCGCGATTGGACCATAGAACACGGCTCTTTAATCGTCGAAGTGGCGCGGCAGTACCGGGGCCGCCCGCACAACGTGTTCCGCATGCATTGCGTGCACATTCTCGCGCACCTGGCCATGAACCGCGTCGAGATCCCAGGGACGGCGTGGGGGGCGCCGACCATGGCGGCACTTGGCATGATCATCGCCGACAACATGTCCTACTGCTCCGAGAATTCATTGCACCATGCCCTGGCCCATCTCGATAACACGGCGTTGCGTGTCGCCAAGAAGTACTGCGCTCGCTTCGCCGCGGAACAAATCCGGGATACGCTTGCTCGGATGAAGGCGGCCATGGCCGCCGAGGAATGGGTGAGGAATCTCAATCGATTTCACGCCCTCATGCTCCACCAAACTCAGCAGGTGGCGGACGCCTTGTGGGACAGGTACGCCTATCTGTCCGACCCCGATGCCATCTGGGCGGGGGTTTGGGGTCTCGAAGCCCTAGAAGAGGAGATCGAGCGGATACCCGCCGCGCCGACCGAGCCCGATGAGCGCGACATCCTGTCGCTAGAATGGTACGGGCGGACGCTAGACATGCTCGCCATGGGTACGCACGGTCTCTTGTGCCGGTACCGTGACGGCCTTGCCGCCGCCGGGGCGCCCGCCGCCGTATTGGACGTCGCGAGCAGGCCGAGGGAGGATGTCGTCGCGGCGTTGCCGATGCCCAGGAGGCCACCGGACGGCTTTGACCCGGCACGAGATGAGTGGCTCGCCGGCGTCATCGCCGACGTCCGCATGGCGATAGAGGGGATACAGGGCCAAGCGGACGATAGTGTATGATCGACAGTGCGCGGACCTAAGCCATCGATGAATCGGGTGTCACGATTGTCGTGCTGATCCGTACGGTGGATGGCGCTCCACTACGTGTATTGCTCATGCGTGGTTAATCCCCCATACGTTCGGTATCACGGTGTCTCATCACTCGACGCCATTATTCAAGCTCAGGGACTCATTTGTTGCTAGGCCGCTATAATAACGGCATGCCTAGAGCCGCAAAGCGACAAAAGGAACGATCGCTGTCCGCGCGCAAAGACCGTATCCTCGAGCAGATTGTGGGGTGGCTGTATGAGGCCGACGACGTCTTGGTCGAGGAACGCGTCAAGCTGCCGACGCTGCACAACGACACGGATCGACGCGAGATCGATGTCCTGCTCACCGTCAAGAACAGCGTCTACCCCGTGCGCTTTGCGATCGAGTGTAAGAACGAGCACAAAGCCATCGACTCACCGTACATCGACGCATTCGCGGGAAAACTGCAGGCTATCGGCATACCACCGCAGTGCGGCATCCTGATTGCCACGAGCCGCTTCACGGCGGAGGCGACACGGTACGCCAAGAGAGTAGGGATCAGGACGCTCCTGCTGTCAGGGCTGTCGAAAGATCGTCTGCTCTCCGAGATAACACGGGCAGCGCAGTCCATCGTCTATCTCGTCCCGATCATGACGCGTGTCGAGGTGCGCAACGATTTCCCTGCCGTTGCTCATGCGGGGGACCTATATGCTCTCTACGATGAGGAGGGCCAGTATCGCGGGACGGTACTTGACCTGGTGTGGTGGCTCTGGCGCATTGGACATATACCGGCGCGCGTGGGTGAGCACGACATGGACGTGCCGCTGCCCGGCCGTTGCCACAATATGATCGGCGGCGCCCCGTACCACATCGATGGCGTGGGGGTAACCGTCAAGATTGTCGGCCTCGTCGTCACGTTCGTCGGGCAGGGCCGTCGCCATGCGCTATCGCGGTCAGACGACGGCACGATTGACAAGTTCAAGCTACATGTCGACTTCGACGTGACACAAGCGCCGTCCACCCTGCGGTCATTCGAGACCGAGGATGACCTGAGGGTGTACATCGAGGGCACGGGGCAATTCCGGCTGATCCAGCGCGTCATGGTCCCACGTATTACCTTCGAGATGGCATACTGGCCACCCAGCGCGCGCGTGCTCCAACTCGTCGCGGACAGGATGCAAGCATACGAAGCGGGCAACATCCCCGACCCGCGCCCATTCGACTTTGCTGAATTGGAGGGTCACGACATCAGCGTGGCGTGGGAACCGATCGCCGACAATTATGTCGTCGCGATGACCTGAACAACCAGCGCCGGAGCCAGGTGCGATGGCGGGATGTGAAAAAGGGGTTATGGGCATCCTGCGCTACCGGTCCCCGACGGTCGATTTTACGTGGCGCTACGGTCGGTGGACAGGTCCTCGACGCGAAGCGCCCCGCATCCTAATGATGCGATCAAGATGTTCACAATGCTGTCACCAGCGCCCATCGCAATCATGCTCACGTGGCCCCATGACCCCGTGGAATGGCTCGCGGCCATCGCCGCCATCATCGCCGCCGTCTTCGGGTTCGTGACGGTACGAGACGCTCGAACGGCACAGCGGATTGCCGAGGCGAACCGCCAGCGCGACTTGGAGCCTCGCCTTCATTGGGAGGCCGACCAGAATCAGGGCGGCTATCTCGATGTGCGCATCAGCAACGCCGGGGGGGCGGTACAGCGCGGGTACTATCGCGTGCAGGTGGGTGCACTCGTCTACGAAATCGGGAACTTCCAAGTGCCCGCGCAATCGCCCTTTGTCGGCTTCAGAGCCACCTGGGTGGACAGTGGATCCTTGATCAACGGGTCCTGCAACGTTCTGCTCGTGTGCCAAGGGTCCGACGGGCGCTGGTGGGACTGGACGCGGGGCATGCCGGAGCCGCTCGATAACCCTCCGGGCGTCTACCCGACAACGGCGGAGTTTCGCGCGTGGCTAAAGCCGCGTCTTGAGCGAAGAGGCAGAGAGGTCATGGCGGAAGTCGACGCACGAGCCGCAGCCAAACCCGCCCGCTCATAGAATGTCCGCAGCCGGGAGAAAAGGGAGGGAGAGGTCGGCATGCCACTGCCGGCCCGGTTGCAAATGCGGTGAAACCATGTGCTAGTCGAGTCCCCATCTGTCTCCAGAGATGTCGGGTCTGATGTTACGGTGAGGAGTAATGTAATGGGGCATATCACCTGGGACGTGTTGCCTTGTCTAAGAAGTTCCTGCGGAGGATTCATATAAATGCCTAGTAGTCCGTCACCCGTCTTTTTGACAGTTGACCGTTGAATAGGGCATCCTCTTACCAAGAGCCGTAGGTGGACACCTGGGAGGAGGATACGTCGTGAATAAGAAGTATATCGTGACCCTGAC
>JAABUV010003130.1_pt1 | contig 21409 bp, 28 predicted proteins | sample 5559971 | NCBI WGS metagenome assembly JAABUV01 (sample SAMN10711881, study PRJNA513362) | rock metagenome | isolation source: Antarctica rocks | place: Antarctica: Victoria Land, Knobhead nord | collected 2015-12-19
TGCAAGCTTTCGAGTTGAGCGAGCGAAGCCTGGTGACCCTGTTGTGCAAGCACCAATCAGTCCACTCTTGATGGTCGCAGCAGCCCAGCAGCGGCGCAGAAGGGGGTCGGGCGTGGGTGCGCGGTGTGCTTGATTGATGAGCTGAAGCGGGCCGGTCGCGCCAGCCTGCGTGGGGCGTGACGCTGCGGGGCCATGACAATGCGGGCGACCCTGGGGGCGCGGTGGGCCTTGGTCGCGGTGGCGATCGGGGCGTGCCTGCCGCTGGGCGCATCGGCAGCAAAGCACAGCTACACGGCCGGCGACAAAGTGAAGCTGTGGGCAAACGTGGTCGGGCCCTTCAGCAACCCCAGGTGCGGCACCGCGTGCGCTCGGCCCTGCGAGGAGCCTGCGCTGCACCCAGCTCGGTCGGCGGGCGCTGGATTTCTGCACATAAAAATGGACTTGCTTGCCCTGGAGAGGTTGCGGCGGGCGCGGGGCCCTTGCGCGGCCATCTCTGCGGCGCGCTTCACGCTGAGCGCTGGGCGTCAACCCCGCGTCTGGCCCTGGCGCGGCAGCGTGACGTACCAGTACTATGAGCGCCTGCCCTTCTGCCAGCCGGCCGACGGCCTGGTGCACAAGCCCGCCACGCTGGGCGAGCTGGTGGACGGCAATCGGCTCGTGCTCACGCCGTACGACATCGTGTTCAGGGAGGACCGCGAGCGCGTCACGCTGTGCACCAAGCAGCTGACGCGCCGCGAGGTGCAGCAGTTCCAGGCGGTGCGCGCCTGGCGCCGCTGGCGTTGGGCGCGCCGCTGTCAGCGCACCCGCACAACCCCACCCACGGCGGCGCGCCGCGGCCGCGCAGGCGGTCTGGGACGACTTCTACTTCCAGATGGTGCTCGACGACAGCCTGCCGATGTGGGGCTTTGTGGGCAAGCTGGAGAAGATTGCGCCGGCGGGCCCGGCCGAGGCCGCAAAGCACAGGTGCGGCGGCGGCGGGCCGCGCCGGCGCCGCGCACCAGGCCGGGCCGGGCTGACCAGCCCCGGCGCGCGCGGCGGGCAGGCTGTCGCTCTTCACGCACATGCACTTTGACATCGCGTACAACCAGGACCGCGTGATCGAGGTCAACGTGTCCACGGACGCGGCGCGCACGGTGCGCCGGCGCCCGGCCCTCCCCCGGCGCCCGTCTCGGATGCGCGTGGGCGCGAGGGCGCGCGCGCGCGCAGGCGGACGTCTCGGCGGACGCCGTGCCGAGCGCGGCCGACGCGACCGTGCGCGTGGAGTTTACGTACTCGGTGGTCTGGACGCCGACCGACACGCCGTACGCGCGGCGCATGGAGAAGTACCGGCGCGTGCAGTTCCTGCCGCAGCACCTCGAGGCGCGCGCCCCGGCGCGGGTCGGCCAAACCCTGCACCCGCGGCGGCGGCGGCGCGCGCCCTGACGCGCGGCCGCCGCGTGCCGCAGATCCACTGGTTCTCCATCATCAACAGCTGCGTGACGGTGCTGCTGCTGACCGGCTTCCTGGCCACCATCCTGCTGCGCGTGCTCCGCAACGACTTCCTGCGCTTCAGCCGCGACGACGAGGGTGCGGTTTTGGCCGCTTGGGCGCATGGCGCGCTCGGTGCGTTGACCCTGGCGCGCTGACGGCGCGCGCGCCGCGGGCGCAGCGCTGGAGGACGCGGAGGAGAGCGGCTGGAAGTACTGCCACGGCGACGTGTTCCGCTTCCCGCCCGGCCGCAACCTGTTCTGCGCGCTGGTCGGCACCGGCACGCAGCTGTTCTGGCTCAGCATCTACATCTTCGCGCTGTCCTGCGTGGGCGCGTTCGCGCCGTACTCGCGCGGCAGCATGTACACCGCGCTCATCGTGCTCTACGCGCTCACCGCCGGCATCGCCGGCTACACGGCCGGCAGCTACTACAAGCAGATGGGCGGCACCGCGTGGGTGCGCGGCCGCCGCCGCCGCGGCCCGGCCGGCCCTGCTGTGCACACGTGCCGGCTCGCTGAGGCGCGCGCGCGCGCGCGCGCAGGTGCGCAACACGCTGCTGACATGCATCGTGTTCTGCGGCCCGTTCTTCGTCGCCTTCTGCGTCAACAACACCATTGCGATCGCATACGGGGTGCGCCCCGCCGCCGGCCCCCCCCCGTGCACGCCGGCCCGCGCCTGGTGCTCGTGTCAACCTGTGCGCGCGCGCGCAGTCGACCGCGGCGTTCCCCTTTGGCACGATCGTCATCATCGCGGTCATCTGGTGCGCCTGTTTCCGCGATGAGCGCCCGCCCCTCCCCACCAGTCGGCGGCCCTGACGCGCGCGCCGGCAGGGCGCTGGTGACCATCCCGCTCACCATCCTGGGCTGCATCATCGGCAAGAACACGCGGACCGAGTTCAAGGCGCCCTGCCGCACCACCAAGTGCGCGCGCGCCGCGCCCGCCAGCGCCGCCGACGCCGGCATGGGCACGATGCGCCCGGGGCTGGCCCGAGCGCGGGCGCCCGGCGCAGGTACCCGAGGGAGGTGCCGGACCTGCCGTGGTACCGCAGCGCGCTGCCGCAGATGCTCATCGCGGGTGCGCCCCGCTAGACGCATGGCCGCGCCTGTGACCGGCCGCAGCGGCGCACCGACGCGCGCGCCGCCGCAGGCTTCCTGCCCTTCAGCGCGATCTACATAGAGCTGTACTACCTGTTTGCCTCCGTTTGGGGCCACAAGGCGCGCCCCGCCTGCGCGGCAGCCCGACCCGCCTCTGCGGGCACCCTGAGCGCGCGGCACGCCTGTGGTACCCTCTGACGGCCATGAGCATGCTTCCAGCCTGGTGACGGGGGCGCCGGCGCGCAGATCTACACAATCTACCCCATCCTTTTCATCGTGTTCATCATCCTGCTGGTGCGCCGGCGACCCAGCGCCGCGCCATGCTGCGCTCCGCTGGCGGCTGCTGACGCGCGCGCGCGCGCGCCAGGTCGTCACCGCCTTCATCTGCGTGGCCATGACCTACTTCCAGCTGGCCGCCGAGGACCACCAGTGGTGGTGGCGCTCCTTCCTGTGCGGCGGTTCCACGGGTGCGGGCCGCGCCGCCGCCGCCCTTGCGGGCAACCCGGCTGCGCAACCCCTGCCGCCGACATGCATGCCGTGCCCTGCCGCACGAGGGGCGCTCATGCGGCCGCTGAGTGCGCCCGTGCGCACGCGCCGCAGGCCTCTTCGTTTACGGGTACTCGGTCTACTTCTACCTGGCGCGCAGCGACATGAGCGGGCTCATGCAGTCCTGCTTCTTCTTCGGCTACGTCGCGTGCGTGTGCCTGGGCTTCTTCATCATGCTGGGCACGGTCGGCTGGCGCGCCAGCCTGCTGTTCGTCCGGCACATCTACAAGGCCATCAAGTGCGAGTGAGGAGCGCCCGCGCGCGGGGCTGCTGCGCGCCGGGCGGCGGGCGGGCTGCGCGGCCGGCGCGGCGCCCGCCGCCCTCACGGCCAGCGCAGGCCGCCTGGAGCGCCGCGCATATAGCTGGTGTATGCGGGCATGCGCCGCTCGCTGCAGCGCTACCTCTGTGCACGCGTGTGGCGGGCGGCGGTGCGGGAGGGTATGGCAGGGCGTGCTCGCCTTACAGTATGCGGTGTGAAAGATATTTAACAGCAATGTAAACAAGTGAGGCACAAAAGCGACCCCAGGCATCACATGCTCGCCAGCAGCTGGCAGATCAGGTCCTTCAGCGCGGCCGTCACAGTCGCGTCGGGTGACGCCACCGTCACCTGCGCCGGCCCGGCCGTCAGCGCCGCCGCGGCGCTGCACCAGGGCAGCGGGACGCATACGGCGCGGGGCGGACCTGGAACTGCAGCCGCTGCGTCTTTTCTACCTCCACGCGCACCATGCAGGGCACCTGCGCCCCGCGCGCCGCGCTCAGCAGGGGGCCCCGCGCCCGGCAAGGCGCACACGAGCTGCGTCGCCGCGCGTGCGGGCGGCGCAGGCCCCACCTGCTGCGCCGGCTGCCCCGGCGGCGCGCAGGTGAACGTGGCGACCGCGACGGCGTTGTCAGGGTCCGGGTCCAGGCCGGCCTGCACGCCCAGGCCGAGCGCGGCCAGCAGGCCCTCCACCGGCGCGCGCGGCACGGGCGTCGCGCGCACCACGCGCTCGCCCAGCCGCTGCGGCGGGCCTGCGCGCGGCCGGCCGCGGGTCGCGCCGGGCTCCCTCACTGGAGCCGGCATGGGCGCCGCGCGCGGCCGGGGCCGCACCCGGCAGCGCGCGCCAGCGCTGGAAGAAGGCCTCGCGCGGCACGGGCGCGTCGGGCGGCGTGCAGAACTTGGACACCACCACCGGCAGCGCCAGGCTGCGGCTCAGCACCTGCCCGCCGCGCGCGTAGCCCAGCTGCAGCCGCGGCGGCGCCGTAAAGGGCGCCACGCACGCCACCATCAGCGGCACCTGCGGCGCGGCGCGCTCAGGCCCGCCGCGCGCCGCTGCAGAAGTGCGCCGCGCGAAGAAGGCGCGCGCGCCTGGATCTGCTTCTTGGGCTCCAGCAGCCGCGGCACCGGCCCGACCTGGAACGCAAACTGCGGCACCGGCGGCAGCGCGCAGACCAGGCGCTCTAGCTCCGCGTCGCCCTTGTTGCCCAGGAACAGCGCGAGCTGCCCCTGGCTGCCCTGGAACTGCATCTTCACGCCCACCTGCGCGGCCGCGGCCCGTCAGGCCCGCGCCGCGGCCCCAGGGCGGCCCCGCGCGGGCCGGCCGGGCGGCGCGCCTGCAGATGCGCGTCCTCGTACAGCACGCCGCTGGGCGCCAGGCACAGCTTGCGGTGCCAGGCGTCGACGTCGCCCAGCGGCCGCGACTCGGCCGGCGGGCCGCCCGTCAGCGCGTGCGCGTCGCCGCTGACGCTGAAGGGGTCCGCCGCGGCCGCTGCGCGGCGCGCCGGCGCAGTCAGCGGCGCCCGCATCCCCGCGCCCGTGTTTACTTGAATAAGTCTAAAAATGGCCTACGCACCGGGCGGCTGGTGCGGCGCGGCCGGTGCGGCCTGCACTGCCGGCGGCGGCGGCGGCGGCGCATCGGCCGGCGACAGGCTGAGCAGGTCGTCAAGCGGGTTGCGCGGCGCGGCCGGCGGCGGCGCGGCGGCCGGCGGCGGCGCTCCCGGCCGATCCATGTGGCCGTTGGCGTGCGGCTGCTGCGCCAGGCCGACAAAGTCGGCGCTGCCGCCCGAGGGCACCAGCCCCGGCGCGGCCGCGCCGGCCGGCGGCGGCCCGGGCCCGGGCGTGCCGGGCACGGCCGCGCCGTCCTCCTCGGCCTGCAGCCAGGCCGGCCGCGCCTGCGCCTCGTCCGCGTCCTCGCCCTGCAAGGCCCCGTGCGCTGTCAGCATCGCCACGGCGAACGCGCGCGCGGCGGGGGCGGCCGGGCGGGGCGCGCGCCTCGCGCTCGGCCATGCGCCGCAGCAGCAGCGACTTGCGCTTCTCCCAGGGCGGCATGGCGGCCACGTTGCGCGCGGCCACGTCCGGCCGCTGCCCTAGCGCCAGGTACTCGGCGGCGCGCTGCTGCAGGTCGGCGTCCATGAACCTGCGCGTGCAGCGGGCGGGCGCGCTGGGCGCGGGCGCGCCCGGGGAGCGCGAGATTGACGGGGCCGGCCGGGCGGCCGCGCACCGCGCATAGCGCTCAAAGACGGCCTGCACGCCCTCGCGCAGTGCGGCGTCGCCCGGGTCGGCGACCAGCAGCTTCATGTACGTCGTCAGCAGCAGGCCCTGCGCGCGCCGCCACACAGGGTTTAGTGGAGCGCCGCCCAGGGTTTGGGGGCCACCTGCCGCGGCGGCGCATGCGGACGGCGGGCGCGCCTTGGCCTCCGATGACGCGGCCACGAAGCGCTCCTGCAGCAGCGCAAACTGCACGTGCGCCGGCACGTCCGCCACCAGGCGCCCGTACTCGCCCAGCAGGTAGCCGGCGCAGCAGACGAGTGCCTCGTGCGCTGCGCCGCGCTGCAGCGCATCCAGCGCCTGCGCACGCGCGCCGCGTCAGGCGGCGCGGGCGGCGCGCGGGCGTGGCCGGCGCGGCCGGGCGGGCGGCCGCGCCTTGCGCGTGGAGTACTCGTGCAGCTCCGGGTAGGCCGTGATGAGCTGCACGGTGGAGTGCCAGACGTCCTTGGACGCAAACTCGCCCGCGCGCTCGATGAGCTGCAGCATCACGTCCACGTACCAGCGCAGGTCCGGGTAGAAGCGCTCCGCCAGCACCGCCGCCTTGAGCACCAGCTCCTCGCGCATGCCATAGTCGGCCACCTGCGCGCGGCGGCCGCGCTCGCTGCGCGGGCTGGCTGCGGGGGGCGCGCCGGGGCGCCGCGGGCCACTCTGGGGCCGCGCCTCCAGGTAGCGCAGCAGCTCGGCCACAATGTCGGGCGCGTTGGCGCGGTTGCACATGGCGAAAAGCAGGTCCAGGCCGCGTCGGCGGATGGACACGTCCGCGTCGCGCAGGCTCGCGATCACGCTCTGCTGGTGCCTGCGGCGGCAGCGCGCGCGCGCTAAGCGCTGGGCGCCGGGAGGCCCGAGCGCAGGCGCGGGCGGGCGGGGGCGCGCCGCGCGATTGTGTCGGCAACGGCTGGCACCTCGGCCAGCCGTACCAGGTTCTCCAGGCCCAGGTACTTGATGTTGGGCTCGCGCACGCTGATGAAGCGCGCCAGCAGCGCGACGCCCGCGCTCAGCAGCTCCGCGTCGGCCTCCAGCGCGAGCGCGAGCGCGATTGCCTCGAACACCACCGCGTGCTGCGCGTTGTTCTTGTTCACGTTCTTGTGTGGCTCGCTGCCGGCGATGATGCGGCGCAGCACGGCCGTCAGCGCGCGCAGCACACCGGCGTCCTCCGGCGGCGGGAAGTACTGCAGCACGCGCAGGCACTTGACCTGTCGCGCCGCTCCCGCGTCAGCGCTGACGCAGCCAGCAAGAGCGGGCGGCGGCGGGCGGCCGCGCCGCGCCTGCAGCCAGGGCGAGGGGATGCCGTAGTAGTGGTAGTCAGCGCCGACCGCGGCGCCGCCCTCGGCGCCGCCGCCCTCACGCCGATCGGGCACCAGGCGCTCCAGCAGGCGCACCACGCGCGGCGCCAGGCCCTCGTAGCCCTCGTAGCTGCGCGACACGATGCCCAGCAGCAGCGTGACCAGCGCGAGCAGCACGCCCGGCTGCGTGTCGCGCTCGTCCAGCAGCGCGCCCTGCGTGCGCGGCGCCGCCCGGCGGTGGGCGCCCTGCCTGGCGAGCGCACTGCTCGTCGACGCGGGCGCGGGCGCGCACCAGCTTGGCCGCCCAGACGTCCGGCGGCATCACCTCCGACTCGGGCGGCGCCTTGCGGATCAGGCGCAGCAGGCACAGCGCGGCCTTCTTGCGCACGATCGGCCGCACCGCGCCGCTCGTCTGCGCCGCGGCACGGGGCCCCCGGTGTTGCGCGCGCGGGCTGGCTGCGGCCCGGGCGGCCCGCGGCAGGGCTGGGGCGCACCAGCAGGTTCATGACGTCCAGCATCAGCAGCGCCGCCATCTCCTGCCCGCCCACTGCGCGCCGCAACGCGCCTCAGCGGCGCTTCCAGAGCGCGGGCCGGGCAACGGCGTTTGACGCGCAACGGTGCGCCAGCGCGCCGCGTCGGCGCACCGTTGCCCACAAACCCCAGCGCGAGGCAGTGGAAGGCCTCGTTGCGGGAGATGAGGTCGTTGCGGATGGAGTTGATGATCAGCCGCAGGAACTCGTCCTTCTGCGCGCCAGCGCGGCGCGAGCTCGCCCACAGCGCCCGGCGCGCGCATACGGCGCCGTGAGCGGGGCGGGGTCGGGCGCACCTCGTTCAGCAGGATCGCGCAGGCCATGTAGCCCACCTGCTTCTCCGCGTACCTGCGCGCGCCGGGCGCGCGTCACGCGCAGGCGTGGGTGCCGGGCGCGGCCGGCAGGCCGCGCGGGCGGGGCGCACTTGGTGGCGGGGATCAGGTCGGCCGCCTGCTTGTGCCCGAACTCGACCTCATAGCCCAGCATGTAGATGTAGAGCAGCTTCCACACATACTTCTTCTTGTCGTACTCTGCGCGGCGCGGCCGCGTCAGCCCGCGCGGACCCACGTCGGCGCGCGGGCGCAGGGCGGGCGCGCGCCCGTCACGGTGTTGCCGGACGCAAACTTCTTGCGGATCTTGCCCAGCTCCTTGTCCACGCGGACCTTCTCCTGCTCCTTGTTGGCGCAGTTGCGGATGTCCGCAATAAAGGTCTGCGGGGCGCGCGATCAGACGCGCCGGGTCGGGCGGGCGCGTCGGGCTTGTGCACAACGCGCGCGCACCTGCAGGCCGCGCATGTTCACCAGCTTCGCCATGGCGTCCCCTGTTGCAAGGCGGGGCGCCTCTGCACCCAGCTCCCCTCTCTTTCTGGCCAAGGCCTGCCAGCCTCGCAGGGTTTCCCTGGCCCCTGGCCGCAGATACACTTGCGATTTTGGCCTAGATCTGCAATCAGGCCCGCTGGTGTCGGGACACTCGCACCGGCCAGCTCCGGCACACTGGGCGCCGTGTGAGAATGTGGGAGCCCGAGCGCGCGCACCTGCAGGCGGCCGCCGCCAGTGCGCTGCCCGCCCTGCACGTGCTGCTGGCTGAGGACGACACACCCTCGCTGTGCATCATCAGCCGCCTGCTCACCGCGTGCGGCTACCGGGGTGCGTTCACGCCTGCCGCCTACCTGCGCCATGCTGAGCTGGAATGCGGGCGCGGCCCGCATTCTGCCCGCCTCCCCCGCGCTGACGCGCGGCGCGCGCAGTGACGCTGGCGCGCAACGGGCGCGAGGCGCTGGACCTGCTGGGCAGCGAGCGCGGCGCGAGCGTCGACCTCATCCTGTCCGACCTGCTAATGCCCGAGGTGCGCGCCCCGCGGCCGCGCCCCGCTCTGCCGACGGCCAGCAAGACGGCGGGCGCCCACGGCCGGCGCGCGCGCGCAGGTGTCGGGCATGGAGCTGGTCGGGCAGGTGGTGCGCACGCGCAAGGGCGTGCCCGTCGTGGGTACGCCCACACTTTTCGTGTACGCAGCACGCACCGGCCGCCGCCGCGGGCGCCGCTGACGGGGCGCCGCCGCGCCGCAGTGATGTCCAGCGAGAGCGGCAAGGACTTCATCGCGCAGGCGCTGCAGGCCGGCGCCGCCGACTACCTCATCAAGCCCGTCAAGCGCAGCGCGGTCACGATGCTGTGGCAGCACGTCTGACGCAGCGCGGGCTGGGGCGGTCTGCCGCCCAAGGCGCGCCCCGCCGCGCTCGAACAGGCGCGCCCGCGACGGCGGCGCGCAGTCTGACGCCCGGGCGCGCGCCACCCAGGGCCGCGACGGCGACAGCGGCGCGTCCGGCGCGAGCTCGCCGGAGACCTTCTTCGAGCCGCTGAGCGCCGCAGAGCTGGCCGCGCCCGGCCGCGCCAGCCTGGACGGCTGGGAGGCCTGGCCGCCACCGCGGCCGCGCTACGGCGCGGCCGGCGCGGCGGGCGTGCGCGCGCCGGTGCTGCTGCCGTGCATGCGCGTGTCGCTGGAGATCGAGCCGCTCGACCTCACGCCGCGCTCCGTGTTTGACTTTCCGGACGCGGTGCGCGCCGCGCCCGGCCCGCCCGCGCGCTGCCCCGGCGCGTTCCCTGGTGCTGACGTCATCCTTCCGCGCAGGGCAAGGAGGAGGCGGCCTGCCCGCATCACCCGCCGCCCCCGCTCACCGTGCCGCCGCCCTGGCGCGCGGACGCGCCGGCCAAGGTGCGCCGTGCAGGGCTGCATGCCCTGCCATGCTTGCCTGACGGCAGCTGCAGGCACACGGTGTGTGCGCCGGCTGCGGTGTGCAGCCCAAATGCAAGGAATGCGGCCAGGCCAGCATACCAGGCAGCGTCAGAGGCTGCCGCAGAATGTTTACCTGCACTGCCATGCGCTGTGCTGCCGGGGGAGCGGGGTGCGCCCACGGGCGCCTGGGCGGCAGGCGAGCGCGCACTAGTAACACAGGGCCCTGACGCCCGCCGCGGCCGCGCCGCAGGCGGAGGGCGGGGACACCGCCGTGTGGGCCGCCAATCGCAGGGCCGCCCTCGAAAAGTTCCGCGCCAAGCGCAAGCTGAGAAAGTACGACAAGTGCGTGCGCTACGAGAGCCGCCGGCGGCTGGCTGAGGCGCGCCCGCGCGTGCGCGGCATGTTCTGCAAGGCCGAGGTCGCCGCGGCGCACGCGGCCGAGCTGGCCGCCGGCGCGGTGCGCGCCGGCGGCGCCAAGCGCGGCGAAAAGTGGGCGGCGCCGTGAGGCCGGCGGGCGTGTAGCTAGGCATGCATAGCGCCCCACGCAAACTTGCCCCCCTCCAGAACACCCGCGCCCGCTGCCGACAAGCAGCGCGGCCACAGTTTTGCCTGCCGCGTGCGTGTGCCCGGCCTCGGCCGCGCCCCACGTGCCCGCCCCTGTCCCTGCACCTGTCAAGCCTCCGCGGTGCTCAACGTAGCGCCTGTCAGTCTCCGGCCTGTCAGTTTCATGCGGCCATGCGGTCTCTGAACGCCCAGCCGCGGTGGCCCTCCACCTTGTCAAAGCACCCGGCAGCTCTGCGGGGTTTGTACCTTCTTTGTAGTCAGCGCGGGGTCGAGCGTGGCACTGTCGCGCTGTACATGTGCGCCTGAGAACCTTGTTTGCCTTGCACACGCTGTGGAGCGTCCCTAGGACGGCACTTGCCTGCCCTCTCTAAGCAGAGACCTGCAACGTCTCATTTTGGCAGCCTTGTAAGAGGAACAAAGCTGGAGCAGCCAGCCTGGCCACAAAAGTATATATCAAGACAATTGATCAGCCAGATGCTGCTCCAGACCTCCATTGCTACTTTATACCATACAGCATACAGGCAAGTGTGCACTCCCGTCGGCGTTGGCAAACCCACGGCGTCTGTCTCGTGCTCGCTCGGTCCACGAGTGCATGCGGAGCACTTGGCGGAGAAGTGCGCAATGCACACGGCCAATGCCGTGCTCGCCGCGCTTGCGCTGCTGTGCGCCAGGGCGCGGTCCTTGAGCACCCTGGTGTCCGCCGCCCTGTGCAAACGCTACCTGGGCGCGCGGGTGAGCGGGCGCGGCGCTGCAGCCACCCGCGTTGAAGATGCAGCAGCGGCGCCCCGGGCTGCCTGCACGCCCGTACCCGCGCCCGCCGGGCCCGCCGCCGCCAGGGTCGGGGCCGGGCCCGGCTTTGATGCGCTGCAGGAGAAGGCGTGGAATGCGGCGTCGGAGGGCGCTGCCCCGTACGCCGGCGTGAGGCCGGTGCGGGCCGCGGGCCTGCTTGTGCTGCGAGCGGCGCGCAACATTACCTGCAGGGCGCTCTGCGTGACGGGTGCGGCTGCCGGGGCGGCAGACGGCCGAGATGGCGAGCGCCGCCGCCGCGCGCCGCACGGAGAGGACCCTGGCGCTGGCCGGCGCGCCGTGGGCGCCCACCGTGCTGCGCGCCGCGCTGCCGGCCGCGCCCGCCGCGACCTGCGCCGCGGAGGACGCGGGGAGGCACGTCAACGTGCTCGCCGTGCGCACCCGGGCCCGTCTGATCTGCAGTGCCCACAGGGCGCGCCACACACGCCACGCGGCAGGGCGAGGCGGTGGGTGTCTCCGCTGCCTGGTCCCGCTGGCCGCGGCGTGCGTGCGGCTCAGGTTCTATACGTCTGCTTCCCAGTGCTTCACACCCACACAGCCACGCCCGCTGCGGGGCAGTGCGGCGGCGCCTCCCCTGCGCTGCAGCGAGATGGCAGCGCACCGCTGCCTGGACAGGGTCGCCAACACGGCGGGCAGCCCCAGGTCCCCAGGCCGCCCCACATGGCTCCAGCACTGGCCTGAGCCCCTGGCTCTGCCGGCGCAGCCGGCGTCGGCGGGGCTGGCTGGCTGGCACCGCAGCACGTCGGGTCGCTTCGGCGCGTCGGCCGCGGTGCACACTGGAGCGGCGCGCCGGCCGGCGGGCGTGCGCATCCAGCAGGACGACGCGCGCACAAACGCGTATGTGTACCAGCGCGCCGAAGTGGCGCGCCCCCTTTCTTGCCGCGAGGCAGCTGCCCTGCGGGGGCAACGGGGTTGCCGCTGTCGATCGCGCAGTGCGGGGGCCGCGACGCAATGGTCGGCTGCCACCTGCTCCCGCAGGCCGCGCCGGCCAACCTGCGCGCGTGCGCGCAGGCGCCCAGCACGCTGTACACGCTGCGGCTGACGGCGGCGGTGAGCGCGGGCGCGGCAACGGCCGGCGTGGCCTTCTTCGGCGCCGACGGCGCCGTCATCACCGCGGCCGCCGCCGACACGACCGGGTCGACCGCGCTGCGCATGGCGTCGCCGCAGGGCGCGATGGCCGCCTCGGTGTTCGTCGGCAAGTTTGACGGCGAGGGCGGCTGCGTCGAGGCGCGCGCCCCGGCGTCTGCACAGCATCCGTGCCATTGGCGCTGCCGCAGCCTCCCGCGCTGGCATGCGCAGCCGCCTCTGCCGGTGACGCCCTGCCGGCGAGCGCGCGGACCCAGCCCGGGCGCGCGCGCGCGCAGGTGGACTCGGCCAGCTTTGGCGCGGACGCGGCCAGCGCGCTGGGCGTCGACGTGAGCGTCTGGGTGCGGCGACTGTCGCACACAGGCGGCCCCGGCATCTGCGTCAACTACTACACCGACGGCCCCTCCGAGCACAACAACGGCGGGCGCGGCTACCTGGAGGCGCTGCAGCAGCTGCGGCCCGGCACCCTGCGCTACCCGGGCGGCGAGAAGTCGGACTCGTGCGCCCGCCCGCGTGCCGCTGCAGGCACCGCCTGGCTGCGCCCGGCCTCGCTGTGCATGCGCAAGCAGTGGGACTGCGCATGCGGCGCCGAGCGTGCGGCGACGCGCCGGCGCGCGGCGCGCAGGTACGCCTGGGCGCCGCCGCCGTGGACAGAGGAAACCAAGCCGCGCCCGACGCTGACGCGCTGCGAGCCGGCGGACTGGCCCTTCAGCGACCCGAACATAATCACCGGCGGCGCCGAGGCCGTGACGTGCGCACCCCGCGCCGGCTGGCCCCCAAATGTGCAAGTCAGCGGGCGCCCCCTGCTGCGCTCGAGGCCTGCACGCGCCGCTGTACATGAAGGGCGTGTGCACTGACATGCTTTCTGCAGCGCCGGGGCCTCCTGCGCGGCGAGCCATCGGAGGGGCCGTGCTCAGGCCCGGTGCGCCCGCGCCCAGGTTTGTGCAGCCGCCGCTCGACTTTGACGCGTTCATGTCGTGCATCGAGGCGACGGGCGCGCTCCCCTACCTGGTGCTCAACTACGACAGCGCCAACCTCGTGCACGGCCCCAACGACTGGTCGTACGACCAGCTGCTCGAGCTGGCCAAGTCCTGGCTGTCCTACATTCAGCGCATGGGCTACCAGGCGCGCCGCCCCGGCTCCGCAGACCCTGGCGAGCGTGTATGCGGGCGCGGCCAGAGCTCGCGCTGACGGCACCGCGGCCGCGCGCAGGTCGCGCACTTTGAGTTCAGCAACGAGTCGTACCAGAACGCGTACAACGGCGGCGCGCTCGCGGCGCAGTACGCCGCCGCGCTGGCCGACTGGACGCCGCAGCTGCGCGAGATCATCCCGGGCCTGAGGTGCCGCGCTCGCATGCGCCGCTCGCACGCGCCGCTGCTGCTGCATGATGCGGCAGTCCTGAGCGGGGCGTGGCGTGCAGGATGGGCGCCAACGGCTCGGCGAGCTGGGACAGCGTGGGCCAGGCTGACAAGGCCGCCGAGCATGTGCATTGGTGGGAGCAGGCGCGCCGCTCGCTCTGTGGCAGCGCGCACCCGGCCGCGGCATGCGTGCTGTCGCCCGTTTGCGCAGCCGCAACGTGTCGCCCGCCCCACTCGCCGGCGGGGCGCGGCACGCCCGGGCGGTCAAAGATGCCAGGCGCCGCCGGCGTGCAGGCCGGGGCGCCGAGCCGCGCGGCGCGCGCAGGTGCTGGGCACGGCCGGCGAGCACATCGACTTCCTGGCGCTGCACAGCTACCCGGTCTACGGCCTCACGTACGAGCGCTACGCCAGCAGCAACCCCAACATGCAGGCGCGGCCGCCCGCAGGGTCTGCCGGCCAGGGCGCCGGTCGTGCGCTGCGCCGCGCCCGCCCTCCGCCCAGCTGGCCGCCCCGCACGGCCTGCTCGGGAGCCGGGTGTGCTGCCGAGCGTCGCCGGCGCGCTGGCGGCGCGCAGGCCGACGCCATCCAGGGCGCGCACATCCTGGAGAAGTACGCCTCGCCCGAGGACGCGCAGCGCATCCGCCTGTCCTTCACCGAGGTCGGCCCCATCGACTGGGGCAGTGCGCGCCCGCCCGCAAGGCGCCTCGCAGGCGCCCGCAGCGCCGCCCTGCAGCCGCGCAGCCCCGCCGGCGGCAACGCGCGCCCTGCCGGCGCGCCGGCGGGCGGAGCGTGGGCGGCGCCACTGACGGCAGGCGCTGCGCCGCGCAGATGAGTGGCCGCGGGCGCCGGCCAACCTGGGCCACGCGCTGTGCGCCTTTGACATCATGGCCAGCCTGCTGGCGCACCCGCTGACCGACGAGGTGCACTTTTGGAACACGCGCTGGCGCACGCGCGTCGACCACGAGCAGCGGGCCGACGTGATGGACGCCCTGCAGGCGCGCCCGCTGCCGCGCAACCGCAGGCCTGCGTGCGGGCTCATGGACTGCGTGTGTCGCGCAAAGCACTGCCCTGCGCTGGGCGGAGCGCGGCAGCACAGCATGCCACCACATTGGGGTGGAAGGAGGCTGCGCTCGGGCCTCAGGGGCGGCTTCGTGATTGCCTGCTGCCCTGCCTGACCGGCGCACCGCACCTGCAGATGTTTGCAGGGCGTGCCTGGCGCTGGGGCCCCTGCCTCCCTGCGTGCATGATGCGCTGTGGCGCGAGGAACCGCCCGTGGTCTGCCGCTGCGCAGCCCGACAACACGCTCTCCCCGCTCGGCTGGGCGGTGCTGCTGGTGGACACGCACATGCGCGGCGGCGACCTGGTCCAGTCCGACTCGCAGGCGTGGGTGCGGACGTGGGTGCGCCACCGCGCTGGCCGCCCGTGGTCAGGCCGTGCGCGCAGCGGCGGCTTTTCTTCAATGCAAACGCTGCCCTGTTTTGGAGGGAGTGCGGAGCCTGGCATCCCACACCCACGGCCGGCGCGGGCTCCGACGCGGGCGCCTGGCCCAGCCCGGCAGCTTGGGCGCCGGGGCGCAGCGGGCGGCCAGTGCTGCTGCACCCGCCGTCGCTCCGCCCCGCTTTGCTGACCCGGCGCTCGGCCGCGCGGCAGGCCATCATGACTGACGACTACCAGGGCATCACGCTGCTCCTGCTCAACCGGAGCGGCGACGGCGGCGGCCAGATGCAGACGATCAACTTTGCCGGCTACTCCGGCAACACGGCCGACGGCGCGCAGTGGCTGTTTGCGGCGCGCCCCCATTCTGGCTGGGGTGCAGACCCTGCGCCATGTGGCAGCGTTGTTGTGCGGGCCTGGCCGGCTGCGTTGTACGGCGCGCGCGGATTTGCATGCCCACCGGGAAGATTGAGCAAGTGCTGGGTGCCGCGCGCTCCGGCGGGCCCGAGCGCATTGTCCAGGCGCCCACCAGACCCGCCTGCTGCAGGCGCGCGACGGCTTTGATGGCAACCCCGTCGACGACGACTCGCCCGCCTACCGGCAGACCGGCGCTGGCCTCGAGATCGTGGACGGCCGGCTGACGGTGCACCTGCCGCCCACGTCGGTGACCGCCCTGGTCTTCCGGGCGCCTGCCGGGGAGGGCGGGCGCTCCTGCGCGGCCGGCGGCGCGCCCCCGGCGCCCGCCGTCAGCGAGTCGTAGCATGCGCCGTGCCCGGGCGACCCGCGGCTCTGTGGATAGTGGGGCGAGGCTCCCGCCTCTGTCTGCGCGTCGGCTGTCGCCAGCCCTGCTGGCCTTGTTGACTCACCGTCAGGCACCGCGTCGGGCTGCCTGCAATGCCTGCCTGTAGCACGCATGCCTCCTTTCCTGCCCCTGCATGCCATGTGGGTCTCCGGAACGCACGGGGTGCGTGCTCAGCATGCTCGCTTGCGACTTGTCAGGAGGCGGCGCACAATACCCGCTCGTGTGACCTGCTGAGATAGGGACGCCAGCCAGAGAGCGACGACTGTAATTACAGCACTCATGCGTTTAAGATCAAGCGCACGCTCGGCAAGGGGGGCTAGCTGTAAGAGAGGACAGGGGTGACGCACGAGCGCGAAACACACTCCCTGCTGTCAGGCATGCCTGCACAGGAGCCGCCAGGGCAAGCGCACGCTCTGCCTCTCCCGGTGAACAAGCTCTGCAGGGCAGGCTCGCTGGGAGGGGCTCTTCGTCAAATCCCCATCCAACACCAGCGTCAGCAAACAATCCGCCGCACGCAGTGCCTGTTCAGCGCAAGGCTGTAAGCGTGGTCATGCCAAAAGCCTGTAAAAGCACAGGGCAGATCGCTCCTGTTACACAGCACATAGCAACCTAGGGCGCGCCGCGCCTGTGCGAAGCAGCCGCGCGTTTGAAGCGGGTGCGGTCCAACTCGCCGCGCAGGGCGAGCCGCACCGCACCTGCCCCCAGCCATACATCCAGGCATCACCACATACAGAAGGAGGCCTTTCATCAACACCGCACGGTGCGCGAGCCTGCCTGCCAGCGGCAGCTCGGCAAGGCGGCCGCGCCTGTCAGGCGAGCGCTTGCAGGCGGCGGCATCCGCCCCGGTGGCCCTCGCGCCAGGCCGCCCTGTGGCACGCCGGCGAGCAGAAGCGCGCGATGTTGCAGCCCGAGCACAGCTGCAGCGGCAGGCCCGCCTCGGACGCGCCGGCCAGCTCGCCGCACCTGCGCACGCACAGCGCGCTGGTCACGGCGCTGTGATCGGGGCTGCAAGGGCGGCAGCATCAACGTGGACGGCGGGGAGCGGCGCGCACCCCGACCACCAGCAGCCCACGGGGCGCAGCGCGGGCGTGGCCAGGCGCAGGTCCTCCAGGCTGGGCTCCGGGTGGGCCTCCGCAGCGATGCCCGGCTTGACCTCGGCCTCGAAGCGCAACACGGCGGCTGCCGTGGCGGTCACCGCGCGCTGGTACGCGGCGCCGCCCGGGGGCTCGGGCGGGAACGTGGAGTGGACCAGCGGGGCGGCCTGCACGCGGCCGCCGCAGCGTCAGCGCGATGGCGCCGGCCTGCGCGCGCTGCGGGCAGGGCGGGCGCAGCGGGCGCGCGGACCTCCGGCACATGCGCCGCAATCCCGCGCAGCACGTCGCGCAGGGCGCCCGTCACGAGGGCCGCCACGGCCTCGCGGTCGGGCGGCTCGTGCGCGTCCACGTAGCGCTGCGCCAGGCGCGCCGCCGCGCCCAGCGTGCCGGCGCGCGCGAGCGCTGCGGCCAGAGCGCTCGACTCGTCCATCAGGGACCCGAGGCTGGCCAGCGCCGGCATGACGCGCCGCTGTGCTTGCGTCTTCCACGCCGCGTACGCGCTGCCCGAGCTCGGGGCGGGCGTGGAGTCCATCGCAAAGGGGCCGCCTGCCCGGGCCGCACGCTTCAGGGGCGGTCCGCTCGTAGGTGCGCAAGCACGCACCAGGCATGCATGTTGCCACGGGCGGCAACCCTCGCCCGGCCAGCAAACCGCGCTCGGGGCGCCGGCGAGCAGGCAGGTCTGCCGGGGGCCAGGCGCGCGCACAGTGCTCGGCCAGCCCGCGCAGCGCGTCCACGACAAAGGGCACCAGGCCCGCGCACGCCGGCACGACCGCCCGGCACTCTTCGGAGCTGGTGGCCGCCGCAAGGCGGCCGCACACGGTCTGCGCGTGCTTGCCCCTTCTCAGGCCCGCCCAGCCATCAATTGCCTTGCCGGGCCAGACAGGAGGCGGAGCGCCCTCACCAGCACCGAAGCGATAAAGTCCGGCGCCTGGCTGTTGCCGCCAGGCCCGGTGATCTCCGCGGCGGCCAGCCCGCACAGGAGCAGCGCGGGCAGCAGCTGCACCGCCGCGTACGGCAGCAGCTCCGCCGGCAGGGCGCGCCCGCTCGCGCTCAGGCCCGCATCCACCTGCAGCAGGTCCGGCATCACGCGCACGAGCATGCCCTGCCGCGCGCGCCCCGTGCGCTCGGGCTCGCGCGCGCCCAAGAGCCCTAAAGCGTGCGTGCTCGCACAGGCTGCGCCGCCGCCGGGCCGCCATGGCCGCGCGGCGCCTCGACACGCGGCGCACCGAGAGCATCATGTGCAGGCCGGAGGAGGGGCGCGATGTGTCGTCCGCCGCGAGCAGCGTTGCCAGCGTCGAGAGCAGCGCCTTTGCGGCCGGGGGGACGGCGCTGCACGCGCCCACCGACTGCAGCAGCCGCTTTGCGTGCTGCGCCGCCTGCGCGCCGGCGGCAGCGTCGGTGCCCGGGGCCTGCGGCCCTAGCGCGCGCCGCGCGGCTGCCCGGGCGCGTAGCGCGCACAGGGCACCTTCAGGGCCTTCAGGACGCACTGACACAGGGGCGCGCCTGGACCGCAAAGTCGCAAGAGTCGCGGTGCGGCGAGGCGCCCAGCGCGTCCGTCGCGCGCCGCAGCGCCGCCTCCATCGCCGCCAGCGCAACCGGCAGCACGCGCTCGCGCCGCTCGGCGTCCTCCTGGGCGAGCGGCGCGTCGGCCTGCACGCAGCCGGCCGCAGTGTGACGGTGGCCTGCTCGGGGCGCCTGCAGCAGCAGCAGCACGACGCCGGCGCCAGCGGCCGCGCGCGCGCGCCACCCGCGCGCACCAGAGGCGCCGGCGCACCAGCAGCGACCAGGGCGAATTGAACCAGACGAGCCCCTCGTACGTGCGCTGCAGCATGTTGCTGCCGCCCAGCGAGGCGTCGACGCGCGCGCTCGCCCCGTGCACATCCTGCGCCGGGCCCGTGCCGCATTTCACCCACCGCCGCTCCGTGAGCGAGCACACGACGCCGCGGGGCGCAAGATGCGTCTGTGACCGCCCGGCTCCGGTCTCTGCAGCCGGGCCCCACGCACGCGCACCAGCTCTGCGATGCGCTCCGCCGTCCACTGCAGCAGCGTGTACAGGACGCGCACGCCGCGAATGTGCTCCTTGCCGGGCATGCGCTTGCACAGCGGCGAGTCGCTCAGCAGGTTGCCCAGCGCGTTGCTGGCCAGGCACGCGACGGCGTCCGGGACCCGCCGCTGGCCCTCGGGCGGCCCTGCGGCCGGCGGGCGCGTGAGCGGGGCCGCGCCGGCGCGCCCAGGCGGCGGGCCGGCGGGGCGGCGCGCACCGGCCTTCCACGCCTGCAGGCAGCGCGTCAGCAGCGGCGCCACGCGCTCGGCCAGCAGCGCCTGCAGCCGCGCCTCCGCCTCGGGCTCCAGCGGGCTCGCGGCGTCCTCGTTCAGCGTGGCGTACGCCATCAGGCCGCAGTGCACCGAGTCCAGGTTTGTTTGCCAGTTGCAGGCCTCGCCGCCGGGGCCGCCTGCGCGGCGGCGCTCGGGGTCGGGGCTTTGCCCCAGTGGGCGCCGCGGCGCGGGGGCCGCGCCGGGCGCGCACCGCAACCGCCGACCAGCCCCTGCTCCATGACGTGCACCAGCAGGCTGCTCGCCGCCGCCTCGCCAAACGCCCGCGCGTACGCGGCGTGCGGCGCCGCGCCGGCCGCATCCAGCTCCTCGTACAGCCGCGCCGCCCAGCGCAGGTGCTGCGGCGGGCCGCGCGCGTCAGCGCGCCGCGCGCTCGGGGCGGGGCTTGCGGCGGGCCTGGGCGCGGCGCCGGGCGCACCCGCGTGCTCTCGCCGAGCAGGTACCTGCGCTGGCCCCAGCACACGCCGTTCCAGGCGAGCAGGCGCGGCGGCAGCAGCTCCGGCGTGGTGACCAGGCGCAGCAGCAGCGCGCAGGTGCCGGCGTGGTACTGCCCCAGCACGGCGACCCGCGGCGTGCCGGCCGCGCCCCACGCCTCCGACTCGGCCTCCAGCGACCAAGCCGCGACCACCTGCGCGGCGCGCGGCCGGCCGTGGCTCTCGGGCCCGTGGCGGGCGCCGAGGCGGGCGGGCGGGGCCGCACCCGCTGCACCCAGGGCGCGCAGTTGGCGACCACGTCGCAGGCCAGCGAGCCCTTGAGCTCCGCGGTGCTGCTCGCCGCCAGGTCTGCCCACGCGGCGGCCAGGTCGGCGGCCAGGCCGAACACGTCGTGCCCCGCAAACCTGCGGGCGCAAGTAAGGCTTGGGCGCGGGGTGCGGCCGGCGCGCGGGCTGGCGTGCGCACGCAAGGGGCGCACCTCCTGGCGGCCTCGCGCGTGGCCGTGGCGCGGTCGGGCCCCTCCCGCACGCGAAAGGGGCTGGTCAGCAGCGCGGAGAGCGTCTGGAACAGGCACGTCACCTGGCCGAGCATTGCAAGCGCGGCCTCCGGCTCCGTCGTGCACCGCGGCCTGGGCGCCCGCCCGGGCCCGGGCAGCAGAGCGCGCCAGTCGATGCGCCGCAGGATGCCGGCCAGCGTGCCGGCGACCGCGGCCGCGGCGCCGTCATACATGAACCGCGCCTCGCGCAGCGTGAGGGCGCGCTCCGCCTGGTCGACCGGGAAGAGGCTGGGCACAATCAGGGGCAACAGGTAGACGAAGCTGCCGGGCTCCATCAGGTCGTCCAGCTGCAGGCGGCCTGTGGCGCCGGCCGCCAGCGCCGGCGCGCCCGCCTCCAGCGCCCTGAGCCGCGCGGCGGCCCTGGCCGGCAGGCCCGCCAGCGCGCACATGCCTGCCTCAGGACGGGCGCCTCCTGTGCAGGCCGCCGATCATGTATGCTGCAAACTGAGGTGGCCCCAGCAGTCCTGCATCATGGGTTTGGGAGGCCAGACAAATGTAAGCAAGCCGCTGCTGGTCATCGCTGTCTGCTTGCGCGCAGCACGGCCGACGCTTGGGCTCCTGGGGCGGGCGTGCACCGCCGGGGGCTCTGCGCTCCGCGGGCTCTGCTTGGGCGCTGTGCGGAGGAGGTGGCCAGGAGGTTGGTGCGCCCCTTACAGGGTCCTCTAAATTAAACGCATGTGCCGGGCAGGGCACTGACGGCCTACTCGCTGATAAAGTCGCTGTCGGCGACCAGGCCGTCGGCGTCATCATCGTCGTCACGCAGCGCAAACCCCGCGGCCTGCAAGGCGGCCCGAAAGCTCTGGCCGTCCTGCCGCCCCGCGCCCTGCGCGGCGCTGCGGTGCACGCGCAGCACGCCGCCGCGCCCCCGCTGCAGCAGGGCGACGGCAAAGCCCAGAAACGCCGCGCGCGACGGGCCGGGCGCGGGGTAGGACGCGCTCAGCTCCAGCCGCTCCAGGCGCGCGTGCGCGGCCGCGGCCGGGAAACCCGAACAAAACAGCACGCTGCAGTTGTCAAAGCCCAGGCGGCGCAGGTGGGGGAAGCGCGCCAGGCCGCCCAGGGCGCGCGCGTCAAAGCTGCCCCCGACCTGCCCCGCCTCGCCATAGGGTATAGGGTTAGGATAGGGTTAGGGGCAGGTATAGGGTAGGGTTAGGCATAGGTATAGTTTAGGGTATAGGGTTAGGGTTAGGGTTAGGGTAGGGTAGGGTAGGGTAGGGTAGGTAGGGTATAGGGTTAGGGTAGGGTAGGGTTAGGGTAGGGTAGGGTTAGG
>JAABUV010003133.1_pt1 | contig 21388 bp, 18 predicted proteins | sample 5559971 | NCBI WGS metagenome assembly JAABUV01 (sample SAMN10711881, study PRJNA513362) | rock metagenome | isolation source: Antarctica rocks | place: Antarctica: Victoria Land, Knobhead nord | collected 2015-12-19
ACCGCCGGTGCAAGTGACTGTTGAGGAGTGGCGCTGGAGCCACTGTGGGGCAGTCTGACTGTGCTGGAGCTGCCGAATACAGAGTGGCAGCGCCAGCCCACGCAAGGCTTGAGAGCATGGCGGGGGGGCCAAGCGCACGTGCGCCGCAGCTGGCGGGGCTGCTTGAGGGCTCACCTGGCAGTCGCTGCAGTTGGAGAAGATGGCTGGGCCATCAACAGGGCCTGCCGGCAACATGCAGCCCAGGTGTCAGGGTCGCCGCAGGGTGCCGCTCAGCCCGTCCCGCAGACTGGCGCCCCTGCCCCAGCTGTTGCGGGAATCAGCTGACCATGGCGAACAGGCGGGCGTCCGCACCGATGAAGATCTGGCAGCTTGTGCAGCCAGTGACCTCCACCTCGCTCGTGTAGTCCAGCAGGTAGACGCTGTGGTCCCCAAAGCTATATGTCAGCGTGTTCCGCTGACCGGCTTTGAAATGCTGCGTGCACAGCGGCACCTTCTATCGAGCAAGGCGGGACCGCTAGGAGCCAGAGGCCGGGCACTTGCGGCGTCGCACGCGCCTGCAGTCCTTCAGGTTCTTTAGAACCACGCTCTCCCTGCGTCCCAAGCGCAGGGCACAATCAGCTTCCCCATTATCGCAACCAACAGCAGGACGGTACTGACTGATCGTCCACAGGAGGCAGGGGCGCGCGCGGCAAACCGCACCCGTTGAGCTCTCCCGGCTGCTTCGTGAGGGTCTGGCCCTGGAGGTCGCTGAATTCCAGCGGCTCGGCGCTCGTGGACGGGTCCATGGCACGCCCTTGGCCAAGAGCGCAGGGAATGTCAGGCACGCGGCGCGATCAGGGTGCAGCAGCTTGTCCGGCGGTGGAACAGCAGGTCAAGCACTGTGCTTCAGCCCCACGGTGGCAAGCTGCGGACTGCGGACTGAAGGTACCAACAGGAGCAGGGGAGTGGTGAAGGCCCGGCGCTAAAGCTGGTCCCAGGAATCCCAGGCCCTCTACTCCTGTTTAGGCCTAGGATGCACAGGGCTTTGCCTTTATTGTGTGCACCTCTGGTACCAACAGGAGCAGGGAGCGTCCATCTATTGGCCGGTGCATTACATGCAACCCTCGCTGCATGATGAAACCTGACCTACACCACAGTGGCATGCTTGCTAGGCAGAGGCGCATGCGCGCGCGCACCCCAACCCGTGCGACCCCCCAAAAGTTCTGACGCACACGCACTGGTGTGCTTGGTGCACCGCGGTAGACTGCCTACTTTCTAGCCACAGCCCTAGTCAGTGGCCGCAGCTGGCTGCTGCGCGGGCTCGCCGAGCAGCGTGCGGCAGCGCGCCTAATACAGGTGCGACCCCGCACCAACGTCCACACTCCTAAGGCAGTGCTAACACAATATCATTACACCTTGTGCGCAGAGGCGCGCTGCGGGAGTGAACGCGCATGGAGAGATGCTTGGGCGCGAGCAGAGAGACCCAGAAGTGGCTGTATGGCAGCCAACGACCGCCGTGACAAGACTCGGGCTGTATTAGTGGTCCGACTGGGGTGGCGCGCCACGCTGGCGCTGTGCAGACCCGCAAAGCAACCAGGCGGGGCTCGCACCCAGGGCTCGCCCGCCCTGCCGGCTCCCTGCAAACCCAGGGACCCCCAATGAAGCAGGGCGGGGAGGGTGGCGGGCGCGTCACACATCCCGGCCAGGTTGCCAGCCCCGACGCTATGCTAGGGCACCAGCGCCCGCTTCAAAACATGTAAGGCCTGCTCTGCTCCTACGAAGCATTTGAGCAAGCCCAGGGGGGTTGGCCGCCTGCGCCGCGATCACACGCACGGCACGGCCCGCCCGCACAACAGCGCCGCGCTGCACCAGCAGCCCAGCCTGGCGCCGGCGCGCGCTGTTCGGCTAGTGCGCGATGCTCCTCTCGGCCTGGGCCGCTCACGCAGCGGCGGCCACGGCGCCGACGTTGACATACACCACAGGGTAGCCCAGCAGCAGGCTCTCCAGCGGCCACAGCGCGAGCGGCGGCGGCGGCACGGCCGCCTCCGGCCCGCGCTGCTGCGGCGCCGGCTGCGCGGCGCTGGGCGCCGGCGCGCGCCGCCACAGGTGGCGGAACTGGTGGTAGATGGCCAGGATGCCCTCGGCCGGCCGCCGCGGCGGCGGGGCAGGCTGCCCGTGCGCGCCCTGCGCCGGCTCCGCGTCGGCCTGCGCCGGGGCCTGCGGCACAAGCAGCCTTGACAGGTGGCACAGCGTCTAGCTGCTGGGCAGCAGCCTGCTGTGCTGCGCAACACGTCCGCCAGGCACGCGCCCCGGTCTGCGGCGCTGCCGCCCGCGCTGAACCCTGCAGCAGGGCTCAAGTGGCGTTACGCTTCCTCTCCACTGTTGGCTGTGCAGCAAGGCAGCCCATGCGCGGTGTGCACCGAGCCTGATGTTCTGCTGATCAGGCGAGCACACCCCTGCCGACCCGCCAGACTGGCGCATATATCCAGTCTGGGTGCCCACTGATCGGCAACCTGGCCTGGGAAGCAAGCACAGCAGTCTACAAACTTGTTGCCAACCATCACACCTGATCAGTCGCAAGCACCCAGATCGGAAGTCCTGTTCACAACCTCATGGCAGCAGGCCGGCCTTCGGCGGGGGGGTGGCGGCACGGGCTGCCCGGCCTGCCCACTTGATCGCCGTGCCACAAGCCCTTGGCTTGGCAGCGGGAAAACTGCAACTCCTGATGCAGGCCTCCTAAAGCTACGATCCGACCCCTGGACTTGCGCACGCGCCTGCGCGCTGCTGCGCAGCCGCCGACGGTGCCAGCGATCCCGTTTCCTGGCAGTACGGTCCGTCCCGCGTGTTGCGCCTGCGCTCTGCCCCTCGCCCTCGCCCTCGCGGCTGCCCTGGCCCGCCTTTGTCTCATAGCCCTGTGCGGGCTGGCACGGCTCGGCGCGCTCGCCGGTGCAACCCTCTACAGCGCTCGGTGAGTCAGCACGCTCCCCGCTATACATCTTCTATCAGGGGGTAGGGCGCGGCGCTTGCAGCCACTACTGCCGCACGGGCGCGCAATCAGGCATGCGCTCAGGAGTGGCGCTGGCAGCTGAGCGAGCAGCAGTCCCCTGCTCCTGCCCTACCTTTCAAAGACTCCATAGTTTTCAATCTAATTTTCAATGTACTTCCAAAAAAAACACAAGCTTTGTGTATTTCTGCGCCATTCTGAGCGCTAGCGCAAGTAAGCTGCCATTTGTCATCGACTTGCAAGAAAATACTTACTGTTGTGGTTGTAGTGCAACTTGTGCTTGTAAAGCGGCTCATGTGCAGCATGCGTGCAAACTTGAGCCTCACCGCCGCCGCACTCATCCTTCCGTCGTTTGAGGAAGGCAGCGGCAACGGACGCTGCAGCGCTGCTGGGAAGCAGCTCTAGTTCACTCCTTGCGGAAAGGAGGGGGTGTCCAGGCACGCAAGTTGCTTGACTGCCTGTGTTGGCTGCCAAGTGTTCACGTGCTGCCACCTGAAAGTGCAGCAGGATACCACCGCCCACAGCGTTATGGGGGTAACGGGAGGGACGCACTCCATGACGGAGCGGGCGTAGCCATGATGTAGCCACGACTTTGGACACTGCACATACAGGCAACGCCATCTTCTCTGCAGGCGCTGACCATGTGGCACCGCCCTGCACATACAGGCCAACGTCACCGAGCTCGCCTGCTCTGCACAGCACCTCCTGCTGCGGAGCGCGGCGCCGGCCACAGGTCAGCGCCCGGGCTCGCTCGTGCTGCAAGCCCACTGCTGTGCGCTGGGCAGCCTGGGAGCTGAGGTGCGCAGGGCCAGGGACGCGCCCAGGCAAACATGCCTGCTGCGGGTATACGTCGTCCTCAGGTGTGAGCAGGCAGCTGGTTGTGCTTGCTCGGCAGGCGCCAGGAGCGCCGTGCCCGCGCGTCGGCACACGCGCACTGACAGCAGGCAATGCCGCCGCCTGCGGGGCGCCTGCACCGGCACAGCGCTGATGCCGACGCCGCGCCGGCGGCCGCCGCACCGGTACGCCTCTGCTCGCTCTGCTTGCTCGCACTCCCGCCCTGCGCCGCGCGGGCGGGCTCGAGCTCTGTGCGGGTTTGCGCGTTGCTCAGGGCGCTCGTTGCGCTCTCGTGGTCAGGACATGCAGGTCGCCCCGCGCACGGCGCAAGCCAGCGCGTGGAGCGCAGGCGCGCATAGTGTCAGGGGGGCCGGCCGGGCCGTGCGCGCGGGGCCCGGTCAGAGTGAGGCGCGACGGCTCGCAGGGCGATGGGCCGCACGAGCGCTCAAACGGCGGCGCGCACTCTGCGCCGCCGAGCGCCAAGGCGGCCGGCGCGCGGCGCGCGGCGCGGCTCAGGAGCGACAGCTTCAGGGCGGAGGAGGAGTTCCAGGCGCGCGGCCCAACCCTAACCGGCGCGGGGGCCCCCGGCAAGCTCCGAGGGTCGCGTGGGAGCCACGCCGCCGGAGCCCGGCGCGCAGCAGGCGCAGAGGGATGCGCGCGGCCCCCGGACCCGCCGAGCAAAGCGCCAGCAGCAGGCGCCGCGCCCCTGCGCAGCTCCCTGCAGCGCACTGCGGCTGTATCCCGCGGCCGCGCTGGCCGTGTGCTGCACAGGCGCAGCCGCGAATGGGGCCGCACAAGTGGTCCCTGCAGGCGCGCCGCGGGCCGCAGGTGGACGACCTGGGCCTGGACGAGCCGGTCATCCGGCGGCCCTGGTGGCGCCGCCTCTCCGTGTGGCTGCGAGTCGTCCTGCCGGCGGTCGCCAGCGTGATCTTCATCACGGTCGCCATTGCGCTGCTGGTCTTCAAGAATCTGGCGCGCGCTCGCGTCCGCCCATGCGCGCGTGTCCAGCTGGGGTGGGCCATGTGCTGGGGTGCTGCTGACAACAGGCGTGTGACCTCGAGGGGTTTGCGGTTGTGTTTGCGCGCGCTCATGCTGCCAGGGCACAGGCCGGGGCTGGTGCAGGGCGCGGCGCGCGGCGCCCGCGCCGACCGCGCCTGCGCCGCGGCGCAGCGCTTCGTCCGCAGCTTCGAGCTGTGGCGCTGGGCGTTCCTGGCGGGCGTGCTGTTCCCGGTCTGGTGGCTCGGCGACCTGCTCACGCACATCCTGGTCCGCAGCGTCGAGGCGCAGTTCCTGACCACGCGCAACGTGCTGTACTTCATGGTGGCCGTCCGCGTGCGCGCCCGCCCCCAACCCCCGCTTCCGCGCGGCCGGCTGCGGCTTGCGCACTCGCCAGAGCCACAGCGAGCTGCTCGCCTGACCTGCTTCGGCATGGCGGGTGCCTGGGAGCTGCGGAACCACAAGCGGCGGATCGTGTGTGATGCATGTCATGATGCATGCTTGCCTGTGCTGGCTGGGCATGCACCGACGGCCACCCGGCTCGTCCGGGCCACGTACAAGCTTGCGCCGTGCTGGCGGCATGCGCTGCCTGCTGCAGGCCGCCACAGCGACAGACATTGCCCCCGGCGCACAGGTGTGGGGGGGCCGTCGCGCAAGCAGCAGACAAGGAAGGGGACAAGTGGGGTGGTCGTGCGCGCGTGCTGCTGTGCAAAAGCCCGCGCCTGGCGCGCATTGTGCAGCGCCTGTGGAAGCTGCCCGGACAGGGTCACTAACCCCTAACCTAACCCGCAGAAGCCGCTGGCGCACCTGCTGCGCGTGGTGCTCATCTTCCCGGTCGTCGTGCCGCTGTTCGGGCCGCGCGCGCGCGCCGTGGGCGGCACCGCCTTGACCGTCTACGACAGCATCATCAAGGCGCGCGCGGCGCGCCCGGCCTGCTGCGCCAGGCGCAGGGTGCTGCGCGCGCGGCACCCCCCTTCCCCGTGCTTGGACGTTGTTTGGTAGCGGCACGCGGTCATGCAAGTGGTTTGCAAGGGAGGATACGTTTGTGTCATCGACCACTATCGCCAGCGCTTGAAGCTCACGGCATGCAGGTGCGCATGCACAGGCTGATCCAGGCCCGTTGAAATACACGGCGGCGCGCCTGAGCTGCGCACCAACAGCCGCTGCGCATCACGCCAACAACCGCCGCTCGGGCCGGGCCTGACGCGCGCGCGCCGCGCGCAGTTCATCGCGTGCCTGCTCCTCTTCACGTTTGCGAACATGCTGGCCAGGCTGCTCGCCAAGGCGCTCGCGTCGCACTTCCACAAGGAGGCGCACTTCAACAAGATGCAGGCCGCAATCCGCAAGGCGCGCGCCGGCCCCGCCCCGCCCCGCGCGGCCCGGGCGCATGCGCGCCTTCCTTGCCAGCCGCCCGCCGCGCCCTGCCTGCGCTCCCAGGCCCGGCGGCATGACAGCGTTGCAGTGGTCCGCCGGCGAGGGCGTGGGCGCGCGGCCGCCCTGGCTTGGGGCTCTGTTGCACCTCCCCCACACCCCGTGCGCCCTCACCGCACCGTCGCCCACGCCGAGCAGGGCCCTGCCGCGCGCGCAGGAGTACTGGCTGCAGGTGCTGGCCACGCCGCGCCCGGGGTCGCTGGTGTCGCCCCTCGACGGGGACGACGATGGCGGCCTCGGCGCGCTCAATGCGCGCTCCATTTACAAGCACATCGTGCGCGCCCGCGCCCGGCCAGGGGCGGCCGGAACGTTGGTGGCAGTCTGTGCAATCGATGGTCCTGACGTCGACACTGCGGGTCATGTGCAGTACAGGTCTCCCCGCGCCGCGCCTGCGGCAGCTTGCCCTGCGCGCGCGCGCCGGCGCCAGGCCAGCCACCCCTGGCCGCGCGGCGCAGGTGGAGCCCATCAGGCAGGCGGCCGCGCAGCCGTTCCTGGTTTCGCGGCCCGCGCGCGCGGGCTCGGCGCCCGAGCCCGACTGCCACCCCTCGCCCTTCGAGGACCCGCCCGGCGAGCCCGCCGCCGCGCCGGGCGCCCGTGCGCGCTCGCGCACCACGCCAGCCGCGCGCCCGGCCGTGGCGCAGCTCGGCAAAGCTGACTCCGGCCTCGGCGCCGAGCGTGCCGCGCACAGCCTGCCGCACGAGGCCGGGAGCGCGGGGCGGCCTGCAGGAACGGCGGAGAGCGCGTCTGCGGTGACAGGGACGGCCGATGCAGGGCCGGCCGCGGCGCCTGCCGCAGCGGCTGGGCCTGCGCCTGCAGAGCCGGGGAGCGCCGCCGAGGATGCGGCGGCGGCGGCGGATGCTTCGCAGACGCGCAGCGCGAGGCGCTTTGCAGCCGGCGCCGCGCCGGGCGCCGCCGGCGGGCAAGCGGCGGCGGGCGCGCCGCTGGCAGCCGCGGCTGCTCCTGAGGGGACTGGCGCCGCCGGCGAGGGCGGCGGCGCGCCTGCAGCCGCGGCGGGCGCCCCGCCGCGGCCGCCGCAGGGCGCGGGATTGAGGGTGGTGTCGTCCGCAGGCGCGCGCGCCTCGCCCGGCGCGTCGCCCCTGCCGTCGCCGGGCAGGCGCGCGCTGACCATCTCCACCGGGGCTACGGTAGCGTACCCTGGACCTAAACCCTCGGGGCGGCCGCCGCCGCCGCCCATGTTCCGGGAGGCGTTACCGCTGCACGGCGCGGGGACGCCCGAAGCGGGGGGCGCCACCGGCGCCGCGGCGGCCGCACAGGCCTGCACGCCGAGCACACGGCTGATGGCTGCGTGGGATGCGGCGGCGGGCGCGCCCGCCGCGAGCGGCAACCCTGCGGCCGCGACGCCGGGCAGCTACTCGGATCGTTCGGCGTCGGTCGCCGTGCAGTCCAGCCGCGACTCGCTGCGGCAGCTGCTCACGGGCGCCTATACGCAAAAATTGATAAACCCTGGCGGCGGCGGCGGCGGCGGCGGCGGCGGCGGCGGCGGCGGCGCGGCAATGCAGGCCCAGACGCCAGCTGCGACCGGCAAGGCCGCGGCCGTGCCAACAGGGGCGCATCGAAGGGCCAGGTAAGAGAGGGCCGGGCGGGCAGCGCCACACGCGACGGGCTCGCGAGCGAGCGCCGCGGGGACTCCACCGCCGCCAGCCAGGTGCAGGGGCTGCCAGCCTGCGCATGCCGGGGCGATGTCAACCAGCGCCTGTTGTTGTGCTGCCTGGGAACGTGTACGTGTGGCGACAGAGCTCTGAGCAGGTGGGCTCCATGACAGCATGTTGTCGACACGCAAAGCACATGTGCTCGACATGCAAAGCACGAGACTGCAGTGCTCGCCTGGCAGGCGGCAGGGACACATAGGCGGCAGGCCATGGCGTCGCTGTTGCCAGAGCAGGCTGCGGAAAGCAGGCGTCTGCAGGATGCTCCAGCAGCTCCCAGAGCCGGGAGCGCACCGCGCATTGGGGCTGACCGCGTCGCGGCTGACCCGGCTGCGCGCGCGCAGGGCCGGCCGCCGGAGCTGGAACGCAGCGGCAAGGGCGGCGCGCACCTGGCGGCGCAGCTGCACGCGGTCGAGAAGCACCTGCGGAAGAACCCGATCGCGGGCGTGGGCGCCACCTTTGCGCAGGCGAGGGTTAGGGCAGGGATAGCCTGCCGCGCCGCCCGCCTGCCGCGCACGCCCTCGCGCTGCGCGCGCCCTGGCCGGCGCGGGGGGCGTCCTGCCTGTTGGCTGAGTGCCGCCTATCTCATGTGCGGGGGTGCGCTTTGCTTCACGTGCGCTCCATGCGCCCGCGTCCCTAGGGCCGCCGCCGGGTGGCAGGTGCGGCGCCTCCGCTCGCGCGTCCCGGGCGGGTCAGATCAGGTGCACCCAGGTGCGCGCGGTCCCTGCACCGGGCGCTGTCACACTGCGAGCGGGGCTGCTGCGGCGCAGACGCTGAGCTCGACCGCGGCGACGAAGCGCGCCGCCAGCCAGGCCGGGGAGAAGCAGGCGCGGCGCCTGGCGCTCTACATCTACTGGAACGTCAAGGCGTCCTACGAGCGGCGCGCGCCCATGTTCCCGACCCTGGCCGCCTGCCTTTGTTTGTGTTGGAGCGTGATCGGCAGCAGTGCCCATGCCGCTCCAACTCTAACCCTAACCTTCCTACCTCACCTACCCTACCTCCCCTACCTGCGTAGCACCAGTGCGGCCTGCCGTCTGAGAAACTGCCCGAGAAACTGCCCCACTCCAACGCCCCGTCTGCCAGGCTGCGCGTGACAGGGTGCAGCTTCAACACGCGGTGACAGGGAAGGCAGTGCGGCGGCTCCGGCTGCGCTCACGCGCGCGCGCGCGCAGGTCCCACATCGTAGTGCGCGACCTGGAGGCGTTCCTGCCGCCGGAGCAGGCGCAGGAGGCGTTCGACATGCTGGACCAGGACGGCGACGGGCAGCTGACGCTGGCGGAGGTCTGCGCGGCAATCACGGCCATCTTCGGCGAGCGGCGCGACTTGGCGGTGCGCGCCGTTGCCGGCGCGCAGCGGCGGCCTGAGCGGCCGACAGCCGCCGCGCGCGCTGACCCGTGGTGCATGGCAGATCTGAGCTAGGGTCAGGGCGGTGTGCGAGCGCGCGCCCTGGTCGCTCAGCCAGCCTGCCGGGCAGCTGCCTGGAGTCGGTGCGCCCCGGCTAGGGTTAACCCTACCCTACCCTATACCGACAGGCGCAAGCCCGGGCGGCAGGTGCAGCTCAAGGACACCAAGTCGGTGGTCGGCCGGCTCCGGCTGGTGCTGCGGCTGCTGCTGCACCTGCTGGCCGCCTTCTTCTACCTGGTCATCTTCGAGGCGCGGCCCCGGCTGCTGCGCCCGGGCATCATGACAGGGTAGGGTAGGGTAGGGTCAGGGTAGGCCAGGGCCGGCGCCGCCGTTGGACACGATCGCGCTCGCGCGCAGTCCCTCGCATGGCCGGGGTCCACCGCCAAGCTGGTTCAGCAGGCTAAGACATGCGGCAGCTTCTATGCAGACTCGTGCACCTGGCCCTGAGCACACTGCCACCGTGTCATGTCAGAGTCGCTTGGACGGCCTGTGGATGCCTGCAGCGCTGCAGTTTTGTGCTCGAGCGCCGCCCGACGCCGGGGGGGTTGAGGAGCGAGGCGCTCAGACCGAGTCGGCTGCCGGCAGGTCGACATCCAGAAGCTCTGGGTCTTCATCTCCTCCCTCATCCTGGGCTCGGCGTTCGTGTTCGGGAACTCGCTGAAGCAGCTGTACGAGTCTGTCTTCTTCCTCTTCATGGTGCACCCCTTTGACGTGGGTGCGCCCTGGCCGCCAGGCCCGGCCTCACTGACGGGGCACTTGCGGCAGAGCAGCGGCTCGTGGCGCTAAGGACGCGAGGCACCGAGCACCAGCCTCCGCTGCTGTGGACGGCCGGCTTGGGGCACCGGCGCAGGCGCGCTGCGGCCCGCTGAGCGGGCTTCGAAGCCGTCTGTGTGCCACGCGGCGCAGGCGACTGCCTGCTCATCGAGGGCCCCGCCGGCGCTCCCGGCACCGGAGTGTTCACCGTGCGCCCCGCCACCGGGCGCGTGCTCGCGCGTGCGCCTGCGCCTCCCGCGCCTCCGCTCTGCCCAGCCCTCGCCAGGCCCCATGCTGGTCGGCGCACGCCCGCCCGCCCGGCCTCTGCCAAGCCGCCGCGCCATGCGCCCTGCGGGGGTTGGAGCGCGCCGCATTCCGTACTCGCATGCGCCGCGCTGCGCAGACGCGCCCCGGCCCTGTGAGCTGCCCGCGGCCTGCAGGTGCATGGGCACGCTGCGGCGTACCCTACCCTAACCCAATGCTCCTCGCACGTGGCGGCCCTGCGCGCGCAGGTGGAGGAGATCAGCCTGTCCACCACGGTGATGCTGCGCAGCGACGGCGCGCGCCACTGGTGCGCCCGCCGCGGTAGCCCCCGGTGCCCGCAGCCGCGGCGCGGTCGCTGGTTGCCTGCTTGCATGCCGCGCTCCCATGCCCCGCGCTCTGGCGGCGGTGCGACGGCTCGCTGTCCAGGTGTGGGAGTCTGGATGTCAGAGCACATGTCGGGACGGCCCTCTGAAGTGCGTGCAGTGTGACCCGCACGTGCGCAAGCACTGCATGCGCATGCAGGGAATGTGTGTTGCGTGCGCTCTTGTACGTCACACAGCTCCCAGTGTGGCAGGCCCCAGGTTGAAGTCGACGCGGTTCACACCGACGCGCGCCATGGCAGGTACCCCAACCCGAAGCTCGTGCTGCTGCCCATCCTCAATCTCACGCGCTCGGACCCGCTCTTCTGCAGCGTCAGGGTGCGGCTGGCCTGATGCTGTCCCGCGCGCGCCTGCGGCGCGCTGAGGCGGAGTGCGCTGTGGCCGCCGCGAGCGGCGCGCTCGAGCGCAGCCGGCCGCCGAGCCTGCTGCTTTTCACGTCGCACTAGGTCATTCTTTTGTGACTGCCCTAAACCTAACCCTTGTGCAGGTCATGGTGGACCTGACGCTGCCGGCGGCGGTGGTGGAGGACGTTGCGGCGGCCGTCGACGCCTGCCTGGCGGCGCAGCCGGGCGAGTTCTCCGGCGCGAGCATCGTGGCGTTCGACGAGCGCGGCGGCGCGGCCGACTTCAACAAGGCCACGCTGCGCGTCTCCTTCTCGCTCACGCATGCTGGTGCGCACCTCGAGCTCATGCAACCGCACGTTTCGTGATGCGGTTGCATGAAATGTGCAGAGGGGGGCTGCGGTGTCTGCGAACGACTCGATGCCGCAGGCTCGAGGTTGCAGGGGCACTGATGGGGCAGTGCAGTCGCTTTCTGCAGCATGGTAAATGCAAAGAGGACTGCGCACGTGCCAGCTGGGCACGTCGCGCAGCCCACCGCATGAGCTGCATTCCCTGACACGTGAATCAGGCATCCTGCCACGATGCAGGCATAAGCACGCGGCGCACGGCAGCCGCGCGCTCTGCAGTCATGCGCGCGGTGGCGGATGCGCTGGGCAGCGCGGGCGTGTTCTACGCCCTGCCGCCGTATGCACCCTACCCTGTGGACTCGCCTCCGCCTACCGTACCCTAGCCCGGGGTGCACACCCCTGTGCCCCTGGATGTGCCCTCCCCTGCCTCCCTTGCCTTGTGCGTTGCAGCCCCCAACCGCTCGGCAGAGGGCTCATGCCAATGGCGAGGTATTCGTTGAGCGTCGCAAATTGGATGCGTGCTCTCCCTGCTTGCACCAAGTTCTGGGTCTGAGGCTCGAGCACGTGACGGCTGACTGGCCTTTGCAGCTACTGTGCCTTTCCGGGGTTGCTGTCGTTTTTTGTTGTACTCCTTTCAAGAAGGCCCTGCAAGCACGCCATAGGTAGTAGAACAGTTAGCAGCGGATGTCTGGTATACACTTCATGTTGTCTTCATGTCCAACATTTTTCTTGGAACCTGTTTATAGCAGTGCAGACTTCAGTCCTTCATGCACATAGCGTGCAGGATAGCGCATATTCGCGGTTCTGGGAAGTCCAGCGTAGCGCAAACTACTGCCTCCTGTACCGCCATTGGATGAATGAAGAAGTGTTATTTGCAGCAGTGCTGTGCGTCTATGTCCAGCTCCGGGAACCTGAGGATGGTGAAGGCATCGCAGCCACTGCTCAAGCAGGGCTGCTCTGGCTGCCAGCCCCGCTCCCGTATTGGCACCTCTGTGCAAAAGCTGCGCAGGCTGTGCCTTTGCAGGTACCCTGCTGCTTCACTCCCGTAACCCCTCAGGGCTTGTGGCACTGGAGCCCCTGCTGACTTTTTCACACATTCCTTGGAGACGAAACAGCCTTACAGCCTTGATCCTAAAGCCTGCTGGTGGGACACCGCTGCTTGGACACGCTTCCGTGACATGGCTGCAGTGGCTGGCAGCATGGACTCGCGCCGCCGCTCGCTGGACGGGTGAGCCCCGGCGCTGAAGCTGCTGTGTGTGCTCTGTGACTCTCAGTGCCAGGTCTGTGGGCTGCTGGCGTGTTGTGGTGCCCATTGTGGGTGCCGGGGGCGACATCTTGTTATGTTGCCGTTGATGTCTGTCCGCAGCACTGGCTGCTGGCCACCGCTGAAGTGGCACAGCACGGCCTTCGTGCACCAAGTGCTGCACGCCAGGCACCCCGCACGGCGGTGCGGCCCGCCGTGGTGGCAATCCCGCGGCATGGGCGTCACACCGTCAGGGCACTCACTGGACGTGCCCCCCCGGCGCAGGTGCGCGGACGGGTGGAAGACGGTCAACATCGAGCGCCTCCGATTCGACGGGTGCGCACGCCCCACGCCGCTCTCGCTGCTTGTGGCATCATTCCGGCCCTCGTCAGGAACGGCATGCTTGCAGAGGTCAGGTTGCAGCAGAGCGTCACAGGCTAGTGCTTGCAGGGGTGGTAAGGCGCTGAGGCTGCAGGACAGACCCAGCTGTGCAGCCAGATGTTTTCTGAACCCGTGTGCATTCAATGCGCAGGGGCAAGGCTGTAAAGTACCTCTACTGCTTTGAGGCGCACGACGACGGCCAGGTGCTGCTGCTTGCCCCGTCACGACCTTGTTGCCTGGGCGCAGTGCATTTTGTCCTCTGCTGCCAGCAATGTCTGTCAGACGCACAAGCCCAGGCTGTGCGCAACCAGCGCTGCATGGGTACTGCACCTGAGACCTCGCTGAAGACATCAGGCTGCGCGGCGAGTCAAAGCGGCTCAGCAGCGTGCGTACGGGATTGCAGGGCCTCAGCTGGCGCGAGGTCCCTGCGCCTGCCCCGCAGCCGGGCCGGCCGCCGCTGCTGGACGCGGCGGCGCTGATTCGGTACTCGTACATCAAGTCCATGGAGGTGCGGCCACCATGCTCATATGTTCAGAGAGGCTGCAGGCGTATGTCTCTGGCATGTGCTTGAGTGGCAAGCGCTGTTGCACGCAAGGCTGCGGTGCCTCCCAGTGTTGGTAGAGCGCTGCCGGCAAAGTGCGCAGCAACATGCACAAGCCACCCTGTGCATGCTCAAGACATGGCACTGACACCCTGCGGCGTTTGATGCAGGCGCCGCGCGGCCCCGCGGCCGTCGCTGCTGACCTTGCCGCGGCTCCCACCGCCGTGACGCCGGATGCAGCACCCGCGGCCGCGCCTGCCAGCGACCCTGCGGCGGACGTGGCCCAGGTCAAGAGCGCACCTGTCGGCCGCCCGCCGCTGCCGCCCGTAGCCGCGCCCAAGGACATCAAGGCCAACGCCTTCCCCATCTGGGCGGTCGCCCCCGCGGCGCGCCTCCTCAAGGCGGCGCTGTCCGCGCCTGCGGCCGCCGCAGACGGCCGCTGCAGCAGCCCCGCCGCACCCGCCGGCGGTGCGTCGACGAGCGCGGCGCGCGACGCCACGTCGCCAGCCACGATAAGCCTGGCGGCAGGCGCGGCGCCGCCGCCTGCGCCTGCGGCCGCCGCAGACGGCTGCAGCAGCCGCCCCGCCGCAACCACCGGCGATGCAGCGACGAGCGCGGCGCGCGACGCCGCGTCGCCGGCCACGCCAAGCCTGGCGGCGGACGCGCGGACGCCGCCCGCGCCTGCGACCGACGCGGGCTGCAGCAGTGGCGGGAGCGGCTTCGCGCCGCACGTGCGCGAGAAGCTGCAGCAGCTGCTGCAGGCGGCGCCGCAGGCGGCGGCCACAGCTGCTCCGAGCGCGCGCCCGGAGACGGCCGTAGCTGCGCCGGGCTCCGGCACTGGCGCGGCGGCGGAGGTGCACCGCAGCAAGCTGCGGGCGGAGGCGCCGCCGTTTGTGCCGCGGGCTGCGCTTGCCAAGCCCAGCGGCGGTCTGCGCGCTAGCGCCCCTGTATTTCTTCCGCAAACCAGCACGGTGCCCGCGGCGCTGTCCGACGGCAAGCTGTGCCCGGCCGCACCCACGTGCTAGCCGCGTGGCGCACGCAAGGGCGGCGCGCAGCTGCATCGTTGGACCAAGCGCGCCGTCAGTGCGGTGAACGGGAGCCAGGTTGGGAGGGAGAGGGCTGCAAGATGCTGCAGCACCTTCTGTGCACTACAGCAGAGAGTAAGCGCCTGCCCGGGGTGTGGTGGGTATGCCAGGGCCAGGGTGGTTGTCCACATGCGGAGAGCTTAATCACAGTTTGTGAACATCACATCAGTTTCCGAGTGTCCTCACACCTTGGGCACTCCCTGTGCATGGGTTGAGCGCATGTGTTCTGGGCTGAGTGTGGCCAGTAAGATGTATACTAGGCTGTGGTGCTGACAAGCTTTGGATGCTCAATTGTAAACACAGTCACTTCCTGACAAGCACGAGTGTGCATGGCCTTCTAGAGACAGCCTCAACATCCTCACTGCACGGCACTGAACACTCGCACACGCGCTCATTATACAGGCCCAAATTGCTGTGACACAGCATGCGGCGCTTGTCGTTTATCTTGGCTCCCTCGAGCAGAAGCAGTGACATAAGAACCAACATGGCATGCTCATGGCCCCTTCGACGCGCATACAAACGCACGCACGACTATAAGCTCCTGTAACGTACACCGCATTCAAGCTGTCAGATTACTCTCCAGTTCCAGCATATCAGGAGTCCTGACCCAGGACGCATGGGGTGAAGGCGTAAGGTGTGATTACCAGATTCCATGCTTTGTAATAGGGCTGCACGTGCAGGGAGCATGGCCGCGCGTGCCGGTGTGTGCCGGTGTGTTCATTGTCATATTTGGTGCCCGGCATCAAGCACAGGTGAGCCCACTGTGTTGCTGCTAGCACATACTGCCGCTACTGCCGCCAGCGCATCCCTACTGTGACAGAGAGCACACAAGCGACGTGCAACACTTGCTCGAGTGAAAGCCAGCGCGTCTTGTTGCTGAAGGTTGTGTATGCAACCTGCTCTGGTACTGCCCCTGCTGGCCAGGGCTTGCTTTGAGCGTGCCTACTCTTGAAGCCCCACCGTGCTGCTACAGCTTCGGCCTGCTGCAAGCACTGCATTGACTGCCAGCTGCTGTCCCTGGTGGTGTACTATCGTCTCTGTGCACCCGACGCTGATTCCTTGCTCAGGCATTTCTAACACGCTGAGGTAAAACGCTAATGCTCGTGCTGGTGTCTCAGGACTCGGGCGCCCCTGAAGCTGTACTGCTGCCATAGCCATGGCGCCAGGCATCCTTGAGCAGTCGCTGCCAGATTTGAGCCCGCAGGTGGTTGACCCAACATCCCGCTCCAACCGCCTTGCTCATCATTGCTGCCAGCATGCTGACAGCCAGCGGCGTGCAGGCCCTCGTCGCCGCGCACTATCGGGAGGCAAGCGAGGCCCGCAAGCGCCTACCTCCGCCGAATGACGCTGCTGTGCGGTGCGCTGGGGCATCCGCTCCAGGCGAATGACCTTGCCATGTCAGGTGCCTTGGAGACTTCTTACTTGCGCAGGACATAAGAACAGATAACAGAAGAACGTGTGGTGGACTCGTGTATGTCCTGCACAGCCTGGTGGCCCCAGCATCCTCCGGCAAACCAGCCACCAACGTGAGGCGCGCGCAGGCACTCGGGCCCGCAGGGCGCCGTGGAGCCGTTCACGATCGTTGACGACCCGTGCGCCTGGCGCGCGGCGGACTGGGCGGGCCGCGAGGCCGAGTGGGCGCTGGAGCTGACGCCGGCCGAGCTGGCTGACCTGGACGCTGCCGTCCGGGCTGTGGAGGCAGACCCGAGGCTGCGCCTGGAGGTGCGGCACCTCGGACGACCGTCTGCAAGGTGTCAGAGCGCAGGGTGCTCATGGCATACACGGGTACCACCCTGCTCTCTCGACTCAATTGAAGCAGAACAGGCAGCATGTGTGCGTCCATAGATGCGCACAGAGTGACCTTGGCATCGATTGAAACCTAGCCATGTATGCTTGTGATCGTGCGAGTACACGGCTGCATTGTGGACATGCGTGCGTGCTGGCTGCCTGGCCTGAAGGAAAGCGCTAGGCCCTACGATTCCCTAAATTTCACACATGTGCCGGCCATGCTTTGCGCGCATGACGGTGCCGTGCAAGCCTTGTTGGCGGACATCGATGGCGCTGCCAGCGCGGCCCGCGCGCAACGCCCAGGGCGCGCGCCGCCGCAGGGCAAGTACCTGCACATGCATAGGGTTAGGGCGACGTCACGGGTGGGCGCCGCCGCAGGGCAACTACCTGCACATTCAGGACGTGGTGCCCAGCCGCGCGGACTTCCCGCTGCCGGTGCTGGGCGCCAAGCTGGACGCCATGCTGGACGCTTTGGTCGCCGGCCGCGGGTTTGCCATCCTGAGGTGCCCGCCCCTGCCCGCCTCCCGCGTGAAAAGGCGGGCAAAGGCGGGAACAAGGCGCCGTGGCGCCAGACAGACTGCTCGGGACCTGTGCTTGCACGGCGCAACGCTGCCGACTCGTGCCGTGTTGTGCTGGCTGTCTTGCTGCACAGCATGCTGGCATGGGGCGCACAGCAGAAGGCGCAGGGTCATCGAGCCCAGCCGCACGCTGTGGCGCAGGGGCCTGCCGGTGGAGCGGTACACGCGCGCGCAGATCCTCATCGCGTACTGGGGCATCAGCCTGTACTGGGGTGCGCGCGACCCCGGCCCGGGCGCCCGGCGCGCTCGCCGCCCACATGCCGCTGCCTTCCATTCAAGCCAGGCTGGCCGCCCCCAGGCTGGGGCCACCGGTGTGTAATGTCGAGTGAGGACTCTGGGCATGCTTGGTGCCGCGCGTTGCGGGCGCCGCCTGTGTAGCCGACCCGGTGCCGGCGCCGCGCGCAGGCGACGTGAAGAGCCAGAACGCCAAGGGCCACATCGTGGGGCACGTCAAGTGCGCCCCCGGCCCTGCCCGGCCGGGCACGCCCTGCCGCGGCCGCGCGGTCGCCGCCGCGATGCGCGCGGCGCCCGCCGATCGCACATGCACTGGACTCTGAGCACGACGATGCCGTGAAGCATGCAAGGCGGGCTAGAGTACAGGCCACATACCCTATGGCCCAAGACCCTATACAAGCCCTAAACCCTATAACCTATGCAAGGCGGACGGCGCGCGCGCGCACAGGAACATCGGCCACAGCATCGAGAGCTCGGACACGCGCGTGTACGCCACGCGGCTGGCGCAGCCGATGCACACCGACAGCGCCGACGTGGTCGGCCTGCTCTGCCTGCGGTCCGGGCGCGCGGGCGGCCTCTCCTCCTGGGCGTCCTCAGTGTCCGTGCACAACGAGCTGCTGCGCCGCGGCCGCCGGGTGCGCCACTCGTGGCGGCCGGCGCCTGTAGGCATGCCAATGGCGCGCCTGGCTCGCGCCTGCCTAGCGGTGCAGGCTCGCCTCCGTCACGTGCACCGCTCTGTTCGCTACCTGCTTTCACAGAGGCGTCGGCACGGTTGGACGCCCGGCCCTCGTCCTCGCAGCCTGGGTTTTCAGAGAGGGCTGGCGGCCTGCGGGCTGAGCCGCGCGCGGGCGCGCAGGACCTGGTCGAGTCCCTGGCGGCCGACCAGTGGTACGTCGACCGCAAGGTGCCGCCGCGCCGCCCGCCCGCCCGCCCTTTATCTGGCAACGCCTGGCGCGTGCCGCTCAGAGACCCGCCTCCCGGGCACATGGCCTGCGCTGAAACAGGCAACAGGTCAGCCGCGAGGCACTGGAGGTGCGGGGTGATGAGGCCACGCGTCACACAGAGTGTTGGCCTGCAGCTCTTCCAGTGCAGCGACCTGAGGCGCGGCCGGGCCGCGGGGCCGCAGGGCGAGGTGCCGCCGGGGGCGAAGCCCTTCTTCAAGCTGCCCATCTTCTACTACCACCACGCGCGCCCCCGCGCCCTGCGTCCCCTGCTGCGCGCGGACGAGAACCCTAGTTGCATGCACTGAGAAGTGCCATGTTCCTTACCTTCCGTGCCAAGGCAGGCGCCGGCCGGCATCACAAGCAGTGGCAAGCCCGCCCAGCGCCTCCAAGCCGCCCCTGGTTTTTGTCCGCTACCTGCAGGATTGCATCGCGAGCATGCATGCGCGCTCTCTGCCGTCTGGTGCGCAGGGCGCGCTGTCGGTTGCGCAGAGAACCAGTGTCTTGGAATGCGTCGCGGACGCGCGCGCGCGCTCACCGCCGCCCGGCGTGCAGGGCGCGCTGTCGGCCGCGCAGGAGAGCAGTCTGTGCAAATGCATAGCAGGCACGCATGCGCGCAGGGCGTGCTGTCGGTCGCGCTCAAGAGCACGTACTACGACCTGGCGCAGCGCCACGCGGAGGTGCCGCGCCTGAGCGCGCTGCAGCGCGAGGCGCTCGCAGCGGTCGGCGCGCTCGCGCTGGGCGACGGCCTGCGGCTCGACTTTGCGCTGCAGCCCGGCGACCTGCAGCTGCTCAGCAACCGCACGATGCTGCACACGCGCTCCGCGTTCACCGACGCCCAGGTGCCCGCGCGCGGCGCCGGGCGCGGGGCGGGGCATCAGGGTCATGCTTTTAAAGGGGTGCCGCGTGGCGGGGGTGCTGCCGCCGGCGCGCGCATGCGGACCTGCATGCCGCTCTGGCCCCGCGCCCCCCCCGCGCCGCCCCTTGCCTTCATGGGCGGCTTAAACTAAGTCTGGGGCCTTGCAGCAATCGATGCTGCGGGCGCTGCGGCAGCCGCTTGCCTTCCGCGGCTCGCCAGCGCCCGCCTGCATGAGCGCTCAGTCGTCTCGTAGCAAGGCGCTCCAGCATGGGTGCACGCAGCGCCCGCCCGGCCCTGCACCGCCTGTGACGCTGCGGCGCGCGCGCGCGCAGGCGCTGGGCGAGCGGCGGCACCTGCTGCGCCTGTGGGTCACGCCGCGGCCGGCGCGCCTGCCGCCCGCCGCGCGCGCCGCCTTCCAGCACTCCGTCCTGGCGTCGCAGGACACGGGCATCAGCGTGGACGACAACGTGCTCACGGTGCCGCTGGAGGCCGAGTAGCGCCCGCGGCGCGAGGATAATATTATGCGCGTGGGATGGTATGTGTGTGCATGCTGTGTATGAGCCGGAGCAGCCAGCCGGCCTGCGCTGGCTGAGCGTGCAGCGTATTGGTTTCGTGTGTAGCCTGTAACAGTCCGGTATTTTCTGCCTGCCCTGCGGTGGCTTGGTGGCATGTGCTCATCAGCCAGAGTGTGTGGCTCGTGTGTGTCAGAGCGTCATATTAAGCCTGGCCGGTTTGAGTGTGCATAAATGCTGAGTGCCTGTCGCATAAGAGTCGTGGCCAGCCCGCCCCGTCCACTTCGCATGAGCAGCGTCATATGAGGCGCCAGACCAAGCAGCACTGCAGCTTGCAGAGAAGCTCATGGGCGGACCTGTTGCTTGGCATTGGCGAGTGTATAGGTTTGTGGGACATGCGTGGTGATGGAGATAGACATGTGCAACCCTGTACATGATGTTTGGATGCCTAAGCCGTATGTAAGTTTGGTTGCAGCAATGGCCCGGCATGCAATATGGCCTCCACACAGGGGTTGTGACAAACACTGTTACACACCCATGATACTTCCTATACACGGTCGCCCAACAGGCCACTGACACAAGCAAAGAGAGACTGGAGTTGGCAAAGAATGCACGAAGAATGCAGACTGCGTGCATCCAAAGAAAACACAAACAGCTACACAACACACCGGGAAGCGCAAACAAGTCACGGGGCGCTCAGTCAGATTCGCTTTCATCGTCCTGGTCCGGCAGGCCCCAGAGCTCGCGCACGGTACGCGCGCCGCCCGCGCCGCCGCTTCCCGCAGCCCGGCCGGCGCCCTGCAGTGCAGCAGCAACCCGGGCATCCACCCCTGCCCGCCCGCCCTCCCCGCCGCCGCCGCGCCGCGCTGCGCCCCGCGCGCCGGCGCCGCCCGCCGCTGCCGCCGCCGTGCGCCAGCCGGCCAGCACCGTGGCCGCGCACGCGGTGTGCCCCCCCGCGGGCAGCGCCAGCAGCTGCCGCAGCAAGCCGCGCTCGGCCGGCAGGCCGGCCAGCAGCGCGGCCGCGCCCAGCGCCGCCTCCGCATCCTCGGGGCCGGGCGGCGCGGCCCCCGCTGCGGGGCCGCCGCCCGGCGCCTGCGCGCCGGCCAGGTGCGCGAGCAGCCCCGCGGCGGCCGCGGCTGCAAACGCGCGCCCGCCCGCGCGCGCCTCAGCCGCAAACACGGCCCACAGGCCGCGCCGCGCGCCAGCGTCCCAGCCTGCCGCCGCGGCCGCCAGCGCGCGCGCGGCGGCCGCCACAGCCTCGCCGTCGGGTGCCGCGCCCGGCGCGTCCGGCGACGGCGACGGCCGCGGCGGCGCGCGCGCGGCCGCGCCGGCGCCGCGCCCGGCCGCGGGGCCGGCGCGCCGCGCCGCGCGCTTTGGCGGGGGCTCGCCCCCGCTGTCAGCGCCGCTGCTGCCGTCCGAGTCGTCGGCGGGCTTGGTGGCGCGCGCGCGCTTGGGCGCCGCGGCCGCCCGGCCGCGCGTGCGGGGGCGCGCCGGCGCCTCCTCCTCCTCATCGTTGCTGCTCCCGCCATCTCCCGCCTCATCGCCGCTGCCAGGCTCGCCGCCGCTGCCCTCGTCGTCGCTGCTCCCGGACGCGGCAGCGGCCGCACGGGCCGCGCGCCCGCCCCGCCTGGGGACCGAGCGCCGCGCCTTCTCAGCCGTGCCGCGCCGCCGCGCTGCCCCGGCCTGCCCCGCCCCATCAGCCTCGTCCTCGCTGCTCTCGGCTGTCGCGCCGTCGGGGGTCCGCCGCGCCCCCGGCGCACCGCGCTTCGGCCCCCGGCCGCGCTCCCTGCCCCGCCCGGCGCGAGCGCCCGCGGCGGCCCGCGCGC
>JAABUV010003134.1_pt1 | contig 21382 bp, 40 predicted proteins | sample 5559971 | NCBI WGS metagenome assembly JAABUV01 (sample SAMN10711881, study PRJNA513362) | rock metagenome | isolation source: Antarctica rocks | place: Antarctica: Victoria Land, Knobhead nord | collected 2015-12-19
ACGTGATGGGCGTGAAGTCGATGATCTGCACGTCGCCGCGGAAGTGGCTGTCGCGCACGATCTGGCGCGCCGTGTGCGCGTGCACGCTGATGATGCGGCTGTTGCCCAGGTTGAGCACGTTGCAGCCATACAGCTGCGCGCGCGCGCCGCGGCGCGGCGTCAGGCGGCGTTCCCGCGCCCTTGGCGGCGTGGCAGCCGGGTCAGATGCGTCACGCGGGCTCGGCAGCGAGGCTGGAATGACGCATGCTTCGACGCGCAATTAAATGTCGCATGCCTGACTTTCCATGCCACGCACAATACCGTTTGATGCCATGCGCAATGCGCGCGCCGTCGGCCGGTGCGTGCCACGGCCGTGATGCATGAGCAAGCACCCTCCCGCCAGCCTCAGACTACGCGCAGACACCCGGACGCGCCGGCTGGCACCCGGAGCGGCCTCGGCGGGGGGGGCGGGGCGCGCGCCAGCTGGTCCGCGCCAACGACCGGGATGATGTGATAACCGTTGTCGCGCATGTAGTCGGCGAACTCGACGCCCTGGCGCGACAGCGCGTACGGCTTGCCGGGCTCGGGGCGCGAGTACTCGTCCACCAGGCGGCGCGTGGGGCTGTCCTCGCCCATCATCTCCTCCAGCATCAGGCACACGTCATCGCCCAGGATGCTGAACACGCAGTCCAGGTGCATGCGGTCCTGCGCGCGCCGCGCGCCGCGCATCGGCGCGCGCCCCCTTTTTGCGCGCACGAGCGCGGCTGCACCGCGCGCCGCTCTGCTGCAGGGCAGCAGGCAATGTGAGTGCAGGGGGATGCTGCCCTCCGCTGCGCGGCGTGCAAGCAGGAGGTCCTTGCGCCCGAACACGACAAGCAAAGCAGCATGTGAATGAGTGCGCGGTGGCGGTGGCGCGTCGGCTGGAGCTATGTCGCTCGCGAACGCACTGCCCGCATCCGTGCTGTATCAGCCCGCCCTCCCACAAAACACCACCTCGCCTGTTTTAGCCCCAGTATGATAAACCCTCTGTTCTGCTGGTGCCCACATGCACATCTCCAGAGGCTGGCTGCGCTGCTCGGCGCGAGGGCGGCCAGCAGGCGCGGCGCCCCGGGAGCGTGCGCCCCGGGCGCGGCCGCGCGGCGCGGCGGCGCGCCTGGTGCTGCTCAAAGTCGTCGCGCACGACGGCCAGCCGGCCGGTGCCGAGCAGGTCGCCGTCCATGAGCTGCCGCGCGGCCTCAAAGTTGCTGCGCAGGCCGATGCCGACCAGCGCCAGGTCGCGTCCGGCCGGGAAGAAGTCGCCGCCCTCCAGGAAGCCCGGCACCCGGATCTCGCCCACGACCGGCAGGCCTGCGCCGCGCGGCCGGCCCGCTCGCGCCGCCGTGCTGCGCGCCGGCGCCGCGGCGGGCGCGTCGCGCCCGCCGCAACCCGGGCGGCCGCCGGGCGCCGCATGCCAGGTCAGGCGCCCGCCTCGGACAAGCCCGCAGGAGCGGCGCCTGATAACGCTCGCCTCTATTTGCCGCAGGCACATGTCGCCCACGAGCTTCCCGGGTGGGGCGCTCCCGGTCCGCATGCGGGCCCCGGGCGCGGGCGGGCGCGCGCACCCAGCTTGTTGAAGCAGAAGCGCATGAGCTCCACCTCCAGCTGGCGCTGCGGGCTGCGCAGGCGGCCCATGACGATGCCGCGGCAGGTCGTGACCTGCGCGGCGCGCGGCTGCATGTGGGAAGCAGCCTACTTGGTGCAGGCCCGCTCACGTGCTGCGCCCGCAGCAGCGGCGGCCGCCCACATAGGACCGCGCGCGCGCTTGCCTGTCTGTGCGCAGTCGCTCCGCAGCCAACTTGCTCTTCACTATGCCAAAGTGCGCATCCCAAAGCGGGATCACTGGGCGAGCCGAGCGGAGCCGGGCAGCCCCCGCGCAGGCCCGAGCGCAGGCCGCAGCGCCACGCGGGCGCCCGCGCCTGCTGGTCGCGCGTGTAGACCAGGTTGGACAGCGGCTGGAAGGTGTACGTGGCGGACAGGCCGGTGTCGCGGTACGAGGGCGCAACGTGCACAGTGGGGTTGATCAGGATGGTGTCAATGAGCTGCGCGATGCTCATGTGCTCCAGCACCTCGCGCATGTACGCGTCGGTCAGGTAGTAGCGGTCCTGCGCGCGCGGCGCCGCCGCGCCGCGTCAGGCCCGCGCCGCGCGGTCACGCGCTCCGCTGGAGCGCCTCCGCTGGGGCAGCCGGGCGTCAGCGCGTGCCGGCGCGCGTCGGCGCCGCCGGACAGGAACGCGCGGCAGGGGGCCGGGCGCTCATGCGCCGGGGCGGAGCACGAGCTCAGCGCCGTGCCCGGCACACGCTAGCCCTAACACGCGCTCCGTCCACTGCGCGCCTGTGCCCCTTTGCGTGCGGGCGACTGCTGTGACAGCAGTGCATGCGATCTCCGCCCGCCCGTGCTTCCCTCGCTGCCTCCCCCATGCCCCAGCGACCGCGCTCCTGCGGCTTGCGCGGGTCTCAGGCGCATGCAGGGCGCATCATCGACTTCCTTGTCGCCCAAACTGCCCACCACACAGGCGCCCGGGTGCATGCAGGGCCACGATGGGCACATGCGCACCTCCTCCGTGAGGTCCTCCACTGTGTGCCCCTCGGCGATCTGGTACACCAGCGCCTTCATGGCCAGCTCCTCCAGCTCCACGCGCGCGCCCACTGCGCCCGGCAGCCCCGTTCGGTGCATGACCTATCGTCGTTCCACTTGCGCGTCCTTGCCTGTTGACTTGCGCCTCGCTACCAACACTGCGCATGGAGCCCGAAGGACCTCACAGCACAAGTCCAAGAGGCGTCACAGCACAGCCGTCAGGCAACTGCCACGCTCCTTTATGGCAACGCGCCTTCACTACCCGAATCCTCCTAACGTTAGCACAAGTGGTCCGTATATACTGCACACCAGCGTCTGCTCTGTTGCAAGGAGCGCCAGACATGCTATGAGCATGCGCGGAGGGGGCTGCTGTCTAAGCCATCAGAGCCCATGCCCTAAGGTAACCCTCCTTCCTGCCGCCGCGCGGCACCACCGCGCTGGCAGCCAAACGAGCGGCGTGCGCACTGTGGTCCCCAACGCCGTACGCCATCACGTCCCTCACTGTCAGCACCTTGACGCCAGCCTCGCGCATTACGCGCCGGAACTCAGCATGCGCGGCCTTTGCTGTCTCCAGGTTGACTGGCCTCTCGTACAGCGAAGCCCTGCATCGGTACAAAATGCACTGACTCGCGGCTGAGGGGCCGGCTGCTCACGCAGGCTGCTCGTGCGTGTAAGCAAGGTCGACGAGCACTGGTGCAGGTGTGCGTCTGCCAATAAAAGCAGCTATAGAGGTGTTGAAAACACCACTGTAACGATGTTTTGCGAGCTCCACGCAGTCACAGTGCCAGTCAGTCTTACACACAGCACACGCCGCGACGCATACCTGGGGTGCAGGCCCCCCATCATCAGCGACGTGCCCTCAGGCTCGCACACCAGCACTACTTCGGCCATCTCGTTCTCGTGCTCCTGTATGGCGCTGTGGTGGTGGTGCGCTGACTCGTGCACAAGCACTGCCCCAGAGCTGCGTGACTGCAGCAAGTCCCGCTTGGGCACCAGCGTGCTCTCAGGTGCCACCGCCAGCACGTCCCGCATTGAGTCCGAGTGTGGGATGGTGCCGCCATTGGCACGTTCCCGCATGGCTCCTGCCTTTCACCGACTTGCGTTCCACGGCGTACTCTATATAGTTCGGGGAGGTGAGAGCAGCTTAAGCTGCTTTCACGTGCTGAGCGGAGGCAGAACTGGCGCTCAGCGGGTTAGGGTCGTGCTGGGCGTGCTGAAGACCCGAGCACTTTTCCTCGAGCAGCTCTGCAATTCGAGCAATTAATTCATTCATTCTGGCTGGCGAACAGGCTTACAGGTTATAAACATACATATGTGATCCATGATCACCATGGCATGACGGATCGCGGTTGCCTGGGTGCGCGCGCTTTTCGGTCGGTAGAGTGAAAGCCGCTGTGCTTCTGATGCTTGCTGCACAGCCTGTGCAAAACTGGGTTGCTGCTTGTAAACGAGGATGACGTGCAGCAGGCAGGATGACAAGCGAGCACTTAGGCTGGGCTGCATAGCCGCTCCAGGCATGATTTCATGGAATAGCTAGGGCGGCCTCGGGCCCGCAACCTGGCCTGACTGCAGCCGCTTCATTGTGAGATAAACAGTGGCACATCGGATGTCGACCTGCAGCACATGTGGGGAGCTCGAGGGAAAGAAGGAGATCGCCGAACCGGGCCCCACTTAGAGAGAAGTTGTCATAGCTCGCCATGCGCTGCTCGGCTGCAAGCAAGGTCAGGCGGTGCTTCTTGCTGCCTAAACACAACAGGTACTGCAGGCGCTGCAAGGCTGGTTCAGTGCGCCACCATGCGAGGGCCCATCGCCAGGGGCCAGTGCTCGCCTGCCCAGGCGCCCAGCCTGGCAGCGGGGTGCCCTTGGCAATGGCCAGCTACCCCTGGCCGCCCGCAAGCCTTCGTGCCGCCCTCGGCGCGCCTGCTCCCTCTAGACAACTGCGTCTCGGCGCGCCTGTTCCGCCTGCGCTTGGTGCGCCCGCTCCTCACCCGCAAGTGACACCCGTACCAACTCCACTGGGGCCCGACCTCGGCCTGCGCGGCCTCCGCCACCCGCACACGGCCAGGTCAGAGTGGACCCACACGCTATGTCAGAGTGAGCCAAGCCCGAGCACAGCACCAGGCAGCAGTGTTGACATCAGACACACCGCTTCGCTCGACGCCCACTGCTCCCGTGCGCGCTTGCGCTGCTGGCCGCTCAGCGCGCCTCGCTAAGCGCTCCCCGCCGCCAGGTTGGACCCGACGCTGCCCGCTGACGCGCTTCTGGTGGCTGGCGGTGCAGCTCTGCGCCGCTTGACAGCCCTGGGCGGCGGCGGTGCCTCCTGCCCAGCGCTGCCACCCGCGTCCTCGCTGCCGCTGTCGCTGCCGTCCTCAGAGGACTGATCGCTGCACGCTGTGCAGCATATTCCCGCAGCACCAGCACCAATTGCCTGCAACTGCGCAGCACATCTTGCAGGTCTTCCTCCTCGTCGGACGAATCCTGCTCCCGCTCCTGCCGCTCCCGCTCCTGCCGGAAGTCTTCTTCCAGCCTTTGCTCCATCCTTGAGAAATACAACCGCTCTTGATTGTACCAGCATGCCAGAGCTATCAAGAGAAGATCACGCACACCAGGTGGCACCATGGCACCGGCCTCTCTGAGCAGTAAGAGTGAAATGCAAGGCCAGCTGTTGCAGAATTCAAATGTGTCAGAGAGTGAAAGGAAGAAGACGAGAACTGCGTCCTGTACAACCATGGGACGGCCATCAATCATCGAGCCAGGCAACTGCGGCTGGGCCGCATACGTAGACGACGTTCAAAGGCGGCGGACGGAGGAGACAGACATCGCCTGTGCAGCCCACACGGAGCGTGTTGATGAGGCTAATAACGCAGGTGCACGCCGCTTTGCTCACCACACGTCGTTGCGCTGCTGTGCCCGGGCAAACAAGCACTCAGCAGACGCGGGGACAGCTCAAGCCAGCGCTTTCCTACGGACCGCCAAGGCTAGCCTGTGCACAGCGCGCCTGCGCACGCGCCTTCCAGGAGCCGGCCTATGCCCCGGAGGGCACAGGGCCAGCGCAGGCGCGGGGCAGGCTCTTTGCCAACTTCACGGTGTACAAGGGCAAGGCCGCTATGGCGCTCAAGGTGCGGACGACGGCCGGACGCGCTTGTCCAAGGTTGGGGGGGTGTGGCACGCAGAGGACGGGACGCCGCGCCGCAGGTCATCAAGCCGTCCTGGCAGGCGACGCCTGACGGCGACTACAGGCTGGCCAGAGCGGGCACGGTGCTGCTGGAGCTGGCGCCGGTGGTGTCGGGCGGCGGCAGCCAGCCCGGCGAGCGCAGGTGCGCGCACGCCTGACATCGCCGCGGCACCAACCGCTCCAGCCGCGGTCGCTTGAGGCGAGCGCGGGGCAGGTATAACTGGGCGGACGGCAAGCAGACGTTCGCGCTGTCCGCGGTGGAGCTGGGCGCCCTGATCGACCCGCCGCCTGAAGGCATCAAAGACATGTTCCACGACCCCAACATGGGCAGCAGGTGGGCGTCCTGCTGCGCTGCCGGCCAGCGTCCGCTCAGCGCGGCACGGCGCCGCACGGCGCACGCGTGCCCTGCTCGCTGACGAGGCTCCGCCCGTGGCAAGCGCAGCGGCTCGGGGCAGGTGACAAAGAGCCTGGCCTTCAAGCCCATGCCAAACGAGGTAGCCGGCCCCCTCATCGCGCCGCATGAATGTATATCGCAGCTGCACGGCTGCCCTACGAGTTTGCCTGCGGCTGCCGAGAGTTGATTGCAATGCAGGGCGAAGGCACATGCATGTGACGCATGTGCGTCATCCTCAGCGAGCTATGCGTCGGCGCGCAGCCCGGGGGCTGGTTCTTGTCCCTGTCCGTGCGGGAGGGCCGCGCGCAGCAGACCAGCCTCGGCGTGCCCGTGTCCCGCGCAGAGTTTGCCGTGATGCGCGCGCTGGCCAACGTGCGCCCGTGCTTGGAGCTTATGCTTGCTCTTCGCAGTGCTGCATGCGCCGCCGGCCGACCCTGTCCACTGACCGTAGAGTCTGCTGCCATGAAATTGCAGCTCGCACATACTGGCTACATGTCTGCTGTAGAGCTATGCGCTCGTGTGGGGATGCGCAGCATATCATCCCGTACCTGCTTGGCTGGAGCGAGATGATGGTGCAGACCCCCAACATCATCTCTGGCGCTGCCGGCCCGGAGAGCGGCGGCGGCCCACCTTTCTAGCCCAGCGAGGTCCAACAGTCTGCAGGCTGCGTCCGCAAAGTGTCCGGTGTTGCTCCAGAGTGTGTCGCGCCAGCTGACCATGTCGCAAGTGGTCGCCACATTTGGCTTCTGACTTGGAGAGTGCGAGAAGAGGGCCCGGCAAACATTGATGTTTGCCATGCTATTTTGCGTTGTGTATCAACACACTGAGATTGTGCTAGCCACTACAGGGGTCTGTAACATACCTCACTTAGTGAGGCTTACAGCAAGGTATCGAGCCTTCCTTTTTCTTTATGCGCTACTGAAAGAATTGGAAAGTACTTGAATAAATTGAATATAACTGGAATATACTGGTTGTGGCGAACCGGGATTGCATCACCCATTGGTCTGTTGCATGTCATGCCTCTGCCATTAAGAGTCTTGAAGGAAAGCAAGAATTAGAGGGAGGATTCAGCCGGGGTGCCCACACGTCCCTGGCAATCCCAACAAGCAAGAGCAGCACTGCAGGGCCTGCTGGCAACCTTCCTGCCTGCACGCAAGGCAGCCCGACCAGCCAATAGCGCTACGTGTGGAGGCAAAACACGGTCCCTTTTGGCCGCTGGACCAGCGCTGTGACGGACGTAAAGCACATAATGTACAGACAACCAGCTTGGACACATGCGCTGGCAGAAAGGCCCCTCCCAAGCACCCTTGCGGGCCTGCTGCCGGCCCACAGTCATCAACCGACATCCTAAGGTTCCACGATGATGATTAGAATACTGCAAACTGGTCGTGGTTGCGCAGGCGCCATCCCTTGAACATGCTGAGGAGCTACAGGGCCTAAAACAGCACGACAGTGCCACCCTGGTAACAATATACCTACAAGAGGCAGAGTGCGTGCATGCCCCAAAGCGTGACGGCTGGTGCCCGTTTGGCTTGGCGGGCAATAAGGCCCCCTCGAGGACCTCCGTGCCACAACTGCCCATACCTGGCAGCATCGGTGACCTTCAGGGTGACGCCCTGCCAGGACGCCCGCTTGGCAAAAATGCTTAAGTGCGCGGCAATACCCACTCTCCTCACCCATCTCCACACTCCTCACACAGGTAGGGCGGCCAGGCGCGCCGGCCTGTCCCAGGAACCAGACCCTGCAGGCGCTGGCGCCGCGGCCACATCCCTGAGTATCTCAGTGCCGGGGAGCACCCTGCTCAGCGCTGGATGCCTCCCTGGGTACCTCTTCCATCCACCCGCCCACGGCGCTGCAGAAGCGCTAGGGGCTGGCGGCGGCGCCCGCGCGCGCGTCGGCCTCCGGCCGCACCTCCTCCAGCCGCCAGCCCTTGGGCGTGGTGGCGCCGTCGAAGTGCACGATGAACTGGTGGAACTGGCGCAGCGCGGGCCGGTGGCCGATGGACAGCATGGTGATGCCCTGGCGCATGCAGGCGCGGTACAGCACCACCTCGCCGTCCGCGCTTACCTGGCGCCGCGGGCCGACCGCGGGCGGTGTCAGGGCCGTCATAACCAGTGGCCCAGTCGCGACGGCGCTTGCAATGCGCTTGCAGGGCAGCGACATTCACTGCACACGCCTCCATGGTGCTGCAGAGTGACCTGGGCGTGTCCGCACAATTGTGTCAGGCGGTGCCGCAGAGCGCTGCAGGGCCAGGCACGGGCCTTGCAGCCGAGCGGGTCGGCACCGCGGGTGGGAGCAGCATGACGGCAGGTGCACGGCTTGCTAGGTGAGGGGAAGGCAGCTAGGGCCCGCACCGCGGAGGTGCACTCGTCCAGGATGGCGTAGGTTGGGTTGTGGAAGAGCAGCCGGGCCATTGCGATGCGCTGGCGCTCGCCTGCGTGATGCGGCCAGGTGGGCGATGAGAGGACCAGCAGCTGCAGCGCTTTGTGTGGGTCAAGCAATGCAGTGCTCCGCTACACTGGCAGCCAGACTGCAGCCGGCAGCCGCGGCTGCAGAGGGCTGCGTGTCCAGTGAGTGTGGCTGCACACCGGTCACCTGCAGCCTCCCGCCGTGGGCCGCGGCCCACGCACAGCCCAGGCCAGACATTGCTTCCTCTTCCTGCCTGGTGCTGACCTCCCATACTCCCCCCTTGGTCACTGCTGCAGCCGCATGCAGCACCTCGCCCATGCTGCCGCCGCTCCGCAGACCCTGCCTGGCGCCCCTCACAAGACGGCACGCGTGCCCACGAGCAGCTGCCACACGCCGCGCTCCTCGGCAATCCCGGTGATGCGTTCAGAACTGTTTATTATTTAATTCTATAAGAACGAAGAGAAAACAAATACAAAAGCACCCCCAGTGCGGGCCCGGGCGGGCGGCGGGCGGCCGGCTGGGGGGCCGCGCGCACCGCCGGACAGCGTCTCGTTCCAGTTCTGCACCTGCCACCAGCCGCTGCCGCGGCCGAGCAGGTAGTCCAGCTCCACGGCCTCCAGCGCGGCGCACAGGCGATCCTCCAGCGCGTCCGGCGCCAGGTGCGCGTGCGGCATGTGCTGGAAGCGCGCGCGCTCGGCGCCGCTCGCCGCCGCCCAGACCGCGGCGGGCGGGTGCGGGTAGAGCAGCTGGTCGCGCAGGCTGCCCGAGACCAGGTACGGCCGCTGGCTGATGTAGAACAGGCTGCTGCTCTGCTTGGGCGGCACCGTGATCTCGCCCGCCTGCGCGCGCCGGCGCGCGTGTCGGGGCTCGGCGCGGCGCTCCGGCCAGCCGCGCCGCGAGGCGGCGGCAGCCACGGCCTTGCGGCACGCAGCGTCCCAGGCAGAGGCGGCAGCATGGAGCCGGCGCGTCAGGCACCCGAACAGAGCCTTCATGCTGTAAGGTCTCGATACTTGCTGCGCCTGCGACATCCAGCAGGGCATCCTTATCGCCATACACGTACTGCACAAGCTGCAAGCAGACACTCCCACCCGCAAATTCAGATTAATAACAACATACAATCCACTCAGTTGAACAAGCGTTGCGCGCCTGCAGCGGCCACAGGCCCGCCAGCACCCGGAAGAGGGAGCTCTTGCCGCTGCCTGCGCGCGCGGAACAACAATGGACTCATGAGCACGGGCGCCAAACATGCGCAAGCCACACGCTGCTCCAGATGTGCCTGTGCTCGGGTACGCTGAGAGTGCCACTGCAACATGGCAGATGCTTGATCGCAGAGAAAGCGCATCAACGAAGCGCTTGCACTTTCGCAACTGCATAGGTGTAAGTGCGAGTGCATCGCACGGGTGGGCGCGACGCGCCGTTCGGCCCCATGATGAGGCAGGAGCGGCCGCGTGGGACCTCAAAGGTCAGCTCGCGCACGAGCCGCGTGCCGTCCGGCGCGTTGAGCGCCACGCGCTGGAAGCGCACCACCTCGCCCTCGTGCCGCTTGGGCTCCGGCAGGCCCTCCGCGTCCTCGATCAGGTTGCTGGACGACACGTTGCGGTAGTCTGCGCGCAGCGCGCATGCGCGTGACGGCCGCAGGCGCTTGCCGCGCCAGTGCGGCCCCGCCCGCCGGCCCGGCCTCCCCGCGCCGGGCGCGCCGGGAGCCGGTCGCGAGGCGTGCTGCCGATAGGAGACATGCGTGTGCACGGCGGCGCGCGCACGAGGTGCGAGGGATGAGCTGAGCGACGCGAGATGAATGAGGCGGGCGGGGCCGCACAGAGCGAGCTGGTGGTGTCGTCGGGGTTGCCCATGCTCAGGCGCTGCACCTGCTCCAGCAGCTCGGCCACGCGCGACGTGTGGCCCGCCAGCGACGTCACGCGCTTGTACACCAGCACCAGGTCGCCCACGCCCCTGCCGGCCGCGCCCGCGCACGTGTTGGCCGACACCCTCTGCTCTTGCGACCTCTGGTTTTGGCAGCTTCTTCACATGACACGCGCGCCTCTGCTCGTCACGGCAGACCCAAACACTACTGCATCAATGCGGCAATCAGGGACGAGGGAAAGAGGCCGGATTTGGGCTGCTGATAGCGCAAGCGCCACGCTGACAGGAGCCGGCGTTGCGTTTGCGCCCGTCCGCGCGGGTGGCGCGCGCCTCGACGTGTTCTGCAGGAGCCGCATCGACCGGATGTAGTCCTGCGCGCACCGCGAGCCCCGGCCTCAGCCGCCGCGCAGCCGCGACAGCCCGCCGGCACGTCCGCGGCAGCACGGAGGCCGGCAGGCGGGCAGTCTCCGCGCGCCGCGCAACCAGCCAGCGCCGGCGCGCGCGCGCGCGCAGGGGGCAGAGCGCAGCGCGCCTGGGTGAGGTCCGCCTGCGAGGCGCGCAGCGCGGGGTCGCGGAAGTAGAGCGGCGCCGCGTACACCAGCAGCGCCACCACGCTCGCAAAGTACTTCACCATGTACCCGTCGAACACCTGCGCGCCGACTGGAGGTGCTCAGGCGCTGCTGGCTGCGCTCGCAAATGTTCTTTACCATGTACCCGTCAAGCGCCTGCAGGCCGACGGCAGGTTGGAGCCGCTGCTGGCTGCCACGGGTGCAGCGGGCGGTCCGGCTGCTGTCAGGGCACCAGGGCCCCCTTGCGCCGGTCCGACCCTCTCCCAGGCCCGCAGGCGCGCGCTGGTCGAGCCCTGGTTTCAGATGCGCACAGCGCCGTCATCGCCAGGCCAGGCGGCCCGGCCGTCAGCGCGCGCGCGGCCCCGCGGGGCCGCCGGCCGGGGCGGCGAGGCGGGCGGCGCGCGCGCCTGCTGGATGAAGCGCTGGAAGGCACTGAGGCGCGCGTGGCGCAGCAGGCGCTGCAGATGGCGGTTCAGGATCATCTGCTCGGCCGCGCCCGCGGGCGGGTCGTTGAACGCCACATCCTCCGCGTTGACCACCAGCCGCTGCGCGCGCGCGCGCCGGCTCGCCGCCGTGCAGGGCACGCCGCAGGGTTTTCACTGGGAATGGGTCGCTGGCCGGGTCTTGCGCGAGAAGGGTCCAGGGTACAGGATTCACCGCAGTGTGCAGGAAACTTCAAGCTAAGGCATGAGGCGGACGGCTGCGGCATACAGCAGTCGCACGAGGTAAACCTGTGCGCCCGGACCCCTGTGAGCATTGCAGGGCAGGGCCATGGGCGGGCGCTTGACGCGGGCGCGCGCCTGGTGCGCATTGCGGAAGGCGCCGGAAAGCGCGGTCTCCTGCGCGGTCATCAGCGCAAGCGGCGGCGACAGCGCGCGCAGCGCCAGCGCGCTGCGGCCGCCGGCCCGACGGGCGTCAGGCGGGCGGGCACGCGGCCGGGCAGGTGCGGGGCAAGCGGCTGGGTCCTGCAGCTGACATCTTTCCAAAATGCTAGCAGCATGCTGATTGAGAGGGGCAGGCACTGCCACATGCAGCCCCGACATTCGGGACACTCCCATTAACAACATGACAAAGTGTGTGCAGGGTAATTGGGCCGCACCTGGCGATATAGTATGCGTATAGCCCGAATTGGCCCTGCGAGCATAGCGTCTCAGCGCGCATGAACAGCACAGAGCATGCGACGTGCGCCAAAGGCAAATGGTCATTGATTGTCAGTGCAAAGCGCCACCGCGAGCATCTCGAGTGACATGCGGCCAGGGCGGCACCTTGTACCCCATCGTCTTGCTCAGGCTGCGCGTGAACAGCAGCACATCCAGCAGCGGCTTGAACGTGTACGAATACTGCGCGCGGGCGCCAGCAGGCGAGCTCATGACACGCGCGCGGGCTTTACACCCACACGAACACCCGGGCGCCGCCTCATGCCAGCACACGCGTCAACACGCATCACCAACTTACCAATGTCTGATACGCATGCTTTGAAGCGGTTGCAAAGGCAGCACTTGTGACTGCTGTACCACATACTGTAGCAAGCCGCGGCATGCGCCGCCTGCGGCGTGAGGGGCCGCACGAGCTCGGCGATGGCAAAGCTGAACTTCTCCACATCCTCGGTGATGCGCTGGTCCGCATTCGTGAGCCCTGCCGCGCGTTGGCGCACCCGCACTGACACGCGAGCAGACTCATGTCCAGCCCCGCAGCCTCAGCCCAGCTCTCGTGGCGCTCGGCCTACTCGCGCCTGCGCTCTGCGCTGGCACCCATGTGCTGGCAGCGCTACGATAGCGCCTCACACATCGGGGAGACACATTGCATGCCGTGCTGGAGGGCCAAGCGCGGGCGCCGCACCGCCCAGCACGGAGGCGGAGTAGTACGCGCGCTTACTGCAGTACAGGCTGTGCAGCTTGTGCGTCAGCCGGCGCATAAACGCCAGCTGGATCTGCTTCTGCATGAAGCGCAGGCCGCTGTTGACGACCGCGGCCGGGATCGCCACCCCCGCGAATGCCGCCAGGCCTGCCCCCCGCGCACGCCGTGATTCGGACATAGGGCGCCACGGCCTGCATGCTTATAGGAGCAGCAGACACAGCCTGTCACGGCGCTTGGCATCAGCCAGGCCGCCACTCTGGCGCGTCTGGGCTAGGCGGTGCAGGGCGGCAGCCCACCTGCTGCAAAGCGCGTAAAGTTCTGGCTGATGAGGTGCCGCCCGGCGCGCGCCTCGATCTTCGAGATGTGGTCTGCGCGTCCCGCAACAGTCACAGGCGCCCGCGCTGGCAGGCCTGCACAGCCCAGCAGGCTTCCTGTTATGGGGGCGGACCAGTCAGGAAGGTCCGCGAAACCAGCAGGACGCCCTGGAAGAGGATGAGCGCAGCCTCGCGCGACATCGGCTCCGGCACGCAGCTGCAGCGCCACACGGTTCAGCTTTCAGCGTGCACGCTTTCTGCGTGCAGCGCTCAGCGTGCACGCCTGCTCCTGCAGACGTGTGCAGGAGCAGGCATCAGCACGGCCACGGGCGCATGACCGGCCCCGTCGGCGCCCGCACATGGCCAGGATGGTGCTGAGCCGCTTGAAGAAGACGGAGTCCACGGCGACCTTGCTCTTGGCGCCCTTGCCGGCGCCATTGCGCCTGCCCTCGTCCACCTCCGCGCACAGCGCGTTCTGCGAGCCACACGCTGGTCCGTCAGTGTGCTTGAGCACGTGAGTGACGACTCGACGCGTCGACACAGCAGGCTCGTGGGCCAGGCCCAGGGCCGAGCACGGGCGGTGCGGCGCGCCTGCTCGCGCTGGGCGCGGTGGACTTCCTTTTGAACTTGCCGTCCTCCAGCGACGCCGCCCGCCAACACAACAACCTGTGTCGCGCAGAGCGGAGTCGCTCCAGCGCACGGCGCTGCGGCCGCTCGGCCAGGGCAACCAGCTCGTGAAGGAATGCCAGGCGCGCACCGCTATCACGCGCTTCTGGTTCAGCGTCAGGCCAGGCAGGATGCCCTCCATCCTGGCGCTGGCGCGCCCCCTGCGCGCACGATGCGGGCCTGCCCCGCCTGAAAAAGAGGTTTCAAGCGATGCTGGCAGGCTGGTGCCGTTGGTCACGCCGTTGAACAGCAGAGTAGGACAGTTCTGCTGTGATCACAGCACAACAGCTCGCACTCCAAACTGTAGGCATGAACCCATTTTATCGAGTCAGCGCTTACCCAGAGGCCTTCCCTCCCTCTGACCGGGTGGACTCTTTCTTGAGAGCTGCGCTCCTTCCAATGCGCTTGCCTCGGCAGCAGCAGAGCGGTCCTGTAGAGCATACTGAGCTGCCCCAGGCAGAGCCTGAACTCAGCGGGCCTGCAGAAAAATATATAGGTGCAGCAGAGGCAAACCGCATGGTGCAGCCCCCAGCGTCCACAGGTGGAGGCGCAGGCGAGCCGCCTCTGAGGCCGGACGACCTGCCTGCAGCCTTCTGGGATGCATACCCCGAGAACGCGGACAACCCGGACCTGGCGGCCATCAACGCGCTGCTGGAGGAGTCCACGCCAGAGGAGCGGGCTGACACATACAAAGTGAGGCACTTGCGGTGTGGCCCTTTGGTTTCCAGTACAAAGGCCAGCACTGGGCAGCAAAGAGCCTTCGTAAAGGGCAGGCACTAGTGACACGCGGAACGTGTCACAAGTAGGAGCAGCAAAGTTCGTATCAGCCCTGGTGTGCTGCCGCGCAGAACCAGGGCAACGACGCGCTCAAGCGCGGCGTGCAGCTAAGGAAGAAGTTCTACCTGCGCGAGGCGCTCGGCCTGTACACGCGCGGCCTGGACCTGAGGTGCTGCGACGCCGCGCTGGCGGCCGCGCTGTTCAGCAACCGCGCGCAGGCGCACCTGCTGCTGGGCAACAACCGCAGCGCGCTGGACGACGCGCTGACCGCGCTGCGCGCCGACGCCACCAACGTCAAGGCGCGCTGGCTGGGGCTGCTCCGGAGGCCCTCAGGTCCGGCCAGGTGCATGCGGTGCCTGCGGGAGATGCAGGCTGCCGTGCAGTGAGGTTTTTTTAAGAATTTAAGAAGCATGCTAGGTGATTATTGCTCATGAGGTGTGTTTGGGTACTGCCCCTGAAGCGCATGTGCTTGCAATGAGCAGTCCTTTTGCACGACTCGCAACAGGCCTGTTGTTGGCGGGCTGCAGGCGCACTACCGGGCAGCGCGGGCTGCAGTTGCGCTGGGCGACTTTGCGCGCGCGGCCGAGGCATGCGCAGGGGGGCTGCGCGTGGCGCCCGATGCGCCGGAGCTCGCCAGTCTGCGGGACACTGTGGCCGAGCGCGCCGCTGCCAAGCAGGCGCGGCTGCACTGCCCAGAACGGGTTTAGCACAGCGTATACTGCACTGCTGTGAGCCTCCGACCATACCCCATGTGGGAGCATCTGTTGTCAGCAAGTGACAGGGGTCCCGGCATGCTGAGCACAGCAGTGTATTCAACATGATGGCGTCGGATGATCAAGCGTGCATTCGGCAGGCGGAAGAGCAGCGCGCGGCTGCGGAAGCCGTGGCGGCGCGGCAGCCGGCGGGGCAGCTGGCGAGAGCTATACATGACCGCGGCTGGCGCATGGGGCTGCCGCAGCTCAGCGTGGGTGCGCGCAGCGGCTTGAAGCAGCTAACTCACAGGCTCGCACATCCTGCTGAATCATCACCCCAAGGTGCTAACACAGAGATTGGCACAGTGGGTGCGGCCGCTGCTGCCCTGCAAAGCTCCCCTAGCACCACATGCCGGCGTCCTGCTGGGCTGTAACTCGGGACTCATGTGCTGCGCCCAGGCGCACGCAAGCCAACGCTCGATGTGGACGGGCAGGTGCACTGGCCGCTGATGTTTGTGTACCCTCAGACCATGCAGGTGCGGCGCAGGCCGTGCAGTATGATGCAGCCAAAGCCTGCCGCGTGTTGCCCGCACACTGCAGCTGTGTCTGACAGGTTGTAGCATCTGAATAGCCCTGGCTCTCCCTCATGAGTTAGCATGAGCTAGGTGTGGCATGTTGATAGGGGCCTTATGCGTACTCACATGCCGAGCTTCCACTGCTGCACAATACGTCATGGTATGCATCCCTAGGACCTGCAGGTGCATGGTGTCAGCGTCGGGCGCAGGATCGCCCGGCCTGCGCCACTGGAGCAGGCACGAGAACATCATGCCGACCTGTGGCCAGGCTGAAGTGCAGAGTGTGTTTAGTCAGGCAGGGTGCCAATTTGTGATAGTGCACCAACAGCAGGGGCGATGCGTGCAGACCGACGTGGTGGAGGACGCGGCGGAGGCCGACACGCTGGACGACCACCTCGACGCCATGTTCGCGCCCGACGCGCCGCCGCTGGCCTGGGACGCGGCCGCCGAGTACACGCGGCGCCGCCTGGAGCTGTACTACCTCGCGCATGCGGCAGACCCGCTGGGCGAGGACGCGCTGGCGGAGGTGGGCGCCGTGTGGCCCGCGCAGGGCGTGTGTAGGGCTCTCGCACACGGGCATGCTGCGCGCGGCGGCATGCTCTCAAACAACTGTGCTCATGAGCGGCAATGCCGGTGCAGCCAGCGCGCCGGGGATCCGTGACTGGCAGTCTGCATGCCCCCGTGGCGGCCTCGTCTGAGAGCATGCACGATGTGCGACTCTGCTTGTCCCTGCTCGCTGGCCCTGTGCAAGGTCTGCAGCGTGTCCGAAACAAACCAACGCGTGCGAAGCGCGGGCGCTGCGCAGGCGCTGCACGGCGGCTGGCCGGCGGGCGCGTCCGACGCCGGGCCGCAGCGCTACGGCGCGCGCGCGGCGCGCTGGGTGCGCGTGGACCCGGCTGCCACGCTGGGCGCGGTCCTGGCGGCACCCGACCATGTTGTGCCGGGCGTGCCGGTGTTCTTCGTGGTGGCCGCGGGCACGGCCTTCCGGGACCGCTTCCTGGCCGCCGAGGAGGCGGGGCCCGCAGGCTAGGGCTTACACAGTACGCTGCATGTGTGCAGAGTTAGAAGCTGGTTCTTAGCAGACTTTGGACTGATTCTGTATCGTTAAGGTAGCAGGCAACTTGCTGTCGCCAAACTGCACTCCGTGCGCCACAGACAACATCGCCCGTCCGACCAAGCGCGGGCACTTCAGGCGCAGCGCGGACCACGCTGCCTACACGGACACACTGGCCGCACTCAACAGGACACTCTACCCATGCCTATTCCTAGCTCAAGAACAGGAAGAGCAGAAATCCAAAACTCTCAGCGGGAGTGGAGCCTACCCTACAGTGGCTGCGCATGCATGGCCCAAGCCACAGATGCGCCGCCCCCCGCTCATGTACACTCACTCACACAGAACAGCACACTGATCTATTGTTCCGCGGGGCCTGCACGAACCGAGTAGGACTACCCGGTAGCAGCCACTGGCAGCCGCAGACCGACCATGCAGCGCAGCCACAAAGGCCACGCATGCACCTTAGCAGCATGAGCAAACACCGCTGGGGAAGCTGCACCCGGCGGCCTGCAGCACGACGCGCCGCGCACGCGTCCCGCGCACACAGGCAAGCGCTGCGCACGCACAGCAGTAAGCCCAAAAGGCGGCGGACGCGGGCGGCGGGCTGGCGCTCACACGGCGCATGCCTGGACAGCCAGCGGCGGGTTGGCGCCCACGACCCGCAAGGGCCGGCCCTTGGGCGGGCCGCCGGCGGCGCCTACGTGGACGTGACGCCGGCGAGGCCGAATGCAGGTATCAGGGCCATGTACGCGGCGACCAGCAGCGGCAGCAGCAGCACGGCCGCCATGTACTGCCAGAACAGCAGCGCGGCCATCTCTTTTTCGTGATTGCCGTGCATCGTCGCGATGGCCTGGATATTGATCGCCGTCGGCGACGAGTTCTGCAGCAGCAGCACGAAGACAAACATGGGGTTGAGCGGCGCGTACGCTCCCAGCTTGGCGCCGCCGATGACCATGGCGCCGCCCGCGCCGGGCACCAGCGCCAGCCGCGCGGCGATCACGCCCGCGACGCTCGCCCAGCCGATCGCCGCGCGCCCGGGCCCCTTCTCCAGCACCGCGCCGAGCGTGAAGCTCATGGCCGGCACGGTGGCCTGCGCCAGGATCGCGAGCGCGTCCGTCGCGAACTTGAGCGGCGCGGCCGGCCCGAACAGCAGCGCCTTGAGCGGCGGGATGCAGCCGACGGCCAGCCCGATGAGCGACACGAACGTCGGCACGGGCACGATGTCGAAGAAGCGCGCCGCGCCGTAGCCCACCGCGCGCCAGGCCCGCGCCAGGCCCGTGCGTAACCTGTGCATGCGCCAGGCTGCGTGGGTGATGTGGTGGGCTTGCGACCATTAGCCTTTTATTCAGCTCGCTGGATATACGCGCTAAAGCACGCACTGGGCACGGCAGGTGCACCGCAGCCAGGCCCGCAGGGCACCGCCAAGAGTATGCGCATGAGCAGGCTGCACCGGAGGGGCATGCATGGCTAGCGCCAGTGGCAGTGCGCTTGTGTGCAGCTGATGGTGCGGGCCCATGCGCAGCGTGCGCGCACGCCGCACCTCTGTGACGCTGACCGCGCGGGCGCCGCCTCCGCTTCCTCGACCTGCAGCGCGGACGTCATGCTGACGCTGGTGAAGTCCGCGCCCGAGCGCACGGACACTGTGCGCACGAGCGCCGGGCGGCCGCGCGCGCTCTTGCCCACCGCCGCGATCGCGGCGTTGAGGTCGGTGGCGCTGTCTGCGCGGCGCCCGCCCCCACTTGAGCCTGTGCATGGTTGCGTGTCATAATAGAAGCAGGCAGCAGTGGCCCGTGCGCTTCGCCTGTGGCATGCATGTGCGCATACCACAGCATGGCTTGGCAAACGCAAAGTGCAGAGAGTGACACGTCGTCGCAGGCGGTCGCTGCGGACGCACCGCTGCGCTGGGCGTCCGCGGCGGGCTCCTTGTCGCCGTCGCCGGCGGGCGCGGCCGGCGGCGCTGAGGTGGGCAGCGCGGGCTGCGGCTCCAGCTGCGCAGCACATGCGGTTTGCGTCAGCGCGCATGCATGCGCACTCTCGTACCAAGGCTGAGTTGCGGCATCACCGTGTGGCGCCCAGCGGAGGTGCGCAGCATGCCCTGGATAGGTAAGTCTCAAGCACGCCGCGGGAGGAGCCTGCATGCAGCGGATCTGCGTGCGCAGCGCCCAGGCGCGCCCCCCGCGCCCGGCGGCGGCGCACCCACGGCCGCGGCTTGAGCAGGTGGTAGGACACGGCGTGGTGGAAGATGGATGCAATGGCCATGCCGACGACGACGTACGCGATGCCCGTGTCGGTGCAGCTGGGCCCCAGCGCGGCCGCGAAGAGCAGCTTGGGGTCGGCGCACACGCTGGTGACCAGCATCAGCGGCAGCTGGTTCAGGTTGCCCAGGCCGGTGGCGACGATGACGTGGCGGCGCAGGTGCGGCGGCGTGCGCGTGGCCAGCGCGACCAGCGCGCCCAGGCCCAGGCCGCCGCAGACGGTGGCGACGACGTTGACCACGATCGGCCACCAGTGTGCCAGCAGCGCGGCCGTGACCGCCGGCGTGACCTTGACGAACGTGATCGCCGGCAGCAGCACGTAGAACACCATCTTGCTGAGCGCCGTGCGCACGGTCGGCGTGATGATGCCCTGCGCACCCCGCGGCGCGCCTCAGCCCGCTGCTACGAGCGGGCGGGCGCCTCAGCTCGATCGGGGCTCTTATGGAGAGCAGAGGTTCCGTGAGCAGACTGTAAACAGGCGCCGCTGCGAGCTGGGCGCGCACCAGCCTCGCCATCAGGGACCCAGCAGCGCAGAGGAGGATGATCTCCAGCACTGCAAGAAAGGAGTAGAGGAATAGGGAGCCGAAGCTCGACATTGCAGTGGTGTTTGCGGCTGGTCAGAGCCCGCAGCCCCAAGCCTGCCCGAGTGCGCAGGTCTGCACCAACGTTCCGGCTGCCTGCTCAAAGTACGCAAACAATACGAAGTTGGGGTTCGGGACCCCTTCGAGCACGGATGCGCTTCACTGCCAGCTGTTGCCGGTCACTACCGGAGCATTCGCGCCCATGCGCTGCTATAACGGCTCGGCACAGCTGCGTTCCAGCTAGAAAATTTTGAAATTCAAAATGATGACTCATGACATCCCCTGGTTGTACTTGACTCGCGCCAAGCTACTTAAAGCCTTCTAAGTTTTATTCTCTACCACAACTATCAGCCCTGCCAGCACCACATTCCCGGAACAGCTCTTGACCCTAGTCTCTCGCCTCGTGCAGCAGCATGGCGACCCGAACTCTCCTGGAGCCCCGGCGCTCCTCGACGTCGCGCGTGTCGCTGCGCCTGTCTCTGCCGACTCGGGAAAGCGACATCCTCCAGGCGCAGGAGGATGCCATGGCGGTGGTGAGGTCGGGCACCCGCCATGCCTGATCTGCGAGGACCCAAGAAAGTTGTTTGTGCAGGCCAGTCGAGCGATTGCATCTGCGTTGTGGCCGCCAGTGGCAGTGCAGCTGCCGCTGTGTGAAGTGATGTGTGAAGTGATCAGCCATGGCTGCTTGGGCTCTTGCTTGCTACCGGCTGGCCACCCTCCCCTGAGGCGGTGTGGGGGCGCTGCAGGGCGTACACCAAGATGGTGGGCGGCCCGGCGCCCACCGTGGACGTCCCCGCGGAGGCGCCGGCCACCAAGCGGGAGCTCACGCGCACGCTGTCGCGGCAGCTCTCGCGCACGCTGTCACGGAAAGTCTCCATGACGCTCAGGCCGGCGGCGGAGGTGCCCGCGCCCGAGCTCGCCGACCTGGTCACCGCCAAGGACGTGCTGATGGAGCTGCCGCCGCGCCTGCCTGACAGCGAGATCGCCAAGCTCGAGTGCGCCCCCCTGCCTGCGCCTGGCCGCGCCTTCCAGCCGCCCTGCGTCCTGCCCTGTGCCTCCCCAATGTCCGGGCTGAGCACATGCATGATCGACATGACAGCTGTTTGGGAGGGCGTCGGGCTGAGCCCGACCGTGCGCGCAGGACGAGCGGGCCGATGGGCCAGGTCAAGCCGTACACGATCGTGCGCGACCTGTCGGCCTGGACCGCCGCGGACTGGGAGGGCCGCGAGCACGAGTTCGAGTATGAGCTGACGGCGGAGGACCCGGCCGAGGTGGAGGCCGCGCTGGCGGAGGCCACCAGGCGCAACCTGCCCATCCAGGTGCCCAGCCTGCCTCTGCACCCGCCGGACAACACTTTTTTTTTCCCAACAGGCTCTGCGCCCGCTGCCACCAGCATCTAGGCCGATTGCTGCGTGTGAGGACTGCATGGGCTGGCCAGTGCATGGTCCATGTGACAGAAGGGCATGGCTGGCGTAACTCCCCCTGTAACCCCAGCCACCCACATGATTAGGCGGGTGCATGCCTGCTTCCTGCCACCTTCCTGCAGACGTTCGCGGCGTGCTGCACCGACACACACGCCGCCAGGGCGCGCCCGGCCCCATGCGGGAGGCA
>JAABUV010003135.1_pt1 | contig 21372 bp, 21 predicted proteins | sample 5559971 | NCBI WGS metagenome assembly JAABUV01 (sample SAMN10711881, study PRJNA513362) | rock metagenome | isolation source: Antarctica rocks | place: Antarctica: Victoria Land, Knobhead nord | collected 2015-12-19
GGTCCTGTGGTGTCGGAGACGCCCGGTCCTGTGGTGTCGGAGACGCCCGGTCCTGTGGTGTCGGAGACGCCCGGTCCTGTGGTGTCGGAGACGCCCGGTCCTGTGGTGTCGGAGACGCCCGGTCCTGTGGTGTCGGAGACGCCCGGTCCTGCGGTGTCGGAGACCCGCGCGGCGACCGCAGCGAAGGACGACGCGTGAGGGGAGGGGGCGCCCGGTGAGCGCGCGGGACTGGATGGACAAGGACTTCTACGGTGACCTGGGTGTCCCCTCCGACGCTTCGACCGAGGACATCAAGAAGTCCTACCGCAAGCTCGCTCGTGAACTGCACCCGGACGCGAACCCGGGCGACAGTGGCGCTGAGGCGCGGTTCAAGACGGTGTCCGAAGCGCACGGGGTGCTGTCGGACCCGGCCAAGCGCCGCGAGTACGACGAGGCCAAGCGGATGTTCTCTGCAGCGGGTGGTCGCGGGTTCCCCGGCCGTGGGGGCGGTCAGGAGTTCGACCTGGGCGACCTGTTCGCGACTGCAGGTTCCACTGGCGCACAGGGCGGTTTCGGCGACTTACTCGGTGGGTTGTTCACTCGCGGTGGCCGACCAGGTGGCAGCCGCCCGCAGCGTGGCAGCGACGTGGAGACGGAGGTGCGGTTGGACTTCGTCGAGGCCACCAAGGGTGCGGTGGTGCCGCTGCGGCTCACCAGCCCGGCGCCATGCACTACCTGCCATGGCAGCGGTGCGAAGCCCGGCACGAGCCCGCGTACCTGCCCCACCTGCTCGGGGACCGGCATCGTCAGCCGCAACCAGGGCGCCTTCGGGTTCAGCGAGCCGTGTCGTGACTGCCGAGGTACCGGTTCGCAGGTGGACGACCCGTGCCCGGACTGTCGGGGCACCGGCTCGACCACGCGTACCCGCACCATCACCGTGCGGGTCCCCTCGGGCGTCGAGGACGGTCAACGCATCCGGTTGGCCGGGCAGGGGGAGGCCGGGCTGCGCGGTGCACCGTCGGGAGACCTGTTCGTCACGGTGCACGTGAACCCCCACCCGGTGTTCGCCCGGTCGAACAACGATCTGACGGTGACCGTGCCCGTGAGCTTCGCCGAGCTGGCGCTGGGCGCCACGCTCTCCGTGCCCACGCTCGACGGCCGGGTCGGGGTCAAGGTTCCGGCGGGTACCTCCGACGGCCGCACCCTGCGGGTACGCGGGCGGGGTGTGAGCAAACGCGGTGGGGTGACGGGCGACCTGTTGGTCACCGTGGAGGTGGCAGTGCCGCCCAGCCTGGACGAGGGCGCCGCGACGGCGCTGACGGAGTACGCCGCGGCGGAGCGGGCCAGCGGCTTCGACCCGCGGGCGCGGTGGGCGGGTGCGCGATGACGTTTCCCGGCGGCGGGGCCGGTCGCCTCGGCCCACCGGTCGACCCCGACGCCCGCGTGTTCGTCATCTCCGTCGCCGCCGAGTTGGCCGGGATGCATGCGCAGACGCTGCGCACCTACGACCGACTCGGGCTGGTCACCCCGCACCGCAGCGCCGGGGGTGGTCGCCGGTACTCCCCGCGTGACGTCGCCCTGCTCCGCGAGGTGCAGCGGCTCTCGCAGGACGAGGGCGTGAACCTGGCGGGCATCAAACGCATCATCGAGCTCACCAACCACGTCGAGGCGCTGCAGCTGCGGCTGACCGAGCTGGCCGAGGAACTCACGCTCGCCAACGCCGCCGCTGATGCCGCCGCGGCCGGGGTCCACGCGAGCTATCGACGCGACCTGGTGCCGCTGCGGCGCGACACCGCACTCGTCGTGTGGCGGCCAGCTCAGCGCTGAGGGCCGCGCCGCGTGGGGCGGGCGGGGCCGGGGTTGGCGGCTGGCTGTGGTGGGGGGCGTTCGCCCTGACCCGTGTTTCCCTGCCACCCATCGTTTCGCTGCCACCCGTCGTTTCGCTGCCAAACTCAGGCCCGAGGTGCACAGGGGCACCTGTGGGGCTATTTGTGCAGCAGAGTGACGGCCCGCGGCCGCGGCCGCGCTCACCTGCAGCCGCGGTGTCGCCCGCTGTCGCCGGATGGCTGCACCCCGCCGGACGGTTGCACCCCGCCGCCCCGCCGGTCCGTAGGCTGACGCCTGAAGATCAACAGGGCGTCAGGGTGCGCGGAGGCACCGCATCCCTGCGCCGGCGTCAGATGTTCGGCTTGACGTCCTGGTTGTAGATGCCGGTCAAGGTCGTCTTCAACTTGTCCATCTCCGCCTGCACGTCGCCCTTCTGGGTGAGGATGTTGGCGCATGACTTCGCCATCTCCTGGTCGCCGCCGGGAAAGAAGACCCGGGCGCGGTCCTGCACGCGCGTCACCGCCAGCTGGTCGAGCGCGATGCTGATCTGCGGCGCCTTCGCCACCAGCGTCGAGGTGTCGGCGGACTTGCGCACCGGCAGGTACCCGGTGGCCGCGGAGAACGCGACGGTGCTCTCCGGGGACGTGAGGAACTTGAGGAACGTCGCGGCGGCGAGCTGGTTCTCCTTCGGGATGGTCTTGGGGATGCCGATCCCGGCGCCCCCGGTCGGGCACACCGGGGAGGACGTCGCCGGCCCACCGGGCAGGAATCCGGCCCCGACGTCGAACTGGGCCGCCTTGAGGATCCCCACCAGGCTGCCGGTGGAGGCGATGGTGGCGCTAGTCGCCCCGGCGGAGAGGTCGTTCGCGGAGTCGTTGCTGGCCACCCCCGACCAGCTGTTCTTGTACACGGCGTCCTGCAGGAACTGCAGCGCCGCCACGGAGTTGCTGGAGTTGCACGTGACATCCCACTGGTCGCTCCAGGAGCCACCCCAGCCCCACAAGTTGTTCTGGAAGCTCCAACCGGCGTATCCGGCCAGCGCGGGCAGCTGGAAGGCCTTCTGCACGCCGGTGCCCGCCGACTGCAGCTTCGGCGCCCAGTCGGCGAACTCCTGCCACGTCTTCGGTGCGCGGTCAGGCAGGCCGGCGGCCTTGAAGTGCGCCTTGTAGTAGAACAGCGGCGTCGACCGGGCCCAGGGCAGCGCCCACTGCGCGTTGTTGTACTGGTAGTCCGACATCAGCTGGTCGCGGTAGTCGGTGGTGTCGATGCCGACGGCCTTGATCAGCGAGTCGAGGGGCGCGATGGAGCCGAGCATGTAGTAGCGGAACCACCAGACGTCGGAGAACACGACCAGGTCCGGCAAGGTGCCACCGGTTTGGGCGGTCTGGAACTTCTGCGCGATCTCCTCGTAGTCCTTGCCCGCAGTCACCAGGGTGACCCGGATGTCGGGCTGCGTGGCGTGGAACTTGTCGATGGTCTGCTGGGTGATGTCCTTGGACCCGCCGGGGTTGTTCGACCAGAAGGAGATGTTGGCGGCCGGCTTCACCCCCGAGTAGTCCACCGCGGCGGCCGACGCCGATGGCCCCCCGGGCGACGAGGTCGAGGGTCCACCGCACGCGGCCAGCGCCGCCGTGGACAGTCCCATCGCTGCGGCCAGCCCGAGGAAACGGCGGCGGTCCATCGCGCCCGGCCCGGACGGTGCGGTCCTCGTGGGGTGGATCAGTGGGGAATTCATCGGTTGTCCTCCTTGAGGGGCACGAGCTGCGGTCTGCGGTCGAGGGGCGCGAGCTGTGGCCTGGGGTTGACGGGGAACGGGCGGGTGGTCAGTCCTTGACCGCGCCCTGGGTAAGGCCGGCGACGATGTAGCGCTGTAGCGCGGCGAAGACGAGGAGCACGGGGACGATCACCAGGACCGCGCCGGCCATGAGGATTCCGTACCGCGCGGCGCCGCTCTCGCTGTTGGTGAGCAGGGTCAGTCCCACCGGCAGCGTCATCATCTGGGGCTTGGTGGTGATGACCAACGGCCACAGGTAGTCGTTCCACTCGAACACGATGCTCACCAGGGCCACCGTGGCGATGCTCGGGGTGGAGATGGGCACGACGACCCGGGTGAGGCGGCGCCAGTGGCTGGCTCCGTCGATCTCGGCGGCCTCCAAGATCGAGATGGGCAGGGACATGAAGTGCTGCCGGAGCAAAAAGGTGCCGAAGCCGGTGCCGAGGCCGGGCAGGATGATGCCCCAGTAGGTGTCTGCCCCGCCGAGACCGCTGACCAGGATGTAGTTGGGCAGCAACGAGACCTGCGGTGGGACCATGAGGGTCACGAGGATCGCGGCGAAGATGAACCGCTTCGCGGGGAAGCGGACGAACACCAACGCATAGGCCGTGAACACCGCCAGCAGGACCTTGATCGCCGCGCCGACGCTGGTCACGATGGCGGAGTTGAGGAACAACCGCGGGAAGGGCACGGTGCGCGCTGCCTCGGCGTAGTTCGTCGGGGCGAAACTGCGGGGCAGAAGCACCAGATCCTGGGTCACCAGCTGGTCGGGGGACTTGAACGACGACAGCACCATCCAGATCAGCGGCAACACCACCACGGCTGTGGTGAGGACCAAGGGCAGGTACCCGCCGGCGATGGTGGCCAGCACGTTCTGCCGGGACAGCGGGCGGGGTCGCTGGGGGGCGTCGGGTTCGGGGGCGTCCGGGAAGGTCCGCTCGGCGAGGGCGGTCACCGGTAGTGCACCCGCCGTTCCAGGAACGCGAGTTGCCCGAGCGTGAGCAGCACCAGGAGGCCGAACAGGATGGTCGAGACGGTGGCGGAGAACCCGGCCCGGTTGTACCCCCCGAACGCCTGCAGGTAGGCGTCGTAGATCAACGTTGTGGTCCCGCGCCCCAGTGGGGTCATGATCCGGATGATGTCGAAGGCCTGCAACGAGTTCAGGATGCTGGTGATCAGCAGGAAGAACGTGGTGGGCGAGAGCAGCGGGACGACGATCGACCGGAAGGTGCGCCTGCTGCCGGCGCCGTCGATGGCGGCGGCCTCCAGCAGGTCTTGGGGGATGGACTGCAGACCGGCGAGGTAGATCACCGCCGCGTAGCCCATGTTCTTCCAGACGAAGACGATGATCACCATCACCAGGCTCAGCGACGGGTCGTTGAACCACTGCGGGCTGGCCACACCCAGGCCACGCAGCACGGCGGCGAAGGCCCCGGTCGTCGGGTCGAACATGAACACCCAGATGAGGCCGACGCCGACCCCGGACAGCACGAACGGGGAGAACACGGCCGCCCGCGCCAGGCCCGCTCCCCGCACCTTCCGGTTCAAGGCCAGCGCGATGAGCCACCATCGACCCCCCGACGGTGGCGACGGTGAAGATCGCGGTGACCTTGAGGATGTCGAGGCTGCCTGGCGTGGTGAAGAACGAGACGTAGTTGTCGAACCCGACCTGGACGGCCGTCTGGGCACCGAGGGTCCAGTTGAGGGTGGAGTAGTAGATGTTGCTGATCAGCGGTCGGTACGTGAAGGCCACGATGAGCAGCAGGTTCGGCGCGGCGAAGGCCAGGAAGACCAGGTAGTCCCGCCGGTCGCGGTCACTGAAGCGCCGCCGCCGAGGCCGCTGGGCAACGCTGGGCTCCTGCGCAGGAGGGTGCACTCGCCCACCGGCAGTGGTCACCGCAGACATGGCGAACCCGGCTGTGACGCCAACTGAGGTGCTCGCTCCACTACAGGCCGGTCCCTTCCGCTGGCGTCCGGGACGATCCCGGAGGCAGGGGAACAGTGACAACCGCGCATGACGCGTTGGGTGGTCGTAGGTGGACGGTAGCCGAACAACAGCGGTCCATCATCGCGAGTCGGTCGGCAAATTACCCGGGCGGGGGGAAATCCTCAGTCGGCGGGCAGCGGGTCCCAGCTGATCTGCTCAGGGGGGGTGCCCCGCCGGACCAGCGCCGACAGAGTCGCCCGCACCATCGGCGGAGACCCACTGATGAGGACTTGGCGGTCTGCCCAGGCTCCGTGGCGGGTCACCACCTCGGACAGCTTCCCGTGCTGCACCGCGTGCATACCCCGCGGCTCGGGTGCGCGGTGGTTGGTGGACCCCTCCTCCTCCACCACGGGGACCACCGTCAGCCACGGGTTGGCGGCCGCGGTCCGGTGCAGCGACTCCAGGTCGTACAGGTCATCGCGGGAGCGGCCACCGACGAACAGTTGCACCCGCGGGTTTCCGCCGTGGGTTGCCATCGACTCGACGATCGCGCGCAGGGGCGCGAGCCCGGTGCCACCCGCGACCATGAGCACGTCGCGCCCGGAGGTTCGGTTGACCGCGAGCAGGCCGAGCGCGGGGCCCACGAGCCATCGGTCACCCACGTTCGTGTGCGCCACGATCGACCTGCTCACCCAGCCACCGGGGACCCCGCGAACGTGGAACTCCAGCTCGCCGGTGCCATTCGGCGCGCTCGCCGGCGACAGCCACCGCCACATCCGGGGACGCTGGGGCACCTGGACGCTGACGTACTGCCCGGCAGCGCGCGGGACCGGGGTGTCGGAGTGCAGTCGGACGACGGCGAGGTCGTCGGCCAGGCGATGGAGTTCGACCACCGTGGCCCCCCAGCTGGACGGACCGCGCTCGGCGTCGGCCGCACTCGACATGGCGCCGGCGATGATGTCGTATGCCTCGGTCCAGGCCCGGTCGACGTCAGGCGTCCACGCGTCGCCGGCGTGCATGCGCAACGAGGTGAGCAGCGCCCGACCCACGCTCGTGTAGTACGCGGTGATGACGCCGAATTTGCGGTGGTCACGGCCGAGCTGCTGCAAGAACGGAACCAGCCGGTCGGGGTCGTCCACCAGGCCCACCACGTGGATCAGCGCGGTCACCAGCCGATCCCGCTGTGCTGACATCGTCGCGGGAAAAAGCTCCCGCGTGGGCGGATCGATGGTGAACAACGTGGCGTAGAAGACCTTCGCGATGCTCTCCATGCGGGGGGCGAGGGCCGCGAAGCTGGAGCGAACGCGCTCAGCCGTCTCCACCGGGGCCGAAGGCGGGACCTCGTTCATGTGCTCGCAGACTCTCCTGGCGCAGTCGCCGATGACCGGACGCAGCCGAGGGTAGTCCCGGCCGAGTCGCAGCCGGAACGCCGTCGTGCCCACGCCCGTCCCACTGCCGCCCCAGACGCATCCGTGCCACGGTGGGTTGGTGTCGACGTCACCCGACCCACCCCAGCCCCGTGCGCAGCACGGCGCGCCGGGCCAGCTGCCCGGATCCGCCGGCGAGCATGCATTGCAGGCGGAACGGGGTTCGGCTGCGCGGGCCCGCCGCTTCTACGACGAGCAGGTGCTCGCGTGCCTCGCCCCGGAGATGCAGGCGTTCCTGGCCCGCGCCGAGATGCTGTTCGTGGCCACGGCGGACGCAAACGGCGAATGCGACTCGTCCATCCGTTGCGGACCGCCCGGTTTCCTCGCAGTGCTGGACGAGACCCACGTGGCGTACCCGGAATACCGGGGCAACGGGGTGCTCGCGAGCCTGGGCAACCTGGCGGAGAACCCGCACGTGGGGCTACTGGCGCTCGACTTGGTCGAGGACCTCATCGGGCTGCACGTCAACGGTTCCGTGCGCATCGTCGACGACGCCGCGCTCCGCGTCGAACACCCCGAACTGCCCACCGAGCAGGCCGGGGGGCGCGAGCCGAGTGCTGGGTGGTGGTCAGCGTGGCCGAGGCATACGGGCACTGCCGCAAGCACCTCCCCCGCATGACCCCGGTCGATCGCAGTCGCGCATGGGGCACGGACAACCCGATCCGCAAGGGCGGAGATCACTTCGGCGCCGTGGGCCGTCCGCGGCCATGGACGACGCCGACCCCGCCGTCGGTGTGACCGGCTCGCCGGCTACTGTAATTGAGTGGAACTCACTCAAGGTTTCTGACGTTGATACAGGCATACCGTCCGGCGCGATCAGTTAGGGACACTTCGTGGACACGTTCACCCCCACCACCAAGACGCAGCAGGCGCTCTCCACCGCCGTTCAGTCGGCCACCACCGCCGGGCACCCCGATGTGCGGCCCGCGCACCTGCTGTCGGCACTGCTGAACCAGGCCGACGGCATCGCCGTCCCGCTGTTGCAGGCCGTCGGTGCCGACCCGGCCACCGTGCGCGCGGGGGCCGAGGCGCTGCTGCGTCGCCTGCCGAGCGCAGCGGGCGCGTCCGTCGCCGCTCCGACGCTCGACCGCGCGGCCGTGCGTGCGCTCAGCGCCGCGCAGCAGCTCGCCGGGGAGATGGGCGACGACTACGTCTCCACCGAGCACCTGCTGGTGGGCCTCGCGCAGGGCGAGACCGACGTCGCGGCGCTGTTGCACACCCACGGTGCGACCGCCGACGCCCTGCGCGCGGCGTTCACCAGCGTGCGCGGTTCGGCCAAGGTGACCAGCCCGGACCCGGAGGGCACCTACCAGGCATTGGAGAAATACGGAACCGACCTCACCGCGCGCGCCAGGGCCGGGGAACTCGACCCGGTGATCGGCCGCGACACCGAGATACGTCGGGTGGTGCAGGTGCTCTCGCGCCGCACCAAGAACAACCCGGTGCTCATCGGGGAGCCCGGGGTAGGCAAGACGGCGATCGTCGAAGGCCTCGCCCAGCGCATCGTCGCGGGCGACGTGCCCGACAGCCTGCGCGGGCGCCGGGTCGTCGCGCTGGACCTGAGTTCCATGGTGGCCGGAGCCAAGTACCGCGGCGAGTTCGAGGAGCGGCTCAAGGCGGTGCTCGCCGACATCACCGCCAGTGCCGGTGAGGTGATCACGTTCATCGACGAGCTGCACACCATCGTCGGCGCCGGGGCCACGGGCGAGTCCGCGATGGACGCCGGCAACATGATCAAGCCGATGCTGGCTCGCGGTGAGCTGCGGCTGGTCGGGGCCACCACCCTCGACGAGTACCGCAAGCACATCGAGCGCGACGCCGCGTTGGAGCGCCGCTTCCAGCAGGTACTGGTGGGTGAGCCGAGCGTGGCCGACACCGTGGGCATCCTGCGGGGGCTCAAGGAGCGCTACGAGGTGCACCACGGGGTGCGCATCACCGATTCGGCGCTGGTGGCCGCCGCAACCCTGAGCGACCGGTACATCACGGCACGGTTCCTGCCCGACAAGGCCATCGACCTCGTCGACGAGGCGGGATCGCGGCTGCGCATGGAAATCGACTCGCGCCCCGTCGAGGTCGACGAGGTAGAACGGATGGTGCGCCGCCTCGAGATCGAGGAGGTCGCGCTGGACTCGGAGTCGGACGCGGCTTCGGTGGCGCGCCTGGCTACCCTGCGGGCGGAGCTGGCCGACGCCCGCGAACGACTGGACGAGCTGACCACCCGGTGGACCAACGAGAAGAGCGCCATCGAGGGCGTGCGGGTGCTCAAGGAGCAGTTGGAGGGCTTGCGGGGGGAGTCCGAGCGGGCCGAGCGTGACGGCGACCTGGGGCGGGCTGCGGAGCTGCGCTACGGACAGATTCCGGAGTTGGAGCGGCAGCTCGCGCTGGCCACCGCGGCCAGCCCGAACGGCCCGTTGCTGCTCAAGGAGGAGGTGGGCCCGGACGACGTGGCCGACGTGGTCGCGGCCTGGACCGGGATCCCCGCCGGCCGGCTGTTGGAGGGTGAGACGGCCAAGCTGCTGCGCATGGAGGAGGTGCTCCGCGCGCGGGTGATCGGCCAGGAGCCCGCCGTACGGGCGGTGTCCGACGCCGTCCGCCGATCCCGCGCCGGGGTGGCCGACCCCAACCGGCCCACCGGCTCGTTCCTGTTCCTCGGCCCCACCGGTGTCGGTAAGACGGAGCTGGCAAAGGCATTGGCGGACTTCCTCTTCGACGACGAGCGCGCCATGGTCCGCATCGACATGAGTGAGTACGGCGAGAAGCACTCCGTTGCCCGCCTCGTCGGGGCGCCCCCCGGTTACGTCGGCTACGACGCGGGTGGCCAGCTCACCGAGGCGGTGCGGCGGCGGCCGTACACGGTGGTGCTGTTCGACGAGGTGGAGAAGGCGCACCCGGACGTGTTCGACGTGCTGCTCGCGGTGCTGGACGAGGGCCGGCTGACCGACGGGCAGGGCCGCACGGTCGATTTCCGCAACACGATCCTGGTGCTCACCTCCAACCTCGGTGCCGGCGGCAGCGAGGAGCAGGTGCGCGAGGCGGTGAAGCGCACGTTCAAGCCGGAGTTCGTGAACCGGCTGGACGACGTGCTGGTGTTCCACTCGTTGGGTGCCGAGCAGCTGGAGTCCATCGTGGACATCCAGCTCGACGTGCTGGCCCGGCGGCTGCAGGCTCGCCGGCTCACCTTGGACGTGTCCCCGGCGGCCCGGCTCTGGTTGGCGCAGCGGGGGTTCGACCCGGTGTACGGCGCGCGCCCGCTGCGGCGGCTGGTGCAGAGCGCGATCGGGGACACCCTCGCCAAGGCGCTGCTGGCCGGGGACGTCGTCGACGGGGACACGGTGGCCGTTGGCGTGGCCGACGGGGGCGAGGGGTTGGAGTTGGGCTGATGTTCCTGCCCGGGTGGGGGTGAATGTGCGACTGTCGAGGCACCGCGGCGGCAACGGAGCCGTCCCGGAGCACCGACCTCGTCGGTGACCTCATGTCCGTTCACGACACCGTCTCCCCGGCCCCCCGGGAGATCACGGCGCGCAGCGTGCGCGCCGACATCGTGAAGTGCTCGCGCGCCAGCACCCCGGCGTCATCCACCCTTCCCCCGACGATCGCCTCCACGAGCGCGGTGTGCTCGTCGATCGCCTGGGAGTAGAACTTCGTCGCGTACGGCTCGATGGGCTCGACGGGATTCGGCCCACCGCTCGGCGGCGGCAGGACGATCCAGGGTCGGGTGGCGAGCGGCCATGGTTTGTCGGCCATCGGTAACGACTCCGTGACATCGACGCCGCGGGAGCGCGGCAGACTGGACGGGCAGGCAGGCAGGCACATAGCTTTGACTGCGTGCAATCAGACGTGCCGCCCGCAGCGGACCTCCGGCGAAGACAATGACGCCGATCGCCCTGATCGAACCCCGCCAAGCGCCGCTGTTGGCAAGGTCCTACTTCGCCGACGGTGACCCGGGGCCGATCGTCGCAGCGCTGGCGCAGGTTCCGGAGCTCCTGACGGTCGCCGTGCCACTGCTGGGCACCGCGCTGGGACCGTCGGCCCTGAATCTGCGCACCAAAGAGATCGTCATCGTGCGCACCTCTGCGCTGGCCGGGTGCCGGTACTGCGTGCAGGCGCATACCACCGTGGCGCTGGACGCGGGGCTTTCCCACGACGAGGTGGCGGCGTTGCGGGCCGAGCGCAACGTCGACACTGTCTTCACGTCCGAACGCGAACTGGCCCTGCTTCGCTGGATCGACGTCGTCGCGGCGAGCCACGGCCCGGTCGAGGACGCCGACCGCAGCGGAATTCGCCAGCACTTCGCCGACCACGAGGTCGTCGAGCTGACCGCCGTTATCGGAGTCACCTTGTTGCTCAACCGGTTCGCCACCTCACTTGCCCTGCCGACCGGCCCAGAAACCTTGCAACGACTCGCCGAGGAGAATTTTCTGTGACCGCACCTGCCACCACCGTTCGCGAGGCGGTTGCCCGGGAGCAACTTCCCGGCCGGGTGTGGATGTACTCCAACTACCACTGCAACATCGCCTGCCACTACTGCCTGACCGAGTCCGCGCCCGGCGTGCCCCGCCGGGATCTGACCCCGGAGACGATGCTGGACGTGGCCCGCCAGGCCCGCGACCTCGGGTTCACCGACTTGGGTGTGACCGGCGGGGAGACGTTCCTCATGCCCCGCATGCCCGAGTTGCTGGCGGAGATGGCCGAGATCTTGCCGGTGGTGGTGTTGACCAACGGAACGCTGTTCCGGCGGCGGCTGCTGGAGCGAGTCCAGGTGCTGGCCGGGCTGCCGGTGGCGCTGCAGATATCGCTGGACCGCCCCGACGCCGACGCCAACGACGCGATGCGGGCCCCGGACAACTTCCGCAAGGTGGTGGCCGCGATTCCCGCGCTCGTCGAACGCGGAATCACCGTGCGCATCGCGACCACAGTCGAGTCGATCGAAGACGTGGAGCTCGATCGACTGTGCGCCCTGCACCGCGGCCTGGGCGTGCCGGATTCCGAGCACATCATCCGGCCCATCATCAGCCGCGGGCGGGCGGAGGACGCGGGCTACGGGGTGCACGCCGCCCAGTCCGACCTTCCAGCCGAGCTCACCATCACCGCCGACGGCGCGTTCTGGAGCCCATTCGGACCGACCGTGCGCAATGGGGTTGTCGACACCGACCTCCTGATCACCCGCACCGTCGATCCCCTGTCGGTGCCCGCGCAGGCGCTGCTGGCGCTGGTCGGCGGACGCGATCCCGGAGCCGACTCGACGTTGAACATCAGATGAGCATGACCACCGTGCCCGGTCCGGGCACTCGGTTACCCGCGTCGGCCGATTTCGTCCGCACCAGCCGCAGGAGAGAAGAGATGTGATGACGCGCGAATCAAGGAGTCCCACCAGGTCGTCCTCCGGCCAGGAAGCACCACCACTGATTTCGGCCCGCGCCCTCGGTCAGGGCATGGCCGCGGTCCGGATCTTGATCGGTTTGGTGTTTCTGAGCAACGGGCTGGCGAAGCTCTTCAACTTCGCCTCCGTCAATCTAGGGTTCTTCTCCTTCACCGTCATCAATCGCGACTCCGCCAAGGGCCTGGCCGGGGGCGCGGCCCAGCAGACCTACCTCGCGCCGTTGCGACTGTTCTACCAGGACGTGGTGCTGCCGAACTGGGGAATCTTCGGCGCCTTCCTCACCGTTGCCGAACTCTCGGTCGGTCTCGGCCTGCTGCTGGGCATCGCCTCCCGCCTAGCGGCGGTTGGCAGACTGCTGCTGATCGGGCCCATCTGGCTGATCTGGCACACCGGGCTGTACCTGTGGGAGTACCCGCTCGACCTGGTCCCGCTGGCGATCCTGGTGGTCGTGCCCAGTGGGCGGGTATTCGGCTACGACCGGCGCCTGGCTCCACGCTTCGGCGGCCGCTGGCCGTTCTAAGCTTCCACCCACCTCCGCGCGACCTGTCCCTGAATCACCAGTCCATCTCGGTTCCCCGGACTTGCCCCGGCATCCGGTCTGAACACCTGCGGAGGAGCCCTGTTCACCAGCGCTGATTCCTTGATCTTCGATCTCTCGGTTGGCGACGACGAACGGCGCGGCCCGAACCCGGCACGCTGGCCGCGGCAGCTCAAAGCCGAGGTGGGTGAGCGCCTGGCCGGGCTGCGGGCGAACGGACTGAGTGCAGATGCCGAGTACGCGGTCGACACCTACCTGACCGTCGCCGACGCCTTCGAGGCCGACGGCCAGCTGGTCCAGGCGGTGGACTGCCTGGCCGACCTGCTCGATCAGCTCACCCAACTCGTCGCGTCCCGAGCCGGCGCTATCGACGGTCTGATCGCGACCGACGCCGACCTGCTGCCCTACCGCGACCGCCACAACGTGCATGCGGTGGACGCTCGCTACCTGACCGGGGCGCAGCCCACCGAGCGCGGTTACCGGTGGTTGCAGTCCAAGGGCGTGACCACCGTGATCAGCCTGCGTCTGCACGCCGACGACGACCGCAAGACCGTCGAAAACCTGGGGATGCAGTACCTACAGGTGGCGTGGGCAGACGAGCAGACACCGTCGGTCGGACAGGTCCGCGACGTCCTCGAGGCCGTCACCGCCGCCGACGGCCGAGTCTTCCAGCACTGCCTGCGGGGAATCGGGCGCGACCTGACCATGGCCGGCTGCTACCAGGTGGCCGCCGGCGGCGACGTCGAGGACATCCTGGCGCAGGCCCAAACCGAGGCGCCGCGCTGGGCGGCCGATCAGCAGCTGGACCCGGAGACCGGGGAACCGGTCCAGTTCCAGCTGCTGCGCTGCTTCGCCGCCGAGCACCGCGCCCGATGACGGCGCTGGCCGGTGACCGGGCATGGTCGCGGTCACGACTGAGCCCGATGCGGGCCCTGGGGGCGCGGCTGACGCTGGCGGTCGCGATCTCGCTGGGCCTGGCGTTCCTCGCGGTCCCGATCGTGTCCTTGCTGTTCTACGCCAGCCCCACCACCCTGCTCGGCAAGCTCTCGGGTCCGCTGGCCCGGCAGGCGCTGGTGCTGAGCCTGACCACTACCCTCGGCGCGCTGGTCATCACCGTGATCACCGGCACCCCGATGGCTTGGTGGTTGGCCAAGCACGACTTCCCGGGCCGTCGTCTGGTGGACGTCGGTCTTCAGCTCACCATCGTGTTGCCGGCGTCGGTCGCCGGACTGGGCCTGCTCCTGGTCTTCGGGCGCAGCGGGCTGCTCGGCGGCGCCCTGGGCTATGCCGGCATTCAGGTCCCGTTCACCGCATTGGCCGTGGTGCTGGCCCAGGCCTTCACCGCCGTAGCGCTGTACGTGTCCTCGGCTCGACTGGCGTTCGAGGCCGTCGATGACCAGCTGATCGCCGCCTCACGCACCTTGGGGGTGCCGGTGTGGCGGACGTTCTGGCGGGTGGTGATGCCGTTGGCTGCTCCGGGTGTGCTGACCGGCATGGCCCTGGGCTGGGCGCGGGCCCTCGGCGAGTTCGGCGCCACGCTGGTCTTCGCCGGGAACCTGCCCGGCCGCACCCAAACGATGCCGCTGGCGATCTATGTGGCGTTGGAGTCCGATCTGAGCACCGCGGTCGCGATCGCGGTGCTGCTGTTGGGGGTGGCGCTGGTGCCGCTGTTGGCCGTGCAATACGCCGTGCACCGCCTCAGCGGGGCCACCGGGCGCCGAACCAAGAACACCTAGGGAGCCATCATGATCACCGCGGCGATGCGAACCCGGTTGCGGGAGTTCACCGTCGATATCGATGTGCGACTCGACGCCGAGACGCTGGTGATCGTCGGGCCGTCCGGCTGCGGCAAGACCACCACTCTCCGGATGCTCGCCGGCCTGTTGAATCCCGACGAAGGCCGGATCGTTCTGGACGGGCGCACCCTGTTCGACTCGCAGAACCAGGTGGCGCTGGCACCGGAGCGTCGCAACGTGGGGGTGGTGTTCCAGAACTATGCGCTGTTCCCGCATCTCAGCGTTGCTGCCAACGTCGGCTACGGTCTGGCCCGCGTCCCCAAGGACGAGCGGGCGGACCGAGTGGCCCGGGCGCTGCAGCGAGTGCAGATCTCCGGCCTTGCCCACGCCCGGCCGGACGCGCTCTCCGGCGGCGAACAGCAGCGGGTGGCGGTGGCCCGGGCGCTGGTCACCGAGCCTCGCCTGTTGCTGCTCGACGAGCCGCTGTCCGCGCTGGACGTGCAGACCCGCGCCTCGCTGCGCCGCGAACTCGCCACCCTGCTCAGTCAGCTGGCCATTCCGACGATCGTGGTCACCCACGACCTCGCCGACGCCGAGGTGCTGGCCGATCGGATCGCCGTCATGGACCGCGGCCGGATCGTGCAGACCGGGCTGCCCGACGACGTCGTCGCGGAACCCGTCAACGCCTTCATCGCCGAATTCACCGGCGCCAACGTGATTCCCGCTGACCTGGTGCACGCCAGCGCCGCCGCTGGCGCGTTGCTGGCAGTTGACCCCGCTCGGGTTGCACTCAGCGTTGAACCCGCTCCCGGCGTGCACGCATGGTCGGCGACGGTCACCAGCGTGCAGCAACGTGGAGACATCGTCCGGGTCGGGCTGGATCGGCCGGCGCACGCCGTGGCTGACGTGGCGCAGTCAGCAGCGGCCGGGTTCCGGATCGGCGATCAGCTCGTCGCGACCGTCGATCCCGCGCACGCCCGCGACCTGGTGGTCACCACCGGCCGCGACGAGGGTGTCCACACGATCCGCACCGCGTCGGCGAACGCTGCGGGTGCCGGGTTGCATCGCAGCGTGGCCACCGCCCTCGCCGTGATCGCCACCCTGATCGTGGTGAGCGCTATGACGTTGTCACCGCCTAGCCGCGCAGCGGGCACCGCCGCAGCCAGCGGCAGCGCGGTCACCGCCTACGTCGCCGCGAACGCCACCGATCCGTTCAACCTCATCATCAAGCAGTTCCAGGCCGCCCATCCCGGAGACAAGGTGCAGGCGTCCTACGCCGGAACGCAGATCCTGTTCACCCAGTTTCAGCAAGGTGCCCCCGTCGATGTGTTCCTCTCCGCCGACGAAGCCCACGCGAAACAGGCGGTGCAGGCCGGGCTCATCCCCAGCTACTACCCAGTCAGCCGCAACACCGAGGTCATCGTCGTTCCCAAAGCAAATCCCGCCGGCATCACCTCATTGCGCGACCTGGCCACCAAACCGGCAAAACTCGTCATCGGTGTGCCCAACGTGCCGATCGGGATCTACACGCGCGAGATTCTCGCGAACGCCACCACGCAGTACGGCGCGACCTTCGACAAGCAGGTGCTCGGCCACGTGGTTTCCACCGAGACCGACGTCAAGCAGGTCGCCCACAAGATCGCCCTCGGCGAGGCGGACGCCGGCATCGTCTACCGAACCGACATCACCGCGGACCTAGCCAATCAGGTCACCATCATCCCGATCCCCGCCGCGTTCCAGGTTATCGCAACGAACTATGCGGGGGTCGCCACCCACGCCCCCCATCAGGCGCAGGCGAAGCAGTTGCTGGACTACCTGTTGGGCCCCGGCGGGCAGGCCGCCTTCGCCGAGTTCAACTACCTGCCGTTGACCGCGCCGGGGAGACCCTGGGAGTGATGGGGAGTCCGGCTGCGGCAAGTCCACCCTCGGGCGCTGCCTCGTACGGCTCACTGATCTGACGTCCGGGCGGGTGGAGCTGGCGGGTCAGGACATCACCCGGCTGTCCCGCAGGCAGCTGCGCCCGGTGCGTCGCGACGTACAGCTGGTGTTTCAGGACCCCTACGCCTCGCTGAACCCGCGACGACGGATTGGTGACGTGGTGGCGGAACCGCTGCAGATCCACGGTGGTGGGACTCCGAGGGAGGTCCGCGCTCGGGTGGCGGAGCTGCTGGAGGTGGTGGGGGTGGCCAACGCCAGCGCGTGGGCATCGCGCGGGCGCTCGCGATGAACCCCGCGCTCATCGTGGCCGACGAGCCGGTGAGCGCCTTGGACGTGTCGATCCAGGCCCAGGTGCTCAACCTGTTCGCCGACCTGCAAGACGACCTGGGGCTGACCTACGTGTTCATCGCGCACGACCTGGGGGTGGTGCGACACGTCTCCGGCCGCATCGCGGTGATGTACCTGGGCGAGGTGGTGGAAGTGGCCGACGCCGACCCGCTGTACGAGGCGCCCGCGCACCCCTACACCGAGGCCCTGCTGTCGGCGGCTCCGGAGATCGATGACCGCGCTGCCCGCACGTGCAGGACCGGTGCCGGGCGGAGCGGCCGCCGCTGGTCGCCGTGGCCCCCGGTCGTTTGGCGGCCTGCCACTTCCCGCTGGTGACGCCGGAAGGGGCGCGGGCCGCCCGCGCCCGGATGTGAAGGCTGGGCACGGCGTTCGTGCCGGGACACCCGTACCGCGGCTTTGGTCCTCGCCCTGGAGGTCGGCTGACCCCTGCCCGGGCTTTCCCGCACGATCGACCAGGCGTCCGATGCAGGCCGCGGTTCGTCGGTGCTCCCTCCCTGTACCTGCACCCGCTGACCTGATCGCTGCCCGGGCGGGGTGAATGTGCGACTGTCGAGGCACCGCGGCGGCAACGGAGCCGTCCCGGAGCACCAGGAGGCATGCCCGTGAACGCTGTGGCCGCCCAGCAGCACACCCCCCACCAGGGCCCCGTTGACCCGCTGGCCGCCGCCGGCGATTTCTACGACATCAAGGGCCTGCTCTCGGCCGACGAGCGGGCCGTCCTCGACCGGGTCACGGCGTTCATGGACGCCAAGGTCAAGCCCATCGCGAACGAGTACTGGCTGCGCGGGGAGTTCCCCCACCAGCTCATCGACGGCTTCCGGGAGCTGGCGATCGCAGGCCTGTCGTACACCGAGCACGGGTGCCCGGGCGGCAGCAACCTGCTCGCCGGGCTCGTGGGGCAGGAGTTGTGCCGGGTCGACGCCTCGATCGGCACGTTCTACGGCGTGCACAACGGGCTCGCGCTCGGCTCCCTGATGCTCTGTGGTTCAGCCGAACAGCAGGCCCGATTCGTGCCGGCGATGCTCAGCTGGGACACCATCGGCGCGTTCGGCCTCACCGAGCCGGAGGTGGGCTCGGCCGTAGCCCAGGGCCTGCAGACCACCGCCACCCGGGACGGCGACATGTGGGTGCTGTCGGGGGAGAAGAGGTGGATCGGCAACGGTAGCTTCGCCGACCTCGTCGTCATCTGGGCGCGCGACACCGGTGACGGCGAGGTGAAGGGCTTCCTGGTGGAGACACCGGTCGACGGGTTCAGCGCCGAGAACATCACCGACAAGATCGCGCTGCGCGCCGTGGAGAACGCCGTGCTGCACCTGGAGGAGGTGCGGGTGCCCGAGGCGAACCGGTTGCAGCGGGCGAACTCCTTCGCCGACACCGCACGTGTGCTCAAGGCGACCCGGGCGAGCGTGGCGTGGAACTCGGTGGGTTGCGCAATGGGTGCTTACGAGCACGCGCGGGCCTACACCATCGAGCGCGAACAGTTCGGCCGGCCGATCGCGGGTTTCCAGTTGGTGCAGGATTTGCTCAGCCGCATGCTGGCGAACATCACCGCCAGCCAGTGCGTTGCCGCTCGGCTGTCTCAGCTGCAGGACGCGGGCGGAGTGAGCGAGCAGCAGGCGTCGATGGCCAAGATGTACTGCAGCACACGCACCCGCGAGACCGTGCAGTGGGCGCGGGAGGTGATGGGCGGCAACGGCATCCTGTTGGAGCACACCGTTGCCCGGTTCTTCGTCGACGCTGAGGCGCTGTACTCCTACGAAGGCACCCGTGAGGTCAACTCACTGATCGTCGGGCGGGCCATCACCGGCTTCGGCGCCTTCGTATGAGCAGCCGGGTGGCCGCGACCAGCGGATAGGCTCGGCGGCGTGACCTCGGCTGGGTGGTTCGTCCTCGCGGCGGTAGTCGGGGCGGCCGGGGCGGTGTTGCTGGTTCTGGACTCCCGCCGCCGTACCGAGCGCACCCGCACCCGGCGCGAGTGGGCTGCCAGTCACGGCATGCGTTTCACCACCGCCGACCCGGTGATCACCGCCCAGTGGGGCTACGGAGTATTCGCCCACGGCGGGTCCGGCCGGGCGCTGGACCTGACCACCGGCCAGCACGGCGGGGCGACGCTGCACCTGCTCGACCTGGAGCAGCGCGGCACGGTGGTCGCCACGCTCGTCGCGCTGCGCCGGCCAACCTCGTCGCCCACCGCACTCGAGCTGCGGCTGGCCTCGTCCATCCCGCACAGCGAGGCGGGCATCGACCTGCTCGGCCCCGTTGGCCAGCGCTACGCGTTCACGTCCGACCTGGAGTCGGCTCGCCGCGTGCTCGACCAACGTTTGGTGGTGCTCGGCGACGCCGCGGGCTCGGACGTCCCGGTGTTGTGGGGTGAGGGCGGCTGGGCGCTGGCCGCACTGGAACCCACCGCAGGCCCGCAGCGCTGGGACGAGACGCTGGGCGTGCTGACCCGCTTCGCCGACCTGCTGCGGGTGCTGTCCCCAGCGCACCAGTAGCACGCGCCAGTAGCGTCCGGGGCCATGACCGCTCCCACCGCACTCGTCACCGGACCCACCTCCGGTATCGGCGCCGCCTTCGCCCGCCGCCTCGCCGCCGACGGCAACGACCTCGTGCTGGTGGCCCGTGACACCGCCAAGCTCGACACCCTCGCCGGGCAGCTCAACTCTCGTCATGGGGTGAACACCGAGGTGCTCACCGCCGACCTGTCGCTGGCCAACGACCGTCTCCGCGTGGTGCAGCGGCTGCAGTCGGGGGTGGAGCTGTTGGTGAACAACGCCGGATTCGCCACGTCGGGGGAGTTCTGGACCGCCGACCCTGCGCAGCTGCAGGCTCAGCTCGACGTCAACGTCACCGCGGTGCTGCAGCTGACCCGGGCGGTGCTGCCGGCGATGATTGCGGCGCGGCGGGGTGCGGTAATCAACGTGTCCTCCGTCGCCGGGCTGGTGCCGGGCCGCGGGTCCACCTACTCGGCCTCCAAGGCGTGGGTGGTCTCGTTCAGCGAGGGGCTCGCCGGCGGCCTGGTCGGCACTGGGGTGCGGGTGCAGGCACTGTGCCCCGGCTTCGTGGTGACGGAATTTCACGAGCGGGCGGGCATCGACGTCGGCGCGCGCCGTGGGCCCCTCTGGCTGGACGCCGACGCGGTGGTGGCGCAGTGCCTCGCCGATCTCGGGCGCGACCGGGTGGTGAGCGTCCCCGGCCGCCCCTACCAGGCGATCGTCGGGCTGAGCCACCTGCTACCCCGTCGGGCGGTGCGCTGGGCGGCGACCCGGGTGGGGTCGGCCCGCCACCGCACGTGAGCGCGGACGTAGCGGCGCTGGTGGTCCGCGCCGGTAACCTCGCCGACGTCGCCGCGAGGCGAGCGGGCCGGGCGCTGCTGGGCATCGCCGGCGCACCCGGTTCCGGCAAGACCAGCCTGGCGCTCGCGTTGGCCCGTGAGCTGGGCGATGCGCGCGCGGTAGTGGTGGGCATGGACGGTTTCCACCTGGCCAACCGCGAGCTGCGCCGGCTCGGCCGCACCGATCGCAAGGGTGCGCCCGACACCTTCGACGCCGATGGGTTCCTCGCCCTGTTGCTGCGGTTGGCGACGGCGGGGCCGGCCACCGTGTACGCACCGTTCTTCGACCGTGCGGTGGACGAGGCTGTGGCCGGTGCCGTCGCCGTGGCGCCGGGTGTGCCGCTCGTGATCGTCGAGGGCAACTACCTGCTGCTGGACTCCGAACCGTGGACCCGGATGCGTCCCCTACTCACCGAGTGCTGGTTCGTCCGCCAGCCCCGAGGCGTGCGCGAGCGCCGGTTGATCGCGCGGCATCAACGGTTCGGCGAGTCAGCCGCCCGGGCGCGGGCGCACGCGCTGGGCTCCGACGCCGCCAACGCCGAGCTGGTCGAGCCGACGGCCACGTGGGCGGATCTGCTGGTGTGAGCGGTGGGTAGGGAGCTCGTTGGTGTCGGCCACGGCGACGAACGTGAAGTCATCACTGCAAGGTGTGGGTGCTCCCCCGCGGCAGATCAGACCGCTGCCAGGTGCACCACAGCGTGGCCTGGGCTCAGGGTGGGGCCACCAACATCGACAACCTCACCCTGGCCTGCCCCAGCGACCACGCCCACATCAACCCCAGCCCCACCGGGTGGGCCACCACCACAGGCGGTGACCCCCACCACCGGGGGCACTGCGCCTGGACCGCCCCCACCCACCTCGACCCCACCCACACCCCCCAGATCAACCACAGCCACCACCCCGAACGCCTCCTCCACCCCCACCGACACCACCACCCCAACGACGACCACCGCGGCGACCGCGCCGACCGCGCCGACCGCGACGAGCCACCCTGACCGCCGTAGGCCGCGAGTGGGGGCTGGAGCGCGCCATCGCGCCCTCGGTACGGTCAGGCCGATGACCGTCCCTGATCGCACCCCGTCCACCGCCCCGCCACTGGACGGGGGCGCTCGCCGCGCGCTCGCCGAGCTTGTTCGTGAGCTGGGTGTGGTGCACGGGCGGGTC
>JAABUV010003138.1_pt1 | contig 21361 bp, 18 predicted proteins | sample 5559971 | NCBI WGS metagenome assembly JAABUV01 (sample SAMN10711881, study PRJNA513362) | rock metagenome | isolation source: Antarctica rocks | place: Antarctica: Victoria Land, Knobhead nord | collected 2015-12-19
ACGCCCACCGCCGCCGCACCCCACCCGACCGCCGCCCCCGGAACCACCGGCGGGACTCCGACGCCGCGGGTAAGTTCCCCGACCCACGCGGAAGCTCCCCGACCCACCAGGTCAACCCGGCCGATCACACCCGCAGTGTCCAACATCGAATCTGTTAACGCCGGCAACGGCATGTGCGCCGGACCTCCACCAGGCAACCAGTAACGACCCGGGCCGGACCAAACAGCAAACCCTCGGAGGCCCTGGTCCAGGGCGGCGCCCGGCGTCAAGGACGCAACCGGCGTTGCCGTCACTTCACCGACGATCTGGCATCGGCGTCTCCGCAGGCAGCCGCCGCTACTCCCGTCCTGACATCGACCGGCTCCGCCGCATCGGGTAACTGCTGACCGGAGGTCTCAACCTCGCCGGCATCGCCATGGTCCTGACCTTGGAATCCGACAACGCCGACCGCCGCACCGACTCAGCACCCGACCGCCGCTCTGACTGGAAGGCAAGAGCGTGCGCCTGGGTCGTCCCCGCAGTGGGCGCAGTTAGCTGCCAGCAGGCAGGCCTGCAAAATCAGAGGGGTGATCACGCACGGCGGAGTCACCAGCGGAGCGCTGCAGCCTCCCCCACGCGGTGTGGCCGTCAACCAGGTTGGTGTCCATGGGCTCCATGTCGCCCGGTGTGTGCACGTGGCGGGCTATGACGCTGGCGCCCCCTGTCAACCACCCTGGTGCCAAGCCCACGTGACCTGAGCAAGGCTGGATCTACCGCGGTTTGCGTGGCCGTTGACGACCAGGATCGCCCGATCGTCGTACGGGGATCCGCCTTCGATCGCGGTGTTCGCCGCGCACGCCGGTGAGCAAGCGGCCCATCCCGCCGTGCCGCAAAACGGTCATGTCCGCGACCGTCAGATGATGATCGGCCGGCTCCGCCAAACCGCTGCGCCGGGCCAACGCCATAGCCGGGACCAGCCCGGCCCGCGACACCAGAGCGGGGCGTCGAACACCACGGTCCGCACCGGGAACACGCTTAAACCTCGGTGCATCCGGGCTCAACTGTGGTGACCGGTTACGCTGGTAAGTGCTGCTGACCAACGGTCTTCAAGCATAGGCAGCCCATTGTCGGAGTCACATGTCAGATACCTACCCGTTTGCACTGCTGGTGCTGTTGGTGGCCGGCGTGCTGTTGGTGGCGTTGTTGTCCAATCGGCTGACCGAGTGGATCAGGGTGCCCGCCCCGCTGTTGGTGTTGGTGGCGGCGGCGGTGGCGGTGAAGGTGATCCCGTCGCTGCAGGCGCCTCCCGCGCAGGTGGTGCAGCGGTTGGTGACGGTGGCGTTGATCTGCATCCTGTTCGACGGAGGGTTGCATATTGGTTGGCCGACCTTCCGCAGCGCCGCCGCGCCGATTGCGGTGGTGGGGGTGCTGGGCACTTTCCTGACGGCGGCAGCAGCGGCCGCTTTGCTGCATCTGGTCTTTGGGTTGCCGTGGTACCTGGCGGTGCTGGTGGGGACCGCGGTGTCGCCCACGGACCCGGCGGTGGTGTTCTCGGTGTTGGGTCAGCGGGAGGTAGGCGGCCGCAGCGGCACCATTTTGGAGGGCGAGTCCGGTGCGAACGATCCGGTGGGGATCGCGTTGATGGGCAGTCTGATCGGTGCGGGGAGCCTGAGCGCGGGTGCGTTCGGTCAGGTCGCCGGGGTGTTCGTGTTGCAGATGGGTGTCGGCGCGGCGGTCGGGGTGGTGGGCGGGTGGGGGTTGCTGTGGTTTATCCGGACGGTGCCGCTGCCCAGTGAGGGGTTGTATCCGCTGCGGACGGCGGCGTGTGCACTGATCCTGTTCGCGGTGGCGACGCTGGCCCGCGGGTCTGGCTTCCTGGCCGTATTTGTCGCCGGAATCTACTTGAGCGATGCCCGCGCACCATTCAAGCGGGAGATCGAACGGTTCCATTCGGCGTTGGCCAGCCTGGGCGAAATCGTCGCTTTCGTCGTGCTCGGGTTGACCGTCGACCTGCAGGAACTCACCCGGGCGGACGTGTGGATCCCGGGAGTGGTGCTGGGGGTAGTGCTGGCGGTGTTGATCCGGCCGGTGTGTGTCGCGTTGTGTTTGATGCCGGCACGTCTGGACACCAACGAACGCACTTTCATCCTGTTCGCCGGGCTTAAAGGGGCGGTGCCGATCCTGCTGGGTGGTCTGATCCTGTCCGCCCATATTTCGCAGGCCCCCCGGCTGTACGGGATCATCGTGCTAGTGGTCACGTTCTCGGTGCTGGTGCAGGGCAGCCTGATCCCTACGATGGCTCGGTTGCTTCGGTTACCGATGCACGCCGTGCAGCCGGAGCCTTTCGCGGTGGGGGTGCGGGTCAGCCAGGAACCTGAGGGAGTGCACCGGTTGACGATCACGGCTGGCGCTCCCGCTAACGGCCTCCGGGTCGATGAGCTTCCCGGACTGCCGGCGGATGCCTGGATCAGTTTGATCGTCCGGAACAACCAGTTGGTGCCAGTCCACGGCAGCAGGAAACTATTGGCCGGCGACCAGGTTCTGATCGTTGCCGACCCCGAGCAGTACGAGAGCCTCAGCGCCACCTTCCTCGGTTGAAGAAGTCGCGTCGAAAAGCCGCAGGGGCGGTCTGCTGAAGCCGTGCTTAGATCAGCGGAGTCTTTTCGTTCGCGCAGTTTTGGAGCGCCACCCAGCGTCTGATCGATGCGGGGCAAACGAACTACCGCACCGCCCTACCAGTGCAGTGTTCCCAGCAGCGGGCCGTCATGTTTCTCCACGACGTATTGCTCCTTGTGGTGCCAGTGTGTCGTGACCATTGCGTGGGGGATGCGTGAAGATGGTTGACGCCCGGCTTGTCACCGCGTCGACTGGGAGTGACAGGTGAATCAAGTACGGGAGAGCAGCAGATGAGTCGGCGGAGCGGGTACGGGTGGTAGTCGTGATCGGCGGGGGTGCCGGTGGTGTGGCCATCTTGCAGGAGGCGGTGGCCTACGCTCGGGTGAAGGAAGCTGAAGTGGTCGCGGTGCGGGCGTGGCTTCCGCCCAGGGGTAATTCAATTGCCATCTGAGCCCGGACTCACCGTTGCCGGACGCGGGTCGGCAGCGGGCAGGGAAGGTGCTGGTTCGGGCGTTCACCGACGCTTTCGGTGGGCGGCCCCGCTGAACTTGATCTGAGCTTTGTGATCGGGCGGGGAGAGGTCGGTCCGGTCCTGGCCGGCGCGGCGGGACGTCCGGATGATGTTCTGGTGGTTGGCGGGGCGCGTTGCCGGTCGTTGGCCGTGTGGTGTTGGGGGTCGATCAGCCGGTATCGCCTTGACCACGCGGTAGGCCCGGTGCTGGTGATCGACGGGCAGAACACGCGCCCGGGTCGGCAGCGGCCCGGCAGCGCGTTGCCCACGGGTCAAGGACGGCGCGTACCGGCGGTGTAGCCGGGTGCGAGGATGAATCCCACAAATAGGCAGTGACGAAGGTTTCAAGATCGGGCAGTTCCACCCTATCGGATGCTGGCCCCGCCCTTGCTCTGGTGGCCAACGATGAGTCGTTGGACCTTCGTGGTGGTGATCCGATCACCATTTGTCAGGCGCGGAAGGTGTTTTAGCGTTGCGGGTTTCACTCGGTGCGGGTGAGGGATCCCTCGCCGGGTTCCGGCGGATGTTGCAACAGGCGCCTGAGTTGGACGTCGTCCAGCGCCGTCCACTGCTCGGTCTGGGCCGGCACTCGTGTGGGGACCGGCCGGCCCTGTGATCGCTGGGCACTGTGCGTCGTGGAGTCCTTGTGTGGAGCTATTTGGCGGAACAGATCGCGTGTCAACAGCGCCATCGGGACCCCCAGGAACAGCAGCACGAACACCACGGTGGCGAAGGTGCTCATATTTGCGCCCGGACCGCGCCGGGTTCGACAAGTCTGTTCACCGGGAAGGCCGCCCTGCGGTCACCTGTGGGAAAACGCTGTGATCCAGACCTCGACGTGACCGCAGGGTGCGGATGATCTCCGGCGGGGGGACGATCAACACCGGACAGTCGGCGCGCCGTAGGCAGTACCGGCTGATTGCACCGGGTCGTCTGCGCGTGATTAGGCCCAGATGGCCGGTGCCCAGGACCAGCAAGTCGTGTGGTTGGTCGGCGGCGGCCACCAGCACCGGCCCAGTTTCACCTCGCCCCGTGACGCAGCGCACGCTCAGGTCTGACGGGGGGCCACCCAAGGCGTCGGCGAACGCGGTGGTCAAGGTGTCGCAGGCTCGTTGTCGCCAGAGTTCCAGCAGCGGCGGACAGGGACCTCGGCGGTAGGCGATCTCTCCGCCGGCGGGGAGCCAGGCCCGGACCGCGATCAACTCCGCACCCAAGTGCCGGGCGTAGTCCACGCTGGCGCGCAGGGCCTCGAGGTTGGCCAAACTCCCGTTGACCCCCACAATAACTCGCGGCGTGCGAGCAACTTCCATCTGCTGATCTCCTACCCGAATCACGCTGTCAACAACAGTCGACCGTCTCGCGCACGGCGAGTCAATGGCCCTCACGGGCCTCTCACGCCATCCTCACGACTTCCTTGCACGCGCAGTGAACAAGCGGGTCCGTGGCGAGCTCGGGTTGCCACGGACCGGAATCGCACCGCGCTCCCCCTACCTTTCTGGGGCACGCCGCCGGCCGCAGGTGAGGTCGGCGGCCCTAGGTAAGTCGGAAGGGCAGCGTGGCGACGATGGCGTCGGTGTGGGAACGCAGGGCGGCGGCCAGGATGAGCCCCCTTTGGTTGTGCAGAACTTGGTGGCGGCGTTTGCGGGGTTCGACCTCGCAGAGCAGGACGGTGACCTGATGTCCCTGGGTGAGGTGGCGCTCAACGAACCCGACCACTGGGGCCACAAGATTGCGGTGCGGACTGGGCAAGACCTGCAGTTCGACGCCTGGATTCCAGGCCTCCCATTTTCCACACAAGTCTGCGGTGGCTTCTGGATCCACACTCACCGCCACGGCGATGACCTGGCCGCCAAGGCCCAGCGCCGCTTGCAGCACCGCGTGTGTCAGCCGGCTGACGTCGGCAACGGGGACGATCACCATGGCGCGAGTTGCCGGACCGCTCACCTGGTGCGGGCGCGTCGGCAGCTGGCCCAGGCCGAGTTGGCGGCCCGTGTCGTTGTAATAACGCTGGATTCGGGCGAATGTCAGGACCAAGGCCGGAATGATGATCAGCAGCAGCCAGGCACCTTCGACAAATTTGCTGGCGAAGAAGACGGTCGCGGCGATCGCTGTCAGTACCGCGCCGGTGCCGTTGAGCACTGCGCGGCCCACCCAGCCAGTTCCCCGGTGGGTGAACCAGTGACGGACCAGTCCGACCTGGCTGATGGTGAAGCCGATGAACACGCCGATCGCGAACAGCGGCAACAGGCGGTTGGTGTCGGCCCCGAACAGGATGAGCAGCGCTGCCGACAGCAGGGCCAGCGCGGACACCCCGTACCGGAACACTGGGCGTTCGGCGCGCAGACCGAACAGGTGCGGCAATCGGTTGTCTTTGGCCAGCAGGCTCATCAGGACAGGGAGGCCTCCGAAGCTGGTGTTCGCCGCGAACGCCAGGACCAGGGTGACGGACAGGTTCATCACGTAGAAGGGCCACCCGGTTCCGAACGCCCCGGCCGAGAGCTGGGCCAGCACCGTGACGTTGCTTCGAGGAACGACGTGGTGCAGTTTGATCAGCAGTGCCAGGCCCAGCAGCATCGTCCCCAACAGCGCGCCCAACGCGACCTCGGTGCGTTGGGCGCGGGCGACCGCGGGGGGCCGGAATGTCGGTACCGCATTGGCGATGGCCTCGACGCCGGTCAGCGCGGAGCAGCCGGCGGCAAAGGCTTTCAGGAGCAACAGGATCCCCACCGTTTCACCGGCAGGCAGGGGGCCCAGGTCCGCGCCGATGACGGCGACCGGGTGAGGGTGGGCCAGGCCGACGGTGATGGTGGCGATGATTGCGATGATGAACAACAGGGTGGGGGCCATCAGGGCCTTGGCAGATTCAGCGATCCCGATCAGGTTCAGCCCGGTCAGCAGAACCAAGCCGATCAAACAGAGCGTCAGCAAATGTGGTGCCAGTGCCGGAAAGACGCTGGCCAAGCTGGCTGCGCCGGCGGCCAGGCTCACCGCGACGGTCAGCACGTAGTCGACCACCAGGGATGCGGCAGCCAGCAGGCTCACCGCGGAACTGAGGTCTTTCTTGGCTACCGCGTAGGCCCCTCCGCCGTCGGGGTGGACGGCGATGACCTGCCGGTAGGACACGACCAGGACGATGAGCAGCACCGTGATCGCCGCGGAGATCGGCAGGGTGAAGGACACTGCACCCACCCCGGCCCCGGCCAGGGCCAGCACGATTGCCTCCGGGCCATAGGCGACGCTGGACAATGCATCCAGCGACAGCGCCGCCAACCCACCCACGGCGGTCAGCTGGTGTGCTTCACCGGGAATCTCCTTACGGAGCCACCGGTCCGGCGGCTTGTCCGTGGGCGGGCGGTCCCCCCCGATGCTGCTCAATCGTCAGCCCTTCTTTGTCTCTGCGAAGGCCAGATGACCTGTTGACCCACCGGTGTAGCGGTCTGCAGGGACCTAACTGGGCAGGTTGTCCCGCCACATGATGCCGGACACGGTGAATCCGTCGACGATCAAGATGCATTCCACGGTGCGGTCTGCGAAGATCTCCGCAGCCTGGGTGATGTCGGCTCCAGCGGTGAGGGAGGCGACGGGCGTCCGCATCACATCACCGACCGTCAACGGTGAGCGTCGCCAGATGGGCGCGAAGAACGCCCGCACCGGATGGATATTGTGTTCCAGCCACGCCAGTTGCAGGTGGGATGCGGTGACGAGGCCGACGAGGTAACCGTCATCGTCCGTCACTGGCGCAGCCGTCACGTGGTGCGCCGACATCGAGGTGACGGCGTCATCTATAAAGGCGTCCATTCTGACCGGGAAGACCCGGCTGGACATCACTTCTCGGAGTTTCATCAGTTCATCTCAGGTCGTCGGTGGGAGCGGTGCCGGGCTGCGGCGGTGGTCGGGTGGGCCCAGGACAGCGGGATGGGTTGCCACGCCGGCGTTACTTTTGGCGTTCGCGTCGGGGACAGCGGCGGTTGGCGAGGCGGCCCGGCCGGCGCTGGGCGTGGTGAAGATGGCCGATCTCGGCGGGGAATCGTCGTGAATCGGCGACTTGTTGCCGTCGAGCGAGGGCGATCACTACAGCGATCTCCAGGAGCGGGGCGCGGATCATCAGCCAGCCGGCCACGCCGGCCGTTGGAGCCAGCACCCAGAATGCGGCCGCGGTCCGCAATGCCCACTGCTGCTTCGCAGCGGGGCCGGCGGGTCCGCCGGCGTTCAGGATCGCCGACAGCACCAGCAGAGAGACCTGCAGCGCCCAGCTGCCGACGGTGAGGAAGGAGTTGCCGAACCACGGCGTCGGTACCAGGCTTAGGAAGACCGCGCACAGCAGCGCCAGTCGGGACCAGGTTCCGGACGTCTCGGGTGCAGTCCCCCCTTCAGATGAGTCGTAGCAGTCCAGCATCGTGGGAGGGTGCCGGAGCAGCATTTGGTCCCTGCTGGCGTAGGCGGTCGCGCCCCAGTAATGGGCAGTGACCTGGGCGGCCAGATCGGCGGGGACCCGGTCGGACATCCAGATCGCCTCCAGCCGAGCGTGTTCGGCACGGATCCCCTTAGTCCCGGCGATGACCTTCCCCCAGCAGGCGACCACGGCAAGCACATGCCTGGTGTGCGGGTATTCCATCGCAGCCGATTGCGTGCCGTAGGCGTAGAACCCACACCTGCACCCCGGATCCGGCGGGACATGAGACCTGTTGTCCTTCGGAGGGTGTGAGCATTGAGCGGTATTCATCTCATTGGACCAGACCCGATCTGAGTACAGCGGGAACAATCGGCCCTCTGGTCCGATGCGGAAGGTACGCAAGGCAAGGATCTCCCCGACCTGTGGCTCGAACCCAGAGAAGTCCGTCATCGATGCCTGGTGCTCACATCAGCGGGCCGGAGCGGGCGCAGGCACACCCGGCACAGGTGCGGGTGCTTCCCGCGGCTCCGCGGCGGGCAGTACTTCGATACGGCGACGCTCGGGGCCGATGTTTCCCATGACCGAAGGTTAACCAGCCGCACCGCTAGCTCGCCGGTTCCCGGCGTGAGGAAACCGTGAGGATCACGCCGGTCGATATTTATGGCCGGGTGACGCACGTCGCAGCACCGGGCCTGGCGCGTCAAGGTGCCGTGAATGGGGCGTGAGAAAACCGTGAGGACGGCCTTTGTGGGATGACTTTGGTGCCGCGTCGGGAGTTGACTTTCCTCGCCTGGCGGAGTTCCGTCGGGCCGGTGCGGGTCGCCGTTCACCCCGGCTGCAAATGGAGTCCCTCGTGGATGCGCACGACATCCTTTTCATCTTGCTGACCATCGTGGTCTTCATCTTTTTGGCGCTGTGCGCCAAGGCGGCGGAGAAGCTGTGAGCACCACGAATCTGGTCGGTCTGATCCTGACTGTTCTGGTGGCCGCGTTCTTGTTGATCGCGCTTATGTTTCCGGAGAAATTCTGATGAGCGACAACTGGGCCGGAATCATCTTCCTTCTCACTCTGATCGCAGCGTTGGTGCTGGTACACAAACCGCTGGGTGACTACATGGCCAAGGTGGTCACCGGTACCCGACATTCGCGGGTGGAGCGGGCGCTCTACCGGGCCGGCGGGGTGGACGCCGCCGCGGATCAGACCTGGCGCCGCTACCTGAGTTCGGTGCTGACGTTCAGCGGTGTCTCGGTGGTGTTCCTGTATGTGTTCCTGCGGTTGCAGCAACATTTCGGGCACCCGTATGCGGTGCCGCAGATGAGTCACAGCCAGGCCTTCAACACCGCGGCCAGTTTTGTGACCAACACCAACTGGCAGTCCTACTCCGGTGAGAATGCGCTGGGCTACATCGTGCAGATGGCCGGGCTGGCCGTCCAAAACTTCCTGTCCGCAGCCGTGGGTATCGCGGTGGCAGTGGCGTTGATCCGCGGATTCATGCGCAACCGCACCGACCGGCTGGGGAACTTCTGGGTGGACCTGACCCGCATCTGTCTGCGGGTGCTGCTGCCGATCTGCGTGGTCTTCGCGATCGTGTTCGTCGGAGCCGGGATGATCCAGAACTTCCACGACTACCAGTCTCTGACGACCATCAGCGGCGGTGCCCAGGTCCTGCCGGGCGGTCCCTTCGCCAGTCAGGAAGTCATCAAGGAGCTGGGCACCAACGGCGGCGGCACGTTCAACGTGAACTCCGCCCACCCGTTCGAAAACCCGACCACCTGGACGAACTGGTTGGAGATCTTCCTGCTGCTGTGCATCTCGTTCTCGCTGCCTCGGACCTTCGGGGTGATGATCGGCGACAAGCGGCAGGGCCGCGCCATCGTCGCGGTGATGGCCACCCTGGCCATCGTCAGCGTCAGCCTGTTAATGGTGTTCCAGGGAATCCACCACGGCACCGTTCCCACGTCGGTCGGCTCCTCCGCCGAGGGCACCGAAACCCGTTTCGGCGTAGAGAACTCCGCGGTCTTCGCCACCGGCACCACCTTGACCTCCACAGGCGCGGTGGACAGTTTCCACGACTCCTACACCAGCCTCGGCGGGGTGATGATCCTGCTGAACATGATGCTCGGTGAGATCGCCCCCGGCGGCACCGGCTCCGGCATGTACGGGATCTTGGTCCTGGCGGTGCTGTCGGTGTTCGTCGCCGGCCTCATGGTCGGTCGAACACCGGAATACCTGGGTAAAAAACTAGGTGGTCGGGAGGTGAAGTTCGCCTCGCTGTATCTGTTGACCACACCGGCGCTGGTCCTGGTCGGCACCGCGATTGCGATGGCCCTACCCGGAGAACGGGCCGGGATGCTCAACAGCGGAGCCCACGGCCTCTCAGAAGTGCTGTACGCGTTCACCTCGGCGGCCAACAACAATGGCAGCGCCTTCGCCGGGATCTCGGTCAACACCGTCTGGTACAACGTCGCCCTGGGCATCGTCATGCTGCTCGGCCGGTTTCTGCCCATCGTCTTTGTGCTGGGGCTGGCCGGATCGCTGGCCAGACAAAAACCCACCCCGGCCTCGGAGGGCACGCTGCCCACCCACCGATTGTTGTTCGTCGGTCTGCTGACCGGTGTCACGCTGATCGTGGTGGCTCTCACCTACTTCCCGGCGCTTGCGCTGGGGCCGCTCGCGGAAGGTCTGCACTGATGTCCACCCCCACCATCATCGATTCACGCCCCGGTGACGGTCCGGTCGAACCGGCCCCGGACCGAGGTCCGCACCGCGTCAAGGCCGGCAGCCTGGACCCCGGGATGCTGCTCACCGCTATCCCTGGAGCATTCCGCAAGCTGAACCCGCTGACGCTCTACAAGAACCCGGTGATGCTGATCGTCGAGTTGGGTGCTGTGTTCACCACGGTGCTGGCCGCGGCTAACTCTTCGGTGTTCGCCTGGCTGATCGTGTTCTGGTTGTGGTTGACGGTCCTGTTCGCCAACCTCGCCGAATCCGTCGCCGAAGGTCGCGGTAAGGCGCAGGCCGATGCGCTGCGTCGGGCCAAGACCGACACCATCGCCCGACGTCTGGTCGACCCCGCCGCGATCGGTGGCGCCGAGGAAGCCGTCCCCGCTCCCCAGTTGCAGCAGGGCGACCGGGTGATCTGCGAGGTCGGCGACATCATCCCTGGTGATGGCGATGTCATCGACGGCATCGCCAGCGTCGATGAGAGCGCCATCACCGGTGAGAGCGCACCGGTGATCCGCGAAAGCGGCGGTGACCGCAGTTCGGTCACCGGCGGCACGAAGGTCCTGTCCGATCGGATCGTCGTGCAGATCACCCAGAAACCGGGGGAAAGTTTCATCGACCGGATGATCGCCCTGGTGGAGGGGGCGAGCCGGCAGAAGACCCCCAACGAGATCGCCCTGAACATCCTGCTGGCCTCCCTGTCGATCATCTTCCTGCTGGCCACGGTGACGTTGCAGCCACTCGCGATCTTCTCCAAGGCCAACCAGCCCGGACTACCGGACACCTCCGCGTTGGACGGCAACGGCATCACCGGCATCGTGATGGTCTCGCTGCTGGTCTGCCTGATCCCCACCACCATCGGTGCGCTGCTGTCGGCGATCGGCATCGCCGGTATGGACCGGCTGGTGCAACGCAATGTGCTGGCGATGAGCGGCCGCGCGGTCGAGGCGGCCGGGGATGTCAATACGCTGTTGCTGGACAAGACGGGCACCATCACCCTGGGCAACAGGCAGGCCAGTGAATTCGTGACCGCTGGTGACGTCACCGCCGAGCAGTTGGCCGATGCCGCGCAACTGTCGTCCCTGGCCGACGAGACCCCGGAAGGCCGGTCCATCGTAGTTCTGGCTACCGCCAAGTACGGACTGAGCGACCGCAATGCCAACCAACTCGGTGAAGCGGAATGGGTGCCGTTCTCGGCGCAGACCCGGATGAGCGGGGTCAACCTGCCGGCCGGAGCCGGGACCGCGACCCGGGAGGTCCGCAAGGGCGCGGCAAGCGCGGTGACCGCCTGGGTCCGTGACCAGGGCGGTACCGTCACCGACCGCACCGGGGAAGCGGTCGATGCGATTAGTGGTACCGGCGGTACTCCGCTGGTGGTCGCCGAACGGCTCGGTGGCGGCATCCCCCGTGTGTTGGGGGTCATCCACCTCAAGGACGTCGTCAAGCCTGGGATGGCGGAGCGGTTCCAGGAACTGCGCCGGATGGGTATCAAAACCATCATGATCACCGGCGACAACCCCCTGACCGCAAAGGCTATCGCGGCGGAGGCGGGTGTCGATGACTTCCTGGCCGAGGCGAAGCCCGAGGACAAGATGGCGTTGATCAAGCGGGAACAGGAGGGCGGCAAACTCGTTGCGATGACCGGCGACGGCACCAACGACGCGCCGGCGCTGGCTCAGGCCGATGTCGGTGTGGCGATGAACAGCGGAACGTCGGCGGCCAAAGAGGCCGGGAACATGGTTGACCTTGATTCCGATCCCACCAAGCTCATCGAGATCGTCGAGATCGGCAAGCAATTGTTGATCACCCGCGGCGCGCTGACCACATTCTCCATCGCCAATGATGTCGCGAAGTATTTCGCGATCATTCCGGCCATGTTCGCCGCCGTGTACCCCGGCCTGGACAAACTGAACATCATGCGGCTGTATTCACCGCAGTCGGCGATCCTGTCGGCGGTCATCTTCAACGCCATCATCATCGTCGCGCTCATCCCGTTGGCGCTTCGTGGTGTGCAGTACAAGCCGTCCGGTGCCAGTGCGATGCTGCGTCGCAATCTTTACATCTACGGCCTTGGCGGCATCATCCTGCCGTTCCTCGGCATCAAATTAATTGACCTCGTGATTCAATACCTGCCCGGAGTTCGGTGACCCTGCGATGCAATCCATCCTCAATGCTCTACGTCAGATCTGGGCTTCGTTCCGGATGCTGATCATTTTCACGGTGATCGTGGGGGTTGCCTACCCGCTGGTCATCACCGCAATCGGCCAGATCCCTGGGCTCAAGAGCCGCGCCGACGGTTCGCCGATCACCCTGGCGGGCAACGTCGTCGGATCAAAATTGCTGGGACAGAGCTTTACCGACAAGGACGGCAATCCGTTGCCCCAGTATTTCCAGTCGCGTCCCTCGGCAGCGGGCAGTGGGTACGACCCGACCGCTTCCAGTGCGACCAACCTGGGGCCGGAGTCGATCGTTGATACCCTGCCCGATCCCGCGGTCAAGACCGATACCGGTAAGCAGAGCCTGCTCACCGATGTGTGCGCCCGGAGCCTGGCCATCGGCAAGGCGGACGGGGTCGACGGGTCTCGACCGTTCTGCACACCTGACGGTGTCGGTGCGGTGTTGTCGGTGTTGTGGTCCGGGCCTGGCTATCACGGGAGGATCACCAGGGTCGTCTCGATCAACCAGGCCGCGCCCGCCGAGCCGTTCCTCGCCACCTATCAGGGTGTCAAGGTGGAGGTCGGCAAATTCGGCCAGGACTACACCAGCGGCCAGACGGTCCCGGTCCGTGGGGATGCTCCTTCGCATCCGGCGGTGCCCGCCGATGCGGTGACGTCCTCTGCGTCAGGTCTGGATCCGGAGATCAGCCCGGACTACGCGCAGATCCAGGAGGTACTGGTCGCCAAGACCCGCAAGATCAGCGTCGCGCAGGTCGCCGCGGAGGTTGTCAAGTTCTCCAAGGGACGGGACCTGGGGTTCATCGGCGAGCCCAGAGTCAATGTGCTGCAGCTGAACTTGGCTCTGGACGCGGCCTACCCTTACAAGAAGTAGTCCGCCGCAGAAAAGGAACGCGACTTGATGGCACGGCGTGGGCAGCTCCGGGTGTATCTGGGATCTGCTCCCGGTGTGGGGAAGACGTTCGCCATGCTCGACGAAGGCCACCGACGTGCCGCCCGCGGCACCGATGTCGTAGTGGCATTCGTCGAGACCCACGGCCGCACCCATACCGACCGGCAACTGACCGGTCTGGAAGTGTTGCCCCGCAGAATCATCAGCTACCGCGACAGTGACTTCGCCGAGATGGACCTGCAGGCGGTGCTGGACCGGTCACCGGAAGTCGCCCTGGTCGACGAACTGGCACACAGCAACGTGCCGGGAGCCGAACACAGCAAACGGTGGCAGGACGTCGAGCAGCTGCTCGAGGCCGGCATCGACGTGATCAGCACCGTCAACGTCCAGCATCTGGAATCACTCAACGACGTGGTTGTCGCCATCACCGGCGTACCTCAGCGGGAAACGGTCCCGGATGCGGTGGTGCGGGCCGCCGAGCAGGTCGAGTTGGTCGACATGACCCCCGAGGCACTGCGCCGGCGGATGGCACATGGCAACATCTACCGGCCCGAAAAAATCGATGCCGCGCTGTCCAACTACTTCCGACCCGGCAACCTCACCGCCCTGCGCGAACTGGCCCTGCTGTGGCTGGCCGACAGCGTCGATGACGGCATGCACAAATACCGCGACCAGCACGGCATCGACAACACCTGGGAAACAAGGGAACGGGTCGTCGTCGCGCTCACCGGCGGCCCCGAAGGTGACGTGCTGATCCGCCGCGCAGCCCGCATCGCCGCCCGCAACACCGGCGGCGACCTGATGGCCGTGCACATCGCCCGCAGCGACGGACTCGCCGGATCCAGTGTCGCCGCGCTGGCCACCCAACGGCTGCTGGTGGAATCGCTCGGCGGCAGCTACCACCTAATCGTCGGCGACAACCTGGCCAAGTCGATCCTCAACTTCGCCAAGGCCAACAACGCCACGCAAGTGGTCATCGGGGCCAGCCGGCGCCACCCCGTGATGGCCGCCCTGACCGGTCCCGGCACCGGGCAGAGCATCACCCGCGCCTCCGGCACCATCGACGTCCACGTCGTCAGCCACGAATACGTCGGCAAGGGCCGGGTACTGCCCCGGCTCACCCGCGGACTCACCGTGCGCCGGCGACTCACCGGCCTGATCGTCGCCGCTGTCCTACTGGCCGTACTCACCCCGGTCTGTACCGTGCTGCGAAGCGAGTTGAGCTTGGCCAGCGACATGTTGCTGTTCCTGCTGGCGGTCGTCGTCGTCTCCCTAGTGGGAGGTTTCTACCCGGCGCTGGTCGCGGCCGTCGTTGCCAGTGTGCTGCTGAACTATTATTTCGTACCGCCGATCCACCAGTTCACCATCTCGGCACCAGAAAACGTGCTGGGCCTAGTCGTCTTCCTTGTCATCGGCGCCCTGGTGTCCAGGGTGGTCGACCTGGCCGCACGCCGCAATTCCGAGGCGGCCCGCTCCAACGCCGAAGCCGAAACCATGTCCACCCTGGCCGGGAGCCTGCTGCGCGGCGAGCAGGCACTGCCCGCGTTGCTGCAGCGGGTGCAAGAAACCTTTGCCGTGCACAGCGTCACCCTGCTGCGCCAAGAATCGGAAGCCCCGTCCAGCGCCGGCGCCAAACCACCGTCACCATCGGTGGGTGGGCTGCGCGGGAGTTGGTCATGCGTGGCCAGCGTCGGCGACGACCCGTGTCTGCGGCCCGAGGACGGCGACACCGAGGTGCCCATCGGTGAGGACCTCAATCTGGTGCTGCGCGGTCGCACCCTGGCCGCGGAGGACCAACGGGTGCTCACCGCCTTCGCCACCCAAGTCGCAGTCGCCTACCGCCAACGCGGCCTTGCCCAGGCAGCCGAGGCGCTGGTTCCGCTGGCCGAGGCCGATCGGGCCCGCACCGCCCTGCTGAATGCGGTCAGCCACGACCTGCGGACCCCGATCGCCTCCGCGAAGGCAGCGGTCACCAGCCTGCGCAGCTCGGAGATCACCTGGAGCGAACCCGATCGGCAGGAACTTCTTACCAGCGCTGACCTGGCCCTAGACCGTCTCACGGCGCTGGTGACCAACCTGCTTGATCTGTCTCGGTTGCAGGCCGGCGTCTTCTCCGTCGCCGCCCGACCGGTGGCCGTCGAGGACGTCGTCGGCCGGGTGTTGGAGCTCACCGCACCCGGCGCGGACATCGAACTGGACGTTCCCGACACCCTGCCAGAGGCCCTGGCCGACGCCGGGCTCCTGGAACGGGTCATCGCGAACCTGGTGGAAAACGCGTTGCGCTATGCACCTCAGGGTCAACCTGTCCGGGTGGCCGCCAGCACCCATGGCCAAGAGGTTGAGATCCGGGTGATCGATCGAGGACCGGGCATTCCAGCAGATGATCGAGAAGGTGTATTCGCACCCTTTCAGCGACGCGACGACAAAGCCACCAGCCTCAGCGCCGGAGTCGGACTTGGCCTGGCCATCGCCCGCGGATTCGTCGAAGCCATGCACGGCAGCATAGCCATGGACGACGCACCCGGCGGCGGACTCATCGTGGCAGTCACCTTACCCATCGCGCCCCGACCGGACATGGCGTGACCAGAGTTCTGGTGGTGGATGACGAGCCACCGCTGCTGCGGGCGCTGGTGCTGAACCTGTCCCATCTCGGCTACGAGGTCACCACTGCCTCCACGGCTTCCGGTGCGCTGCAGCAGGTCCGGCGACTCCCACCCGACCTGCTCATCCTGGACCTCGGACTTCCCGACCTGGACGGCCTGGATGTCATCCGCGAACTCCGTGACCGAGAACCCACGCTACCGATCATCGTGCTCTCGGCGCGCAGCACCAGCCAGGACAAAGTGGCCGCCCTGGACCTGGGGGCGGTGGACTACGTGGCCAAACCGTTCGACATGAACGAGCTCGTCGCCCGGCTCCGCGCCGCGATCCGCCGTCTGGGTACGCCTGCACATACCTCGCCCGTCATCCTGGGCTCCACCGAAATCGACCTGGTGGCACGAACAGCGCACCGCGCGGACGGGAACGTGGTGCACCTGACACCTACCGAATGGCGCATCCTGGATGTCCTGCTGCGGGACCCGGGGCGCCTGGTCAGCGGGCCGGAGCTGCTAACCGCGGTGCGCGGCGACCCGGACCACACCGAAAGCAGTTACCTGCGGATCTACCTCGCGCAACTGCGCCGCAAGCTGGAACCGATCCCCAGCCGACCGCAGCACCTCATCACCGAACCCGGCCTGGGATACCGGTTCCGCCCTTGACGGCCTCAGCGACGAACGGAATCAGGCAATTGCAACCATGCCCGGAATCCTCATCGCTGGAACCGGTATCCTCCGTCACCGGTCCGGAGCAAGTAGCGGGGATGGGCAGGATCCGGTTCCAGCTTCCGTTTCAACTGAGCCACTACCGCCCTGCAGACGAAGGTCTCACCACCGAACGCCGGCCCCCACACCTCCGATAACATCTCTGTTTCTGTGATCACAGCCCCAATGTGCTGCAACAGCAACGCCAGCAGCATCCATTCCATCGGCGTCATGGAAACTGACTTACCCTTCCTGAAGACCTGACCGCGATCGAGGTCGACGGTGAAATGCTCGGTCACCACTAGGTTTTCATCGCCAGTGCCAATAGGTGACGGTCGACGCTCCGCGGCCCGAATGATGGCGAGTAGGTCCCGCATCAAAAACGGCTTGCTCAGATAGTGATCGGCGCCGGCGGCCATCGCAGCGCGCTTCTCGGCGGAGGTAGCCCTACCGGACAACGTAATAACCGGGACGGTGACGGACGGTCGGATACATTCCAAGGCCTGTACACCAGCGGCGGCTGGAACGGCCAGATCCACGACAATAACGGCGGGGTCGAACCGGTCGACCTCGAGCATTGCTCCAATTGTGTCCTGAACGAGGCACACCACATGATGGTAACCGCGAAGGGCAACTGCAATGGTGCTGGCCAAGGGGAGATCATCGCTGAGCACCAGGATGCGACTCACGTCGGACTCACGAGGGCTTCTGTATCACCGGAAAGCATTCTCCCTCGCTATCTCTGTTGTGTGGCTGGCAACATCACCCTGGGTTGCAGGATCAAGACACGGCCCGGTCCATGGAGGCGGGGCGACGCTGGACGCCATCGACTTCAACATTAACGAATACTTGAATGACTGGTGGCGATCTTTACGTTGTCCTGATACCGCCTGGCTGATGTTTGACGCGATCTTGACGACGCCTGCTGCGCACCGGGCATCGACACGACCACCACCACGCCCAGCGCAGAATTCGACTTCGATCATGTCGATACGTTCGGGCCGCTGGCGATCTCTTGCAGATCGACGTCTCGGATCCTGCCGGAGCCGGTAGTAGCCAAGAACGAGCATCAACCGCATCCCGGTGTGCATCCTCCGGCGGAGCCCTTTGCCGTCGCCCAACCCAGCTCGGCGAAGACCTAGAGTGCCTACTTCAAGGACAGAGAGCTGATGCAGCGCTGAAAAAGCGGCCGCTGGGGACGCGGTCTCGGCGACCGCTAGCTGTACTGCCCAGGGACGTTGGTTAAGCGGCTGATGGGTGCGACGTTGCCGATTGCAGTGTGGGGCCGGTGGTGGTTGTACTCGTGGAGCCAGGCCGGCAGCGCTTTGCGCTGGACGGTTTCGGAATTGTAGAACCGGCGGAAGGCCCCATCCTTAGACCGTATGGGGAGGCCCCGCGTCTCGCTCGTAAATTGACGTGGGTCACCACCGCGATTGGGCGCGGTGGCCAGAACACAGTTACGGGAGACGCCGGTGAAGCAGAATCGTACTTGCGTGGGGCTCGATGTTCACGCCCGGTCGGTGTGGGCGTGCGCGGTGGATGACGGGTCCGGTGAGATGCGCACGATGCGGATCTCACCGAAGACCACGGAGATCGTGCAGTGGGCGAAGGCGCTGCCTGGTCGGGTTGAGCTGGCCTACGAGGCCGGCCCGACGGGGTTCGGTCTGGCCCGGGCGTTGATCGCGGCCGGGATGCAGTGTCATGTGTTGGCGCCGTCGAAGATGGACCGGCCGACCGGGGATCGGGTGAAGACAACCGGTAACCTGAACAACCCGGGTCGCCTGGGCAAAACCTCACGTTGATCAAGATGGCGGGCTGCTGTTCATTGGTCGGCCAGTAGCGCAAGGATTCTGCGGTTGAGGTCGGCTGCTCGGCGGTCGGTTTCGTCCAGGGTGCGGTCGACTCCGCGGAGGCGGTTCTGGTCGGCGCGGCGACGAGCGACGGCCTGTTCCCAGTCGCGAGCTGTGTAGGGCGTGGGCGTGGGCGTAGGGGTCACCGGCGTCGCGGGTGGTGGCGGTGGTGGTTCGTCGGGGGTTTGCGGTTCGACGCGGTGGACCTTGCCCAGGCCGGTGGTGTTGCCGCGGGCCAGGTGGGACACCGAGTGCGGGGACAGCGGCCGTGGGGTGATCGACAGATAGCCGCGGGGGTCGATCGGCGGCAGCAACGGCACCTCGGCGATCCCCGCGGGAAGGGGGCGGCGGCTTCGGCACAGGTGCGGCGACGATCCCTCTACCGCGGGGGCGTGGTCGATCGCCCAGGCGAGGGTGCGGGTGGAGGGTTTGGTGAGCGCCAGGTGCAGGGCGCGGAGCCAGCGGACCAACACGCACGGCCCGCACAGCACCGGATCCTCCTCGGGGTGGACGGTGACCGGCCCGATCGTCGTGTTGATGGTGGCGACTCCACCGATCACCGCGACGTCGCCGGCGGTGAGGGCGGCGATCCGCCGGTACGGCACCCCCGCCCCGGCCACGACCAGCAGCGCCCGGTCGCGGCGGCCGAACCAGCCATTGATCCAGCCGTGGGACGGCAGCCGGCGCAACGCCGCCTCCACCCCTGCTGAATTCAACTCCTGCCGTACCGGTTGGGCCGGCCGGCCCCGCAGCACATCCCTCACCTGCCCGGTCCGCTCCGGCGGGGTCACGCCGGCGGAGCAGTGCGCGGCGTCGATCGCCGACAGCCGGCGGCCCAACGTCCCCGGCGCCCCCGGGCAGTCACCGAAAAACATCAGCACCGTCTCCGCAGTCGCGGGCAACGAGTCGCGGCCGGTGACCGCGCACCAATCCACGAACAACACCCACTCCGCGCCCCCAGCGGCGCCTGCGGCGGGCGACCGGGGCTTGACCGGTGGATCCGTCGGGGAGTTCACGGGTCACAGGCCCAGTTTGGTGACCGCGTTGCCGACCAGCGGGGCATGTTCCCGGGCGTAGGTCTCCAGGATCGCGGGGTTGCGGTGCCCGGTCTGCCGCATGATCGCGTGCGCATCCGCGCCCTGCCGGAACGCTTCGGTGACGAACCCGGCCCGCAACGAATGCCCACCCAGCCTGGCGACCTGCGCCGGGGTGTACCCGGCGTCGGTGGCTCGGCGAGCCAGCACCACATTCACCGCCTGCCCCGACATCCCCGCCGCGGCGATCCGGCCGGTCTTGTGGACCAGCGGGAACAACGCCCGCCCCGGAACCGCCGGGTCCAGAAGGTCGACCCGGCAGACATGCCCGTCCACTCCCCCATCCAGGGCCTGCCGCCGGAGCTCGGTCATCACCGACCGCCGCTGCCCCGCCGGGTCCACCCGGTCGGCGGCGTCCAACAGCAGCCGCCACCGGGTATACGCGCAGGGCGGGCACGTCGCCGGGTCCCGCCCATAGGGCACGGCCTTCACCGTCCCGCGGGCCTCCTGATCGGTCTTGGACGTCCGCAGCCGCAGATGCAAACCGTCCACCCGATGCCCGCCACATCCCCCACCGTCAACCCGACCAGCTCCGAACGGCGGGCGGCGGTCGCGAACCCGACCAGCAGCAACGCCGCGTCCCGCCGAGCGATCACCCCACCAGGCCAGGCCCGAAACGGCGCCATCGCGGCGAGCAGCCTGCGGATGTCTTCCAGCAGCAGCGGGGCCCGCCGGTTCGGCGGCGTCGCGCGGAGCCGGCGGATCCCCGACAGCGCCCGGCGGACCACCTCCGAGCGGCCCGGCGCAGCCAGGCCCGCGGCCGTGTGGAACTGATTGATCGACGACGCCCACCGGGTCAACGTGGCCGGGCTGTACCGCCACTCCCCCACCACGGTCTGGTCTGCGGCAGCCGCGGTCAGGTACGCCGCGACCACCATCGGATCCGCCGGCAACACCGCATACCCCGCCCCGGCCGCCCACCCCTGGAACCGGGCCCAGTCCGACCGGTACGCCGCCTTCGTGTTCACCGACGTCGACGCCTCCACCGCCGCCCACACCCGCTCCAGAGCCTCCACGGGCAAGTCGAGAGCCTCGACGGGCGAACCCTGGCGGTGGTTGGCGAGCGTTCCAACGTCTCGTTGGACGGCAGAGACCGCGTGAGGCGCCGATTCGGCGGCGAATGCCGGCCGCTCTCCTACTACCTCCATCAGGCCCTCCGATCGCTTGTCCATGTACGGCGGCAGCATCCCTGACCAGCGCCGACCGCGATCTCGAGACCGGCTAAAAGATCTCGAACGAAAAATCGGTCGAAGCACCTAGCCACTTACACGTTAGCCGGGGTTGGTCACGATAATGGAACATTATGCTAGTCAAAGGATGGCGAATAGCTCACGCGATGCGATCCGCATCGGTGCGTGGCTGAGAGGGCCGTAGAGCGCCCAGCGCACCTCGGCCGGGGTGATTCCTTGCTGGTCCAGGGCTTGAGGCGTCGAACTGCCCCGGTGCTGCGAGTAGCTGTCCGGGGGGTCTGCTGGTTGCCCCGACGGGGCGTCGACGCTGATCACCCTGATGCCGCCGATCAGCCCCATTGACTGAATCACGCATTAGATGCGAGAATCACGCAATGAGCGGGACGCTCCGTAAGTGTGGCGAGTGATGGAAAAGTTGCCTGGCCAGGAAAGACCGGTTCTGCACCTGGTCAGCGGCGCGGTGGCGCACCCGGCCGAGCAGATGCTGCAGGCGATGCTCGAGGGGTGGCAGAGCCAGCAGTTGTCGCGGGGCTTGAACGTGACCACGATCGACAGCGGCGAGAGCGTGGTCCGCCGGTTCCACGCCCACAACAACGAGTGGCCGTGGTTGTGGACGCCGCAGATGCTGGACGACTGG
>JAABUV010003139.1_pt1 | contig 21356 bp, 24 predicted proteins | sample 5559971 | NCBI WGS metagenome assembly JAABUV01 (sample SAMN10711881, study PRJNA513362) | rock metagenome | isolation source: Antarctica rocks | place: Antarctica: Victoria Land, Knobhead nord | collected 2015-12-19
CGCACAAAAAAGGCCCGGACGGACCATCTACCCACCGGTTTCTGGGGCCAACGGCGACCGCGCGCGGCCCCAGAAACCCCTGCTCCGCTTGACCTAGCCGCCTGATTCAGCGGAAACTAGAGGTAAACGAATATGAATATAGCAACCACTTGTATAAAAATTGCCCACCCCCCCCCGAGAGGTACTTGAATTTATCTCGGGCAATGAGGGCACAGTCTTGTATCTGACTAATGATGGCGGCCTCTGTCCCCAGTTGTGCGACAAAAGTGTCCGGATTTTTAGCCACTTTCTCATACAACGTGACAGTTTTTTGAGTCTTGATGAAGTGTCGCCTACGCTTCATGATATTAAAACGGCCCGATGTGTACGGCTCGGCCGCCCAATTCTTGGGACGCGTCGTTCTGTCGCTCGCCGCTAGTAAAATAGCGACCAACGCAAACATGATAGCTGCTGCCCCAATAATGATCGAAAAGAGGGCAACATTTTCCCAGGCGCTTACCTGCTGAGTGAGAGCCGTGTTAAGCGACCTGCTCTGTTTTATTTCTTGCCCCAACCGCGAGGTTAGCGCGAGGCCAACGAGGGCGAGGAATACCAGTATGACGGTTTGAACCGTGAGCACAACGTAAGCTCTCGTCTCGGCGATTGCCAGCCATGCGTACATGCGGTCCAACTCTTTTTGCGCGCTCTCTAATCGCTTGAATCGCTTATCCTCATTTCGCAATTCAGCAAGTTGCGTTCTAAGTATCACGATCTCTTGCCGGGCATCGTTCCTCTCTCGTTCGACATGATCCTTTTGCCCCTCCACCTGTTTCTTTTCTCGCTTCAGCTGCCTATTCTGACGAGCGAGGTATGTGCTCAATTTCACAAACGACATGAACCCTATATGCTCCTCTGTTAGCCGTCCGTTGGGTATACCGCCAGTGTTACCGGCCCATCGCCATGTCGCGCGCCTGCTCCTGAGGCCCCATGCGCTGTAGGTCCGCGTTCCAGTCCGTCGCCTGGGGCAACTCGCGCATAACCGGGGTGTAGTCGCCGCTCGTCTCGCACGCGTACCGCCTAGCGACCGCTTCACTGGTTGGACAAGGGGGGTTACTCCGGTGTGCGTCCTCGGCGCGACGCGGGGAAGTGCAGTAAATCGACCGCCTGGCGCTTGGTCGCCTCGCCGCGCCGATCGTACCGCTGCGTCGTGGTCACGCTCGCGTGGCCGGCGAGCTGCTGCACGGTGCTGATGTCCGCGCCTTTGTCGAGCAGGGTGCTGACGAAGGTGCGGCGCAGGTCGTGGGGCGAGAGGTGATCGACGCCCGCCTGCGCGGCGCGCTTAATCAGCATGTTGTTCACGGCCTGGGCGGTGATGCTCCCGCCGATGATCCGGCCACCATGGGAGAGGGGCAGGAAGAGCCCCCCAGGGGCGTCGCCGCGCAGGGCGAGCCACGCCGTAAGGGGAGCGTGCGCGCTGGCCGGTAGCGGTACCTCGCGCTGCTTGCGGCCCTTCCCCTCGACGCGCAGGGTCGGCGGGTCGGGCGTGTAGTCGGCGCGGGTGAGCCTGGCCACCTCGGAGCGCCGCAGTCCTCCCGTGTAGAGCACGGCCAGCATCGCGGCGTCGCGGACGCCGGCGGCGCCGGGATCGCGGTCGCACGCCTCGACGAGCGCCGCGAGCTCGCCGCCCGTTGTGGCGCGGCCAGCCGGTAAGCGTGTGCCTCCATCGGGCTTAATCTCGGTGATGCGCCGGTACTCCTCGTCGCTCATCATGCTGGCGTTGCGCGCTGCCCGCGCCACACCCCGGAGCGCGGCCAGGGTCAGGTTGACCGTCGCCGGCGCGGCCCCGCTCTGCATGAGCCGCTGCCGGATAAAGGCCACGTCGTAGTCGCGGAGCTGGCCCCAGGGGAGCGCGGTATAGGACGCCACGCCCGCCAGCCGCGCCACGGCCCGGAGGCGTTTGCGCACGGCCTCCTGACTCGCGGGGGCGAGCCCGGCCAGGTAGGCGTCTACCGGGTTCCTGAGCGGCTGTTGGGCCGGCGCGCGCTGTCCACCTTGGAAAATCGTCGGCGCGGTCGCGTCCGCGTCTCGATGCGCTGTCATCGTACCCCTTTTTATGCCCGCGTTATACCCGTTTGAAGCTAAAGGTAATGGACCTTACCGCAAGCTTCAGCCTAAAAGAAAAGCCGGCCAAGACTACTGTCCTTGCCGGCACCGATGTGTTTATTATACCAAGTTTCGGCCCCGCTCGTCCAGAGGATCGTCGAAGGGCTCGACATTCAGGCCCGACGCTCAGCGCACGGTGTCTTTCGTCTATCATGTGTGCGGCGCCTGGTGCGTTCATCTGTCTAGCTTGTGAGTGTTTGCCATGTCAACGGCACCGCCGTCGCCCCCCAGCGCGACCCCTCCCCCATCGTCACCGCGTACGCCGAGACCCACTCGGGCGGTCAGACTGCTGGCCTGGATTTCTATACTAGCCATTATTGCTCTTGTCGTCGGGCCTATAGACTACGCAGCCAGCGGTATACCAGGCCTCATCTCCGGGCTCTTCTTTGGGATCTACCCAATAGTTTTCTACGGACCCCTCCTTAGCTTAGGGCGCGGCACAGGGCTCAGCTTAGGGATTGGTTTAGGTCTTGTCTTCGGTCTTGTCTTAGGACCCCTCCTTTGGCCCCTCTTCGAGTACGTCTTCTTTAGACCCTTCACAGGGCTTATACCCTTCACAGGGCACGGTGTATGGCGCGATGTAGGGCTCCGCACAATGCTCGGCATAGGGTTCGACAAATGGTTCGTGTTTGGGCTCGGCGTTGGGCTTATCCTCGCGATCTTTTTGATTTTCGTCAACCAACCTGCGCTAAGATTAATGTTTAGGGCCTCACGGATGATCACGGTCTCGCTGATGGGACTGTTCGGTAGACCGATCAGCAAAATGCCCACTTATAGCTCTAATACCCGACCCTCTGTCATGGTCACAGTCGATAGGAGACCTATGATCTACGGGTTCGGCACAGGGCTCGTCTACGGACCTATCTTCGGGCTCGTTGTAGGGTACATTGAGGGGCGCGAAGCCGGGCTCGGCTTCGGGTCCGGCTTCGGGCTTGGCGTGGGTTTCGGCACAGGGTTTACTCTTCTCGTTCGCTACGGATCGCGGGTAGGGTTCAGGGACTTCCCCAACCTTTGGCCTTATTTACGCCTGATGGGCCGCCCCTTGCTCGGCTATACCTTGGGCTATGCTGCCATCGTGGTCTGGTTCTCTTCTGTGTACGCATCCCTGTATGCGTTGAACCTACACGCCTGTCGTGTACAGCATCAAGTTATCCCGTGCGATGCTGCCTTTTCAGGGATCAGCACCCCTCACTTCGGCGATTTCCTCTTCTTTGCCATCACCATTTTCCCTCCCATCGGGGCCTATAGTGATCTAAAACCCCTAGCACCCTGGGCTCAGGGTGTTGTCGCGGGCGAATTAATCGTGGGGGTTGGCTATACCACCGTCGTCTTCGCCGCCATCCTCGCGTATCGCACCCCCGCCTTCGATAAGCTGAGGCGCTGGAACACGCAGAAGGCTATTGCTAGACATATGGAGTTTATGAAGGCCGATCTGAAGGCCGAACTGCACAACGCACAGAAGCAGACACACACGGATCTCAACAATCTAGACGAGCGCATGAAGCGCATAGAGGATCAGTTGAAAGAGCTAACCAAGCAGCATTCGAGTGCCAGCGCACAAGGCGCGACCCGTCGAACACGGCGGCATACCTGGCGTAGAAAGTGACAGTCAAGCGGACCCCTTACGGGGACGGTAGCCGCCGCGCTTCCCCAGGTAGTCGCGGCGGTATGCCTCGATGGCGGCCTGTGTGACCATGCTACGGCCGGGACTGACGCGCACGACGGCGAGCCGGTCGCGCTGGATCGCGGCTTGCACGCTTGGGAGCTTGAGCCCCAGGAGCGCGGCGGCCTGCTCGGTGGTATACAAGGGCTCGCCGTCCGCCGTGGTGAACTGCGGCGACTCCGGCGCGGTGTCTCTGTCGTCTGTCTCGGTCATAGCATCCTATCCCCCTCATTCACAACTATACGGGGTCGATGAAAAGGGGGAGCTGATAGCGGCGGTCGGGCTGCCGCTTGGCCGGCCGCGTCCAGCGCGCGGGGGCGAACTTATACCGGCACTCGTTATCCCTCCCGATGGCGCGGCCGTCGAACGCGCCGAGGATCGGGTGATACGCGGCGCGCTCTCCGCACTCGGCGCACGCCAGATAGGGGACGCCGTTCACGCTGCCAAAGCCCCGCGCGGTGTGTCCATTGAGGCGGAAGCGCCTCCATGCGTTGTCCAGTAGAGCCTTATCAGGATAGGCGGTCATGGTCTGCTCCTCCCGTGGGTGGGGGTCGGCAGGGGGGGTAATACCCCCCCTGCCTCGCACCCTAAGCGGCCTCGTCGGCTGCCTGCTGGCCGGTCGCGCGCTCGACCTCGCGCAAGATGGTATGGACACAGGCGCGGATTGCGTCGGCGTTGGCCTGGATCGTCTCGCGGCTCACACCATACAGGGCTAGGTACGTGGGGCTATTGGGCGACGCTAGCCCCAGGGCGGTACAGATACAATAGCTCACGGCTTCGGCCTGGCACTCGACCTGCTGCCTGGTGAAATCACCGCGCTTGTTGCGGGGGTGGGCTACTTCATGGGCCAGCTCATGCGCGAGTGTCTGCGTCCGGTCCCCGATGGTGTGGCGGCTGTTGAGCACGATGTGGCCCGCGCCGTCTGAGTAGCCGTGCAACACGTCGGCCAAGTCGTCGCGCTCGCTCACGTTGACGCCGAGCCGCGTACAGGTGTGGTGCAACACGTCGAACAGGTCGCCCGCGTCGGCGGTGCTAGCCGACCATGGGGCGCTGAGTGGCTGCGCGGTGGGGCCGGCCTCCACTTGGGTTTCGTCATAGATGTAGCCCGTGGTGAAGTGGGTTAGCGCCTGCTCCTCCTTGCCGGCGTCGTCGCGCATCTTCTTAAAGTGCGGGCACAGGATTTGAATGGAGTTGCGCCACTGGTCTTTTTTGAGCGTATAGCCTAGCTCCTCCCAGCGTTTGCGGCTGTTGACGTACTGCGCGCGGGGCCGCTGAATGAAAATTAACATGCTGTTGCGCCGGCTGTAGCTCCAAAACCGTGCCATAGCGGTAAGGTACGCGGTGAATAGCTCACTGTGCCGGGCCTGGTCGGTCTCGCTTGCGAGCGTGTCTAGCCACTCGTCAAGCCGCGCGTGGTTGGCGGTGGTGGGGTTCATCGCTGCCCCTCCGTGTCGCTCTCGGCGGCCTGGCGGTAGGTGTCGGCGTAGACGTTTAACCGCTCGGCGGCATCCTCGACGAGGCGTAGATAATGGGCGGGGGTCACGTCCTGACTGTCGATCTCTACGACAGTCAGCCCGATGGGATCAGCCGGCGTAAAGGTTACGACGAGATGAACGTCTAGCCTGTCGCTATGTGTTACGCTTGGGGTAGCTGCGGTTTGGGTAGTCATGTTTTTCTGTCCTTCCCGTGGTGGTTGCGTGGGCGGGTGCCTTAATCACCCGCCCACTTTTTTATCTGCTAGCCGTAGCACTCTTGAAGTGACGCGATAGGGTCGGCGGGTCGCACGATGCCCCGCACGCCGATACGTGCGCGCTCCGTGCGGGCGGCTATAGCCGCCTGGCGCTTCTGGTGCTTCTGGGCGCGCTCCTCGTAGCGGTGCCAGAAGTGAATAGCGCGGGCATAGTCCAAGTTGCCAACACTCGACGTTGTGCTGCCCTGCCTCGCAGGTGCAAACGCCGGTGAGGACGTTAGCGGTGTGCGTGAGCCCGGCCCGCGTGCGGCTGCTGATGTCGTAGACGCCGCCCTCCTCGTCTACGGTTATGATCCGGGGGTCCGCCGTGGTGGTTGCTTGTTCCATCTCTCGAAGCTCCTTAATAGCTCCCGTAGGGACCAATCGCCCTACCCTCTAATCATAGCATACCATTACATGCTTTGTCAAGGGAAATACAGGGAAATATGAGATAAGAAGGGGTAATCTTTTCGATATTGCAGGAGTACCGGGGCAGGTCGGCACGCAATAGTAAAGGATGCGTACAAAAACGTAAGGGCGCGTCACACAGGTATAAGGCGAGCTGCAGAATTAAGTAGTACTACTATCTAAGCTCGAGCCTGAGAGGGAGCGGCCTGCGCACGCGGCCCACTCACTTCTTTTTCCAACTAGTTAAGGCCATCGTGGGGGAGCGGTCGGGGGAAGGGCGCGGGGCCAAGTGACCGCGACATACAAAGGGTTCACTCACGAAACGGACACTATCGTACGCTAAGGACTCCTGATCGGGCGACCCGATGACCGTGGCTTGCATCTGGTGGGCGTGGCGAGGCTCGTAGCTCGCTCTCACAAACGAAGGTTTTTAAGAAGGTTCGGCGACGACCCGCTGGGACGATTCATCCACGCCTATGTGACTTTCTCGAAAACCATTCTCGAAATGGTATACTCGTTTCATCAGCTTTTTATGAGTAATGAGAAGGGTAGAGTATGCTCATTGGTTATGCACGCGTCTCAACCGATGAACAGCATCTGTCGCTGCAACTGGATGCTCTCACACAGTGTGGATGTGAGCGAACCTTCACTGATACGGTCAGCGGGTCGCGCATGGAACGGCCCGGGCTGGCGGAGGCTTTGTCGCATGTGCGGCGGGGCGACACCGTGGTGGTCTGGAAATTAGACCGTCTCGGGCGCAGTGTGAGGGGCCTCATCGAGTTGGTAGGCGATTTAGAAAAGCGGGGCGTGCAGTTCCGCAGCATCACCGACAGCATTGATACCGGAACGCCGGCTGGTCGGTTTTTCTTCCATGTTATGGCTAGTTTGGCAGAGATGGAACGCGAGCTCATCGTCGAGCGGACGCAAGCTGGGCTGGCGGCTGCGCGGAGGCAGGGCCGTGTCGGTGGTCGAAAGAGGTTGTTGACCGAGAGCAAGGTGGAGTCTGCGCAGCGCCTCCTGGCAGCGGGACGATCGCCGAAGGACGTTGCCCGTGACCTTGGCGTCTCGGTTCCGACGCTCTACCGCTGGCTTCCTGCCTCTGAACGTGAGGGTGCATCCGTATCCCCGATGGCGTCGGCCGACGCGACAGACGTTCTCGGGTGAACGCTCTCGACCATCCCACCCGACGCCCCCTTTTCCGTCAGCGCAACTTCATGCTCCTGTGGAGTGGCCAGCTCGTGTCCTGGATCGGGACCGAGGTCACGGGCATTACCCTGCCGCTAGTCGTCCTGGCGCTGACAGGCTCGCCCGCCCGCGCAGGTGCGATTGCTGCTGTCCGCGGTGTCATCTATGTCCTCCTCGCTATCCCGGCGGGGGCCCTCGTCGACCGATGGGACCGACGCCGCGTGATGGTGCTCGCCAATATCGGAAGCGGGTTGGCCATGGGCAGTATTCCGCTGGCTATCGTGCTCGGGCATCTGACGCTCGCCCACCTCTATATCGCAGGTGCCGCCGAGGGTGCCTGCTTCGTCTTTGCCAACCTTGCCCGCTTCGCCGCCCTGGCCCGTGTCGTCACGCCAGAGGAGTATCCGGCAGCGCGTGCGCAGACAAGCCTGGCCAGCAATGTCGCTCTGCTCCTCGGGCCGCCGCTCGGTGGAACGCTCTACCAACTCGCTGGAGCCGGTCTCGCGCTCTTGCTCGACGCCTGCTCGTACCTCGTCAATGCCGTATCCATCTTCTTCATCACGGTCCCGCTCCAGGACACGTCGACCCGGGAGTCAACCTCGCTGGCCACGGAGATACGATCGGCTATGGCGTGGCTGTGGCAACAACGTATCCTACGTCACCTAAACGTGTTGATGGCGGGGAGGACGGCGATCGCGTCTGGTCTCTATCTCCTAATCGTGGTCATGGCCAAGCAAGAGGGTGCGCCGTCTGCCGTGATCGGGCTCATCTTCGCGGCCGGCGCTCTTGGCGGGCTTGCTGGAGCCGTCACGGCCGGTCGGTTCCATCGCCGCTACCGCACGCGGGCCGTCCTTGTAGCGACGACCGCTGTCACCTGGCTTCTCGTCTCCGGCTATCTTGGAGCGCATCAGGTCGTCATTCTCGCCGCACTTACGGCCGCCATCTATGCCGTTGATCCCCTGTTTGAGGTCACGGTTGCCAGCTACACGGCCGCACGAGTCCCTGACGCAATGCGTGGGCGTGTCACCAGCCTCACGCGATTGGTGGAGCTGGGATCGTACGCGCTCGGCCTGGCCGTGACGGGAACGCTGCTTGAGTCCGTCGGCACCATGTGGACCGTGGGTGTCTTCTCCGTCATCTCGCTTCTCCTGTCGCTCTTCGCCGCCCTGAACCCGCTTTTTCGCAAGCTTCCTTAGACAATGACCATGGACCACGCCTTAACGTACAATATTGTCCGTTTCGTGAGCGGACCCCTACAACAGGATAAATACCCCTTCGTGACCCAAATGGGTAATACCGCTTTTACTCACCTTTTGATACCCTCCACGACAGTTTCGACTAAGAGGTTTATAAGAGGTGAAAAGATGGAGATTGGAACCATCGTCGCGGCGCTGTTGCTATTTACAGCGGGGATGGTGCTTGTTATGGGGATCGCAGTCGGCACCGGCTGGCACGCCGCGCCGTTCGCGTGGCTCTGCGTTCTCTGTGGGGCCGCTATCGCCGCCGCTGGGGCGCTGCTGGTGCGGTAGCAACGGACAGGGCGGGGACACACAGATCGCCCTATTCTTTTTCCAAATAGTTAAGGCCAAGGCGGGGGAGCCTTTGACGAACGGCGCACGGCTCGCGGCAGAAACACGCCCGCGACCGCGTATGCTCGTTGGAAAAGGAGGGGCCGCGTTCGCCCTCACTCGGGCGTGTCTGCGTCCGAGCCCGGCTCGGTGATGCCGCGTAACGGTGGCTCTTGCTCCTGATCCGTGCGCCGTCGCCCGGTCGATATGTCGCGGGGCGGGCGCTCGGCGGCCGCCTTGCGCTCATACTCGTGGCGGATGCGCTCCTCGGTGATGCGGTCGATCTCCCGCTGGTGCTCCAACATCGCCAGGAAGTGCGACCACTGCTCGCGGTTGAAGGTGCGGGTCTGGATGGCGATGTCGCGCACGACCGGGTTCTCCAGCGCCTCGCGCAGCGCCTGGTCGTTCTGCGCGACCTCGGGGTACGCCACCGGCTCGCTCCCCGTCAGGTAGCCGGGGTCCACCACGAAGAAGCGGGCCAGCACCGCTACCTTGTCGATCCCCGGCGCCTCCACCTTGCCCCGCCGCAAGTCGCTGAGCGACGACTGGGAGATATTCGTCGCGTGCGCGACTGTCCGCGCGGAATAGGGCTTCCCCGTCGCGGGATCGAGCCGCGTGTCGAACAGCTCGTTAAGCCGCTTGGCGAAGAGCCCTTCGGGGCCTGCGGCGTCGGGGTCTCGGCGCTTCCTGGGCATCTCTTCCAACAAGAACAGGCGCGCGCGCGACGGCGACGCGCCAGGAGGATCATAGACCAACGGCATACACTTGACACCCTCCACAGTGTGCTATACACTAGGCCAAGTATACGATCATCCGTATTTACGTTTAATCGTATATATGGCCTCGGGTGAGCGAATGCCTGTCCGCTGCCCGTAACCGTAACACGTCGGAGGGGCCGCGTGCAAGGGCCTGATGTGGGCACCGTGCGCGGGGACGCCCACGGGATGCGCGGGGAGGTGACGACACACAGCGAGAGACTGCCCATGATCGATGAGACAGTAGGAGTGACACGGACACAAAGGGAGATACATACGAGATGGACCAACTCATCCAACTCATCAACGCCTACGGCTTGCAGTTCGTCCTCGGGGCCGTGGGCCTGGGGATCATCGGCACCGGTATGGGCACCACCGCCGGCGTCCTCGGCTACCGCCACGGCGCGGACATCACGCGCGGCGCCTGGATCGGCATGATCCTCATGCTCGTGATCCGCGTCTTCGCCGCTGCCCTCGCCGGCAAGACCGGCGCGCAAATCTAGGAGCACGCCGGCCGCCCACGGCGGCGGACGTTGGTCGTGGTAAACGGCCAGGTCCGCCGCCTTTTTTATGGAGATCGCCCATGGAGTCGCTGCACACCCAGCGCAACCGCCGCAGCCCACGCGTGCCCAACCAACCCTGGCGCGGGCCGGCCAACCTCACCATCCCGCAGACCGTGGCGCTGCTCGCCGCCGCCCTCTTCGCCGTTGCCCTCTGGTGGGCGAGCGGCTACCTGCCCGGTTCCGCGTCGTTCGGCGTCCTCGCCGGTCGCGTGATCCTGACCGGCTTCGCCGGCGGGATCGCCGCCGTCCTGTGTTATGCCGCCGCCGACCCGACCCGTGAGCCCGTCGTGCGCCAGCACATGACCTACAGCTTTCGCCGCCACATCTACCGCAAGGAGCCCGCCCATGGCACCCACGCCCACCCCATCCCCTTCCCGACCCGCCGCCCGCACGCCGTTGGCTCGCCTGTGCGCCGTGCGCACGCCGGCCGCGCCCGCGTCGCCGCCGCGCTCCGGGCCGTCATCGCCGCCCTCCCCGGCCGTCGAGCCCGTCACGGAGCGTAACAATCACAAACGCTGGCGCGCGGCCAGCGAGGAGACCACGGCCCCAAAGTCGGCACGATCGGGCCGTCCGCGCACGCCCCTCCCGTTGCCGTCTGGCCCCGGCCGGTTCACGGTCGAGCCGGACGGCACTATCGTCTTCGCGGACGGGACGTGCCTGGCCGTCGTGCGCGTCGATGCGTTCCTCAACCTCTCGGCGCTCGGCCCCTACGACCAGGAGCGCGTCTGCCGCGAGTTCGCCGCCCTCGTCCACGGCCTGGCCCACGCCCAACCATTGCAGGCCGTGATCGAGAGCACCCCGACCGCCCCGGACGACGCCATCGCCGACATGCGCGCCCTGGTCACGACCGCCGACCCGGAACTATCCGGCGTCGCCGCCGACACGCTCGCCTGGGTCAAGGGGGAGGTCGCGCGCACGCACGTCCCCGACCTCGCCGGCTATGCCGTCGTCGCCCCGGCCCCCGAGCGCAAGGGCGGGTTGGCCGGCCTCGTCGAGGAGTTCCGCGACCAGATGGGCGTCCGGCGCGGCGGTCCCGAGACCGTGGACCGGCGTGGCCTCGACGCCGCCGTGGACGACACGCTCACGCAGCTCAAGGCGTCGGACCTGCCCGCGCGCCGCCTGCGCCGCGCCGACGTGCTGGCCTTCCTCTGGCGCGCGGCCAACCCCGGCACGCCCCCGCCCGAGGGCCTGGCCGCCGCCTGCGCCGCCGAGAGCGGGAGCTTGGCCGCCGCCCTCACGCCGGCGTACTGGCGCGAGCGCCGCCGCCACGTCGAGCACGGCCTGGCCGCCGATGGGACGCCGGCGCTGTATTCCTGCTCGCTCTACTTCCTGGGCTCCAAGGAACTGACCAACCCCGGCGCCTTCGCCGACCTCATCGCCATCGAGTGCAACGCGCGCCTCTCCTGGCACCTGCGCGGCCTGGACAACCTGCGCGAGCGCGGCCTCGTCCTGCGCAAGCGCAAGGCCTTTGCCACCTCCGTCCGTCGCGCCTACGAGAAGAAGAAGCTGCCCTCGCTCGACGACGAGGACAACAAGGCCGAGGCCGAGGGCCTGGCCCAGGAGCTGCACAGTGCCGAGGAGGGGCTGGCCCTCTCCACCGTCGTCCTCACGCTCCATGCCCGCACGGTCGAGGATCTGGACACGGCCCGCCGCCGCGCCCTCTCGCTCATCGGCACGCGCCTGGGCATCCAGCCCGGCAAGGGGCGCGGCTACCAGAAGCCCCTCTGGCAAGCCAGCCTCCCGCTCGGGCAGAACACGGCGCGGCGGCGGGCCAAGCGGTGGCACACCGCCGTCATCGGCAACGGGCTCCCCTACCTGGCCCACAACCCTGGCACGCCGACCGGCTTCCCGGTGGGCTTCACCTCCACAGGCCACGAGCTGGTCCTGCTCGACCTGATCCACCAGACCCTCTCCACCAGCGTCATGATCGTGACCGGAGCCCAGGGCATGGGCAAGACGATGTGGCTGCTGCGCTGCGCGCTGTGGGCGCGCTACCGGGGCCAGCGCGTGACGCTGATCGCGCGCGCCGACCACTTCCGGCCCTTCGTCGAGCTGTGCGGCGGGACCTACATCGAGCCCGGCGCGGAGGGGCAGGCCGACCCGCCCATCATCAACCTGTGGGACCTGCCGGCCGGGATGCGCCTGGCCAAGAAGGTCGACTTCCTCATCGCGGCCCACGAGATCATGCTGTGCAATCCGGGGCAGGACCTCGACGACGAGGTGCGCGGCGTGCTCGACCGCGCCATCCAGGCCGTCTATCGCGCGCACGGCGTCTTGCCGGGGGAGGAGCGGCCGCTGCTGCGGGGGGACGCGCCGCTGGAGCGCGCACTCGTCGCCCATGTCGGGCGGCTGTCGCGGGAGGAGGGCTTGACCGCGCGCAAGCAAGAGTTGTTGGAGAAGTTGCACGCCACCCTCTTGCAGTACGTCACCGACCCGGACGCCCCCCAGCGCGGCGAGGGCCGCTACGCCGCCCTGGTGGACCGCCCGACGCGGGTGGACATCGGGGCCGATGTGCTGTGCTGGAACCTCGACGGCCTGGCCCCGCGCCTCTACGCGCTGACCCTGTTCACCATCACCGACGCCATGGCCCACCGCGCCAAGTCCACCTTCGACGCCACGCGCGGGGGCAGCGCCGAGTTTCTGGCGATCGACGAGGGCTGGTTCCTCTCCGAGTTCATGAAGGCCGGCGCCGAGTTGACCAACTGGGCCAAACGCTCGCGCCACATCGGGCTCATCCTCGCCTTCGCCTCACAGCAGCTCAGCGAGGCCATCAGGCCGGGCACCAAGCCGATCTTCGACGCCGCCTCGCTCAAGTGCGTCTTCCGCCTGGCCGACGTGCGCGAGACCGAGGATACCGCGCAGTGGGCCGCGCGCACGCTGCAATGCTCCGTCGAGGAGGCGCACAGCCTGACCGGGCTGCACGAGGGGCAGATGATGCTGTTCCGCCAGGCCAAGGACGGCTCGCGCCGGCGCGGCTTGGTGGGCGTGATGGCCCCGCCACTCGAATACTGGGCCTTCACCACCGAGACCTGGACCGATGTGCCCAAGCGTAACGCCGCCGTCGCCCGCCTCGGCAGCGTGGCGGCCGCGATCCGGCACCTCGCCGGCACGGAGGCGTAGCGATGCCGCACACCCTCCCGCTGCTCGTCGCCGGTGTCGCCGCCGTCGCCCTCGCGCTCAGGATAGCGCGCACCACTCTCATGCTCGTGCTCACCGTCCTGGTGGGCCTGACCGCGCTGGCGGGGGGCCTCGGGCTCCTCGCCGGCGCCCTGCATCTCTAACCGCTCGCACAGGAGGAGACCTCCATGCCCATACCCGTGTCCGACCTGCTCCCGCTCCTCGCCCTGGGGCCAGCCGCCCTTGTCGCCGCGCTCGACGCGCTCGATCAGAAGTGGGGCTGGGTGGGCGACGACCTGGCTTTCCTGTGCGTCGGCGCGGCCTTCTTTGGCGCGCTCCTCGGCCGGGAGCTGCCCGCCGTCGCCCCGCTCGCCCCCGTCGCGGTTTTCCTCGCCTTGCTGCTCTGGGCGCTGCGGGTCGCCCTCGGCGACGCCTGCCGGGCCTGGGGACGGCGGGACCCGCACCCGCCCCGTCGCCTCGCGTTCTTCGTCCTGGCCGCCGGCGCGCTCTGGCTCGGCCAGGCCCTCGCGCCGCCCGGCCCCGTCAAGAGCGCGCCCGGCCTACACGCGGCCGGCCCTAGCCCATCCATGGAGGTATCCCGATGACCCTTCCCCGCTCCCGTTCCCGCTCTCGCCTGCGCGCCCTGGGCGTGGCCCTCGCGCTCGGCGTGCTGCTCGCGCTGACCACGCTCGGCTCGGCACTGCCCGCCGCGGCCGCCGGCCCCACGCCGACCGCTACGCCCGTCGCGACGGCCACGCCGTACCCGACCAACACGCCGGCGGCGACCTACACCCCCTACCCGTCGCCCACGGCCACGCACAAGCCGGTGCTCACCCTCTCGGCCACGTCGGGCATCACCGGCACGACGGTCAGGGCCGACGCGTCCGACTTCCCGCCCCACACGGCCGTCACCCTCTATTGGGACAAGGGGACGGCCGTGCTGGCGACCGACCAGACCGACGAGGGCGGGGCAGCCAGCCTCGACGTGACGATCCCCGCCGACGCCACGCCGGGCGGCCACAACATCCGCGCGGTCGGGGCCAACCGTACCAGCGCCGTCGCGCTCTTCACCGTCCAGCAGCAGGGCGCCCCGCTCGGCAACGCCACCCACTACTGCACCGGCCTCCTCAACTGGTGCCCCGACCTCGGCGGCTTCGTCGGGACCATCTTCGGGACCATCGGAACTTGGCTCAACGACCTGGTGGTGGGGTTGTTCTCGCCCATCGAGCACAACGTCAGCGACGAGTGGACGGCGATGGTCGCCCCCTTCGCGCACGACCTGACCTACCATCCCAACATCGCGGACCCCAACGTGCTGCAATGGGACGGCCTGCGCCGTTTCCAACACTCCTTGCAGGAACTCGCGGGCGTCCTGTTCTTCGGCTTCCTCATCGTCGGCGTCTTCGCCCGCTACCTCGAACAACTAGGCGTGGGCGACTTCACGCAGCTCACGAGCCCGCTGCGCCGGGCCGTGGTGGTGACGGGCCTCATCCTGGGCTACCCCCAGCTCACGAGCTTCGGCTTCGTCGCGCTCAACGCGGCTACGGACACGATCAACACCTTCCCCCTCGCGCAGGGCGAGAGCGCGTGGACGGCGATCCGGGGCGCGATCCTCGCCGTACAGACCGCGTTCTCGTTTACGGGCATCCTCGACGTGCTCGTGATGATCGTGGGCTGGATCATCGTGGTGCTCTCCGTCGTGGTGCGCATGTTCGGGGAGGGCATCCTGGGCGGCCTCTACATCGTCGGCCCGCTCGCCCTCGCCCTGTTCGTCGCGCCCTACTTCGACACCATCGCCAAGAGCTGGGCGCGCATCTTCATCAGCATCGCGCTCTGGCCGGTGGGCTACGCCGTGGCGCTCAAGCTCATCGCCCTGATGTTCGCCGCCGGCGGCCCCATGAGTGAGTTCGGCGGCTTCTCGGCCGCGCTCGGAGCCCTCGGCCTCACGCTGCTGCTCTACAAGATGCCCGCGATCGTGGGCGGCTTCGTCGGGGGGGCCGGGGCCACCATCGGCGCCGTCGCCTCGTCCGTCACCGACATGGGCATCGGTACGGCCGTAGGCGCCGCCAAGAAATGGGCCACGGGCAGCTTCGGTAAGGGAGGCAACTAAATGACAACAGGAACAGGGAGGAGGACACCCATGGCAAACCCTATGAGGCGACCAAAGTTCCGGGCGCGCATCCAGTGGCATACCTGGATGCCCTGGTACGAGTTCTCGCGCATCGCGGGCGAGATGCAAAGCCATGAGGAGCGCGCGGGCGGGATGCTCCTGCCCGCGCTCGGGATCGCGCTGGTGACACTGGTGGCCGCGATGTTCGTCCCCCAGCTCTCGCTCCTCATCACCGTCGCGGGCGGCGGCTCCATCGTCGGCGCGCTCACCTGGGGCAGTGGCGACGGCCGCCGCCTCTGGCGCGGCGTCAAGGTGGTGGGGCTACCCTCGCCGCGCACGTTCCTGGCCCTGGGCGCGGACATGGCCGCCGACGATCTGGTGGCCCTGTGGCACGGCCAACCGCGCCCGGCCGGCCTGCTCGCCGGCCCCGAGGGGGAGGGCTGGACGCGGGAGGAGACCATCGCCCGCTACCACCTGTGGCGCCAGGCGCGGGAGGGCCTGCCGCCGGCGGACCGCTCGGTGGCCTGGATCGCCGTGGCGGTCGGCTTCGCCCACGAGGAGCTGATGGACGCGCTGCTCGCGCACAAGCTGCGCCTGGCCGACCTCGACGCGGCTGGACACACGGGCTACCTTGCGCCTACCCTGCAAGTGACGCTAGTGGATCGGGCCGGGGCGCAGCCCCTCGCGCTGCCGGCCCCGCGCGACGAAGGGACAGACGATGGCCAACACGCAGCAGCAGTACAGGCCGGGCACGCCGGCGGGGGGGGCGTGGCAGTACCACACCGAGGTCATACTTCCCAGGACAATGAAAGAGTACGAGCGGACGATGAACGCCATGGGCGCCGATGGGTGGGAACTCGTCGCCGCATACCCCCTGTCGTTGAAGGGGGCGGTCCGTTCACCCGACGGCAACACGACCGACGTACAGGTAATCTGGAAGCGGCGCGTGGGCTGACCAGCGCCGGCGCCATGGCCGGCCGCCCAGGCATAGGCGACGGGGGGCACGGCGATGTATAAGGCGCATCGTCCCGCCATTCTTTTCCAACTAGCCGGTCTTCGCGGGCGCGTCGCTCGCCTGCCCCGGCGCGGTCGCCTGGCCCTCTATGCCCTGGGCGCGCTCGCCCTGCTGTGGCTCCTGGGCCTACCTCAGGCCGGCTACCGCCACCTCTACGTGTGGCTGGCCTATCCGGTCGCGTGGGCCATCGACGGCGTGCAGGGGTTTGGCGCTCCCTCGTGGGCCGCCTGGACCCGCAATATCGACGGCCGCTACGCCTGGCTGCACACGGCGGCGCACGGCGGCCTCGGCGGGGCCATCCTCGTCGAGGTCCTGCTGCCGTTCGTCCCGGTCGGCGCCATCGGCTGGCGCGTCGGCTGGTTCCTGTACACCCGCCCCAAGCCGCTCAAACCGAGTACCGCGCACGGCTCGGCGCGCTGGATGACGCGCGCTGAAATGCAGCAGGTCGCCTATACGGGGGCGCCCCTCGTCCTGGGCATGCGCGGCGGCGTGACCGTCGCCATGGACCGCGCCACGCAGGTCCTCAACACCCTCATCATCGGTCCCATCGGGAGCGGGAAGACGAGCGGCTTCATCCTCGCCAACCTGCTCCGCGAGACCGGGGCGCGCGACCTCGTGATCACCGACCTCAAGATGGAGCTGCTGCAGAAGGCGTCCACGCACCTGGCGAAGCACTACGAGGTGTGGGTGGTGAACTTCTTCTCGCCGGACACGAGCATGGCGTACAACCCGCTCGCGTGTTGCCTGACGCCGCTGCTCACGGCGCTGTGGTGCGATGCGTGGGTCGCCAACACCGGCAAGAGCGAGAAAGATCCGTTTTGGGACAAGGCGGCGCGGGAAGTCTTGATGGCCGGGATTTTCCACCTCAAGGAGGTGGCTAAAGAGGCGGCCACGCGCATGGGCCAGCCGGCGCAAGACGTCACGCTCGCGCACCTGGACGAGTTCCTGACCGGGCAAAGGCCGCAAGACGTGATCGCGGCCCTGGAAGAGAGCCCGGCGCCCCTGGCGCGCAAGAAGGCGTTCAGCTTCATGGCCGCGCTCAAAGCGAACGATAAGCTCTTGGGCTCGGTGTTCGCGGAGATCACGCCGCGCTTCACTATCATGAGCGACGAGCGCGTGCAGGCGACGACGAGCCGCGACGAGGTGAGACTCACCCGCCTGGGCACCGGAGAGGGCCGACCCGTCGCCGTGTTCCTCGCGCTCGACCCCGATTACATCGAGGAGCTAAAGCCGCTCTCGGCCGCCTTCTTCATGGACCTGTTCCGCGTCCTGGGGGACACCGCGCGCCGAACGCCGGGCGGCGAGCTGGCGCGCGACGTGTTCGTGTACGGCGACGAGTGGGGCAATGTCGGCTTTGTCCCGAAGTTTACGACCGCTATCAATCTCCTGCGGAGCGCCGGCGTCTACGGCGTCTACGTCGTGCAGATAACCGCGCAGCTCATGGAGACCTACGGTGAGAAGGGCTTTATCGCCATCAAGGGCGCGTGCCTTTCTCGTATCGGGCTCTCGAACATGGTCGACGAGGATGCCAAGTGGTTTAGCGAGTCGGTCTTGGGGCAGGCGACAGAGGTCACGCTCGGGGCGAGCGTCCAGCGCGGGCGCTTCCAGGTCACCACCGATCGGGGCGGCCAGAACCAGAGCGAGACCAAGCGGCCACTCCTGACGCCCGACGAGGTGCAGAACATCGGCAAGGACGAACTGCTCGCCAAAATGCCCAACCTCTCGCCCGTGCGCCTGATGCAGCGCCGGTACTTCGAGGATGACGAGGTGAAGGACCGCGCGCCGGCCAGGGGCCAGTATTGGGTACCGCCGCTCGGGCAGGATCGCCAGGACGGCGCGCTTGAGCCGCCGCCGCCCCTGATCCTGCCGCCGCCCGCGCCGGGCGAGGCCCAAGCGGCGCAGCCGGAGCACGAACACGCGAGCGCGGCGGCCGTCGATGTGAACGGGACTGGCAACACGACCGGGGAGAAGCCGGCCGTCGATGATGGATGGTACGGCGGCCTCCCCACGGGCGACGGGCCGGACGTGGATCGGTAGCGGCCGGGATCGGACGCCACGGCGCGCACGAGGGGGCGGTAGGGTGATGTACCGCCCCCTCTCTTTATGCGCCCTCACGCGCCCATGGTCATACGAGCGTCCCCGCACGCCCCGCTTCCCCGGAGTAAGATAGTGTGGCGCGATGCTGACGTTATTGTTACTCTAGTGGTACGCTATCGCATCCGCGCATGGGCGCTCACCTGCGTTCGCGCCGATTGCAGATCAGGCCACGAGACGAGGCTCCATGACCACCGAGGCCGATACCTGTCGCACGTACGTCGTGCCCAAGCTCGACGCCGCGGGCTGGGACACGCCCCCGCACTCCTACACCGAGCAGCGGACGTTCACCGACGGGCGTATCGTTCTGGCGGGAATACGGCCCATCGACGACACGACATAGGACTAGAACAGGGACGCAAGATCGTCGCTTTCCACGCGCCCGCCGAGTCATGGGAACGGTTGTGGCGACGGCAGGGATTAACCGTTGGACGTGTGATTGTGTCAGGGGGTGCGCGTGGTAACGAGTGAGGGCAACAAGGCGAAGAAGACGAAGAAGGACGGCAACGGCGCGACGGTTGGCTTCGAGGAGAAACTGTTCGCCGCCGCCGATCGGATGCGCGGGCACATGGACCCCGCCGAATACAAGCATGTGGCCCTCGGCCTTATTTTCCTCAAGTACATCTCCGACGCCTTCGAGGAACGCCACGCCGCGCTCCAACAGGAGCAGTACGCCGATCCCGAGAGCCCCGACGAGTATCGGGCAGAAAACGTCTTTTGGGTGCCCCCGGAGGCGCGCTGGGCGCACCTCCAAGCCAACGCCAAGCAGCCCACCATCGGCAAGTTCATCGACGACGCGATGATCACCATCGAGCGCGACAACCCCTCGCTCAAGGGCATCCTCTCCAAGGACTACTCCCGCCCGACGCTCGACAAGCAGCGCCTGGGCGAGTTGATCGACCTGATTGGCACAATCAGCCTGGGCGGCAAGGATGGCCGGTCGAAGGACATCCTGGGGCGCGTCTACGAGTATTTCCTGGGGCGCTTCGCCGGTGCTGAGGGCAAGGGCGGCGGCGAGTTCTATACGCCACAGTCGGTGGTCAGGCTCCTCGTTGAGATGATCGAGCCGTACCGCGGGCGCATTTACGACCCGTGCGAGGGATCGGGCGGCATGTTCGTGCAGTCGGAGAAGTTCGTGGAGGCCCATGGCGGCACCGTCAATGACCTCTCCGTTTATGGACAGGAGTCGAACCCGACGACGTGGCGGCTGTGCAAGATGAATCTGGCTATCCGGGGCATCGAGGGCAGACTCGGTGATCGCAATGCCGACACCTTCCATGACGATCTGCACAAGGACCTCAAGGCCGACTACATTCTGGCCAATCCGCCGTTTAACATCAGTGTGTGGGGAGGCGAGCGCCTGCGCGACGATGTGCGCTGGAAGTACGGAACTCCCCCTACTGGAAACGCTAACTACGCCTGGATGCAGCATATGGTCCACCATCTGGCTCCAAACGGTGTCGCCGGATTCGTTATGGCCAACGGCTCTTTGTCCACCAATACCGGTAACGAAGGAACGATCCGAACCGTCATGATTGAATCTGACTTGGTCGACTGTATCGTTGCTTTACCGGGCCAACTCTTTTACACCACAAGCATTCAGGCAACCTTATGGTTCCTCGCGCGTAACAAGCGCGATCCCAGTTTTCGTGACCGACGCGGTCAAACACTCTTCATCTATGCACAGAATCTAGGTCACTTGACCGATCGTACGCATCGGGAGTTGACTAACTCAGAGATCGACAGAATCGCTCATGTGTATCATTTATGGCGCGATAATAAGCGGTTCGACGAGTACAGTGATATTCCTGGCTTCTGCAAATCCGCGACCGTAGATCAGATACGCGATCACAAGATGGCCCTGGTACCTGGCAGATACGTTGGCTTTGACAAGCGGTTATACGAGGAGTGGGACCACTTCCACCTGCAGGCCGAGCTTGAGGAGCTAGAGGCGCGTTTAGCTCGCAACAACGAGGCTTCGAAGGCTGCATTGTTCATCCTACAGGAGTTGCTCCATGGCTAGTCCATTTCTTGATTCGCCTAAGCACTGGTTGCAGAGCACGCTGGAACCGAAGCCTAACGACGGCGTGATAGTTCGCGTTGAGAGTGGGAGTACACCCAGTACGGGAGACGATGATAATTGGGATGGGAATATTTCATGGCTAACACCCAAGGAGATCACAGGTTTAACTGATGGCATCTACGTCTCAACTACAGAGAGGATGATTACGGAGCATGGCCTCCGCACCTGTGCGGCAAAATTACTGCCAGCGGGAACCGTTATGTTGACCAAGAGGGCACCGGTCGGCGCGGTCGTTATCAATGCCGTCCCTATGGCAACAAATCAAGGATTCCTAAACTTCCAATGCGGCCCCAGAATTCGTCCTTTGTATTTGGCATATTGGTTCAGGGTCAACAAGCCGTACTTGGATATGGTGGCAAATGGATCTACCTACCCCGAGCTGTACAAGACGGACCTGTTCGAGTTCCACATAGCTGTACCACCGCTAGAGATACAGGACGCCATACTCAGCGTGGTAAATGCCTTGCAGTACGTCACGTTGCTCGGCTTGCCTATTGAGCAGTCCGTGACAACCCCAGAAGATATGCTGGCTAACCAAGAGCAAAACAGGCGCTTGCGCGCCATCCGCAGCGCTATTTTACCGAAGCTACTGTCTGGTCAACTAGATGTTTCTAGCCTAGCTGCAATCTCGTCAAAAGGTGCCGCATGATATCTACCAGTACGTCTTTACCAGCACTATGTGGTGTGGGTGGTTGTCGCCTTCCTACAGACCACAATGAAAATGAAAGGGTAATACACAATCTATATCCTTCGTCGGTCTGGGATTTCCTAGGGGAGATAGACCGTAGGAAGCTTAGTAACCTAGATTTCGTACAAACGGGTGAATGACCCCCCTGCGGTAGGCTTTGTGTGTGAGAACAAAACAGAGCCGCAGGAGGTCATTCGATGAGAATAGTAGCGTTTGAGGACGGTGGAGAGCAAGAG
>JAABUV010003140.1_pt1 | contig 21350 bp, 29 predicted proteins | sample 5559971 | NCBI WGS metagenome assembly JAABUV01 (sample SAMN10711881, study PRJNA513362) | rock metagenome | isolation source: Antarctica rocks | place: Antarctica: Victoria Land, Knobhead nord | collected 2015-12-19
CGCGCCTGCACGTCGTCGACGCCGCCCAGCACGTGCGTGCCGGTGTCCTTCCAGTCCAGCACGCGGAAGGCGAGCCCGTCCCAGGCGGCCTCCATGCGGTCCAGCGCCTTCTCCAGGCCCCTGCGCTGAGGTTGAGGGTTAGTCTCAGTAGCCGCTGCCCGCGTTTGGCGCCGGGGGACTGCCGGCAGGGCGTGCGGCTCTCCGGCGCGCCGGCGAGTGCAATCGCGGCTTGTGGCCGGACCCGCGTGTCCCCGGAATGGGCCGCAGCCTCTTGCGTTGGCGCCACGGAGGCAGCAGCACTGAAAGGACACACCAGCTGCTCAGGCAGGCCGAAGCTTGCAACAGGATGACTGCGGGTGCGGCCGCCGCTTGGCCTGCGCGTCGGCAGGGCGCGCGGGGCGGACCACTCGCGATGCGCGACGGCGGAGATCGCGGCGACGGCCTCCAGGTGGCCCTCCAGGCCGGCGGACAGCAGGTCCTCCAGCGAGAAGGGGTCCCACGCGCCCGCCTCGTCCTGGCTGATGCCGCCCGGGCTCTGCCGGGGGTGCGCGCCGTCGGTGCTCGGGCCGCACAGCACTTGTTTGGGCGGTCAGGATTGGGCATGGTGCAGCTAAAGGCGCGCTCGCGCTGTATGCATGTCCAAGCTGAGTGCACATCGAAATTGACATATTCAAGGGGTGCACAGCCAGGAGCGTGCATGCTAGCGCAAGTTGGTTTACCTTAGAGCATTAAGTAAACCCGGAAAAAGGGAATGCTGATCTGGGGCGCGCCTGGTCCAGCCCCAGCAGCGCGAAGATTTGGCGCCAGTGGCGGTCGCGCAGCGCGGGTGTGGCCACCGCCTCCAGCGCCGGCAGCACGCGCTGCGCGTCCGCCAGCTCGTCGGAGAGCACCACCTGCCGCGCGCGCGCGCCGCTCGCCGCGCAGCATGGCGGTGCCCGGGACGATGCTTGCGAGGGTACATACGTATGGTGCACGCGCCAGTGGAACAGGGCAGCCTCAGGCTGAGGAGATGCAGGACCGCACAGATGTACCCACTCTCGCCCAGCGCATGCCCGAGGACGCGCTAGCCATGGCGCATGCTGCCAAGCAGCGAGCATGCAAGTGCTCCCGCACAGGAGCAGCTGTGATGTGCGGGGACGACTGCGTCAGCTCCTGCCTCGGCGCGGGCGGGGCGCACGACGACGCCGGGGTCGCCGCCGCTGCGGCTGCAGCGGTACGCGGCGGCGGCCGCCGCCTCCACCTGCCCGCGCATCGCCTCCATGTCCAGGCGCGCCTGCCCGGCGCGCCGCCTCAGCGCCGCGCTCAACCCTACCCTATCAACCGCCGAAGAGCATGGCCGTCGCTGCACAAGCCGGCAGCGCCCTGCCCAGGGCAGATGCGACCAAACACCAAGCGCAGCTACTGCAGCGGGCAGGACTCGCCGCGCGCTTCGGGGTCCGCCTGCAGATCTGCCCGCCTCCCATTAGGCAGGGCGGCCGCACCGTGCCGTCCTCTGCAAGCACGGTGCCGGACGTCCAGTCCAGCGCGTGCTGCTGCAGCGCCAGCAGCGCGCGCCAGACGTCCGCGCGCTCGGCGACCTGGGCGGCCACCGCGTCCAGGCCCGGGAACGTCTCCGCCGCCTGCCCGAACAGCGCCTGGTAGCCCCTGTACGTGTCGGCGGCCTCCTGCGCCAGCATAGGGTAGCTTAGGGTAGGGTATGCGGCCCTACCGCCTCTGCCGTCTCGACATTGTGCAAAACCGCGCCCTGCTCCGCCTCCTCGGCCGCCGCGCGCTTTGTCCGCCCCCTCCAACATGCGCGCACGCAGGCCGGGCGCGCTCCTTGACGCGCGTCGCCACAGCTGCCGGACTCTGGCTGGTGCATGTGGGGCATGGCCAGGCGCAGGCGGCGCGTTACCAGAGCAGCCCACTCCTGTCCGCGCGCAGGCGCCGCACCCGCAGCGCGGCGACGCGCTCCTCGGCGCGGTCCAGCTGCTGCACGACCTCCGCCGCGGCCGCGCCCGCGTCCACAAACACGCCGCCGCCCAGCGCGGCCGCCAGCGCGGCCAGCTCGGCCTTGACGGCGGCCACCTCGGCGCCCAGCGCGGCCGCCTGGCCCTCGCGCCGCTCCGCCAGCCACTCGCGGCCGGCCGCCAGCGCGTCCACGAAGCGGCTGGCCGCCTCGCGCAGGTCGTCGTGGCGCACCTGCCGCCCCGGGGCGCTCCCTTGCTCGCAACCAGCCCCGATCGATGCGCGGCGCGCTATGAGTGCCGCCGTCTGGTCTGTCTTTCGCGGTCAGGCTGCACCATGACGCGCAGGAAGCAGCGGCCACACCAGCAACCTGTGTGCGAGTGATGTTGCCTGCGCAGCAACCGCAGGGCTCCCCAGTCATGGACAGGGGCGCGCGGGGCGCGCGCCTGGTCGCCGGTGGACACCTTGTGCTCGTGCGCGGCCAGGAGATCGTAGATGTCGTCCACGTTGCCCGCCTCGGCCAGCGCCAGCCGCTTCTCGTCGTACTGCGTCTTGTGCATGACCTTCGCGCGTGCTGCCCGGTTCTGGCCGTGGCAACTGCATGCCAGGCCAGCGCAGTACTTACGCAGCAAACAAGTGATGGCACATGCCCCTGGACGGGAGCTGCCAACAGGCACATGCGCACGATGCGTCGCGCTAGAACGGCATGCTCTGCAGCAGCCGTGTCTGTTGCGCGCGGCAAGCGCGTCACCTGGTATGCCGCAAACTCTGGCAGCGAGCTGGGGCGCTCGTCGAGCGCATCCGCGCGCTCGCGCAGCGCGGCCAGCGCCGAGGCGCAGGCGGTGCGCGCCAGCGCCCCCAGGTGCCCGTGAATCTGCAGAGCCATGTCATTGTTTGAGAAGTTGGATAAAGAGCGCGGGACAGTGACGGCATCATGGGAGATTGCACTGTGGCATGCATGGACAGAACTGCGTACGACCTGCCTGCAAGTAACATGGCTCCTCTGTCCAAGGCAACCCAGAGGAGCCGTGTGTGACGGAGAGCCGCGCAGATGTCAGCCGCATGGCAGCGGAGGCAGAGGTCAGCACGCCGTCCGCGCAAGGGCAGCTGTCAGGCGCCCGTGAGGGACTCAGGAGGGCGAAGCAGCATCGGCGTTGCGCACCTGCTCGGCCGCCGCCAGCATGGCAGGCAGCAGCGCCGCGCGCAGCGTGCGCGACTCCACATGCAGGCAGCCGACCGCGGCGCCCGCGCGCAGCCGCTCCAGCTCAGTCCGCCACTCGCGCTGGCGGTGCAGCTCGCGCCGCAACTCCCGCAGCGACCTACACACTGACAGCATGGAGACTCGAGCCACCCTCACAATTGCATCTGGGAAGCTCAAAAGTCTGTGCACTGCTGGCTGCATGCCACATGATCCTGGGTAAGCACACAGCGAGCATGGTCTGATTGCTTTAGGTGTCCTGCATCTGTGAAGGCAAGATATGTGATGCTCAGTAAAGACATCATATGCCTGCTCTCAGCGTAACAGGCAGCTCTGCTAGCGCCATGGTCAAGTGCTGAGACGGTGCTTGCGCACTTCTTCTTAGCTGTGTACTGCTCCAGAGACCACGAGCTTACAAAGTCATGGACCTTGCGATGCTCCTCAAAGACGCTCGCATACTCGCGGGCCGCCACAAAGTCTGCTGCAACCAGCGCGTCTATGGCGGCTCGCGTCTCCTTGAAGTGTGCGGACTGCCTGCGCACGGCATGTGCTCGCCCATGCACAGATAAGCATACCTTATGCACGATATTTCTGCATATGTATAACAGCAAGCCACAAAAGACACGCACTGCAGGTGCTATGCTGACTGCAGCAACTATGGTGTAGGCATCGTCACCCTGGCCATGCACAGCGTGCACGCATGGCTTTAGTGTCAACCCTGGCAACCATCCGCTGGACGCCAGGCTCCAAGGAGCGCGCACCTGACGACCGAGGCCAGGTCAAGCCCGGTCGGCTTGGTGGCAAAGTGCTGGCCGAAGCTGCGCATGGTCAGGAGGCGCGGCGCGGCCGCCGCCAGCGCCAGGCAGCCGTCCAGCACATTGGCGTTGACGACCTCCAGCACGGTTTGGCGATCGGGCGTGAAGGCTGCGCCGCCGCCGTCCGCAAAGGCAAAGGTGACCGTGAAGATGCCCTGCCGCGTGACAGCGAGCGCTCGGCGAGCTCTGGCCACCTGCCGCGAGGCATGCAGCCAGCCAAGAGCATGCATGCGCATGCGCTTCGCCTACATAAGGGCTGAGATCGGTAGCGCGTGCCTTGGGAGCCTTGTCGGCCTGCACGCGCGGGGTCTCCAGAGCCACGAGCAGCTCGTCTGTCGTCGCTGCGACCTGCATTTGCATGATGGGGTGAGATCAAATGTAGACGCTCACCAGCAAAATGAAGTCCTGACATGCTGGCTGGCGCTGCCACTGAGGCAGTGAAAGTCGTGTCCATGACTGTGGCTCACTGTAGACAGGGCAGGCACTAGCGCAGGAGCGGCCACCTGCGCTGCAAGAGCGGCCAGCAGCACGCTGTCGGCCAGGCGGACCACGTTGCTCAGCAGGTCGGCCTCCTGCATGGCGCGCCTGTAGTCCCTGCGTTGCAAGCATGTCGCTTGTTCAGGCCTCCTGGCGCTCTGTCGGGTGCTGCTGCTTGCATCGCTATGATGGCTCGCTGTGCTGGTCCACATGTGCATCACTTGCAAGAGGCTAGATCGGCTGTCCGCACACGAGCCGCAGCACATGCGTATGCTTCAGGAACCTGTGCGCACTCTGCAAAGCCCCGCTTGACGGCTTTGACGAGCGCCATGGAGCGGTTGCGGCCCGAGCCGCCGCCGGGCACGAGCTCCACGCCGGTGGTGTCGCGCAGGTCCGCCTCGTCGCGCACGGCCTCCCGGAACTCGCGCGCGGCCTGCGTCGCGTTCTGGCATGCTGCCTCCACCACCTGCGCCGGGGAGAGGTTGTGGGCACAGTAATAGGGTAGGGTTAAGGACTGGCACGCCGCCTCCACTGCCTGCGCCAAGGATGGCGAGCCCCCATGCAGAGCGCCCTCCCTGGTCGAGCTGCCGACCCATGCGGACGGAGCAGGGCCAAGGGGGCCTGCACAGCCCTGGAAGCCCAGCGCGCGGCGCAATTAATTGAGAAAGATCGCACTATTGTGCATTAAAGGTTGTTTATCTGCTGCATTCGCACTGCCGCCAGGCTGTCTCAAGTCTCTCTTGCTGCTGTCCATGCCTGTGCCCCACGGGACCAGCGTGCAGGCCGCATGTAGCAAACTCACAATCACAAGGCATAACAACCAGGATGAAGCAGCGGGAATGACAGCGGCTGCCATCCAAGCGGAGGCGAGGGTGGAGCGCGCCTGGGCGGCGGAATGCAGGATAGCTGCAAGCGCTGGAGCAGCAAACTGCTCCCGCGCGCCGACCTGCGGCCCATCGCATTGCTTTCCCATCATGGCCCAGAGGGAAGCTCCCTGACGCGGTCCCAAGCACCTAACAGTTACGTCGCTTCAAGCGCCGCCTTTCCGTGCATGCACTCACCATGTACTGCAAAGCAAGGCGCCCGACAGCCCCACCCTTCTGTGGGCAGTGGCGACTTCGACGAGGAGGTGTATTTGCCGCAAGTATGGCAGACGTCTGTGCATGCACACAGACTGCTTCTTCTTGACATGCAGCGCACCGGGTCCCGCATGCACAGGTCCTTACACAGTGCACGCAGGTGCAAGCCCCTGCAACGCTTGCAGCATGCGCGCGCCTGCAGGTCGCCCCACTCGCCCAGCTCGTACAGGCGCCCGGGCGCCGGCAGCGCCGCCAGCCGCACGCCGCGCAGCTGCGCCGCGGCCGCGCCCACGCCCAGCAGCGCCGCCTGGTATGCCGGCTTGGCCACCAGCGCGCGCGCGGCCACCGCCGACCGCACGCGCGCAAACAGCCGCCGGCGCACCTCCTGCGCGCGCGCGGCACCTGCTCTACGGGCTGAAGCGGGCGCCTGCCCCGATGACGCCTTGCAGGCCGCACAGGCGCGCCAGCCACAGGGCTGACACGCAGGAGCCAGCCGCAGCTTGTCGCGCACGCGCACAGCGCCGAGTGTGCACGGCCGGGGCGGGCACGGGCCGCGCGCGGGGCCCGCGCGCGCGCCTTGTGCCAGCAGCGGAACGCGCGCCCGGCGACAAAGTCGCGGAAGAAGGCGATGCGGCACAGCAGGCGCAGCAGCAGCGCCTCGCGCGCCCACTGCCCCAGCGGCGTGAAGTCCGCCTGGCCGCCGCCGCGCACGCGCGTCAGGCCCGCCGCGCTCAGCGTGAAGTGGTCGCCCGGCGGCGCGTCCGCCGCGCGGACCACCGCCAGGCTGTACGGCCGGTGCAGCACGCCCGTGTCCTGCCTGCGCGGCGCCCAGGTCAGGCGCTCGGCGGGCGGCCCCGCGCCACGCGCACCATGCCGACCATTTCAAGACATTCCACTCGTGCACACGGGTTCCGCAAGTGGCAGACATGCTGAAGACACATATACTTAGATTCTGGCGCATGGGCTTCAGGATGCAGCCCAAATTTGATGCACCTGACCATGGCGAAGAGAAAGGAGGCTAGGGAAAGGAGGCTAGGGTCGGGCAGCGCGCCTGACACAGCAGAAGAACCTGACCGCGCTGTCCGGCCCGAACCTCGCATAGAATGCGACCGCATCTGCCGCACAGCACACGGCTGGTGTGGGGGACTGCATGGCGGCCCAGCTGAGCATGCGCGTGTCGCTGCTCACAGCCAGCAATCTGCGCATGGGGAGCACCAGGGATGCGGTGCGCGACGCGACGCGCTCGTGCGCATTATTACAGGGCCGCAGCCAAGGCCGCACACCTTCGCCGGTAAACACATGCTCCAGCGCGTCCGCCTCGGCCGCCGACAGGCCGTTGTACCGCTGCAGTGCCGCCGGGCCCCGCGGCGCCGCGCGCGCGCCGCCTGTCGCGGCCGCGCGGGCGCCGGGGGGCCCGTCGCCGGCCCCGACATCGCCGCATGCGGCCGCTGCATGCATGCCCCCGCCCTGCGCCGCGGCGCTCGCGGCGCCCGCCTCGCCCACGGCGCGCTCCGCAGGCCAGCCAGTTGGCCCTCGGTCGGCAGGAGGCCCCGCGGCGCGGCCCTTGGGCCCTTCCCATGCGCGCGCCGCCAGAACGGGGCCCGCGCCCGTGCCGCGCGCGTGCCGGGCGGGCTGTGGCGGCGCCGGCGGCGCCGGCGGCCCCGCCTCCCGCTCAGCAAAGCCGTCCAGCGTGTGCGCTGCAAACAGCTCGGCCAGCGCCGGCCGTGCCTGGAGCGGGGGCAGGCCGAGCGCGTGCAACGCGGCCGCGTCCGACTGCCCGCCCTGCCCGACGTGCGCCTTGTGCGGGAACCACAGCGGGCCCTCCGGCGGCGGCGGCAGGTGGCCGGCCATCAGAGCGGTGCAGAGCCGGCCGCCGCGTCAGGGCTCGGAGCCGCGCCAGCGCCCCGGCTGGAGCCCTGGCCGCGCCAGGGCCTGGCGCGAGCAGGTCGCGCAAACCTATAACAAGGGTGCCCGCACTGAGCCTGGCTGATTCGCCGTATGTATGCACGGTGTTGGCGGAGGGACAGAGCGTTGCGCGGCCTCCGATTGAATGCGAAGGGCCGCTCGTCGCTGCATGCACGATGCGCCCCGTCTGATGGAACGCCACACCGCAGCCCTGACCTCGTGCGTCAGTGACGCTCTGCTCTGACCACGTGCGGGAACCTTGCGGTCCGTGAAGGAGAGTGGAACAAGCAAGGCAGTGGCAATGCTATAAATAGCAACCCCAAGGGTATGCAGCCTGTAGCCAAGCTCTGTGCCTTGCGCTCATCGGGAAGAGGCCTAGGAGCAAGGGTACGACTTTGGAAGCATGGCAGACACGTTGGAGAAGCAGCTGTCCGAGGCATTTGCGCAAACGCTCTCGCCCAACCCGGTGCGCGGCCCGATGCTTGCAGGAGTGGGGTGATGTGACGCCCACTGACTGAGTTCCGATAGTGAGCTGATGCTTGTGTGGGCGTGCGCCCGCAGACGCTAATAAAACAGGCAGAAGCGTACTTGAAGGCTGCGGCACTGCAGCCAGGCTACGCCATCGCGGTCTTAAAGGTGCGACGAACGTCTGCAGCTGACCCCTGTTTGAATAAGGTCACCTTGGACACGTTGGCAAAGCACGCCTGGCAGCGAGCGCAAAATCAACTTTGAGAGCAGTGCGGCAACTGCGCAGCTTGTGGCCTCCGATGCGCCTGTGGAGATCCGGCAAGCGGCCGCCGTCAATTTCAAGAACCATGTGAAGTACCATTGGGTGCGCGCCCGCCGCCCCTGCTCGCCTGCCCGCCCCGTCGGCTTTGAGCGCGACCCGCTGCCGCTCCCTCACTGCAGCTCTGCACGCCGACACTGTGTGCCGGCGGGGACAGGCGCCCAGCGAGCACGCGCAGCACTCGGGCATGTCGGCGATCCCTGGGCCAGAGAAGGTCCGCGCCCCGCCCCCGCTGGGCCTGGCCGCCGGGCGCAGGTGGCACCGCCGTCATCCCAGCGGCTCCGGCGCCGCGCGCAGGACGCGGTGAAGGCGTCGATCACGGGCCTGATGCTGTCCGCGCCGCCGGCGGTGCGGGCGCAGCTGAGCGAGGCGCTGACGATCGTCAGCGCGCACGACTTCCCGGCCGCGTGGCCGGCGCTGCTGCCGGACCTGGTGGCGCGGCTGCGCGGCGCGGACGCGGGCGAGGTGCGCGGCGTGCTGGAGACGGCCAACGCGATCTTCAAGCGCTACCGGAACCAGTTCATGACGGACGCGCTCAGCGCCGAGCTGCAGTACTCGCAGCAGCTGGTCGAGCCGCTGCTGGCCGTGCTGCGCCGCCTGACCGCGCAGGCGCGCGCGCGCGCCCGTCCCCTGCGCGGCGCGCGCCCTGCGCCGGGCCGCGGCACATGGCGTATGCATGCAGGGGTCCTGTGGCATACAGTGCATTCAATGTTAACCGCAACACTTGAGCCCTGCTCTGCCCGCTAGGGACGGCAGGGCACACGGTGCGCACGCCAGGATACTCTGGAGCCCCAACCGCAGTCCCCATGGGGTAAGTGCATGCAGCGGTCGCATCCACGCTGCGCCGTATGGGCCGGTCCAAAGGGGTGTTGCCAGCATCGGCGCGCTCACCGCGCGCTCCTGGCGGGCAGCGTGCCGGCGCCCAGCGCGCCTGCGGCGCCCGGCAGGTGACCGCGGGGGGCGACGCTGCAGCGCTCCAGCAGGCGCTGGCGAGCGCGCGGCTCGCGCTGCGCATCTTCTACTCGCTCAACTCACCTGGCCTCACCGAGGTGCGGCCGACCGGCGCCTCGCCACTGCGAGTCCCCACAGCGGGCGGCGCCTTGCGCGCCGCGGGCGCGGTCAGGGTCCCCTGTCCGTGGTGGCTGCCGTGGTGGCGGGTCTTCTCGTGCGTCTGCTCGTGGCGCCTGCAATGCTGGTGGGCCGTCTCGTGGGTCTACTTGTGGCGCCTGCAAGGCAAGGGGACGGTCAGATCACAGCTGCGCGGCCGGCGTGCGTTCGGGAGGAGGCCGGGCGTGCGGCTGCGAGCTCGGGCATGCAGGCAGCGCGCCGGCCGCGCGCGCGCAGGAGTTCGAAAAGACGCTGGACGCGTGGATGGCGGAGATGCACAGCCTGCTCACCTACGACAACCCCGCGCTGGCGGAGGCGGACCCTGAGCGCGAGAGCGCGCCCGAGGCGGTCAAGGCGGCCGTGTGCCAGAACATCAACCTGTTCATGGAGGCGCGCCCAGGCACCCGCTCTGCCCCCAGAGCACCAGCTGGTCGATGCCCTAGAGGTCGCTGCGGCGCAGGCTGACCCGACTTTGCTGCGCGCCGCGCAGATGAACGAGGAGGAGTTTGCAAAGTTCCTGGGCACGTTCGTCCAGGCGGTGTGGACGCAGCTGGTGCAGGTCTCGCTGCGCCCCGGCCAGGCGCGCCGCGGCGCCTGGCCATCGACATGCGACCTTGCACAGACGCATGCGGGAGGAGTCCAGCCCAAAAGGCATGCTCACACATGCACACGCACTCCGTGGTGACCGCTCAGCGCCCCCCTGCCTCGCGTCCCAGTAGCGTCCCGGCTGAGCGGGGTCGCTGCCATGGGTGCAGCAACTGAGGGGCGCGTGCGCGGCGGCAGGACAACCTGGCCATGGCGGCGACGCGCTTCCTGACCACGGTCGCGCGCAGCGTGCACCACGCGCTCTTCCGCGGCGCCGACGTGCTGAAGCAGGCGCGCGCGCGGCCCTGCCTGACGCGCATGCCCAGCGGCGCCGCGGGCGCCGGGGCCGCCGCGCGAAGCGCCGCGGGGCTCGGCACGCGCCTGCCCCGTGCCGGCCATGCGTGAGGGAGGCGCACGCTGGGCTCGCGCACGGCCCCTGGCAGCACAAGCGGGCGGAGCCCGGTGCCGTGCGGCGGCGTGACACTGCAGGCGAAGCTTAGTTGTAGGGTGAAGCTGCCCTGAACCTAACCTGCGGCTGCGCGTGCGCACAGGTGTGCGAGAACATCGTCATCCCCAACATCCGCATCCGGCCCGACCAGGAGGAGATGTTCGAGATGAACTGGCTGGAGTACGTGCGCCGCGACACCGAGGGCAGCGACAGCGACACGCGCCGCCGCGCGGCCACTGAGCTCGTCCGCGCGCTGACCGAGAAGTTCCCGCAGGAGGCGCGCCCCGCGCGGCGCGCTGCGCGGCTGATGTTAGAGTACAAGCGCAAGGAAACGAGGATGAAAAGCGCTTGACGTGTGGCCAACAATGAAATGGTGACTTATTAATTGGTACACTGCAAAGGTCACACGGCTGACCTGGACAGTGTCGGCCGCCCGCTCGCCGCGCCGCATGCGGACCGGTGCCGGGGCGTCGAGCTGGAGGCAGCCGAGCGGCTGCGACATGCTGCGTCACGCTCGCGTACATGCTGTGACAGGCCTGCCGAGCGTCTTGCTTCCCGATGCCCCAACGCCCATGCTTGGCCTTGCAGGGAGCCGCTCCTGCCTGCATGGGCCGCCACTCTTCAGACGCAATGCCGCCGTTCCAGCAAAGTTTTGGCCATGTTTGGGAGCGCTGGGCGTGCACGAGGCACACGCCCGACAGGCCGCCCCGGCCGCGGGCAGGTGACCGCGCTGTTCAGCGGCTACGTGGCCGCGCTGCTGGACGAGGCGGCCGCCAACCCGGCGGGCGCCTGGCAGGCCAAGGACTGCGCCATCTACCTCGTCACCGCCCTGGTCCGCTCCCGCACCTGTCCGCCCGTTTGCAGGCTATCAAAGGCTGCGCCAACGGAGACGCGCGCCGCTTTCCCACAGCCTGCGACAGGCCCTTGCTCACACCGCTGCCAGGGCGCATGCCGCCCGCTTGACCGCCAGTGTCCAGAGCCGCTGTTGCGCGCACATGCGCTGCTTCGGCGCGGCTGTGACGAGCGCGCGGCTGTGCTGGAGCGGCGCGGGTGCGCTCTGGAGGCAGCGGCGACCGGCCTCAGCACCTGGTGCAGCATGTGCATGCACAGTCCTCGTCGGGCCCGATCGCATGATTTTGCAGAGCGAGCGAGGTGCAGCAAGCGCGGCACCGCGCGCGGCGCGCAGACGGTGCGCGGCCGCACGGCGGCGGCCGGCGCGACGGACACCAACCAGCTCGTGGCACTGCCAGACTTTTACGCACGCCACATCGCGCCCGAGCTGGCCGCCGCGGACGTCAACGAGCGCGCGGTCATCAAAGCCGACGCGCTCAAGTTCATCACCACATTCCGAGGCCAGGCGCGCAGGGATCCGCATTAGGCTGCCATGATTGTTTGCATGTAAAGCTCGGCCCTCCACCTCTGCTGAATAAAGACAGAAGGTACGGCCGTCGCTGTGAATGTTGCTAGGCGCGCAATTAGTGCTAACATGCTGGCGTGACGGTGCGTTACGTCTGCCTGCGCCCGACTGTGAAGGCCCCGCGCCAGCAGCCGCGGCTGAGAGCGGGGCCGCGGGGCCGCGCGCAGCTGCCCAAGGCCACGTGCCTGGACGCGTTCCCGCACCTGGTGCGGCTGCTGGGCGCGGAGGCCAACGTGGTGCACAGCTACGCGGCCATCGCGATTGACCGCCTCCTCACGCAGAAGGCGCGCCCGCCGCCGCAGGCCTCACCGCGCTCGGCCCTGCGCCAGGGCGGCAGGATGCGTGTCTGTGTGGCGGCGCTCCGCTCGAGCGAGGGAGCAGCGCTGTGCGGCCGCGTGCGCTCGAGACACTGTCCTGTGGCAATGAAAGCATAGGCTGCATCCCTCCTGTTGGAAAGGGTCGGCTGGTGCAGCGCACGCATCCTGCTGGTAGGCGAGAAGCAGTGCGCCGCAGCTGTGCGCCGCGCGACGCGGCCCCGCCCGCACCGCGCAGGAGGGCAGCAAGCCGCGGTACGCGGTGGCGGAGCTGCAGCCGCTGCTGCAGCCGCTGCTGGCCGCGCTGTTTGCCGCGTTCCGGGCGCCAGAGAGCGGCGAGAACGAGTACCTCATGAAGGCGGTCATGCGCGTCATCGCCTACGTCGGCCCCGAGGCGCGGCGGACGCGCTTGCAATTTGCAGTGCAGGCTGTCGTCCGGGCTACATTGTGCTGGCAGACGCTCGGCCGGGTCTGCTTTGGGCGAGGCGTGACTGCTGGGGCTCAGCAGCTGCTGCCTGGGTGTGGGCCATGCGGCAATCGTATTCACACCTGTCACACACCAAGGCGCAGCGCTGAGGGAAGAGCCTCAGGCGCCTGTGCGCGCCGCGCCTGCGCGGCAAGCGTCGCAATGCGGCTGGCCGTGAGCCAGGCATGTTGCGGGGCGTTGTGGCGAGGGAGGCATCAGAGGTGGCTGCGCGCGCGCAGATTGCGCCGGTCGCGCCGACGTGCCTGCAGGCGCTGGCGGGCATGCTGCTGGAGGTGTGCAAGAACCCCACGCAGCCCGGCTTCAACCACTTCCTGTTCGAGTCGGTGGCCGCGCTGGTGCGCTTCACCGCGGCGGCCGGCGGCGGAGGCGGCGGCGCCGCCGCTGGCGCCGCCGCCGGCGTGGAGGCGCTGGAGCAGCAGCTCTTCCCGGCCTTCCAGCTGGTGCTGCAGCAGGACGTGCAGGCGCGCCCGCCCCGCCGCAGCCCGCCGCGCCGTGCCCTGACCTGTGCCCGCCGTGGGCACACGCGTGTCACCCCATACCTCGCTGCCTGCGTTGGAGTGGACGACCGCGCACTGCTTGGTGTTCGGCATGGCAATCGTGCGTGCGTGAATATCACTAGCCGTGGGCGCATACTGAAAGAGGGGAGAACAACGAAGAATCATAAATGCACCTGTAAACGTGACAACGCCTGGCGGCTGGCTCGCGCGCCACCCGCGCGCGCGCCGCGCAGGAGTTCCACCCGTACGTGTTCCAGATCTTTGCGCAGCTGATCGAGCTGCGGCCCGCGCCGCTGCCGGCCACATACCTGGCCATCTTCCCGCCGCTGCTCGCGCCCGTGTTCTGGGAGCGGCACGGCAACGTGCCGGCGCTCGTGCGGCTGCTGCGCGCCTACATGGCCAAGGCCGCGCCGGAGATCGTTGCGCAGGGGCACCTGCAGGCGCGCCGGCCTCGCCGAGGCCCCGAGAGCTGGCATGGTCAACTTTTGAGCCTGCCGAGCGGAAACTGCCTTTGCAGAGGGGCCCTTCGGCCGCGGCCAGGTCACTGGCGGCAGGGCGCCGCGCCGTCAGTGCCGTCACTGCTCAAGCGGCGCCAACGCGCGCGGCGGCCGGCGCGGCAGGCGGTGCTGGGCGTGTTCCAGAAGCTGGTGGCCAGCAAGGCGCAGGACCATGAGGGCTTCCGGCTGCTGGGCGCGGTCGCCGCGCACGCGCCGCTGCCGGCGCTGTCGCCCTTCCTGCCCACCGTGCGCCCCTCGATTTAGGGTAGGGTAGGTTGGCCCCCCCTGCCTCCTACAGGGTCACAGAGCGGTGGCGGGCGGCCCGTCGTCCTAGGTCCCACTGTTCCTGTCTCTGCAAAGAGGAGCACAGTCGCCGGCGCTCGGAGAGACAAGACCATTGGTCCCTGCACTGCCTGCGTGGCTGAGCGTGCCTGGCAGCCACGTGCCCCGCGCCCCGGCAGGTCTGGGGGCTGCTCTTCCAGCGGCTGCAGTCCGCGCGGACGCCCAAGTACGCGCGCGGCTTCCTGACGTTCCTGGCAGGGTTCATCCTGCGGCACGGCGCGGCGGCGACCGCCGCGTCCATCGACGGGGTCCAGGGCGGCCTGTTCAGCAGCGGCGTGCTCGCGCAGGCGCGCCGTGGGCACCGCACGCCCGGCTCGTCCCGAGTTGACCGTTGCAAGCGTGCATGCTCGTCGAGTGTGTCACCGCTTGCCCCTCACGCTGGTGCCATGTGCAGAGTTCCGCAACCAAGCGTGCCTCGGATCCTGTTTTCTCATGTCAAAAAAGGACGCGTGCTCAGTGAGCGCGCACATCCCCTGTTGACTCCGCTGTTCGAGCTGGCGACAGGTCTGGGTGCCCGGCTTGACATCGTTCTACAGCGATGCCGAGCGGCGCCTCATGGCCGTCGCGACCACAAAGGCGCGGCCCCGTGCCCCGCGCCTGCGGCTCTGACAGGATGTGTCGCTGTCTGTGCTGCACGCTCGAGCGCCACGCACCGCGCTCCGCCACATGCAGGCCTGCAAACAAATGCATCGTGGCTTGAATTGTGTGGGGGATGAAGCTCGGTCAAGAGGGCAGGGCACTGCATTTCACCAGTGCTGCACGCCGTGCGTGTCGGCTGCGCGCAACGCACTCTCAACCAAGGGGCCGATGAGCGCGACCATCGGTGAGCCGAGCGTGCGCGGAGAGGCGACGCTGCGGGCGGCACGCAGGTGCTGTGCGAGTGCGCGGAGCTGCAGGCGCCGGCCGCAGGCGCGCTGTGGGGCCAGCTGCTGGCGGCGCTGGTGCGCATGCTGGAGGACAGCGCCGGCGACGGCGCCGCCGCTGACCGCGATGGCGACGCCGGCGACGCCGGCGACGACGAGTGCGCGCCCAAGCATCTATCGTCGCGCTCTTGAACGCGCACCGCATACAGCACTTGGTGTCTCCGTTGATGGCCCTCCCCTGCTTGAGCTTTCTTGTTGGTGACCTTCCCAGCTCAGGCTATGACCGTGGTCCTAAGACGACCTGATCAGCATGCGTTAGGCACTGTGCAGGTGACGTGTGTCAAACCGCAACACCAGCTGCTGTCATTACCAGGCGTTCAACCGTGTGCAGCCCGCACGCCGCCGCACTGGTTTTACCACTCAGGCGCCTTTGATCAACAGCGCATGCCCGCACGTGGCTGTCTGCAAGTCCATAATAAGCACAAGCACGCTGCGCGCGCGCAGGTTTGGCGGCTACAGCGCGGCGTTCGCGCAGCTGCACAACGCGGCGCGGCCGAGCGAGGACCCTACGCCGGATGTGCATGACCCGCAGGGGCACCTAGCGGCCGAGCTCGCGCGCTTCTCGCAGGCGCGGCCCTGCCGGCGCTCCTGGCCCGCGCACTGACTGCATGTGGCTGACTATGCAGAGCCGGGCCTGGCATGCGCCACCATGGTAGACGAAGTCCTTTCTGTCATGAAGCAGAGTCTTTGTATCGTAGAGCGCCGTTGAAGTTTGTGTGCCAAGGGTAGTGCAGAGGTCTGCAGAGGTGGCAGAGTCTGTCATGCAGCGCATTTGACACGTGCGCCTTTCGGCTCTGGCGCGCAGGCGCATCCTGGGCGCGTGGCAGCGCAGGTGCAGGCAAATGTGGCGGCCGAGCAGCAGCAGCGATTGCAGGCCTACTGCCAAGCAGCCGGCGTCAGCATAGCATAGCGTCTGGACAGACAGTAGAGAGCAGCATGAAGTGGGGGCAGGATGGCAATGCAATGAAACCTGAGACGCCCTACTTTGCTAATTTTGCAGACCAAGTATTACCATGGCAGGTTGACTGGTTTTGTGCTGCTGTCAAGCGTCACCCGGTCATGCCCTGCGGGGGCTTGTGTAAGTTTCAGTGGGTGTGACTGGGACATTAGATGTGGCGAGGATGCCCTCACGCCGTGCATCCTTTTGTTCACCCAGTCAATGCCATTGCATCATCTGGTTGGTGCCTTCGCACAGGGCTTTGACAAGAAGGGCAAGTTTGGGGATGTGCATTTAGGGATCCCCTCCCCCTTCCCCAGCCCTTGCCCTAGACATCTGCGATGCTTTCAAACTGACCAGCTCAGCTGAGCTGTCAACCCTGAGCAACCCTGCTGGAGGGCTTTCACAGGGGGCAATGCCATCTGCAACTTTTGCGCTGTAGAGAGAAAATTTGCAAGGAAGAACACACCCATTGCGAGCTGCCGCATTGCACCAGAGCCACTGTGCGTTTCTTCCTGGAGCCGGAGCTTGTACGCGCGCCCGGCGTGCATCCCGCGACGCGTGCAGGCCTGCATTGCTCTTCTCGCAGCCTCCGCTGAGGTGGTTGCACCCGCCTCACACCCCTGTGCGTGTGGGGGCAGTGCACGGCGCTCCTTGCTGCAGGCTGCACGTGCCTTGCTGCAAGGCCCGTTCAGCGAATGTGGTCGTGAGTATGCCCGATAGACTTGCCTCGTGATTGCATGCCCACGTCGTGCCTGGGGAGACGAAGAGCCGGAGTGCTGTGTGCAGGGCACTGGGAAGTGTGCTTGTGAGGAGTGGCAACATCACACCGTGAAGCTTTGGGCACCTGGCGCCAGTGATTGAGGCTGCTGATTAGCCTGTCGGGCCGCGCGGGGCTGGCCGCGAGGTGCCTGGGCCGCCCTTGCATTGTCCGTTTGGCCGATGATCTCACGCCTGGGGGTAGTGCAGAGCTCCTAGTTGCCTGTCCTGGCCTTGTCGTGCCCCATCTCTCGCACCATTTCCTAATGTGCTGTGTGCTGGCCTGGAACGCGCAGGCCACAGCGGGAGGAGGCGTCCGGACCAGATTGTTGTGAACAGAGCCGAGCCGACTGTCTGGAAGCGCAGCTGCTCACCCTCTGCAGCTGACGCACGGCTTGCGCTGCGCTAGGCACAATGAGGTCCGCTGCGGTCCTCCTGCTGCTGGCGAGCGCGTGCGCGCTCGCGCTGGTGGCCGCGCAGCCCTCCTGGGGCTGGACGCAGCCGCCTACCTACCACACGGCAACCCCGATCATCCTGCACGACATCAGCAACGCAAGCTCTAACGCGGCGCCAACGCGGGCGGTCGCCTGCGGCCTCGTTGCCGGCTGCGCGCTGGGGCGCGTGGTGCCGATCTCGGCAGCGGCGTGGACGGACTTTTACGTCCCGCAACCCACGCTCGCCGCTGAGGCAGTGGTTCCCTGGGCAGCCCTGCCTGCGGGCGCCCCCACCCTGCCGGGCATCGGCCAGCGGCTGGCGGCGGAGGTGGGCGCTGCGCAGACATGGATGAAGCTAGCCGCTGACCGCATCGGGGACCTGGCCGAGCAGACCCGCGCGCGCCTGCAGCGCGGCCTGGCTGCCGCAGCGATCGCGGTCGACACGGCCCGCGCGCTCGTCACGGCCAAGGCGCAGCAGCTCGCCGGCGCGGCCGCCGCCGCCCTCGGCCGCGCGCGCGCCGCGGCGGCCGACGCGGCCGCGCTGCTCCACGGACGCTCCTGGCGCGTCGCCGACGCAGCCGCCGCCGCCCTCAAGCAGACCCGCGCGCGTCTGCAGCGCGGCCTGGCCGCCGCAGCGACCGCAGTCTTCCGCGTTCGCGCTCTGCTCCCGGCCAAGATGCGACAGCTCGCCGGCGTGGCCGCGACCGCCCTCGGCCACGCATGGCCTGAGCCCAAGGTGTACCCGCTGCATGCGACGGCCGAGCTGCTCGTCCGCGCGGCGGCGACTGCAGGCGACGCGGCCGCCTGGGCGCGGCCTGCCGCGCAGGCGGCCGCCGCGCAGTGCCGCGAGCGCGCGCTGCTGGCCGCCCTGCGCGGCCGCTGCCAGGCCATGCACGCCGCAGGTGGCCTCCTCCCCCGGGGCCAGGCTCCTGTGCAGTGGCATGGCACGGTGTGCGCTCTTGCTTGCTGTTGCTTGCATGCTTTTACTGCTGTAAATCAAGCATGCCGCCTGTTATTGAGCTACTCGCGTGAGGGTCACGGGCTCTGACTGGCCCGCGCGCTCGGCAGGCGCGCTCGGGCGCCTGGCGCGCGCCGCACGCGCGCGCCTGGCCGCTGCGGCCGGCAGCGCCGCCGCTGCCGCGGCGGCCGGCGCCGAGCGGGCCGCCGCCCTCGCCGCGCTGGCGGCGGCGCACGGCGCCGCGGCGGCCGCCTGGCCGGGGGAGTACCTGGACAGGCTGACCCCGGACGCCGCGATGGTCGTCGGCCAGGGCTTCGGCATGCTAGTGGCTGTCGCGGTCTGGTTTGCCACAATGCCGTTTGCCGACAGCGGCGGCGAGCGCGCTGTGGCCGTCGCCGCGCTCCCGTGCGCCGACAGCGGCGGCGAGCGCGCTCTGGCTCTGCGCCCCGCCGGCCACGTGGCGCGCTGCCCGCCACCGCCGCCGCCGCCGCCGCCGCCGCCGCCGCCGCAGCGCAAGCCCACCACGCGCGCCGCCGTGCTGGCCCTGCCCGCGCCCGCGGTGCGCTCCCCCCCCTTGGCACCCTGTCTGGCCATGCCTGGTTGTGTGCGCTTGTCCCTGACATTGTGGAGCTCCGCTGGCTGCGCTAGCCTGCGCTGGCTCGGGACTCGCGGCTGCAGAGCAAGTGTCGGCGTGTGGCGCTCCACGCAGCTCGCAGGCAAGCATGCAGCTTGACTGCATGCAACCAGCCACCTGACCACACCTTTACGCTTGCCTGCGTCTGAGCCAAGCGGCATGCGCGCCGGCCAGGCCGCGCGCCCGCCGCGCGACAACCTGCTGCTGCGCCTGCTGGCGCTCGAGCAGGAGCACGCGGCCCTGGCGGACGCCTACAACGACGCCATGGGTACTATCAACGACGGCAAGGACATCCTGGAGGATCTGCTCGGCCGGCTGGCGGCGGCGGAGGCCGCGCGCGCCGCGGCGCAGCGCGAGGCGGCCGCGGCGCAGCGCGAGGCGGCCGTCGTGAAGGCCGTGCTGAAGCTGCTGCTGGCCGCCTAGCGCGGGTACGGGCCCGGCCCGCATCGTGCTCATGCCTCAAGCCCCGTCAGCGGTTGCAGCACTGCCTTTGCACTGTGCATCAGCTTCCTTTTTAACGTTAATATTGTTGCAGTTATGCGAGCTGAAGCGTGCATGCACACCTGCAGCAAGCCTGTGGTGCGGCTGTGCACCTGAAGCCAGGTTACTTCATTACCCAAACATGTGAGGAATGATGTGGTCGACAGGTGGCAGAGAGTGCAGCCGGAGAGTCTGCACGCCGGGCGCCAACACCGGCACGACACAGCGCGAGCAGAAATGCGCATGCGGCGCTGCGCAGGGCTTGCGCTAGCACCTGACTGTGGTGAGCGCGAGTGATCGGCACATGCGCGCTTGAAAGATTGAAACCTCGGCATGTTCTCAAGCTTTGGTTTGTGCACTGAACCAGCGCCTGCGCTGCAGCGCAACCTTCAGCGCAGGCGTCGTGCTCTGATTGTTTGCATGGCTTGGGTCCTTCAGGGCCCGTGGCTGTGCCATGCGGCCAGCACGTAATGTTTTGAGCAATGGGTCTTTGCTAAGAATCCCACATCCCATGGCTGAGGTCCTTCAGGGCTCGTGGCTGTGCCATGCGGCTGGCACAGATTGTTTGAGCAAGCAGTAATGGGATTTTGCAACGGGTCCCATGATCCCGCATCTGCGGGCGCTTGCCTTGCTCTTTCTTGTTGTGGTCAACACCTGCAAAGTAGCAATGTTGGAACGGGAGTCGGCCTGCTTGACAGGGTTTGCATTCATGCTTGGTCGCATGATCACGCAGTGCCATCGTCCGCACATGCAGTGCTTGCATGGGACTCTTAACTGCACACTCTACTGTATTGCATGCTTGATGGCTGCAAGTATTGCCTCTCTGCCGGGCAGCCATAGTTGGCGCCTACAGGCTGTAACACATGCAACACCCTAAACACGCGCAGTCTCCTGCTGGCCTGACAGCACCACCAGGCTGCACCACAGTGCCTTCACCTCGCATATTAGTAGCGCTCACGCGCATACCGACTGTCACTTACACTTACACCGCCGCAGCATGTGCCTGTTTTCTCGCCAAGGCGAAGGCACCAGGCAGCTGCACTGCGAAGGCTACAAGTCAAGTCTGCAGGGCACTGCAAGCCGCATGCCTTGCAAACATGCAGGCTCAAGACAGACAGGCTGCAATGGCACTGCGCTCCATATCTTGAGGCAGCACACGCTGTGCTGTGGTCAGCAACGTCCCCGACTTCCATTTGCACCAGGGCGGTCAATCAGGATGTTCAAGGGTGCGCTCCCGCATCTCCTTGTCTGGCCACATGCCCTTTGCTATGTTTGCGCGTGTCTACGGCTTTCTCGCTTTGCCCTGCACAGCGTTTGTGCAAAGGACTGTTTCGTTACAGCAAGAGTAACTAAGTCCACATGGCAGATCCGCCACTTGCCCTCACATGCCAAAGCAGACAAGGACTGCGCCACTACAGGGTGCCTTACGCACAGACACTGGACAAACAGGACGCAAACAAAGCACAAGGGGAGATACACACAGGCGCAAACGCACCATGCAGCACACAGCGTTGTGCGCTCATGCTTGAACAGTGACCTGAGACTCGACCAAAAAACTCCCCCGAGCTTGTACACTCATGTGGCTCTCAAGCCCACACCACTGCCAGGAGTGATGTCACAGCAGGAACCTGAGGGCGAATTTGTATACGGGCCCGCCAACCGCCGCTCCCGACTGCATGTGAGCAGGTCGGGCGCCGCAGTGCATGACCGGCAGCCATGCAGTTCCTCGCATGGCCGCCAGCCCGCGTTGTGCGGCATTGCAGGAAGGCCGAGCATGCAACCCTGTTCCCACCTGACCCTACCGCAGGAGCCCTGGGTCGTCGCACTTGCAACCCCAAGAGCTCCTGTTCTACAGGCGTGCATGTATGCAAGCCAGCACACCCTGCCCCTGTAGGGCTACCGCACTGGCAAACCCTTCTGGCTGCCCCCAGAGCCTTAAAACACGCCGGCGCGCGCATAGCCCCCCCAAATGTGCCCTCGCCTGCAGCGCGCCTGATGCCTCGCGTGCCCCTGGGGCTGCCCGCAAGCATGCGGGACGCGACTCAGCTCGGGCGGCGGCTGGAAGGCGCAAGCCCGCATAGCCGCCCAGCGCGCCGCTCGCCGCGCCCCGCGCGCGGCCCGCCTCAGCGCCCATTGTGCGAGACCGGCCCCGACGTGGGCGGCAACTCGAACGCGGACTTCTCGTCCTCGGGCGCGAAGCGGCTGTGCCGGAACAGGCCGGCGTGGCGCCGCCAGCGCGCGAGCAGCACGGCGGCGGCCACCAGCAGGCCCAGCAGCACGGCGACCAGCACGATGATGCCGATGATGACGCCCGCGCGGTGCC
>JAABUV010003143.1_pt1 | contig 21340 bp, 22 predicted proteins | sample 5559971 | NCBI WGS metagenome assembly JAABUV01 (sample SAMN10711881, study PRJNA513362) | rock metagenome | isolation source: Antarctica rocks | place: Antarctica: Victoria Land, Knobhead nord | collected 2015-12-19
GGACGTAGGGTAGGGTATGTGGACATAGGGTAAGTGCGCGCGCGCAGGTGGTGGTGGACGCGATCGACCCCGGGTGCCTGGTCAGCGACTGCAACTCCAAGCTGTTCGACTTTGGCAGCGCGAGCGCCGCCGACCTGGAGAACATCGTCATCCCGCTGCGCCTGCAGGCCGGTGCGCGCCCGACCGCCCCGCCGTCGCCTGGTAAGTTTAACGCCTGGTGAAATTAGCAACAGGCCTTGGCGTGCGCTCCAAGGAACAGACTCTGTGGGAGCATGCAGGCTTCCTGCAAGAGCGCCCGCCCGGCCCCGGGCGTGCCTCGACACCCTGTCGTGCACAGCCGTGCTGCATGTCCCCCCCGCAGCCTGCTTCCGCCTGTCCCCCCCGGCAGCCTGCGGCCTGACGGCGCCGGTGGCGCGCAGCGCGCCACTGCCACGTGCACGGCCTGGCGTGCTGGTTCGACGTCCTGTTCGACGGGTCCACGACGCAGCGCTGGCTCTCCACCGCGCCCGGCCTGCCCACCACGCACTGGCGCGCCCGCGGGGCCTGCTCCCCTGGCGCTGCCCGCCGCCCAGGCGCTGCCCGCCCGCGCGCTGCATGCCTGGGCAGCTGGCGCCTCGGAGCGCGCGCTCCCTCTGTGAGATCCCGCCAACGGGCATGGGGTCCAGGTGGCCGGTTGGCCCGCCGGGGCCCGCCGGGGCTGCCCGGCTATGGGCTCGGGTGTTTGCGTCCAGTGCGCGGCGGCACGCCGGCCAACCCATGTGGTGGCCATGGGAGCGGGGCTCGGCCGTGCTTGGTCACGGCGCCTGCCGACCGCCCGTCCCAGCGGCCCGCGGCGCGCGCAGGTTCCAGCTGCGCTGCCTGCTGGGGCAGCCGCTGACGGTGGCGGCCGGCGGCCTGGTGACCGGCGAGCTGCGCCTGACCGCGCACAAGCGCCAATCCTACGACGTGCACCTCACGCTGTCCGCGCCCGCGCTCGTGCCGGGCGGCGCGCCGCAGACGGTGCGGCCCACCCCGCCCCGCCCCGCGCCCGGCCGCCGTGCCCTGCACTACCGCCAGTGTCTGGCGCGTGCTGGAGCTGGTCGACTGATGGGTCGGGGCGGCCGCCGTGTGCCCTCGCCTTGCGCCAGACGCCTGGCTGCATGCCCGGTCGAACGTGCGGCGCTGGGCCGCGCACAGGCGCGCTCCAAGCTCGACCTGAAGGAGCCCTACTACCGGCAGCTGAACGTCTGGAACTTCCAGGCTGCGGCCATCCCCGCGCCGCAGCAGGCCGCGGCCTGGGCGCACGCCAATGGCAACGGCGCCGCACGCGCGTAGAACGCCAGCTGTTGCAGAGTGTGCTGTGACTAGGCTGCACCGTCACAGGCGTGCAGTGCCGGCGGCCAAACGTCACTATACAGCATGCGCGCGTGCTGGAGTGAGGGTGAGCTGACTGCGGGGGGGGGCTAGGGCGTCCGACATGACTTTACAGCAGCAGGGGGGGCATGTTGCTGCCGAAGAACTGCTCGCAGGAACACCATATCTTGTGTTGTGAGGTACAAACGAGATCCAAGGCCTGAACACCAGGCACGGGTCTGGTCATGCGAGCGTGTTTGGCGCTGCTCGCATGGCATGCAGATACATTGGCGGCACAGCGATACCATTTGTGCCCACAACCCAGCCATGAACGGACATTTCAGCCTAGACATACTGGGCCAGCCTGACAGGCATGCCTGCCGCGAGCCCGCACGGGGCGTGCACGCGGATGTGGGAGGCCGCGCGGCCGGCCGCGCTCAGGCCACCAGCTTGACCTTGGTCACGTGCTCCAGCAGCGTGTCCAGCACCTGCCGGCCCATGCGCGCTTATGTGGGCCAGCGCCCCGGCCCGCGCTGCAGGGTGGAGGCAGCGGGCGGCCGCGCCGGGGCGCGCCTCGCGCTTCTTGGCGGCGACGCTCTTCTCGATGCCCTTGACCTGCGCGGTCGCGTCGGCCTCCAGCCGCTTCACCGTGCTGCCAGAGTTGCTCGAGTCCTGCGGCCCAGCCGCGTGCGCACCGTCAGCAGCCCACTCCCCAGCGCACGGTGCAACGCTGGGACGGCGCCAGCCGGCGGGCGGGCCCGCACGTCGGCAATGCGCTTCTGGTACTGCTCCTCCCGCTGCGCCTTGTACGCCTTGACCTCGCGCTCGGCCTCCTGCTTGGCCTGACGCAGGCGGTCCGACTTGGCTGCGCCGCCGCAGCACAGGCGGCTCAGCGGCGCCGAGGGGCGGTGGCCTGGCAGCGCCTGCGCCGGGCTGCTACCCATGCAGCTGCCAAATCCTCCGACGACCAGCTCCCTGGTGCGCTGGCCGAGTCCTCAACCAGAGGCTGACGGTGTGCAGACCTTTTGCGCACAGGCCTGGGTACAGAACACCGCCACTGGCCGCCGCTGCCCAAGCAAGGCCTGTGCGGACGAAAAGAGACATGCCAGGCAGTGCCACCGCCCCTGCGCGCCAGCTGATCCAGCCTCCTCGGCACGACAGCCTGGCAAGCCCGCTGCCTCACGAGCACACGCGCGCAGGCCTCGCCCCGCCTCGTGCGCTGTGCTGAGGTGAGCGCCTCGACCTAAGGGCACCCGGGCGCACCCTTCCGCGCGGTCGATACAATCTTCTGAGCCTCCTGCTCGGCTGCAAGCAGGCGCTGGATGCCGTCCTGCCCCGCGGAGACCTGCATTGCAACTCCCCCGGGCGCGCGCGGTCGCCTGCTGCTATCTCTGGGACCGTGTCCGCCGCACCGGGACCAGCAACCTCGCACGTCAGGCGCGTCGCTGGGAGCAGCAAAGAGGCCCGCACTGTGCGTCCAGGGAGCAGCATCTGCGTGCGACTGCGCGGCACCCTTGACCTACAGCTTGCGGGGCGCTACGGTCGCAGCACCACCGGGTCTTCAGAAGACGGCGCTGCCAACTCTGTGCAGATCCTGTGGAGGCTGGGCCGCGATGTCGCACAGGAAGTTTGAGCGTGCGCTCCCACGCTGCCTGCTGTCGTGCGGGGGGTGCTGCTGCTGCTGGGACCGGGCCGTGCGAGGCTGCGCCTGGGATTGGCACAGAGCGCGGGGCGCTGAGTGCTGTGCTGTGAACAGCACGTGGAGCACAAGTGTTCCCCAAACACACATATGGTGGCTGCGTGCGTGCATGCTTGCAAGCCAGGCGCACACCGTATGCGCGTGCGCACTCGCCGGGCTGGGGCGAGCGCTGTGCGCTGTCAGGCGCCGGGCGCCGGCTGTGCGGCGCGCCGGGCCGCGCGGCCGGCGCGGCGGCTGCGGCGCGCCCGCCGCAGGCCGGCGCCGCGCGGGCCGCGGGCGGTCGCTGACGGCGGGCGGCTGCGCGCACGCAGACCCGCGCTGCGGGTCGCTGGGCTTCCTGCCCAAGAAGCGCTGCCGGCGCGGCAAGGGCAAGATCAAGGCCTTCCCGCGCGATGACCCCAGCAAGCCGTGCCACCTGACCGGCTTTATGGGCTACAAGGCGGGCATGACGCACATCGTGCGCGAGGTGGAGAAGCCGGGCTCCAAGCTGCACAAGAAGGAGACGTGCGAGGTGCGCGCCTGCGGCCCGCCGCCCGTTTGCGACAGCGCACACGGGCCGGGAGCGAACGGGGGCTGAGCGCGCTCAGCGCTCAAGGGAACCGCGCTGTCGCGGAGGCGCGCCGCCGGGGGCGGTGCGCGCGGCGTGAGCGGCGAGCGTGCGCGCGGCGGCAGGCGGTGACGATCATCGAGGTGCCGCCGGTGATGGTGGTCGGCGTGGTGGGCTACACGCTGACGCCGCGCGGCCTGCGCAGCCTGAACACCGTGTGGGCGCACCACCTGAGCGACGAGGTCAAGCGCCGCTTCTATAAGAACTGGCGCGCCGCCCCGCCCCGCCCGCCCCGGTCGTCGGCGCCCGGGGCGCCGCCCGGCCCTTTCTTGGATAGACCCAGGCTGGAGCTGTGCCTCGGGAGTGTCAGGCTGGAGCACGGGCCGCGCGCGCGCGCGCGGGTGGGGAGGAGCACTGCGCGCACGTACGGCGGACGAGAGCCAACCCGCCGGCCGCCGGCCGCCCGCAGGTACAAGTCCAAGAAGAAGGCGTTCACCAAGTACGTGGCCAAGTACAGCGACGGCCGCAAGTCGATCGAGGACGAGCTGAACGTGCTGAAAAAGCACTGCACGGTCATCCGCGCGCTGGTGCACACGCAGATCAAGAAGATCGGCTTCGGCCAGCAGAAGGCGCACCTGGCAGAGATCCAGGTGCGGCCGCCGCGCCGTCGGCCCCCCGCGCCGGCGCGACGCCGCGGCCGCCGGCGCAGTGCGTTGCTGCCGCTCGGGCTGCCAGTGCGGCCGGTGGCGGAGACGAGGCGCCGCGCGCTGACGCGGCCGGCCGCGCGCGCAGGTGAACGGCGGCTCCGTGGAGGACAAGGTGGACTTTGCGCACAAGCTCTTTGAGTCGGCGGTGCGCGTGGACTCGGTGTTCAGCGCGAACGAGATGATCGACACGATCGCGATCACGCGCGGCCGCGGCACCGAGGGCGTGGTCACGCGCTGGGGCGTGTCGCGCCTGCCGCGCAAGACGCATCGCGGCCTGCGCAAGGCGCGCCCTGGCCCTGCGGCCGCCCGCCCGCGCGGCGAGCCGCGGCAGCGCGGCGGGCGCCTTTGAGCTGCGCGACGCGCTCCGTGCAGGGGCTGCGCCCAGCGCGGGCTGTCGTGAGGGGTGCTGGCGGCCCGCATGCGGGGATGCAGCGCCTCGGCCGCGCGCGGTGTCGCGTGAGCGCGCGCGTCGCGCGGGCGCGCGCCGCGGCTGAGGTCGCCCGGGGCGGGGCCGGCGGCAGGTGGCGTGCATCGGCGCGTGGCACCCGGCGCGCGTGAGCTGGACGGTCGCGCGCGCGGGCCAGCACGGCTTCCACCACCGCACCGAGATGAACAAGAAGATCTACAAGGTCGGGCTCAAGGGCGACGCCAGCCACAAGGCGACCACCGAGTTTGACGTCACCGACAAGCCCATCACGCCCATGGGCGGCTTCCCGCACTACGGCCAGGTCAACGAGGACTTCCTCATGATCAAGGCGCGGCCCCGGCCGCCCGCTCGGGCTTACATGCAGCGCGGCGTCGCCGGCGCTCGCGTGCCCGCTCTGCGGCAGGCCTCCCCTGCGCCGCTCGCCCCTGCCTGCAGGCCGCTGCTCTTGACAGCATGCTGTGTAACTCCGCCTGCGCCGCGCGTCTGCGGGCTCGGCCTGGTCAGCGCTCGGCACTTGATTGTGGCTAGGGGTGGTGTGCACATGCGTCGGGCCGACGCGGCGCGCGCGGCCGCGCAGGGCGCCGTGCCGGGCAGCAAGAAGCGCTGCAGGCCGCTGCTCTTGACAGCATGCTGTGTAACTCCGCCTGCGCCGCGCGTCTGCGGGCTCGGCCTGGTCAGCGCTCGGCACTTGATTGTGGCTAGGGGTGGTGTGCACATGCGGGTCGGGCCGACGCGGCGCGCGCGGCCGCGCAGGGCGCCGTGCCGGGCAGCAAGAAGCGCTGCATCACGCTGCGGCGCTCGCTGATCCAGCAGACGTCGCGCACGGCGACCGAGGAGGTCAAGCTCAAGTTCATCGACACCGCGTCCAAGTTCGGCCACGGGCGCTTCCAGACCAGCGACGAGAAGGCCAAGACGCTTGGCCGCACCAAGGCCTGAGCGGGTCAGGGTCTGGGCGGCCCAGGCGGCCAGGCGCCGGTGAGGGGGAGGGGGCGGGGCGCGCGGGGCGGGGGCGGCGGTCGCCAAGTGCTGGCGCGGCATGCGCCCGCCCCGGCCGCGCGCGGGCGGGGCGCTTCACGCGCAGGTGCAGCAGCAGCGGGGCTTTGCATCCTGTCATGGGCAGGCTTCTCTGCGTGTCTGTAATGCATGTGCGATGCTGCGGACCCCGGTGTTTGCAAGCACCGAGTGAACTGTGCAAAGAGCACGCATCCGCATCGAGCGACCTTCCTGAACACCGCACTTGGAAACGCTCTTCGACCGAAACACAACCCTGTAGAGCTATGCCCACTTTCAGGCTTAAGCAGCGCCTCACAGTCACAGACATCCCATGTTCCTCCTCATCGCGTTCTGCATTAGATAAATTTGCACACGGTTCTCAGTGGTTCCAGAGCACGTTCAATAAGATTGTTTTGTATACGCAGCTGGGGTCACGCCATGACCTGCACCCAGGGATCATGCAACCTCCGTTGGCGTCGCAGCCCCCTGCGCCGGCGGTCCCTCCACAGTCCGCGCAGCAGAGGAGCCCGCCGCGCCCCCGCGCCAAACTCCCTACGCCTCCATGTCCTCTGGCTCGCCAGCGCGCTCCAGGCGGCGCGTGAAGAAGTCAGTCACCACCGTCTGCGCGGCCCGCCCGCCCGCGCCGGGCGCGCCCGCGCCTGCGGCCATCGGCGGCGGCCGGTACCGGTACTGCACCGCTGTGCGCGCGGCCGCGCCGCGCGCGCCGGCGGCGATCGCCCTGCGCCCGCGCAGCGACCCGTCCAGCGTGCCCTGCGCCTGCGCCGCGCGCTCGCCCGTCATCAGCGCGCCCGCGCGCGCGCGTCCCAGCGGACGCGCGCCGGCCGTGCGGGCGGCGGCGGCGCGCCGCGCGCACCCGGGGCGCCTTGAGCGGCGACGGCGGCGGCGCGTACTTGTCCAGGCCGCCGTACGGCAGCAGGGGCTCGGGGCGGCCGGGCGCGGCGCGCTCGTCGCCGCCCAGGCTGCCCAGGCCGTAGCCGGCCGCGCGGGTCGCCAGCGCGCCGGCCCCGTCGTCCGCGCAGGCGCACGGGTCGTTGTACTTGTCGCTTGCGACCGGCTGCACGTTAAACACGACCCTGTCGGGCGCGCGCGAATCGCCATGAGCGGCCGGCGGCGCGCAGCAGCGTGCAAGCGGAGGGGCGGGCGCGGCGCGCGCGCACAATATGTAGCTGCCGTCGTCGTACGCCTGGTGGATGCGCTGCACCGGCGCGCCCACGCTGACGCCGCCGCTGCCGACATCCACTCTGCCGCCCGTGCTCAGGCACACCTGCAGCGGCGGAGGGGCTTTGCAGCGCGCCCAGGCCTGCCAAGCGCTGCAATGTTGATACATACTTTGACTGCGCAGCAGAGCGCCGGGGCCGCCGCACCCGGTGCCTGTGCCAGGGGCACCTGATGCAAGCGCCGCCGGCCGGCAGGTCTTCGATGTCACCCTCGTCCCCCAGCGGACCCCCTGTCGCGTGCACACGTGCCGCGTCCATGCGCCGCGTCTCAGGCCGTGTCAGGAGCCTGCGTGCGCAGCCCGGCAGGCGTCGGACGACGCCGGGGCGCACCCATGTGGTAGCACAGCGCGTCCAGGCAGTGCACCTCGCCATTGTGCCGCAGCACGGTCACCGTGCTCCCGTGCACGGCCTGCGGCAGGACACACCCGTCGCACATGCTCTGCACGCGCCGCCGGGCGCTGAGCAGGCAGGCTGCTGACACGCAGCAGGGTCCCCCGAAGCGAGGGGCAAAACGCTTGGCGACGCGCACCCGCGAGATGCGCTGCCCGTCCGCCAGGTCCGCGCTCCGCATGACGCGCAGCGCCATGCTGGAACAGCCGGGCCTGCTGGACGCGCCGTGTCAGGGCAAGTGCACGGGGGCTCGCCCTGACACGGACCGCGCTGAGCAGGCCTTGCCGTGAGGGGCAGGCGCAGCCTGTGTGCGTTGCTTGCGCGCGAGACGTGATGTTGTCTCAGAGCTCGAGGAAAGCTGCTTCAAACGGTCCATAAACCCTTGAAAGGTATTTGCCAGTGCTGGCCTGGCGCAAGTCCCTGTGCTGGACAAACCAAGAGGGACGGCTTAACACGCTCTAAGGTCACCTGTGCCCTTACGGCGGTCGAGACAGACAGGTTCGGAACTCGCTTGGGGCGTTGACCGCCTCCTCTGCTGACCAGGTGCGCCGCAGCGCCTGCTTCCGCTCAGGGAGCCTGGAGCAAGCCAGCTCTTCCATCGGGGCGCTGCCATGCCCGGTGGCACCTTGAGTAAGCCTTCCAGTCAGTCATGAGATAATGAGCGCTCTTGTAAATTTGCTGCCTGTGCTAAAATATGTGTAGAGATGAGTGTTACGGCTTCTTGGCTGCCGCACGTGTGAGATCTGCCAGCACGACTTGCTGCTGAAGTGCACCGGGCTGCTGCGCAATTAAAAGCGTTGCTCCGCAAATTCGACAAAGCCAGCCCGACTCAGCCCGCGTGCCGCCTCACATAACATGTGTGCGGGAGTCAGGCGCGATGGCGACCGGACGTGGCAGCGACGCGCCTGCCAGCGGCAGCAAGCGCACTTTTGAAGACGCCAACGGGCAGCAGAAGAAGCAGTCGCTGTCCGGGATGAAGAGCGGTGCGCGCGGCAGCCCGCCCGCGGCCGACCTGGAGAGCCTGCCGCCGCGCGGCGGCGCCGTGCGGGCTCGAGCAGGCCGCCTGCGCGGGCGCCGCAGGCTATGACGAGGCCTCGCAGCTGCAGCTGGAGGCCTTCAACCACTTCTGGCCCTGGCTGGCCGACGCGCTGCCCAGCTGCCCGGCGATCCCGCCCGTCGCGCGGGCGCACATGATCACGCTCGCCGACTATGGCTGCTCCGAGGGCGGCAACTCTGCCGCCCAGTTCCAGCGCATCAAGGAGGCGCTCGTCAAGGGCGGCGCCCTGGAGTCGGTGCGCGCCCTCCCGCTGAGCTGCCCGAGCTGTGCCGCACACACCGCGCACCGCGCCGAGCGCGGGCGCCGCGCAGGAGCGCGGCGCGCAGACGATGCAGGTCATCCTGAACGACCTGCCGACCAACAACTGGGCGCGCTGCGTACAAAACTTCATCCTGGGCGATCGCGCGCCCGCCGCGCCCGACAACTACGTCGTCTCGCTCGCGCCAAAGTCCTTTTACAGCGCAATGGTGGGGCGCGCCCCGCCGCGCTCTCACCCGCCGCCTGCAGCCGGCCGCCGCGGGCGCTGAGCTGTGCGCCGCCAGGTGGCGCCGGTGGGCACGGTGCACCTGGGCGTCAGCATCTGCGCCATGCTCTGGCTCTCCTCGCCGCCCGCCGGCTCGGCGAAAAACGGCATCAGCCACCTCGACGGTGCGCCCGCGCACAGGCCGAGGCTCGCCCGGCAGGCTCCTGGCTGTGCGGCGGCCAGCCGTGCATGTGGCAGGCCCGCAGCAAAACCGAGCAACTGAGGCCACAAGCGAGGCCGCGCGCGCGCGCGCGCAGGCGGCGCCGAGACGCGCGCCGCCTTCAAGCGCCAGGCCGACGCGGACGCGGACACGTTCCTGCGCCTGCGCGCGGCGGAGTTTGCGCCGGGCGGGCTGCTGTTCATCGTGGTGCCGTCGCGCATGGGCGAGCGCTCGTGCACGCCGGCGATGTACGACCCTGTCGCGCACGCGGCGGCCGAGCTGGCGCGCGCCGGCGACATCGACGCCTCGCTGCTGGAGGACCTGGTCATGCCCAGCTACATCTACGAGGTCGAGGCGCGCGCGCGCCGGCCCTGTCCCTCATACCCTGGCACCAGCGTCAGCACGGCGGGCATTTAAGCGGCGTGCACGGGAGAGTTGTTCAGGCACGTGCAGGGCGTGAGCGCTCGATCAAGTTTTGAGACGGCACACCGACGCGCGCCGTGTCCGTGCCCTCGCTGTAACGAAGCATGCAGGGGGGCGCTGCTGCACGCCTGTCCAATTTTTTTTTGCGTCGAGTCATGTAGCCGGCGGGCCGCAGGAGCTGGAGGCGGCGGCCATGCGCGCCAGCCGCGAGTGGGACGTGCTGCAGCGCGGCACGGCCAGCCTGACGCAGCTGCTGGACAAGTTCCGGTCGGACGGCGACGCGGCCGCCTATGCGCACACGCTCATCGGCACCTTCCGTGGTGCGCCCGGCAGCCCCGGCGCCCCCGCACGCATGCGGCTGCTCCGTTTGAGAGTTCCGGGCCCCGGCATCGGCCCATGGGCATCTAGTGGGGCTTCTGAGGGGCGGCGGTTTCCATTTGCTGCGCCCCTGCATGCGTCGGGGGTGCACTTTTCGTGCAAATGGCCACGCCAAAAGCACCGCTGGGAGGCCGCACACCTGTCCGCCTCTGGCGCCGGCCACGTATGCCCGGGCGGCACACACAAGGTCCCCGCCGGGCTGCGGCGCGCCAGGCTTTGGCGAGCCGGTCGTGCGCAACCGGCTGGGGCTGGACGACGCGACGGCCGAGCGCCTGTTCAAGCGCGCGGAGGAGCTGGTTGTCGCGTCGCCCGCGGACTACGAGCTGCGCAACGTGCAGTCGGCGATCCTGCTGCGCCGCTCGTTCGCACGCCGCTCCGCGTCGCTGGAGATGTGAGCGCCGCGGCGCAGGGCTCGCGTCAGAGCAGTTCTGCAACGGTGTGTGTATAGGGAGCGCTGCCTGCTGCAGCTTGGGGTGCATCGTCTGCGCTCCGCATGCGGCGCAGGGCCTGTATCATGGTGTTGAAGCAGCGCAGCTTGGCGTCGTTTTAGATTAGCAAGTTTTGTTGTGCAAGCCTGGCCTGACAGCAGCCTGTTCAGGCGCTCCGCCGCAGGACTGATATGGTGTCTCGCCTGAGGCGAGTCTCCTTGTGTGCGCCTACAGCCTGCAATGTGTGTGTACGCGTAGCGCTGGCTGGTAGCGCCAGCTCAGCCGGTCACGACAAGTCGTGTGTGGGTGTGGGTCGTAGCTGAGGCCCGCCCTGGCAGCAGGTACACAGCCGGCGCTGTGCTGCAGTCGGGGTTCTGGCGCATGCCGCCTGCTGGAATGCGGCCGTTCTGCATCATGTGGGGATCCAAGCTACCCCCAATATTGGCAGCCAGTCGGCCTGAGGCAGCTAGAAGGCTAGCTGGTTGTAAACACGGACTGGTAGAGGCAGTGCCTGGTTTCTCACTGCAGGCGCTGAGCACGCCGACCAAACGTTCGGCAAGAGTCTGACGGTCGCCACCCTCCCAGTCAGCCGAGCTTTGACGCATGCATTGCATGGTGCAGCAGCTCTCGCGCAGCCTCAGGAGCGCATGCATTACATGGCGCAGCAGCACCCGCGCAGCCTCAAGAGCGCAGCTGGCGCTTGCCTGGTCGGGCCCGGCCGTGGCACGCAGCAAGCCAGGTGCAGACACGTGCGGTGAATCAAACAAGGCTCACATGCAGCCACGAGCCTCACGCCGCCACAGCGGCCGGCTCCGCTGCAGGGTTCTCCACCGTTCGGTCCGGCTCTGCGCTCGCGGCAGGCAGCGCGCTCAGCGCGCGTGTCGACACTGTCGTGCGCATGGCGGACAGGCGCAGGGGAACGCAGACGCTGCGGGCGGGGGCGGGCGCGGCGTCGGCGGGGTGGCGCGGCGCACCCTGGCGGCCGATGAGCTCCTCCATGGTGAGCCCGCGCTCGTCCGCCACCATCTGCAGCGTGCGCTGCCGCGCCAGGCCGTCGACCGTGGCGCGCGCGTTGTTCAGCGGGTTGCCGCTGCCCAGCTGCTTGCCAAACGCGTTCTTGATGCCGGCCAGCTCCAGCACGACGCGCACGGCGCCGCCGGCGATGACGCCCGTGCCCTCGGACGCCGGGCGCAGCATCACCTTGGCGGCGCCGGCGATGCCGTCGATCCGGTGCGGGAAGGAGAAGCTGCGCGTGAGCGGCACGGCGATGAAGTGCTTCTTGGCGTCCAGCACGGCCTTTGCGACCGCGTCGATGACCTCCTTGGCCGAGGCGCAGCCCACGCCGACCTGCGCGGCGCGCGCGAGTGAGTGTGCGGTAACCCAGTGTAATGCCGGGCCCGGCCGGCACGCGCGCCGGCGGGCGCGCGCCGGGCCGGGGCCTGCGCGGCATCCTGCACGCGCGCACCTTGCCCTTCTCGTCGCCGACGACGACCACCGCGCGGAAGCTCATCTGCTTGCCGCCCTTCACCACCTTGGTCACGCGGCTGACCTGCACCACGCGCTCCTCAAACTCCTTCTTGCGCTCCTCCCGGCCGCCCTCCCGGCGGTCCTCGCCGTCCCCGCCGCCCCGGCCGCGCCGGCCGCGCCGCTGCCGCGCCTCCCCCTCGTCCTCGTCCGCGATGCCCAGGTCTGCCAGGTCCGCCGCCGCGGCGACCGGGCGCGCGGCCGCGCAGCGCCTGCCCGCGCTCGGCCTCCGGGGCGCGGCGCCCGCGCGCGCCGGCAACCCAAGCGGCCGGCTGCTGCTACGGGTTGCCGGCTGGCCGGGCGCCTTCAGGCACGCCGGGGCGTGCAGCGTTCCGAGCGCCATCGCACCCTGGGCCTGGCTTTGGGAGAGTGGCTGCTCGAGCTGGACGCCGAGGACGTGCCCTATGTCAGGGCCTGAAGCCCTGCGCAGTGGATTGCCTGCCAGGCAGGCCCACCAGCTCGCAGGCTGCTTCTGAGGAGCTGCTCTGGTGGAGCTTGTCATAGGAGCACGTCCAGGAAGCACGCGCAGGCCTCGTTATGTTCCGGTTGCGTACTGCGGAGGGGGCCACCGCAGTTGGGCACTGCAGCAACCGGCAAGCTGCCCTTTGGGTGGGGTTACCAAGCAGCTGTACCTTGGTACTGCACACCTGGGCGCTCATAAGATATGCAAGTGCGAGTGGAAAGCACTGGGGATAGCAGGGTGTCTCATACCGCCGTGAAGCACTCAAGCATATGCGTGCGTTCACGCATGCACGGACCCACGCATGTGTGGACGCTTGGGTGGTGCACACCTGGTCGTTCCCAGTGCGGTCACTCTTTCTTGCAGTCCTGCCTCCGTGCGCGCCCAGGCGTGCAGATGTTCTGCACGCAGTGCAGCTGCTGGGCGTCGGGCAGGTTGCTGTATGCCGCGGTGCGCGTCTACGGAAGCGCCCTCTGCGAGCGAAGCATTGCGGCGGTCTGCGGTGAAGCCATACATAGCTGCAGTTTGCTGGTGCGGAGTCAGTTCACTCAACCTGACGATAACGCGTGCACTTCCTCCTGTGCGACGCTGCAGCCTCACACAGGCCTGCGGCGACACAACCTGCCCTGCATCTGCCTACTTATACCTGAGTGCCTCTGTCTCACAGAGGCTGCCGGTGGCTGGTCTGTGAGCGCCCCAGCCTGGTATGAGTGCGTTGGCGCCCGTTTTCTTGACAAGACGGTCAAGCTCTCAGGAGCGAGGCAGCCCGCAGCGCCGCAGCTACTGCGCTGGTCGTGGTTGCAGCCTGCGCCGGATGGGGCCGCGCCCGCGGCATCCCCCGTTCCACCGTCAACACTGTGGTGCAGGCTGGCCGGCCCCGCGGATGCCGCTGCAGCGTGCGGAGCGAAGGCATGGCAGCGTGGCCGGTGGAGGCTGGCCCGCAGGCGAGACGTGCCTGCTCTGGTTCGGAGTGCACAGGCCGCGCGGCACAGGTCTGAGGGTTGCACTCACAAGTGCACCATGCCGTAGTTCGAGAGAGTGCGCCCGTACATGCTGGCCCATTCTAGCTGGAGCTCCCGCCGCTTTTGGTTTGCATACTTGGTTTGGCGCTCTTGCGCTCGCCGCAGCGATAGCAAATTTCATCGCCGCCGCGGTGTGCACGACGAGATGCTGCGCCGTTGGTACGTGAACGCTCGCCGCGGCGACCAAACTTGCCACCGCCAACCTGCGGCGAGCGCAAGAGCGCCAGACCAAGTATGCAAACCCAAAGCGGCGGGAGCTCGAGCTAGAGGTGGGCCAGTGTGTCTGGCCAGTGCCAACTAGTGGCTGCTGACAAGGCACGCTGGGGCAGGCAATGGGTAGTGACTGCCCCCAAGCTGTGGGCTTCGCCATGCTTGTCACTCACCAACTTATGTCATGCCAAGGGCTGTGCCTGTCACCCACTGTCCGCTGCCCTTGCAGCCTGAAAGGCATGCTTGCTATTATTTCTGACGCTCGTGACTGGTCTGGAAGTGTGTGAAAGGGCAACGCCTCTGTCATATGCTACAGTGCTGAATCACACAACCACGCTCTGAAAACACAGCAACAGCAGCCAATGGCACTCTGGGCAGAGCACAGTCAAGCCCAGGCCGCTGCGCAGCTATGGCTGTGGCAAACCCTGCCAGGCGCCGCACGGCGCTGCTCGTTCAAGGGCCGGAGCCTCAGGCATGGCGCCCCAGCGAGCGTTCAGATCACGGCGGACACGCGGCCTCTATGAGCGCGGGCGCTGCCAGGCAGTTGCGGCAGGCTTGTCAAGAGCAAGCGTCGGCCGCCCACGCGTGTGCAGCCCCTCCACACCCAACCAAACATACCAGACACACTGAGAGCGCCTCACACTGCAGCCAAAACCGAGCGCGCGGGGAGAGCGGACGCCGCACATGCACCACTCGCCGACGCTGCAAGTGCGCCACTCGCCGCCAGTGCCCGCGGGCTGCTGCCCAACCCCCTCCCTTGATCAAATGACACGGACAGAACATAGCTCGCCAGCGCCGAGCGTGGCTGCTGGTTGACCTAGATGCATGCATGCCACCGCAAGGATGCTCCTGCAGCTTGCACTCACCCTGGCACAGGCCAGCGGCGGGTCGGCGCGCATGCACGCTCGCACACCCCCCGCCTCTCGCACAACAGCCCACCAGACCACCCCCACTCGTAGGTTTCTGCGCAGCGCGCCCGCCCCCCCACGCGCCGCACGCGACATAGCTAGAAGGCCGCGAAGATGGCCTCGTGGTGCCCCTCGCATGCGCCGCCCCGCCGCCGCCGCAGCGCGGCGGCTCAGATGACGTCAAAGGTGAGCGGGCCGCGGTGCTGGTACCGGCGCAGGCCCAGGACCTCGATGGGGTTGCGCAGCATGAAGCGCACAATCTGCATGGCCATCTCGCGCACGCCCTCGTTGTGGCGCGGGAAGGGCTCCTTCGGGGCGTCCACGCCCAGGAACCTGGCGGCCGCGGGCCCCCGCTTGTGGTGCAGCCCGCGCCACGGCGTGTGCAGGAGCATGCAGCGAGGCGAGGCCGGCCGCGTCTGCGCACGCGCCGCCGGCGCGGCCGGAGCCCGGCCCGGCACATGCAGGGAGCACGCCGGGGGTGGGACACCCTCCCGCGCGCGGCGCGGGGCGCGGGGAGGGGGCGCGCACTCGCACAGCGGCGCCCAGCCCTGCTTCACGTCCCAGACGAGCAGCCGGTCTCCGGGATGGCCGCCTTGATGGCCGCGTTGTGCGCGTGGTAGGCGTCGATGCAGCGCTGCTTGTCCGCCATGGTGTCGTCGCCAAAGGCAAAGGTGAACCACCACTTGGCGATCGTGTTGAGCCTGCGGCCCATCGGCAGCGCGTACGCGAACGGCTTAAACCACCACGTGCGGTACATCCAGTGCAGGCTGTCCCGGTAGCTCTGGTACCACTTCTCCGGCGAGTCGCGCACCGTCAGGATCACCTGCGGCGCTCGCGCGCGCCGCCCTCGGCCAGCGCTCAGGTCGGCCACTCGGCGGCAGCACAGCTGCGGGCGCTGCGCGACGCGCTCCTGTCGCCTGTCCATTTGAGCGAGCCGGCTCCCAACCCCAGGTGGCGCCGCCGCATGCATGCAGGCCGCCCGCAAGCCCTGTCCGCGCGCGGCGCCGCGGCCCGCGCCGCGCGCACCTTGGCATGCGGGAACGCCTCCAGCACGGGCATGATGAGCGGCGGCGGGATGTCCACGGCCGCGCGGAAGCCCGCAAACAGCTCGCCCGCCGGGAACTTGGCCAGGTCGGTGCGGCGGCCGCACGCATACTCAAACATCACGTCAAACAGGTCCGGCAGGTACGGGAAGAAGCGCGCGTGGAAGCACGGGTCGAGGCCCAGGTCGTCCAGCGCGACCTGCGCGCGCCGGGCGCCGTCGGCCGCGCCCGAGTGCCGCGCTCCGCACGTGCGGGGCGGGGCCCGAGCGCCCAGCGCGCGTCGGGCGCTGCCGCCCGCCCGCAGGCCGCCACGGGGGTCCTGCCTCGCCGCATACGCGCGTGCGGGCGCGGCCGCGCACGGCCGGCCGCACGGCGTCGGCACCGCCCCGGCCAGGGTGCAGGCCGCGTCTCCGGTGCCCTGCTGCAACCAGCCTAGGCAGTGCGGCGGGCGCCGGCGCGCGCGCTCGCCCCGCCTGGGCCCGGCGCTCACCTTGAGAGACGACGTGCCGGTGCGCCCCAGGCCGGCGCTGATGACCACCGGCCCGGTCGTGTGCGGGCCCCGGTTCGCCTGCGCGGGCGACGCCGGTCAGCGCCTGCCTCGGGCGGCGGCCCTGCATTCAGGGCGCGGGTCGGGGCGCGCGCACGAGTCGGGCGCACATATCCGGGGCTCTGACAACTGTCAGCAGACCCTGTTGCTGTGCCACCAGGACCTGCTGGGGCAGATCGCACGGCGCGCCGGGCCGGCGCACTGCACAGGAGCGACGCGCGCGCGGCGACCGGGCCGGCCGGCGCGTGTGCCCGGCGGCCGCCGAGCCCGCTCAGCACACATACATATGTAGCTGCTCGCCGCTGCGCACACGCACACGCCGACGGCGGCCGGGCGCGCACGATGGCCTTGGCGACGCTGTTGGCCGCGCCCGTCTTGCCGTTGGTCGCCCCGTACCGCAGCTTTGTGTTCCCGCCCCGCATGTGCGCCGCCTTGTGCGTGGCAGCCTGCGGCTCCTCGCACCTGCTCGCGCGCCGCACACGGGCCTGAGCAAAGTTGCCCGGGAGGCCCCGCGGCGGCCCGCGGCGCAAGAGGGGGAGGGCGGCGGCGGCGCACCGTGTAACCGCGCACATAGCTCGCCCCGCCCGGTCGGGCAGCCTGCGGGTCGGCGGGACAGGCGGTCAGCCCGAGCGGTCCAGCTGGCCGGCCGCCCAGGTCTTGCGGCTGCCGGGGCGACTGAGAGAGGTACACAAGTTCGCCCCGTGGGCAGGTACGACTGAACCGCGAGTCCAGGCCGTCCGAGCACGCCGAGACGCCAGAGGGCGACCCAGCCGCCCAGGCGGGCCGCGGCATCAGGGCCGGGGACGGCCCCGGGAGCCTTGCCTTGTGTGGCTAGATCACTTGTCTTCCGGGCACCGCGTGCGCACGGCTCAGCGCCCCGGCCCGCAGCAGCGGCCTGCTCGGCTCCAGGTCAGGCTTCACCCGGGCCTGGCTGGGCGTCGAGCTCGGGCGCGGTTGGCAGTAGATTTGCAGTGCAGGCACGGCCACAGCCTGCAAATTCGGGTGGGCAGACTGGCAGACGGTGGTGTGTCAGGCTGCGGGGAGCGCACGCGACCAAACACTACAACAGCACTTCCGTTTGGCGTGAACCCTCACGTGCCAGGGTTGTGCAGGGCCACCTGCATGCAGGTGCATGGCACATGCATGGCACTGGAATGTGGGCATTGCTTCTGATATCACTGGAGGCACTCTGGAGCATGAGCAGCCGGTTGCCCGCACACAACCTGCAGCGGCTGCGCGCCTGTGATGAACGCACACAGCCTGCAGCTACATCCGTTGCATGATTGCCTGTCTGCACCCTCCGAACTGTCCTACAGCCTGCCCCGATGCAGTGCAGCTACATGCTGTGCGCAGGCGGCCCGCAGGGCGTGGCACTGCCACCGCCCGCCCCGTGCCGCACGCACCGCAGCGCCGTCAGAGAGCAATCCCGGGTGAAGCAACGCAATTCTGGTTCGCGCGCGCCGTGCAAGCGGGGCGCAGCCGCTCCGCCAGAAACGGCCTGGCGTTTATGGCGGCCGCGGCGGCTCAATTTCTGAGCTCAGTACACCTCCACGTGCCACTGGTTGTTGGACTTGAGCTTGCCGAAAAAGTCCTCCCAGACCATGCCCTTCTCCTTGGCCACGCGCTCCAGCATCTCCTGGATGCCTGCGCGCCGCCGCACCGCAAACGAGCTCAGGGCGTGCGGTGGGGGGGGAGGCAGCGCCCGCACGGTGGCAGCTCGGCGGCTTGCACAACGACGCCCCGACACGCTGCGCCGCGCACGCCCGGCCCCACAGAAGGCACAGGCGCCCCTGCGCGGCAAGGCGCACGCCTGCACTCTGGCAAGGCAGAGCGGCTACGCCGCGGCAAGGCGGGCAGCGCATCGCCACTCCGTCGTCGCTGCTGAGCTGCATGACCAGCAAACTCACTCGGCCGGCCTCCGGTGCACACATTGTGCCGACGCGCAGCACTTACCCTAGGGCTCAAAGGGCCTTGGTGCTGCGCGGGCGGGCGCACCGGGCATCATGCCCTTGAGGCCGCAGAAGTAGATGTGCGCGCCGTTGTCGAGCAGGTCAAACACCTCGTCCGCGTACTCCTCCACCTTGTCCTGGATGTACATCTTGCCGCCGCGCTGGTTGGTCTGCTCGCGCGACAGCGCGTAGTCCAGCCGGAACTGCGCGCGGCGCGGCCGGGCCGGGTCGGGGCGGCTTTGCGCTCGCGCGCGGCGCTCGCGCGGCGGCGCGCGGGCCGCACGGGACGCGCGTGGGCGGCCGGCGCGCGCGGTGCGCTGCACGGGTGCGCGCGCTTCCTGCGCCCGGCGAGCTGGCCCGGCTGCAGGGGCAGCACAGCCGGGCCGCGCGGCACAGCCCCGCGCGCTGCGCCCGCCGCGGCCTGTTGCGACCGCCGGCCGCGCCGCCCGGCCAGGCTCGCGCAGGCGCTGCCCACAGCGCGCGCCGCGGCGCCGCCGCCCAGGGGAGGGGCAGGTGTTCAGGGCGCGGCGCCCAGGGCGGCGCGCGCCTGGTCGGGGTAGGTGTTCAGGATCTCCTGGAACTCGTCGACGTACAGCTTGGCGTCGCTGTTGGCCACGCCCATGAACAGCCACGCCAGGCCCGTGAACTTGTAGGTCGGCACGTCCTCCATGAACATCCGCCGCAGGAAGGCGCGGTAGGGCGCGATCCCCGTGCCGGTCGCCACCATGATGAACACCGCGTTGGGGTCCTCCGGCATCAGCAGGATCTTGCCGGTCGGGCCTGCGCGCGCCCCGACAGGCGGCCGTGAGCAGGCGTGCGCGCCGGCGCGCCGCAGCCCGGCCCGGCCCGCACGGGGGCCGGCCCACGCCGCCCTGCCCTACCCGCCGCGCCGGGCGAGGCCGCGCCCCCGCGTGCCGGGCGTGCGTCCGACGCCCACACAGCCTGCCCCTGGCTGTGCGCCGGACCGCGCCTGCGCTGACACAGGGTTGACACAAGGCTGCCCAGGCCGCGCGGCAGCACGCACTCCACGGCCCGCCGCCCTGCCCCTGCCGCAGGCGTGGCCGCGCCGCAACCAACAAGCCTTTGCGTGGGCAGCGGCCGGCAGCGCGCTCCGCCGGCGGTGTCCGGCGGCGCGCGCGCCGCGGGCGCGCCGCGCGCGCACCCGTCATCGTGATCTCGTCGCCGGGCTTGGCGTCGCACAGGAAGTTGGAGCACAGGCCCTTCTTGGCCGGGTCGTCCGCCTTCAGCTCCGGGTCCCAGTACGTGGCCCGGCGCACGCAGAGCGAGGTCGTCAGCCCATCAAAGTTGTCGCCGTACCGGGAGGCCGCGATGGAGTACAGCCGCACGCCGTGCGGCACCTCCTTGCCCTTCGAGTTCACCTTGGTGCCCTGCGCGCGCGGGGGAGGCCGCTGGGGCCAGTGTGGGCGGCAGAAAGCCTGCCTTCAACCTGGCAGGATCCTGCCAGGCATGCAGGATAGTTCTGCCCGCTGCAGCAATCTGGCAGAAATCCTGCATGCAGAGACCTGGCATGGTTCCAGGGTTTTGGCTACCAATGCCCCAAATCCTGGGCCATTTGACCCCCACACACACACATTACAGGGGGGGAGGCACATTTCTGCCGGCAGGCGCTCTGTTCTGCCGAAAGGGCCTGCCATTCTGCCCAGCCCCAAAACATTCTGCCGCCCACACTGGCTAGGGCAGCTGGGCGGGCAGGCAAGGTCGCCCTGGACGCAGGTCGCGTCCGCTCGCGAGGCAAGCCGGCCCGGCAGCCTGCCCCGGCAGCAGAGCTGGTTGGAAGGCCGGGCCACAGGCTACCCACCGGCGGCACGATGCCGTAGGACTGGCCCTCCCAAAAGGGGATCTCGCCCTTGGTCTCCAGGATGATGTGGCAGGTCTCGCCGGTGGCCTTGGGCCCCACAATCCGCTCCACGGACTTGATAGTGGCCTTGAACGGCTTCTTGTTGTTGAAGGTGTTCATGGGCAGCTCGCCCTTCTCCAGCTCCAGGGGCACCGGCCGCCGCGTGACCTGCTTGGTGGCCGCCTCCGCGACGATGGCGCGCTGCGCGGCGCCCGCGCGCCGCTGCGGTGGCCTGCTGACCAGCGCGGTGCCCGCGAGCTGCTGCCGCGCCCGCGCCGCGCACGCGTCAATTTCGTGGACTGAGGCTGTTGTGGGCGCGACCCCGGCGACAGCACGCATGGGCACAGTGAAGCGCCGCGGCCCACCTGCGTCGCGAGTTTGGTCTGCATGGTCCCCGACGACAGAGCCAGAGCTCAGCTACGCGAGCGGCGCCCGGCTGACCTCTCCACTGACCTGACCACTGAAGCTGCAGCGCAAACACAGGGCTCAATCGCACACGGCAGGACAATTGGGAGCCAGGCAAAAGTACCTGGGCGGATAGCCCCGCCCAACCCTACAGGAGTCCCCGGGGCCGGTGCATGTGGAGCTGTCACTTGAGGCAGCTTGCAAGCATGCATGACAACGATGCACACACGCCTTGCTGAGCATGTGTACCATGTGTGTTGGCTGCATCTCCTTTGAAAAGCTGCAGCACCTGCTCGGTTCAACGGGGCGCCACTCTCCGCCCAGCGGCCAACCCGGAGTGTGCAGCACAACGGAACAATAATGCATGGCGTCTCGTTGGTGCCAGATCAAGTTGAGAAGGGATCGCTGGGCGTCTGCCGCCACTGGTCTTTGGGCGACCTCGCAGGTAACAGACACACAGAAGCATGACTAGCGCAGTGGTTGCCTGGCTTGACTGGTCGGTCGACCGGCCGCTCTGCCACCAGGGGACGGCCCGACGCAAACAGGACACGGCGCGCGCGCGCAGGGCACAGGACCCAGTGCCCGCGGCAGGCGGAGAAACGCCGCCAGCGCGGCGCAGGCCGCCAGCACCCGCTGCCAGCCAGCGCAGGGCATCGCCGCGGCCGGACGTCCGAGCGGCAGGCGCGCCGGGCGCGCCGGCGCGCGCGCGCCGTCAGCCCGGCGCGCCGAGCGCGAGCTCCAGGAAGCGCGCGTAGAAGGCCACGGCGCGCAGGTAGGCGGCCGCGGACAGGCGCTCGTCCGCGCCGTGCACGCGGCGCAGGTCGCCGGCGGTGCGGTTGAGCGCGGCGGGCAGGAAGCGCAGCGCGCCACGCCCGCGCGCCAGGCGCGCGTAGTGCCGGCTGTCGGTGCCGGCCACCAGCAGGAACGGCGCGACCAGCAGCTCCTGCGCGCGGGGCCGCGGGCTGGGGCGCGGCGCGCTAGGGCATGCCTTGGGATTTGCGCAGGCGCCCCCTCGCTGCGTCCGCAGGGACCCGGGGGCGCCGCGGGGCGCGCGCCTGGCCGTCGGCGAGCGTCTCGCGCGCCGCGCGCGCCACCAGCCGGAAGGCCGCGCC
>JAABUV010003145.1_pt1 | contig 21335 bp, 24 predicted proteins | sample 5559971 | NCBI WGS metagenome assembly JAABUV01 (sample SAMN10711881, study PRJNA513362) | rock metagenome | isolation source: Antarctica rocks | place: Antarctica: Victoria Land, Knobhead nord | collected 2015-12-19
CATTGGCGCTGTGCGCGCTGCCAGAGCAGTGTCGGCGGGCACGAGCCGAACATTGGACCCTGCGGCTTGAGCACCCTTGACAGCAGTATTCAGAGAAGGATGCATGATGGATGTCGCCCTGTTGTTGTCTGATTGTCTGCAGCACCGATGCCCCCTGTGTGCGCCCCATACTCGTCAGCCTGAGTGCTGCTTGCAATGCGTTTTGCTGCGTATTCTGCCCGACCCGTTGTCAGGCTGCCGGCGAGCGCTGGGGCCCTGGGAGCTCCGCCCTGGTCACCTGTATCCGGCTCGGTGGCCTGCTCCGTACAGCATGGGCGGGGCCCCGCGGGCCCGCTAGGAGGGACACGTGCCGCTTGAGTGCCTGTGCAAGGCTCGCCCAGAGTAGGCTCCTGCATTATGCAGCCCAGATTTTCTCTTAGCCCAGCTTCCTACCTTGCGCCCCACTCTGCTGGGAGTGCGCTTTGCCCCGGTCAGAGTTACGGCCGCGCTTGAAGCGGGCCACTTGAAGCAAGCTCGCGATATCGCCCTTTCGGCTTTGGCTGGTTGGCCGCGCACTGTGCGCCGCAGACCCTACGCCGCAGGCGCTGCGCCTGCGGCGGCGCGTCGCTCCACCGGAGGCGTGCGCCAACCTGCCTCCCCCGCCCCGACGCCTCTGCTGCTCGGGGCGCCACATACGTGGCTGCTGTGTGTTTCCTGCTGCTTTCAGACTCGACATGCTGTTTGTGATTCCTAGTTAGGCGCACCAACTGCGGATGCGCACAGCTGCCCTGCGGCCCGGAGCGAGGAGGCTGGTCAGGGGCAGCTAGCACAGGTAGCCAATGCTTATGCGATGCTTGTGCTAGATCGCGCTGACGGCCACTGCAGACCGTCCCTGCGGACACGCCGCCCCTCAGGGCCATGGGCGCGTTGTGTCCAAGCACTCCTGAGTTTCATTCTGCTTTTTGCAGCATGCGACCCCACATACAAACATGTCGCTTTTGCCCTCATTTATTTGTTGTTTGAGCCCTGAGTTAAGGATGGTGCAGTGAGGATGACGCAAGCCTGCCACTCGCATTGGCAGAAACGGGCAGTAATGATGGCAATGCAAGGCGCATGCGCAGCATGCTCTGCCACCTTCTATACTGCAGACCGTTTCAAGCATGCGCTCACACCCATGTATATAGTGATTCAACAACGTGCCAAGAAAGCCTGCCGCCGTATGCAAGCACAGCACGCAAACGGTGGCAAGGCGCTGACCAGGGTTCTGCAAATTGTTTGCCAAAATTGATGGGAGTTGCAGATGGGAGTTGCAGGTACAAAATGGCGTTCCAAATTACAGACTGGCACCAGGCGGCACCTCCGGTGCGGCATAGCGTGCTTCGCTAGGGCTCCTAGCGTTGCCGCGCACGCACCCAGCAGGCTAGTGCGTGCGCCGACGTGCGGCGCACGGCCGCTGCGCGCGTCCGCTTGACGGCGCCGCGCAGCACGCCCCAGCTCGCCCCGGTCCCGCGCAGGGGGAGGTGCGGCCGGCTGGGAGGTCACAGGCATGCATTTGAACTCCCGCACCCTCTTCCCCCACTGAGCCCCGGTATGGTGTTCATGGCCGGCCGCGCCTGGCGGGGCGGACATGAGGGCGGCCCTGCACGGCCCCTCGCTTGCAGGGCCGGGCCGCGCCTAGTTAAGCGACAGGTCCGCCAGCACCTGGTGCCAGCGCGTGAGCGGGATGTGGGCGCCCGCGGGCACGCCCTGTCGCGCCAGGTCCAGCAGCAGCAGCAGCCTTTTGATGGGCACCTGCGCGTCCGCCAGGCCCGCCACCGCCGCGCCCGCCTGCGCGCGCGCGCCCGGCGGCCTCGCGACGGGGCCTGCTGTCGTGGCGCGCGAGGCGCTTGCGTGCCGGCCGGGCCCGCCTCCGCGCCGCCCGCCTGGGCCCGCATGCCGGCGTGCTCGCAGGCGGGCGCACCAGGCACCTGCATGTGCAACCCTCAGCCGACGGCCGGACCGGTGGCCGCCCGCGCGCGGCCCAGCTCACAGGCGGGCCAACCAGGCCACGTGCGCGCCCCCGCATGCGCCGCGGCATGCCGCGCAGCGAGGGGCACTGGACCAGGCGCCGCCCGCCGCGCCGCACGCCGGTGGGGCCGCGCTTGGCCGGGCCCGCGCGCCACGAGCGCGCACCTCGTCGGGCGCAAACGCGTCGAGCGCCTTGAGCACCGTGGCAACCTCCGCCTCGCGCAGCGCGGGCACGTGCAGCGCCACGTTGAACGCGTCCGCCAGGCCCATGTCCGCCATTACCTGCGGCGCCGCATGCTTCCCTTACCCCCCTCTCTAAACCTAGCCCGTCCCGCACCCTGCTTGCCTGACTGCTGGCCCACACTGCGCGGCCATCGCCGGGCCCTTCACCAGGCCGAGAGAGTGCGCAGTCGCTTGCGCTCGGGACAGCTGGCTCTCCGGACGCAGTGCGATGCTGGGTCGGGTAATGCGCAGCGGCAGAATGCGGCAGCCCCTGAAAACACAGCGGCTCCGCCGAGCGAGGGCGCAGAGGCGTGCGGGCAGGCGCGGGGCGCGCCTGCGGCGCGCTGCTCGTGCCCACGACCAGCAGGCGCCGCCCCTCCGGCGGCTGCTTCTTCACCAGGACCAGCAGCGTCTGCCGCGCGGCGCTCCCGCCCTCAGCTCCCCCGGCAGACGTGCCACTCCGGCTCCCAACCGGATGCAGAGCCGCATGTACGCAGGAACACGCAAGGCTGCTGGTGCGGGCGACCAGGGCCGCTGCAGGCTGGTCCTGACGGTGCGGGCGCCTGTTCAGCTTACGCCAACGCCTCGCAAGCCGCTGTCTCGCCGCGCGCGGGCGACGCCGTGCGCGACGGTCGGGCCGCCAGCGCCACTGCATTCCAGCATAGGGTTCATGGATAGGGTCAGGGCCCGGGCGCGCCTGCAGGATGCCGTTGGAGAAGCGCGGCCCGATGGGCACGTACTCCAGCAGGCGCTCGAGGTCGTCCAGCACCACCATGGACATTGGCGACTGCGTGCGCCGCCGGCGCGCCGTCAGCATTAGAGCTAGGGGTAGGTTGTCTGCTGCCCCACTGCTCACTGAGCGCAGCTGGCAGGGCGCCTGGTTGGGGCGGAACGGCTGGCAGCAGGGGGGTGGAGGACGACAGAACCGCCGAAATGCACCGGGCGCCTTCGTCCGCTGCGACCTCGCGCTCCGCGGCACCGGGCAGCAGGGCGCCGGCCGAGCTTGGGGAAGATAGAGAAGCGACCCGGCGGGTGCACCCGGTAGGCGTCCTCAAACACCTTGGCGATCTGCGCGGCCTTGGCCGGCTCGCTGAAGCCGACCATGGAGTCCGCGCTGACCACCTTGACGAACGGGAACGCGCTCTCCAGGCCCAGCGTGGCCGCCAGCGCAGTCTTGCCCGCGCCGGCCGGGCCCTCCAGCAGCGCCGTCAGCAGCGGCGTGTGCTCGCTGCTGCGCACCTGCGCATCCGCCCCCGCGCGCGTGGGCGGCGGCCTTCCGCAGAGGCGGGCGGCGCTCTGCCTGCTGCATGTACCTCCCAGCGGCCGCAAGACTTCGGGGCGAATGGCCCATGGCCCATTGGCTCATCCCTGGCATGCCCACAGCATTGAACACCCAGCCAAGTAGCCACCGCCATGTCAGACTAGACGCCACCGGGCGGCCGCGGCTGCTCGGCGAGCGCCTGGCAGGTGTCGCGCGGGCGGCGGAACGGCGGCCCAACCCCTGAAGTTCACTCACAGCACCAACGCCAGCCCCCAGCCAGGCCCAGGCGCCCCAGGGGCGCCGCGCCTGCTCGGCGAGCGTCTGGTAGGGCGCGCGCGGGCGGCGGACGGGCGCCCCAAGCCCCGCACTCTCTGGCAGCACCGACGCCAGCACCCTGTCGGGCCGGGCGCCCCCCCGGGGGCGCCGCGCCTGCTCGACGAGCGTCTGGCAGGTCGCGCGCAGGTGGCGGAAGGGCGCCCCGAAGTCGATGATGCCGTTGAGGCAGTACGCGGCCAGCGTCTCGGTCACCGCGCCGAACGCCGGCTTGATCTCCGCCAGCGCGGCCTCAAAGTCCTCCATGCCCACCTGCGCGTCGCGCACCAGTTGTTCACGGGCGCTGCTGCGTCTCTGCAGCATCCCCGGGTCTGTCCAGTGCTTGCAAGCCAGAGAAGAAGCGGCAGCCTGCGCAGAGCGGCGACATGGTGCTCTGGCCTAGAAGGGCGGTGCACACTCATAAACATTTTGATATGAATCGACTGGCATGCGCGTGTACATGTGACAGAGCAGGCACAGCTCACAGCTATACATGCCTTTCTTTGTGCATGCAGGCGTTCTGTTTTGCGGTGCAGGGGTGCGCGCCTTGAGGTTGTCCTCGTCGATGGGCTTGGACAGGTCCGACATGTCGACCTGGCGGTTGAGCGCGAAGCTGGCCGCCGACTTGACCAGGCCCTCGATCTCGGCGCCGCTGAAGTTCCGGCAGCGCGCCGCCAGCTCGGCCAGATCCACATCGCGGCCCAGGAACGAGTTCTCCGCCATGCGCCCGGTGTGGATCTGGCGCCGGCGGGCCGCGCGTTCAGGCGCGGGCCGCCGAAACCAGGCGAGCGCAAAAGCAGGCGAGCGCGGCCGCGCGCGCTGGCAGGAGTCAGCGCATGCAGCCCCGCCTCTGCGGCAGGGCGCCTGGACGCAGCCAGGGGAGGCGGCGAGGATGCCCCGGAGAGCTGCCCATCGCGCGCTCGTGCTGCACGGCACATCACGCGCACAAGCAGGGCGCCCCCTGACAGGCAACCTTGGATGCTGCGCGCGTGACTGCGTCGCCATAGGGCCCGGTGGGGCTCCAAGTGGCGGTCACAAATGGCCCCGCCCGCCTGTGATCTCTATGCCAGGAGGGGAGCAGAATGATTGCACTGCAGCTGGCTTCCTCGTCAGCATCGTTAGACCCTTAGCTGCTGCTCCCGCGCCGCCGGCAGCGGCGGGGCGCGCGGCGGACCTTCAGGATCTGCAGGCGGCCCTGCTCGTCGGGCAGGCCGATCTCGACATGCACCTCCAGCCGCCCCGGGCGCAGCAGCGCCTCGTCCAGCATGTCCTTCCTGCGCGAGTGTCAGGGTTAGGGTAGGGCACATGCCTCCTGGCTGCAGAGGAGGCTTCGGGGCGCCCGGCAGGACGCCGAGCCCGGCCCGCTTGGGTAATGGTGCCTCCTCCGCGCACCAATCGACAGGCCGACTGTGCAGACATTGTGCTGCGGCTCCCTGCCAGAGTGCAGGCATGCGTGGCCTGGCCAAACACCGCATGCCCTCTTCCAAGCAAACCATGTCATAGCCAACAGGCAGCGCGCGGTCGAGCGCTGCATGGCGACCGCCAGCGTTCGGTCAGGGTTTGGTCAGGCACTGAGCAAGGGCGGCGCGGCTCGGCTCGTCCGCCGCGGCAAGGGCGGGCGCGCCGGTTGGTCATGCCAATGAGCAGGATGTTGTTGAGCGCATCCACGCCGTCGATCTTAGTCAGCAGCTGGTTGACGACCGTGTCGTGCACGCCGCTGCCGTCGCGCACGCTGCCGCGCGACTTGCAGATGGCGTCGATCTCGTCGAAGATGATGACGTGCAGCTCGCTCGCCGCGCCCTTGGCCTTCTCCTCGGCCTCCGCCTCCTGCGCCGCGCGCGGGGTACGTAGGGATAGGGCTAGGGTAGAGACAGTATGAACAGCAGATAGGGACAGCAGGAACAGTGGGAGCGCCCAAACAGCTCCGAACCACGACTCTGGTCTCATGCACAAGCCAGCGAGGCAGCCATCATGACAGGCGCGCATGACACGACATGCATGCGTGCCATGCAGGGGCGCACCACAAAGAGCTTGCGGATGTTCTCCTCGGAGGCGCCCACGTACTTGTTGAGCACCTCCGGCCCGTTGACCACCTTGGGCTCGCGTCCGTTCAGCATCTTGCCGATCTGCCGCGCGATCAGCGTCTTGCCTGCACGCGCGCAGGCCCTGGTATGAGTGCAGTCTTTTCTGTTAAAAGTTAACCTGCAGCTGCTGCGCATGCACGTGCGGCCTCGCCTGGCACTGCATGCTCCATCAATTGCCTGTCAACGTGCAAAGTCCAGGCAGTGGCACCCCGGTGATGCGACAGGGACAGTGATTGCAATGGCAACGCCTCCGTGAGTGGGCAGGGGTTAATACACGGCGCCGGGCGTGGGCATCAGCGCGAGCAGGCCGTGTAGGAGGCCCTTTGTTTGAGTGGCGGGTGACAAGGCGTTCATCCAGCCATGGGCGATGCCGGCGCAACCAACGTTGAACAGCACGCGTCAGATGTGACGGCATGCCGGGGCATGGATGCTGTGAGACATAACGACCGGCACGGCCAATGCGGGGGAACAGCACAGTGCGCAGGGTCGGCACCGGTGCCGGGCGGCCCGTGCAGCAGCACGCCCTTGACGTGCCGGATGCCCAGCCGCTCGACGACGGACGGCGGGAACACGCGCGACGCGAACGCGCGCCGGAAGATGGCCTCGAACTGCGCGTCCAGGCCGCCGATGCCCAGCCGCTCGAAGTTGACCTCCTTGTGCTTGAACAGCTGCGGCGTGGCGCCGCCGCGCTGCCCCTTGATCGCGAGGCCCGCGCCTGCGCCGGCGCGGGCAGCTCGCAGGCCGGCAGAGCTGCCAGTCTTCTCGCACAGTGTGCGCGTGTGTGTGCAAGATGGGGGGAGCTGCCAAGAGGTCTGCGGGTCTGCAGCCACAGGGCGGGGCTGCGGCAGTGGCTCAGTAGTCAGCAAACCCCCAGGACAGCTGCTGAGTGAGCACATCATGGTGAAAGACTGCCCTAGCATCAAGGCCACCTCAGAGCAGCGCACAAACGTGGAGCTTACCCAGAGAGACACACATGCGCATCCCTGTACAACTGCGACTTCGCACCCGCAAGCCTGCAGGCAGGCGGGGAGCTGCCGCCCACGCGGCGCACCGGCGGCCACCTCAAACACAAAGGCGGTGGCGGGCGCGAGCATGCCGCGCGGCGCGCCGCCGCCGGCGCCCGTAGCGCCGGCCACCAGCACGCTCGCGACCGTGAGCAGGAAGTTGGTGCCCTGGTACTCGAATGTGATCACCTGCTCCTGCGAGACCACCTGCGGCAGGCATGCAGGACAGGGTGGGCTCAGGGCTAGGGTGAGGATGGCAGGCACGGCAGGCACACGCCGCATGTGCCCCGCTCTCACAGCCACTCCTGCTCTCTTGCCGCACCGGGGGACGTTCCCATGACCCTCTCTGCTGGCACCGCGCGCGCACCACAGCCAGCGTGCGGCACCTGGCGCTCAGGGCGCGCCCCACCTGATGCAAGGACAGGGCCACCAGCCCTCTCGCGATAACTGGGGCCTCGCCCTGCATCTAGCTGCATGCCAGGCCTTACAGGACCCACGAAGCGCGCTGTGCACGATGCGCCTGATCCAACCCAGCATCTGGCCATCCAACCCAGCCTAGGACGCTACCACTACGCGCCGCTCCTGCCCCTGGACGCGCCCCAGCAAACGCGCGGCCCGTGTACCCCAGAAGTAAGCCATCCAATCACCGTAGCTGACCCCCCTGTAGTGCATCGGAACGCGCCGCACCTGCCCCTGGAAGCGCGCCAGGAGGTGCGCGGCCAGCGCCGGCGCGTCCAGCTCCAGCGGCGCGGCGGCCGCGGCCGCGCGCTTGGTCGCCAGCGGCGCCAGCTCGGCCGTCACCAGCGCCGCCTGGAGCCCGGCCGGCGGCGGCTCGAACGGCCGCACCGACACGCGGTCGCCGCCGGACACGCGCACGCACTGCCGCGGCCGCGCGCGCCGCTCCCTCAGCCGCAATGACGTCCCGCACTTCCGCAGAGAGGGGTGTGGCAGGTGACTCTTGGCTCGGCACTTATACAGACCACTGCGAGTGCAGGTCGACAGGTGCGCAAGAACTTTTGGGGCCCGTGCGTGCGCTGCACGCTCCTCCCTCGCCTCTCCTTTCGCCTTCACTCGTGAGAGACCTTAGCTCGGTCGTGCAAGTGGCAGCTTGCCTACCGAGTGGCAATCACTGCGCGTGACTGGCGGCAGCACAGCACAGAAGGAGCTTCATAACTACAATACTGACAAGCTGCCACGGTACCTTTGTGTGACGGCCAAGAACCTGTCGCCAAGAACTGCGCACCTTGCGCTGCACCGCGTTGAGCCCGAGCGAGCCCGGCGCAATTGCTGGATCCTGGCGCACCGAGAAGACGCTGATGCGCAGCACACGCCTGTCATGTCAGCCAACAGCAAGCCGTGCTGCGTGCCACACCCTCTGGGAGCAGCAAAGCACGGCCAAGCACGTGCGCGTATGCAGGTCCACTGCTGTGGCGTAGGATGGTCCAGCACAGGTGGCGAGCATGCAGTGTGCAGGCCCCGTAATCGAGCCTCACCAGCTCCCCAGCTCAACATAGGCCCAGGCCGCAAGCGGGTCGCTCGGGCTTGTGGAGATGAACCCGCAGTTCGTTTTGGCATGCTCCTGATGCACAGAGAGCAGCGCTGTCAGCAAGCAGGCCCTGCAGTGTCAGAAGAAGCAGAAACCGCGGCGCCACCGCTCGCACATTGCTCGGACTGTTGGTGACTGTTACAGTAGTAGTCTCTGGGCTTGCGGAAGCTCCGTCCCTCCCACTCCCCTTGCCCCACATATCTGTGCTTAGAGAACTACATGCTCGCCCCTCACATGCTGGGCCCCAGGCACATCACTCCACTGCCTGGCGCTGCCACTGAAGCTGGCCCGCCGCTGTCTTGTATCTGCGCACACTTGGGCCTGTCTGATGCACCTTATTCAGGTGATGTTTTATAGCATTTTTACTGAGCTTTCCCCTTGGTCCCAAGGAAAAGCTTCTCCTTACCCAAAAAAAAGCTTGCGACCCTGGCGCGCCTAAATTGGCCTTCACTGTCAAAATTTGGTTGTGCTGCAGGTCGCGGTGCACGCGCGCGCGGTGGATAGGGCCGCCAGCGGTCCAGCAGTATAAAAGCAAGAGACACCGCCGCTCGGGATGACCGGGAAACGGAAGCTTCCCAGCGTTGAAAGCGCGGCTTTGGTTGCTGCGCGGAAGCTCGTGGAAGACGCGGACAAGGAAGTTGCGCGGAAGAAGAGGAAGAGGCGCGCATCACGAATGCAGACTCCTGCTGGCCTGAAGGGCGGGCGCCAGTGATTGCTTTACGCAATGCGGCTGTGCCACGTCCAGCGCGCGCGGGTCCCCATGCGTGCATGTTCAATTTTGGGAGTGTCTGCCTGCGTGGGTGCCCCTGCCGATATCTAACTCGTGTGCGCTCGCAGCCTTGCTTGGAAGGAATACTACGGAGAACACAAGGACGAGATCCTTGCGAGGCGCAAGAAGCGCGAAGCAGCTGCAGCTGCGGCAGACTCGCAGCAGGTGCCTTCCGCGGCCGCGGCTACGCACGGCCAAGCCGCGGCCGCTGCGCAGCCCACGGCTACAGTACCCATCAGGGCGGCAGCGGCGCCGGGCGCCACTGCAGGCGCGGTCAAGCCGGCCTCTGCCGCGCCTGGCACAGTGGCGAGCGGCGGTCGCGGCCGCGGTCGGTGCGCAGCACATGGTGAGCAGCCGCTGCCCGCGGAGCCAGCAGACGGGCCGCAGCGCGGCAAGCGCGCCCGCACGGGGGGGCAGCCGCCAGCTGCGCAGGACCAAGGCGCGGCCGGTCGGCCAGCCGTGGCCACCGCGCCTGCCGCAGCGGACGGGGCGCCGCTCGACGCAGAGGCAAGCGACGGCGGCGGCGGCGGCCGCCGCGCGACGCCTGGAGAGCAGGCGGTGCCTGCGGAGGCAGCAGATGAGGCGTATGGCGTCCTCGGTGAAGCCGCGTGCTGCGAGCCCGGCGCGCTAGCCAGGGCGATGCCTGCGCCGCTCGCCAACAGGGCCAGCGGCAAAGCGTGGCTGCTGTGGTGCCTCGAGTCGGCCTTGGCGATAGTCCGGCACTCCACCGAGGCGGAGCTGGCATCATGCCCTGGTGCTTCTGACTGTGCTGGATACATGCCCGACTGAGCACAGCACTCACAGCGTCTAGAAGGTTGGGAGTGTGGTGGCGCCAAGCAAGCTGGCGCTAGCTTTGGCTGTTGCTGCTGCCCGATTCGTGTATCAACGTATGTGCAATGCCGGCACCCGCTATGCCTTGGTGGGACTGGCAGTCATTACTTGCTGTTGTACGGACTTGCAACGACCTTCAGGCGACCTTGTTGCAAGCACCAACATTCAGCAGGCTCGCAGTGCAGCACAGCAAGCCCACAGGCGTACTGCAGAGCAGTGCAGGTCACATCGTGCCACCTGTGTTGGTGGCAGGAGCAATAGTTGCTCTCAAGACCTCTTCGGCACAGTGCGCGCGCGCAGCGCATACATACGCACCTGCCGCGCCCCATGCGCGTCAGCCAGCCCGCGCGGCGGGAGAGCGGCGCTGCCGGCGCAGCAGGCGCGAGCAGGGCGGGCACGCCAGCCGGGCGGCTATGGGCGCGCCTTGAACAGCTCCTTGGGGAAGCTGCGCTGTAGGATGTTGTACTTGACGACCAGCCCCGCGCGCTCGAAGAGCTCCAGCAGGTACTGGTTGCTCCGCGTCAGGCTGCTGTCCTCCTGGCGCCCCGCCCGCAGACAGGTCGCGCTGTGTGGGACCCCGGCCACCCTCGGTCTGCATGCTGTGTGCGCGCCATCACCGTGGCCCCAGGCACAGACACACGCATCACGCGCACAGGCATGCAGCGGCAGGCCACAGAGCGTGCTAGCAGGGAGGTGCGCGCGAGTCCACGTCCGCCTAGTGTGTGCAACAGGCCCCACTGGTGCACTGTGCAGGAGGGCACGGCCGTGGCAGGAAGGGCACCTTGTCTACCACGAAGCCGGACGCGCACACATTCTCCTTGATCACGATCAGCCCGTCGGGCGTCAAGCCCATTTTCAGCCGCTCAAAGTAGGCCAGCGCGTCGTCTGCGGCACGCGCCAAGCGCCCCACACATGCGTCATGATACCATGGCACCCAAGAGGCTGCGAGCAAAGGCTGCAGCAGCTGTGGCGACACCAGGCGGCAGCAGCTGCAGACGGCACAGACAGAGCTGCCAGGTCAGCATGCGCTGCCTGCGGCTGCATGCAAAGCCCAGGCCGCGGGGCCGCACCGTCTGTGAGGTAAAGCAACGCCCACTGCATCCAGACGAGGTCGTACCTGCACGCTCACAGTGACTACCCTAGCACATTGACCAAAGCATTCGGACCACCGGTGGCAAGTCACAGAGGCAGCCACTGCATGGGCGAGGGCAGCATAGTAGCACAAGCCCGCCCATGCAGCGCACGCAAGACACAGCCACAGATGCGCGAGGGCGCGCGCGCGCGCGCCTCTTGGGCGCGGGCGAGAAGGCCTGCAGCCCCATCTCGAAGAACCCGGCTGCCGCATGCCCGGGCGGGTAGCCGCGCGCCGCGCCGGCGGCGGCGGTGCCGCCGTCGCCGGCGGCGCCGCCATCGCGCGCGCTGGTGCTGGGCGCCAGGCTGGCGCGCGCGGCGGCCAGCAGGTGGCGCGAGGGCTCCACCAGGTCCACCTCGGCGCAGTGCGCCAGCAGCAGCTGCTCGGTCACGCGGCCCACGCCCGCGCCGCAGTCTGCGGGCGGCCGCGCCGTCAGGGGCCGTGCAGGGGCGCCGCTGTCCCGCCTGCCCCTGCCGCCAGGGGCTCTGCGTCCCAGGGATGCGGGCGCGGCAGGCGCCCGGCCCGCCCGGCGCGTGGCGCAGCTTCAAGCAGGCGAGCCTGCCAGGCAGCACTGACCGAGGGCGGTGAGCGTGCGAACTTTGCACGAGGCAAGCCTGGAAGCCCTGGTCTGGTGACACAGCGCATGGGGAGGGCCCGTGCAGGCGGGCGTGCCCAAGCCGACGAGCCGCCTGCTGCCCGCCGCGGCCGCGTCCAGCTGCTTGGCGAACGCCTTGCGCAGGAAGGTGCGGCTCTCGGCGATGTCGCAGCTGTTCAGGTGGCCGAGCCCGGCGAGCACGCCGTCGTAGGTGGCCGGCTGCGCGTCCCAGTGCGCGACCGCGGGGGCGTACCAGGCGGCCTCCTTGTCGCCGCTCACGCGCTGCCACAGCTCCTGCGGGCTGCTGTACGACTCCTGCGAGCCGCGGCCCTGGAGTTTGAGTATCGGGCTTGGATGTGGCGGCGGCGCCGGCGGTGTGTTGCCCGGCGATGCATTTCGTCCTGCTTCAGCACAGTGCAGGAAGCTCGCAGCGCGGACAGCGCACATTGCCCTCGCCGTCCCAGCCGGGCTGCTCCATCAGTTCACAGAGCTGATTGCGCAGAGCAGGCCCTCTGCTGGCACTAGCGCGGCTCCCGCCCCTTGTTGATTGCAGCACTTCAGTTCCTGTGCAACTGCGCTTGACCTCCTGTAGCAATTGCGCGACCGACAGCTCTGCTTTTTATCGAAAGCAAGGGCACAGTCCAACCCTCTGTGAACTGCCAGGATGTCTTATGAGCCAGAGCTCCGGTCCTCCAAGGAGCAACGATCCACCCTCCGCTCTTGTATGGGCCTGACGCGCTAGACAACGCAGTGTGCCGCCTGGTGCACGTTAGCAGCTTCCACCGCTTGGTGCGCGGATTCTGCTGAGGAAGCAAGCGCACTGCAACCCCCACGCACGACCTCAGACTGCCACGCCAGACTGGTCGCGTTGCACTGCACCGCCGTTGGCGTGAGTTGGACGGCTGGTGTATGGTATGAAGGTGCGCTGCCGCCGGCGAGCACGCTCTTGGCACGCACGCGTGTCACTGCTGCTGCTGCCGCTGTTCGGCGCAGCGTCAGCGTCATCCTGCTTGGCCGATAAAAACCGTACTGAGGTCAGCGCCTCATCCGCGGGCGTGCTCACGCGGGGCCGCCGCGACCCGCAGCGGGGCCCCGTGCTGCGCACACAAGAGGGCCAGGAGGCCGCCTGCCTGTGCAATGATGAGGAGAGCTGCGAGGCATCGGACAGCAGCTACTCATACGTGCAGCGGTAGGGCTCCCGCTGCGCCCGCCGCCCTTGCGCCCGGCCCCGCACGACGCTGACAGGCAGTGCGCACGCTGCCGCTACTCAACAAGCTTGTCTCCACGTGTGCTGGGCAGAGGCCACCCTATGGCCAGCGCGCTGCACGATGCAGCCCTGTCAACGCGCGTAGTAATAACAATACAGGGAAGCGTGCGCGCACTGCTGCGTGCAAAACGTGCCAGCTGTGTCACAGTGTGTACAAGAGGGCGCTGCCGCCGCTCGCCCTTGCGACTGCTGTGCAACAAGCGCAGCATCTGTCTGTATTGAAGTAGGTCAAGGGTACACTATGGCACAGGAAGCGCAGTGCCAACCAAGGCCCCGAACGTAAGCTCGCCCTGAGCATGCTGTCTTATGCTCCACAGGGACGCAGAGGTGAGCAATGGCAGCCATGCTGCTCCTGCGGCGCCGGCGCCGGAGGCCGCACCGCCGCCTCCGGAGTGGCCCGGGCCGGCACCGCCGCGCGACATTGACGTGACTGACAGCGACGACGAGGACACAGCCGGCGCAGCTGCGCCCAGCGACGACGGCTTCTCTGACATCGGCCAGCCGGGCGACACAGAGGTGCGCCTGCAACTGAGTTATACAGCGGTCCCGCTCAGGCTGTGAGCAGTCGGCAGACATAGGGTCCATACTACCTAAGCTGGCTCTTTGTATACGCGTGCTGCTGGGGTGTTCATGTCTCTGTAAGTGCCGCTTGGATAATCATGCAGGCCATCGCTGGAGAAAGTTGGCGTACATCTTGAACAGCATATTAGGCACATTTTGCTGGCGTACATGGTGTGGCGCCGTGATGCCGATGTGTGTGCTGCCGCCAGGTGGTGTACGTGCGCGAGGGCGTGGCGGTCTGGCCGACGCGCTCGGAGCGCATCGTGGGCCGCCTGAGCCTGATCAGGCAGCACCGCGTCCTCTTCCTGTCCTGGCTGCCGTACGCGCCCGGCGCGCTCGCGCCGGACGGCGTGTTCACGCCCGTGCCCGCAGACGCGGCGCCGGCGTCGCCAGCGCGAGGTCAGGGCCCTGACCCTGTCTCTCCATGCGCAGCTGCTCCCTGGCTAATGCGCTGCCTTGCAGGCTGTCTTTGCCCGAGTGCAGCCACGCTTTGCTGTGGCCCAGAGCCTCACACAGTGGTTTTTAAGTCTGGTGACATGGAACGTGGTGTCTGCTAGATAGTCTTTCGCATTTTGCTCTGCTGATCGTCATGCACGAAGAGAGCCAGGGTCGATGCCTGAGCTCGCCCCGAAGCCGCGCACTCGCTTGTCGCTGCAGATCACCTGCCGTGCAGCGGCCTCCGGCTGCCGCGCGGGCGCCTGAGCGGACGCGCGCGCGCGGGGCAGACCGCACAGCGTATGCGATCCACCCGCTGCCGCTGTCCGAGGTGCGCGCGCTGCGGCGGCACACGCCCGCGCTGGGCGGTCAGCACGTCGTGCTGGTGCTCGGCTCGGGGCTCACGCTGCCGCCGCTGACATTCAGCGCCGGCGGCGTCAAGGCGTTCTTCGCCGCGCTCAAGCAGGCGCGGCTGCCCCGTCCTGGCTGCCTGTGCGAGTCGGTGCCAGGCAACCATGCGTGTGCCCGGCCAGGGTACAGGGTTAGGGTTATGCCGTCAACGCTCCAAGCCAGTGATGCGCAGTACGAGTCTGTTTCGCCTATTGAGAGCATGCTGCCTCAGCGAGTAATGAGAGCGGCCTGAGCGGTGTGGCACCACCCAGATGCTGGAGAGCGCTCGGCGCGTGATTATGTCGAGACATGTCCGTAAGTCGAGGCACGCGCGCGCGCAGCACGTGCTCCTGGCGCGCTCGGCGGGCGAGCCGGAGACGTACCTGGTCAACGACACCGCGGACCCGCTGCAGCGCTCGCTGACCAGCCTGGAGCTCAGCGACGTGCTCATCGGCGCGCCGCCGCCCGGCGCCTCGGCCACCTTTGCGCCGCCGGCCGGTCCGCCGCGCCGGCTCGGGCCAGCTGAGCTTGCTTCCCCTGCAGGAGAGGGGACATGGGGTGTATGCACAGGTCAACATCAGTTAAAAACTGTAATGAGAGCAAGGGTATGCGCATGTGCTGAGCATTCTCATGTTGCCACCCATGGGTGGGTTGGTGCGCGCAGTGCTTGCGGCAGGAGGGTGGCGGGGAAGATCAAGGCAGTGATGCATTAGTAACAATGATCGTAGACGGGGTCAGTGTCGTGCACTGCATGGCGGCAGGCGCGTGGTTGGTGGCACACGGCAGTGCAGCGCTGCCGGGCCGTGCCCGTGTCAGGCTGACCGTGCGGCGCGCCTGGCGGCAGGGGTGTCCTGGGGCGCGGAGAGCGAGGCGTGCGGGCGCGGGTGGCAGCTGGCCGACCTGCTGGGCGGCTCGGTCGCACGCGTGCGCTCCTTTGCGCGCGAGACCACCACGTCCCTGCTGGCCGCGTCCGCGCTGCTGCCGCCGCCGGACACGAGCGGTGCGCGCTCCAGGGCCGCACGCAGGGAGAGGGGCGCGGCCATGATGTCAGCTAATATCTAACAACAGTCCTGCACCCATTTGCAGCCCTTTTGCTCAACTTTTTGCAAACAGCCACCTCAGGTTGAATGCAACTGCCTTGGGATAGAGCTGAGGTACAGTAGGCCACAGCATAGCCGGCACATGCAGCAAGATTTGCACTGCAAACAGGCGTGACAAGGTCATGCATGCAGGTGCAGCGCCCGCGGCTGCGTTGCTGCGCAACGGCCGTATGGATGCCGCAGATGCGGCCGCTGTGCCCGCGGCCGCCCCGCCCGCGCCCTGCGCGCTCGCAAACGGCAACGGCCACATGGCCAACGGCGCCGGCCTCGGCGCCGATGGGCCGCCCGCCGCCGCCAACGGCGCCCGCGGCCAGGGCTGCCTGGACGCGAGCCCGCTGCTCGCCGCGCCGAGCGGCGAGCTGGGCGCGTGCGAGGGCGAGCTGGGCGCATTCGAGCTGGTCGCGCCCGCGGCGGCGGGCGGCGGCGGCGAGGGGCCGCGCGGCGCGCCGCCGCCGCCGCCGCTCAGCCTGGAGGAGTGGGGCTCCTTCCTGACCAGCGAGGGTGCGCCGCGGCCGTGCGGGCGGCTTTGCGCAAAGGCCATGTATGGTGTGGCCTTTGCACTGCCAGGCTCTGTTCCGTGCTGGCATGTCTCCAGCAGCGCTGTAGCAGGATGTGTCGCGAAGCCGGCGATCAGAGCGCTGGATTTATGCTGAGGACTCAGCCTCAGAAGGCGCGCCTCAAGCAGCTTTCCTGTCAGCCAGCTCGCCCGCACAAAACGGGCGCTTGTCCGCAGCAGCGAGGGGGTGAAACTGGCCGCGCAGCAAAGCACGCCGAGCAGCTGTGCAGTGCAGGCCGCGCGGCCAGGCGGGGCGGGCAGCCCGCAGAGCCATGCTGACGCCGCCTTGCCGGCGCAGGGCGCGTGCGCGGCGAGCGCGCGCTGCGCCAGCGCGTGCACGAGAGCGGAGTGCAGCCGGCCGCGCGGCGCGAGGTCTGGAAGTTCCTGTTGGGCTTCTACCCGATGGACTCGACTGCATCCGAGCGCGCGGTGCTGCTGGTGCCGCCCGGCTGACGCACCGTCTGGTGACCGTCCGGCGGACAGTTTTCTGCCCTTGCATCAACAAAAATTTGCGGATCATTACATAAAGGACTGTCAGTCACTTCATGGGCAAATGTGTTGTCTTTGGCAGAAGGCATTTGCCTCGCATCGCGCTGAGCAGCCTGAGTGCGCTTCGGCCGCGCCGTCCAAGCCGACTTCCACTGTCTGTGCGACAGGCGGCCCGGCGCAGCGACTACGGCCGCCTGAAGGAGCAGTGGCGCAGCATCTCAAAGGCGCAGGCCGCGCGCTTCAGCAAGTGGCGCGAGCGCCGCTCGCGCGTGGACCGCGACGTGCGCCGCACCGATCGCGCGCAGCCGTTCTTCGCGGGCGAGGGCAACCGCAACGTGCGCACGCTGCGCAGCCTGCTGCTCACGTACTCGCTCTACAACTTCGACCTCAGCTACTGCCAGGGCATGTCCGACCTGGCCGCGCCGCTGCTGTTCGTCATGCGCGACGAGGCCGAGGCGCGCCCTCCAGCCCCCCGCGCGCCTAGCTCCTGGCTGCCTCGGCTGCTGGCAAAGCATGCGTGAAAAGGGCTAACCAGGTGCGGCGGTGCGAGCGAGCCAGGCCATGTCCGGGTTGGTCAGCTGCGAGCCTACCTGACATCACCTACCCTAATTCTAACCCCAAGTCAAACTGATGGCCCGCGCCCGCGCAGGCGTTCTGGTGCTTTGCCGCGCTGATGGACCGGCTGGAGGCCAACTTCCACAGCGACTGCACCGGCATGCACGCGCAGCTGGCCGGCCTGGCGGCGCTCGTGCGGCTGCTGGACCCGCAGCTCACCGCGTTCCTGGCGCGGCGCGAGGCAACCACGTTCTTCTTCTGCTACCGCTGGCTGCTCATCCACTTCAAGCGCGAGTTCGCGTTCGACGAGGCGCGCGGCCCCGCCCGCCGCGCCGCTTGTTGCCGGCTGGGCCCACCCAGGCGCGGCGCGCCGCGTGCCGCGCGGCGTGGTCGCGCCCCAGAGGCGCACCCGGCCGTCCCGCTGACAGACTTAAGACGTTGGCATTTAAGCTTGCTGCGCTGGGCACAGCTGGAACGAGGGCCTGTCACGCCCCGCCTTACCTCATGCCGAGGCATGCGCGGGCGCGCGGCAGGTGCTGCGGCTGTGGGAGACGCTGTGGGCGGGCGCGCTGACGCCGCACCTGCACATCTACATGGCGGCCGCCGTGCTGGTCACGCACCGCCGCGCGATTATGGCCGCTGACCTGGACTTTGACGGCCTGCTGCGCTTCTGCATCGAGCGCGCGGGCCGCCTGGACCTGGCGCACACGCTGCGAACCGCCGGCCAGCTCTGCCGCCTGGCCGGGCGCGCGGGCGAGGAGGCGCTGGCCGCGGCCGGCCTGCCGCCGCGCTGCGCCTCATAATATAAGGGGTTAGGTTACTCCCTACCCTGCCCTCGCTCGTAGCGCATGCCGCGCCAGAGCAGGCACGTGGGCCGAGGGGACTGGGATGTCCGCGCCCCGCGCCGCTCGACGGCTCTGCTGCTTGGCCGAGCGCGCCGGCGCGGGCGCCAAGGGCGGCTCAGGGCGGCCTGCCGCTGCGCTAAGTCAGGCGAGCGGCCGGGTCGGGTGCGGCATGAACGCGCGCGGAGGCGGACGGAGGCAACTGCGCGCTTGTCTGCGTGGAGTGCAATGCTGACAACATAAACCCAGCGGGGTTCTGGTGCAGGGCCAAAGCATGCTGCACAAAAAGTGTGGCCCCTCGTCCTGTGCGAGGAGGTGTCATGCGCAGGTCTCGCTCCTTGCGATGAGACCTTCGGGAGGGGGCAACGCATGTTCCGCGCGCTTGTGATCCAAGGCTGCCAGGCTGGGCAGGGCGGCTTTGGGGCTGAGCTTGCATGCCACTGGACTGGCTACTCTACTCTGGCAGGGCCACCATGCGGGAGTACGCATGCATGTCCCTGGTGTTTGCGCTGGGCAGTTTTGTGTCGTGGCGGGCCCTGATTGCATTTAGTGGTGAACGCGTATCTACCGTTAGGCTGTTGCGTAATTTGATGCGGCTCAATCAAGGACATGAGGCCGGCTAGGGGGTGGCGTGTGCTGGGTTGCCAGCCTGCCTGCACACATGTGCCGTCAGCGCATGGCGCGACCTAGGGCATGCTGCCTGGACTGCTGTAGCTATGTGTTACGCAGCAGCATGTGTCTGCCTGTAGGCAAATAGGACACATGCGGGTCGCACCTTAATTGCGAACGTGAAGCAGCTGTTGATTTGCTTGCTATGAGGGGTGTGGGTGCTCATGTGGCTTTATTTGAGCTCCTTGGCGTCTCCCGCTGTGCCTGCAACCTCTGCTAACCTTGCATGCATAGACATTGTGCTCACGGCCAGACACCCTTCTAAAGTACATCGTAACGTGCAGCTGTCTCTCCCCCTGTTCGTGAAGAGTGCACTCCTGCGCAGACACAGTAGGCAAGAGGTTTGCTGGCCTTCACAGGGAGGAACGCTGCAACAGAGCTGCTCAAAGGCCGCCCGGTCCTGGCAGTCGACTGCAGCGTGGTAGCAAGGCTGTTGAGCATGACGTGTGAGGCAAGTAGTGCCGCAGATCACAGTTTGGGCACGTCCTGCTGCCTTGGCATACTTGCAAGGTTAAGCGTACGGGGTCCAACAGCAGCATCTCCAAAGCCTTTGGCACCGTGCAGGATCACGCACTCCCTGCACTCGGCCCTCACACTTGAAAGAATTAACAGTTACTGCCAGGTGCCAGCAGTTGCCAGCACCAGGTTTGAAAAGCTGTAGCCGTAAGAATAGTAAACGGCCTCACTTGAGAAAGGGCCTGGAGAGGTCTAGGGAATTTGCCTTGTTCCACAGCTTCTTGCAAAAGCTGCCGAGAAGCTCACCATACATACCGGTTCACGATTCGGTGCCTACTCCTTGTATACGGTCATACAAGCTGCTCACAGCCCTCAAACGCGGCGCGCTGCGTTTTCACCGACCCCGAGGCGGTCCGCCTCCCAGCTCTGCCGTCACACCTCGACCCTCTGAGCCTCTTGTGTTCTGCTGCTTGCTGCTACAGTGACAGCTGGGTTGCTGCAGCCGTCTGCGCCTGCAGCGCAATCACACGCGCACGCGCGCGCAGGGCGTGCAGGTGCGGGCCGCACAAGTGCCAACCGCGGTTCGATCAAGCCCGCCAGTGCCCGCGACCGCACCTAGCGGGGTGCGGCCACACGTCACAGAGTCCACAGGCGCAGGCTGCTGAGCTGGGCGTCGTGTTCCTCGACCTGGGATGGTGTGAGCGGTGCCTTGTTGGTGGAGCCTTCGTTATCGTACACGCGTGTCTTCTCCCGCGCCCTGCTGCATGCAGGGGCATGCAGTCGGTCTGGCCGATGGCCACCCAGGCGGGCATGTGTTGAAGACCTGACTGCATCAAGGCCAGCAGCTGCCTGCTGTGTACCAGTCTGGCGGTGGCAATACATGACAGTCTCTGCGTCCTGTGGCCCTTCCATGACTTGCTGCGCTGCGTTGCTGCAGGCTGTCCGCTGGCAGACTGTGCCACGAGGCGCGCATACGCTGCAGGGGGATGGGAGCCGCGCTGGGAAGTTTGTGCTTTGACAGCACAGAGAACCAGGACAGCGTGCGGGAGTGCGGGGGCATCGCGGCGCTGGTCGCGCTGCTGGCGCCCAGCAGCTCATCGGCACAGCACAAGCTGGCGGCCGGGGCGCTGTGCTAGTGTGCGCGGACAACACCCAGAACCAGGACTGCGTGCGGGAGTGCGGGGGCGTGGCAGCGCTGGTCGGGCTGCTGGCGCCCGGCGGCCCTGCCGCTATGCAGCGGGAGGCCGCTGCGGCGCTGTGCAACCTGTGCAACAGCAACATTTCGAACCAAGACTGCGTGCGGGAGTGCGGTGGCGTCGCCGCGCTGGTCGGGCTGCTGACGCCCAGCCACTCGGCTGCCGTGCATGAGCAGGCTGCTGCAGCGCTGTGGAACTTGTGTTGGAACAACACTGAAAACAAGGACAACATCAGGGAGTGCGGGGGCGTGGCGGCTCTGGTCGGGCTGCTTGCGCCCGGCCACTCAGCTGCCGTGCGTGAGCAGGCTGCTGGGGCGCTGCGGAACTTGTGTGCAAACAGCACTGAAAACAAGGACAGCATCAGGGAGTGCGGGGGCGTGGCAGCTCTGGTTGGGCTGCTCGCGCCTGGCACCTCTGCTGCCGTGCATGAGCAGGCCGCTGGGGGGCTGACCAACCTGTGCATTGACAGCACCCAGAACGCTGTTTGCGTGCGATGGTGCGGGGGCATTGCTGCGCTGGTGGGGCTGCTGGCGCCTGGCAACCCTGCTGCCGTGCGTGAGCTGGCTGCTGGGGCGCTGCGGAGCGTGTGCTGTAAAGACGCGATGAACAAAGACTACGTGAGAGAATGCGGGGGCGTTGCGGCGCTGGTCGCGCTGCTGGCGCCTGGCGGCTCGGCTGCTGTGCATGAGGAGGCTGCCGGCGCGCTCGGAAACCTGACCAGCGAGAATGAGCAATGCCGGGAGGCAGTCAGGGCATGCGGGGGCGTTTCGGCGCTGGTCGCGCTGCTGGCGCCTGGCGGCTCGGCTGACGTGCATGAGGAGGCTGCCGGTGCGCTCATGAACCTGAACAGCGGGAGTGAGCAATGCCGGGAGGCAGTCAGGGCATGCGGGGGCTTTGCGGCGCTGGTCGCGCTGCTGGCGCCTGGCGGCTCGGCTGCCGTGCATGAGGAGGCTGCCGGCGCGCTAAGGAATCTTTGCTATGAAAGTGCAATTATTGACAAGGACTGCCTGAGAAAATGCGGGGGCATTGCTGCGCTGGTCGCGCTGCTGGCGCCTAGCGGCTCGGCTGCCATGCATG
>JAABUV010003146.1_pt1 | contig 21331 bp, 28 predicted proteins | sample 5559971 | NCBI WGS metagenome assembly JAABUV01 (sample SAMN10711881, study PRJNA513362) | rock metagenome | isolation source: Antarctica rocks | place: Antarctica: Victoria Land, Knobhead nord | collected 2015-12-19
AGCGCTGCACGTGTGAGCGCACTCTGCGCGTGCGTCGCAAGCTCTCCCCAAGCCTGCCCCAGGCGACTGCTGCGGGCAGCGCACCACCGCTCGGCTCACCGTGTGCTTACAGGTACGCGCACAGCGCATGCCTTTCACTCCCCGTGCCCTGGTGGGAGAAAGCAGGCCTGCCGCATACAGAGGACAGCAAGGGTGAGTCGGCGGGGCAGTGCGGCGCGTTGGGAGGCACGTCGATGTTCTCGCGCAGGATGGCCGTCTCGCCCTCAGAGAAGGCGTATTCGTCAATCCAAAAGCGCAGCGGCGCTTCTCCAGCGCCCTGCCGCGCTGGAATGTGCTGAGCTTTGCCGCCCAGGTGGCTGCTCCAGGAGGCAGCAAACATGCTATGTTGTCACTTGCGGCGCTTGCTTGCGCACCTGGGCCGTATGACATTTGACTACGCACAAGATGGCAGCTGCCACCAGCGCCATACGCAGCGGAGCAGGTCGCTTGCGCTGCTTGGCTGCTCGGTTGCAATGAGCTGAGCTCCATGCATGGCTCATGCCACCGTGCAGTGCAGGAAACGCCGGCGTCTGAACCTCCCTGCTGAGCAACCGTCAAGTGAAGGCCGGTGCCCAGCAAGAGCGCCACACATGCCGCAAGGGACAACCAGTTCCCAGCAGAGCGCAAAACATGCCGTACGCTGAGCGCTTGCCTATAGCACACTCGTCCTCGACGCACACACTGACACTCTGTGGCGGATGGCACACCGCCCTGTTGCGTCAGGACATCTGACTGAGTCTGGCACAGACTCGGAATTTGTCGTAATCCCTGCCCAGTGCCCCTGTTCTAGCCGGCCCCCCGGCTCTCGTGCCCGGCGCATGGCAGCGCATGGCCGGGCGCCGTAGCATCGCTCGGCCTGTGCTGGGCGGCAGACCAGCACAGGGCAGCGATGGGGCACCCGCGCGCCGCCTGGGCGCTCGCCGCATGCGTGGTGTGCGCGTGCGCGGCCCCAGCGGCCGCGAAGCGGTGGGCTAACCAGCCGCTCACGCCGACGTGCGACCAGGCACTGGACACCATCCTGGGCCAGTTCTATGCAGATAACAAGACGGCCACCGCCGCCTGCGACGCCGACTGCGTCAAGCAGTGCAGCGAGGTGCTGCACTTCACATTCACGCTGATGAGCACGACCCGGTGCTACACGGAGGACCGCCTGCGCCAGTGCCTGCTGGTGAGCACCCCCCTTCCGTGGCACTGCCCGTCCCCGAGTGCTGCGCGGCCGCCCTTTTTCCCAATTCGCTCCACTCTTGTCGCAGCTGACCCCCCGGTAGCCACAGCAGTAACGTGTACGGAAGCCAACGAGCTGGCTCGCGCCAGGTCGCGCCGGACGCGTGGACCGGCTGGGTGCGAGACTGCCAGACTTTCGACGGCGCCATTATCGTGCGCCGCGATGCCTACTTGCGCCGCCTGCGCTCTGCCAGAACCGCTCTGCTCTTTGGCACCCTGGCCTAGCTGCTTATTGTGTCAAGTGCAGCCCCTGGCTGCGGGCAGGCCAGGCCGCTGACTGACAGGGTAACGCAAGACCTGCACTGCGACAACGTCCAGACAACAGGTGCCTGCTGTGAGCAGCCTCGTGACCCTGTGGGGTTGCGCCGCGCAGCCGGGCGCGGCGGGGAGGCGGCGCCGGCTGGCCGCAGCGGACGGCGAGGGCGAGGGCGGGGCGGCCGCCGCGCCGGCCGACCCGGCCAAGCGCGCGGGCTGCTTCCCGCCCTTCAGCCGCTGGCAGGACTTTGAGCTATGGATGGCGCTGGGGACGCCGGGTGCGCCTGGTGCCGGGCCCCCAAGGCCTGCCGGTCACGCTCTGGGCCGCTCCTGCTCTGGAGCGCTTGCAGACGGCGCGCGGGGGTTGTGCGCAGAGGCGCGCCCGCCCATGCTCCAGCACGGTAGCATGTGTGGGCCCGTTGGCATGCAGTCATGCAGCCGCGCTGCCTCGGAAGTGTGCGGCACGAGACCCTACGTATAAGCAAGGGTCTGAAAGTTCAGACGCATGCCTGTCTGCACCCCGGCGCCCCCCGCGCTCGCGCCGACTGAGCGCTCCGGCCGGCGCAGGCGCGGCGGCGGGCAGCCAGACGCTGCGGGCGGCGGCGCGGCAGCAGGCCTCCCGCGTGGTGGCCAGCACGCAGGCGCTGCCTCACCCCGTGCGCACGCACCGCTGGGCGGCCGTCGACCCGCAGCCGGCCTGCGACGACCGGTGCGCGCGCCGCCAGACGCGCCCCGCGTCCCTGTCCTGCATCGTTCTAAAGCCTTTATGATGTAGGGTATGTCGGATAGGGTCTGACACGCCTGGCTCGCTGCCAGAGAGTCCGCGTTGGATTGCGTCACGCCCTGCGGCCGTGCGTCAGAGGAGCGTCAAGACGCTCCGCAGCACATGCCCCCGGACCTACCCCTTCGTGCGGCGGCCGGCTGCTGAGCGCGCCGCGCGGACGCGGGCGCAGGATGGACGGCCTGCGTGCGGCGTTCTATGCGTCCAACGCGACGAGCGCGCCCGAGGACGGCGGCGCGTGCGACGGCGGGTGCCGCGCGCGCTGCTCGACGCTGCTGGCTGACACCTGGAGCGCGCGGCTCAGCGGCCGCACCTGCCCCGCGCGCGACGTGCTGCTGGGCTGCCTGAAGGCGCGGCCCTGCGTGCCGTACGGCAGGGCGCTGCCAGGCGCAGCCCGGCGGCTGGCGCCGGGCGGGCGCCGTGCCCTGCGCACGTCTGTGGAGCGCGTGTGTCTGTGGTCCTGGTCTGCGCCGCGCGCTGCTCTGGCCGGGCCCAGGCCCAGACCCTTAAGGCAGGCGTATGGGCGCCTGCGGCGGGCAGTGCGCCGCAGCTGCGCCTGCCTCAACAGCTATCATCTGCTATGCGCTGTCTGTGGGGGCCGCGATCTCGTCGCAAACGGCTGCCGTTCGATGCAAACGTCACGCAGCTGCCGTTCATTGCAGTGAAGGATGGGCAGGCCTGCCCTGGCGCGCGGGCTGACGCGGGCGGCGCGCGCGGCGCAGGTCGCGCGTAGCGAGTGGGTGGCTTTTGTGCGCGACTGCGAGACGTTCTACATCAACTTCACGCCGGAGGGCGCCGACCAGGCGCGCTGCCCCCGCGCTTTGACCTTGTTGAGCCAAGCTGTGGCTGTGGCTCTCCCTACCCTAATTGGTCCAACCCTGATCTCAACTTAGCGCAAAATTCTAGCTGAAGCTGATAAAGCGCGGCGTGTGTGGGCGGGCTGTGCATGCTCGGCTCGCTGCCTGCTGTGGCTGCGCACGCAGGTCGGCTGCGCGCTCCATCAAACGTGGTTGCTGAGCCCTGGTCGAGGCATATGTGAGCTGACCCAGCCGAGTCGGTGCCAACCGTTGCCAGCCAGGCCTGCATGCAGCTCGGGGAGCCTGTTTGCAGTAGGATGTGCAGCGAGGCGACCGTGGGGCTGCTGCAGGCCAACGCCGTCCTCGGGAGCGCGGCCGCGCCGGCGCCGGCGCTGGACGCAAGGGAGCCGCTCACCATCCGCGTGCGCCACGGCGCCGTCGTGAACGCGGCCGCCGCGGCCGCCGCCGCGCCGCCGGCGGCCACGCGGCCGTCGGTGGCGGACCCGCTGTTCGCGGCCGCTGCGGCGGGGCCCTCGCGCGCGCCGCGGGGGCCCATGCAGTTTGTGGGCGAGGGCGGCGACAGCGCGCAGCCGACGCACTTCCAGGGCGAGGGCGCGGCGGCGATCGCGCTGCCCGCCGCGGGCGGCCCCGCGCCGGCCAAGGCCGCCGGCCGCCGGCTGCTGGCGGCCGGCGCGCGGTCCGCCAGGTCTAGGGTGCGCGGCCGCGGCGTCGTGGGCGCGGGCGGCAGCGGCGCCGGGCGGCAGCTGCGGGCGGCGCCGCCGCCGCCGGCCGCGGAGGGCGAGGGCGGGGAGGGCGGCCCCGCGCCGGCGGCCATGGGCGCCACCGACGGCTGCTTCCCGGACTTCCAGACCTGGAAGGACTTTGAGCTGTGGCTGGACGGCCGGCTTGTAGGCGCGCGCCCGCTCCGCCCGCTCAGCGCACGCGCCGGCACCGCTTAGCTTCACGCGGCCATGGGCGTGTGTATGCTTGGGTGGGCCGATGACAGGGGCAGCCGTGCGGCCTTTGTAAGCATTAGGCCCCCACTTTAATTGCATATCAAATGTCGGACCCCTGAATGTTGCATGCCCTGGCTGCCATGAAAAAAAGCACAGATAGGTTAATGTAGGGGCCAGGCACTTGCACCCCGCTCAGCGTGATGCGCCTGCCCGCGCAGAGGTCAACCCCGACCACGGGCGCGCCAACGCCGTCGGAATTGTCTCGGCCTTCGTGTTTGCGGGCCTCATTGGCAGCATGGCGCTGTTCTGAGCGCCGGTGCGCTTATTCAGGTAGAGGAGAGCTGCGAGCATACCGCACCCTACCCTATTCCTGGGAGTCTGTTGCCGGCCGGCCGCGCGGGCTGAGCGTGCCGTCTGCCTTCAGGGCCATGCACCCCGTTTGTATGCAGCCACTGTCGGGGGAGTGGAGGCTGCGGCCTGGGGTACCCTAGGGTTTCCCTTTGGCACTGCCTGGCGCTCTGCGCACGGTTGCAAGCTGTCTGGGAGGGCGCGTCTGACTCCCGGACAGCGCGCGCTATGACCCCGCGGTGCTGGCGAGGCCCTGGCGCCGTCTCTGGCGGCCAGGCGGCCGGCGCAGCCCGGGAGAGCTGCGCAGCCTGCTCCCCCCTGGAAGCCTGTGGGCTCGCAGTGGCAGCTTGCTGGGTGCGGGGCCGTGGCTGCAGCACTTTCGCCGGGGTTGGCGCGTTGAGTGCGCGCCAGGCAGGTCACAGGCCTTCCGCATACAGTTCTAGCGCTCACCACCTCTAAGCTACAAGACTACGAGCGACAGGGCCAAGACCATGCCGTTGCTTGTTTATTGTTAGGAGCATGCATGTGGGGTCCCCGCGCACCAAGGACGATTAGAGTGGGTCACACCTGTCCTGGCATCAAGCGTGGGACGGGGGCGACTCGTGTGGCGGGGACCTTTCTCATGCCAGACTTCGCAGTTTTGAATACGCGTCTTCTGTGTGTCTGCTTCCTAGTCTTTCATGGCGCAGCTAGTGCTGCCAGGTCCCGCAGCAACACAGAGGCAGTGCTTTGCTGCCCCATGTGTTGCTGGTCTGTTTGAGCAGCGTTCGATGTGACCTCTAGCTTGCCTTTGCAGGGCTCAAGAGCTGTAACACCACGCGTGCGCTTCACCTTTCTTGCGTCGTGTGCAGCAAGAGAGGCCGGACTGCCCATATAGCAGGGAGACGTCTCTGACAGGCACCCGTTGTTACACGCACATATTGGTGCAATCAAATACAGCACGCACGTTACCCGCCACAAGGTGCTACGCAACAAGGCGCGGTGCAAGCGCCGCCCTCTGTCTCATACTGGACCGCCCTGGCAGAGGTCAAGGGCCGGGTGACGTGCGGGGCAGGCCGTGTCCATGCGCTACAGCGGGCCTCTGAGGCGGGCTCGGTGACGGCTGCCGTCGCAAGAGGGGGCCGCTGAGGCCGCGCGCGACCCCCCAAGGAACCAGGTTACAGGACCCAGGCATGTCTGTGCCCGCGCCTGCAGACAACCAGGCCCCTTCCTCGCGGCCGCCGCGCCACTGCGACGAGTATTCCCACTGTTCAGCCTCAGGCGTTGGCGGGCGGCAGCTGCGCCGCGCGCGGGTCGGGTGGTACAATGGGCGTACGTCGGCCTGGTCTGCCGGGGCTACGAGGGGCAGCAGAAGCGGGGGGTGCAGCCAGCATCCTAGCCGAGGCGCGACTGCTCCGCGGGGCCTGATCGGGGGTCGGGTGGCCGGCCGAGCGCGGCGGGCGCGAGCCAGATGCGGACGGTCTTGTCGTCGGACGCCGACGCGAGCATGTACGGGTTGGTGGGGTTCCAGGACACCGCGTTGACGGTGCCCGCGTGGCCCTCCAGCGCCGCCAACGCATGGCCGCTCTCGCGGTTCCAGATGTGCACACGGCAGTCCTGCCGCGCCGCCGCGCGCCCGTCGCGCGAGGACCGTCGACAGGTTCAGTGCGCTGGGCGCGCTGGACTGGCCGACGCTGGGCATGCAAGCTCAAGTTGAGGGGTGCCACGCTGCCAGCCCTGGCTCTCAGCCCCACAACCCTGCCATCCGCAGCACACTGCAAGCTGCCCGCCCTCGCCGACCGAGCTGCGCTGCAGCAGAGGGGCCTCAGGGCATGACTCAGGCTTCTCCTGCGCCCGCACACCGCAAGCCGCGCGCTGGTGACTGCCAGGCGCGCCTCGGCGCCCGACGCGATGAAGGCCGCGTTGGAGCCGCCGAAGCAGGAGCGGATGACGTAGCGCCCCTGCTTGCCGGAGTCCACCGAGTACTCCATGGCCGGCGCGCGCGGCACCTCCGGCAGGTTATCTGCGCAGGAGCCGCCCTTGGGATCCAAAAACGTTCAGCGGGCGCTACCCTGTGGAGGCGGCCGACACCATGTGTGCTGCGCAATTGCAGCCACACAAGGCGGCAACGTCCCAAAAAAAAGTGCATATGTGCCATGACCAGACAAAGCCCCACTCAAAAGTAAGGCTGTGTCCTTGGTGCGGCTCATGGGGGCACTGACCCGCGGGCGGGGCTGGCGGGCGCGCGCCTGTCGCGCCCTCGGCCAGCGCGGCCAGGCGGTCCAGGAAGGGCTGCAGCGCCCAGAGGTGGATCGTGTGCGAGGCCAGGTTGGCCAGCAGGTGGCGCCCGTCCGGCGACAGCGCGATGCTCGTGATGGGCACCTCGTCCGTCACCAGCACTTGCTGCGCGCGGCACGCGGCCGTCACCGCCGGCGGCCGCGGCGCGGCGCCCGCCCGGCGGCGGCGCAGCATGCCCTACCCCTACCCGACCCACAACCTCTGGGGACCGCTGATCTGCAGCGCCGGCACCAATCTGTTACGCGCGACCTGTGCCTGTGTACCCTACTCCAACCCAACCCTAACCCTGCCCAGCCGGGCGGCACCTCGCGCGGATCGCGCGCGCTGGCCACCTTGATCTCCTTCTCCTGGCACACCATGGCCAGCGCGGCGCCGTCCGCGCTCAGCGCCAGGTCGTTCACGCGCGCGAGCTTCCACCGCCGCGCCACGTTGCCGGCAACATCGCACTGGTACACGCTCCTGCCCGCCCGGCGCCCCGCATGTTATCCCGCAGCGCTGCCATGTGAGCGCCTGGCCACAGCTCAATGATCCCCACTGGAACCAGGGCCTTGTGCGCAGGCCCCCTTCGTCCGTGCCTGTTTGAATGCTATAATAATCATACACAAACAGACCCACGTCGCAAAAGCTCAACACTCTTGAGGCGCCTCATTGACGGCTTGGAGCGGCTGCTATGTGAGCGCGTGAGCAGGAGGCCGGCCCCCAATGCATGGACACGGCCACCGCCGCGCGGGGGGCGCGAGCCGCCGGGCGCCGCGCAGGCCGCACTTGTCGTCGGAGCCCGTCAGGAAGGCCTGGCCGTCGGGCAGCCACGCGCAGGCGGTGACGTTGCCGGAGTGCGCGTCGTACGTCTGCAGGCACGCGCCGCTCTCCGTGTCCCACATCTTCACCTGGCGCGCGCGCGCGGGCCGGGGGGCCGGTCGGGTTGAGGGCAGGCGGTGCTGCGGCTCGGCCCGCCGCGGCATGGCATCCGACGAACGGTACCCTTCCGAGCCTGGGCTGTATCTGTTCCCGACCGCATATTCGAGGTGTGCGCATGCTATCGACAGCTTGCTGCCCATACTCGGGGCTCTGAACACCTCGCACAAAAGCCGTTGCCTGCCACGGCCGCCACCCTTCGGACCACCAACACTGCTAGGTGCCCACCCTCACCTCCCGACCGGTTCCGCCTGATGGCACCCGCGCGGCCAAGACTCGCGGCCACGGGCCCGGGCGGCGCACCACATTGTCGTGGCCGCAGGTCAGCAGCCGGCTGTCGTCCGGGCTCCAGGCCAGGTACGTGAGCGGGCGCTCGTGCGCGCGCAGCGAGTGCACCAGCGTGGCCGCAGCGCCGGGCCGCAGGCGCCACACGGCCGCGCTGCAGTCCTTGGACGCGGACGCCAGCCGGTCGCCCGCGTGCGAGAACTGCACGTGCCACACCTCGTCGCTGTGCGCCTCCAGCACCTGACGCGCGCGCGCCGCGGAGGCCCCCGCTCAAGGCAGGGCGGGTGCACGCTGTTGAGCGGTGTGCATCCAAACACTCTAGTTTTTGGCATGATGCCGGCCGTTTACACCCATGACATGCATCGTCCGCATTCCTGGGGGCTGTGCAATGCAAGTGGAGAGCAAGCCAAAGACAGCCACGGCGGCGCTCGCTGTAGGGCGGCAGGGCTGCGCCGGGGTAGGGTCTGCGAAGCGGCGCAGGGCCGGCGGCACCTGCGCGGGCTGCGTCGGCAGCTGGTCCACGCCGGCGTGGTAGTCCACGAACAGCGACTGCCGGAAGTGCGTCGCGTTGTGGTACGGGCACCGCGCCACCTGCGCGCGCGCGCCCCGCGCGCGCTCAGGGTTCGCTCAGGTTGGGTGCAGGCACGCCTGGGACTGCGCGCGCGCCCCACTGTCTCCCAGTGCCCGCCGGGCAAGACTCATATACGCTTATGCTGTCGGCCCCGCGAGGCCTGTGTGCGCGGCGCCCGCGCCAGGAGCGCCCGCCCGGCCAGGCCTGCCAGGCGGATATCTGAACACAGACAGAGCAAACCCTTTCTGACAGACCCTCCTACTCCCGTCTCAATGCCGCGGGCCACTGGGCCGCCGCCTAACCCTACCCTTGTCCCACCTGCGCCAGCAGCGCCTGCTCCAGGAGCGCCTCCAGGCGGCGCTCCGGGATCATGAGGCTGGGCGGCAGGTGCTGCTGCAGCGCCGCCATGAGCGCGCCGCGGCTCGCGCCCTCGAACGCGCGCCACTCCTCGCGCAGCAGCGGGTTGGCGCCGTCGTCGCGCTGCCGCAGCAGGCAGCCTGCGCGGCGCGCGGCGTCATTTAGGCGGTGTCCCAGGGCGCCGCGCGCCGCCATCATCGCGACCGCTAGTCACCCGCTTTCCGGGAGCCGTTCACACGACACACTACGGGGGCACCAGAGTGCGGGACCTGACACATACTCACGGTCAGGAGGGAGCACTTCTGGGGCGCTAGGCAGGCCATGCAGGGGCCCGACAGGCGCATTGGCGCACAACGACTGCCACGAAGTGGACGTGACCCTCCGTTTCACTTCCACGAGTCTGCCTGTGCACAGAGACCCTCAGGGTGCGCCGACCGGGCCGGGACACCACTGCGTCCGCCCACCTGCCAGGCGGCGCAGCTCGGCCGCATTCGCGCGCAACGACCCTCCGCTTCAGCACAATGTGTCTGCTTCACCTTTGCCATCAACCCAGGGTGCGCCGGCCGGGCCGGGACACGGGCGCGCCCGCGCACCTGTCAGGCGGCGCAGCTCGGCCGCATTGGTGCGCAGCGGCGCCAGCTCCGAGCGCAGGCAGCGCCTGTGCAAAAAAAGCCTAGGGTGCGCCGGCCAGGCCGGGAAGGGATGCGCCCGCGCACCTGCCAGGCGGCGCAGCTCGGCCGCGTTTGTGCGCAGCGGCGCCAGCTCCGAGCGCAGGCAGCGCAGCGCGGCCGCCTTGTCGCCGGCATCCACCGCCTCCAGGTACTTGTGCTGCAGGATCAGGAAGCGCGCCTGCGCGCGCGCCCGCGCCCCGCGCGCGTCGGCGGCCGGCGCGCCCGGCCCCGCTGCCCCCAGGCGCCCTGCTCCGAGCCTGCCCTGACGCCCGAGCAGGCAGCCGCACTACTCGCGAGGCCCAAGCAGGAGCGCCGCCGCGGCCGAGCGTGGAGGGCAGTGTGCTCGGCGTCCCGAAGCAGATGGCCCGGCGCCTTGCGCATAGGCTACGGCGCATGGCGCGGCGCAGCGTGATCCGGCCGCAGCCGCCGGGCGCGCGCCCGGCGTGGCCCGCCCGGTGCAAGCGCCGGGGATTGGCGAGGGCGCCCAGCGCCCACATACACGCCGGCCGCGCCGGTCGACACGCCTCCTGGCTCAGCCCTCCCAGGTGGGTGCTGACAGTCCCACAGGGTTAGCCATAGGCCCTAACCCCACCCTGTCCAGGAGCTCGCACCTGCAGCTCGACCTGGGCGTCGGGCGCAAGCTGCGGCAGCAGCGCTAGCGCGGCGCCCCAGCGCCCCTCCAGCACGTGCGCGCGGAAGCGCGCCACATGCTCCGGCTGCATCGGGATGCCCTGCGGCGCGGCGCCGCAGCGGTCAGGCCGGGCGGCCGCCGCCGCGGCTTGCGCGCCGCTCAGGCGCGCCCGGGCACGCCCCAGGAGCTCTGGCAACGCTCGCGTCGCGTCCGGCGCGCGCGCCGCAGACATAGCAAGTGGCAGATATATCCATGGTGCTTGAGCGCCAGACTTGCACCGCCCCAGATGCTTCTGCAGGCCTCCGACTGCAGGCCTTGCAGCAGCGCGCAGCAGGGGCATAGCAGGGGTGGACACGGAGGCGAGGCGATGGCAGATAGATGGGCAGATGCTGCACGCCCATGGCATGGGCCGGACGCCCTTCGCCGAGCAGTCTTGCAGCATGGAGCTTGGCGCATTGCGCGGCCCTCTTGCGGACGAGCACGCACACGGCATGCATGCATGCCAGCCACGGTGCGCGAGGCACAGCGAGCATGCCGCTGGGCATGCACAACCCGGTCGTGACCCCAACGGCATGCATCGTCAGGCGATGAGGACATCAGTCGAGCGCCCGAGCACACACACGACGACGCAGCCTGAGTCGAAAGCAACGACGGCGCCAGACGAGCCAGCGGCTGGCGAGCCCAGTGCGCGCGGGCGACGCATGGACAAGGGCGTGGCGTGCGCGGGCCAGGACGCGGGGCGGGGCGCGGGCCAGGCCGTAGCGTGCGCGGGCCAGGGCGTGGGGTAGGGTTAGGGCGCGCGCCGACTCGCGCTCCAGCGCCTGCGCGGCCGCCAGGAAGCCCAGGCTATGCAGCGCCTGCTCCAGCAGGCGCACGTACTCCGTGCGGTCGATCATCTGCCGCGGCCCGACGGCCGCGGGGGGCGCCTCGTGGCACACGCCATTGGTCATCTCCACGTCGTTGACCTGGACAGCGGGGGCGGGCGGCTCGGCCCCGCACGCGCGGGCGGAGTGCATCCCAGTGATGGCAAGCATGCTGCGCTTGTCGCAGGGTGGCAGGCAGCGCAGGTATGTGTCGAGGTCAGTCTAGCTTAGAGCAGGGTGGCGGTCGAGATACACACGCCTCGCCCGGACAAGCCTGCTGCCGCAAGCGGTGGACCAGCAAGCGCAGCGGCGCAGTACGCGTTGCTGGTCCATGCCCGTGCATTCTTTTCAGGGGCAGCAGGGGTGCGCTGGCAGCCGGGCAGAGGCGCCACACGCGGCGCACATCAGTGGAGCGCTGTGACTGGGCCGCAAGCGACACAGCAATCGAATGTGTGAGGTCAGCAGAGCGGGCGGTCGAGGAGCGGCAGCACTGGCAGGGGCAGGCCGCGCCTGCGGCCCCATCGCGAGCCTCTGGCGCTTAGGCTCCCTGGCACTCCCCGTCTTTGCGGCAGCCCGCGGACCCGCCTTACGGCACCCTCGCACCGACTGCAGCAGGGTTGGTTGGCATGGCGCCAGGGCGTCCAGGGCGTCCGGTGTTGGACCTGTGCAGAGTGCGCCAAAGGCGGGTGGGAGCAGATGTGTATCGCCCTGATTGCTGCAGGGACGCGAGGCAGCAATAGGCTGGTGCAGTGAGCATGCTCTTCATCCCGATGGCAAAGAGAGCAGCTGCAGCTGGGGTTGCAAGCCCTGGTGAGAGTTACGATTCTTGATCTTGCGTGCTTGCTGCAAGCTGCTGTTGCTTCATCTCCGGTGTGCGCGGCTGCAATGCCCGATTTCATCAGGCCCATGGCCGCGCACGTTAAGCCCTGTGGGCCTCGGCGCCACGTGCGCGGCGGGCGCGCGCGCGCGCGCGCATGGACAGCCGCGCCAGCCAGGACTCGTGCTCCGAGGTGGCCGCGCTCGTCGACGCGCGCTTCCCGCGCCCGGAGCTCTTCCGGTATTATTACGGTGGGAAGCGCCTACTGGGCGTGCTGCACAGTGGGGGCGCGCGTGCAGCTTGGAACCGGCCGTGGCAGCAGGAGCGACATGAGAAGGACTGTGAGTGAGTAAGGACGCTGCTGCGGTGGTGGGGCGCAGGTTGCCAGCCTCGTGAAGCTCCTGCTGTTGGACGCCGCTGGGGCTGCGGCGCGGCGGCGCGTCCTGCTGCTGGACATGCGCGACGAGCAGAGCTTCGCCGCATGCCACGTCGACGGAGGTCGCACGCCCTGCTCCGCCTGCGGCAGAGCTTCAGTGCACAGCTCTCCAGACCGGCTCAAGGTCCTGCCCGTTGCGCGAGGCGTGCTGCTCGCCTGACGCGGGCGTGCGCGGGGCCCAGCAGCCACCAGCTACCCGGCGTGGCGGCTGTCGCACGAGTGCAAACCCTTGTCGGCGGAGCTGCTCGCGCACGCGAACGCGCGCGGCCGCGTCATTGCGCTCTGCAGCCTGAACGAGCAGGCAGGCCCGCGCAGCGCCCGGCTGCCTGGGACAGGGCTGTCTTCCGAACAGGGACTGGGTTATCGTGCTATCTGACGGGCGGCTTGGAGACAGGGTACCATGCAAACCTCATGAGGTGAGCGGGGCCATGCACCACATGCAGCTTGCACCCTCACCATCCCAGCCGTGTGCTGGCAGAGCATTGCTGCGCTGTGCTGAGCAACGTGGCGATGGCTTTCAGCTCATTCTGACTCGACAGTCAAGCATGCATGCATACTACATGCTCCAGGACTACTCCAGGCTTTCTATTAATTATATCGCCCCGCTGCAGGGTGCAGGGCACGGCCGCAGCTGCAGCGCTGCTCTACCAGAAGGGCGTCGACAACACCGCCGTCCCTACCGGGGGTGACCTGCCTGGCAGGCTGCTAGGCCCGCATGCTTAAGTCACATAAGCGTGGAGGCACTTGGCCGCCGTGCAACTGCATGTCCGCAGTGCCTGCTCCTGCATCATGCGCTGCCTCAAGTGCTTTGCTGGCCACTCTCTTGCCTGCACCCATGTACAGAGAAGTTTAAGATAGCCGCATGCAGTGCTTCGGGTGATGTCCGACCAGTAGGAAGTCTGTTGTTTCTGTTCGCAGTTCATCTTCTAGAGTTGACACCATCACCATGCCTGCCCTGTTACAGCAAATAGTGATTTATGATCATAGGAGTGTCGACAGGGATACGCGAGGTCGCAAGGCTGCTGCCGCGGCTGCTGACAGGCGCGTTGGCACCAGCGCCGCGTGCTGGTGTCAGCACGCCGTCTGTCATGCCTCAGAGGCGGGCGTGGGCGCCCCAGCGACCAGGGTGCAGGTGGGTGTGTGCACTGATGGGGTACTGCGCGCAGCAAGGCCGCGCCAGCCAGTGGTGCCCAAAGTGTTGGGGTAGTTGCACAGCTGGCGCTTGCAGAGTTGCCCACTAAACATTCTCCTTTGCACGCATATCACTACATTTATGCTCACATGCGTTAGGAGCTGAGAGTATGGGCATGTGTTTTGCAGGTTGCCCACCCAGCGCTCTACCTTGCACGCACAGTTGTTTTGTTTCATCAGAAACAGTAGGAGTTTGACAGCATGGGCATATATTGTGACTGTCCTGTGACTTTGTAAGAGGCCTGCTGTACACACGAAGAGGGCGTGTGCGTGCGTCCCGATGCTCGTCAGTCGGTGCGACATATGTGACATCTGAGATGTCATGCCGCCTCGATTGCAAGTGGGGTTGCCAAGCCGGGGGGACCGGTACCGCTTACGAGCGCCGGGGGGGCCTCGCTTGCAGGTTGCGCCTCGGCCCGGAAGAAGCGGCTTTCGCTCGATCAGTTAAAGCCGAGGCGAAGCAGGGTCTGGTTAATTCCATCACGAGAGAGCGTGCTGAACATGCGGCAACAGCGTGCCAATCATTGAATAGCTCGCTAATTGGTTGTTCGTTTGTTCACTGGTTCGTGTGACAGCCTAGACCGCACACAGAGGGGACATGCTGGCCCAAGCAGTGGCGTGGCTCTCACAGCTGCCACCAGACAGAAAGCTGCTGCTGCTCCTGTGCGTATACGGCGCGTCAGCGGCGCCGCTGCTCTTCTGGATGACGTGGCGCGTGTTCACCCGACCTGCAACAAAGGTATGCTAGTTTTGTAGTGTGCTGCGCATGGTTTGCCGCCGCATGAGCTGATGGTTTTGCGTAGCCAAAGGAGTAGACGTCTGGCAGTGCATGCCTGCCGCTAGTGGTGTGCAAGAAGCACTATGTGGGCTCCTGCAACCGCAGAGACTTTTGTATATGTCCTCAGGCAAGGTGTCAGGCTCTGAGCCTAGGCGGCCCTGCCTTGCAGGGCGCTGGAGGCAGGATGGCTGTTGCTGCCTGTGCTGCGCCTGGTGCTTCAGCTCAGAGGAAGGGCTTCACCAGCGCTGACGCTGCAGTGCTGGCGAGAGTTATCCGCGACCGGCGGTCAGTGTTTCCCAGGGACTTCACAGGGGCGCCGCTCGACAGGTGTGTGTCCCTGCGTGCCCTCCATTGTGTGCCCCTGCGTGCCCTCCATTACGTGAGTGATCAGGGGTTGTGCTGTTGTCGGCAGCAAATCGCGCATAATTGTCACACCCGCAAAGCGGAGGAGTTTTTAGCAACGGGCTGTCTTAAAAGTGCAGTTAGGCGTGCTCAAACAACGTGTTGCACGCTTACTTTCTGTGCTCCTGAAAACCTGCAGGGCGATAGTGGAGGACATGCTAGAGGCGGCGAGGTGGGCTCCGACACACGGTGCGCCTTTGCCCTGTCTTGTGTGTGTACGTGGGCTCGCAACTTGTGACCAGCGCTAACAAGTTGGGTGCACGCCGTGCACGCGACCTTGCTGTTCAGGGCGCCTATCCTGCTCGCTGAGCAAGCGTGAAAAAATTTGCAAGCTTGCATGGTGTGTGGCTAAAACTTTGGGCGTCACGAATGCAGGCAAGACCGAGCCTTGGCAGTTTGTGGTGCTCGGCCGCCGCGCCCAGGAGGAGATGATCGACCTAACCCTCAAGGTGCCACCCCCGTGCACTGCGCAGTCTTAAGCGGGTGCATACCGGTGCTCTGCATGTCTGCCAGCCGGCATGCTGGCACCCGACAGGGAGTCGCATTTGCTGCACTGCGGGTGCTCCGCTTGCTACCTTGTGTCTGTGTGCCGCTGGTTCACCGTCAGCCCCGAGCCCCCCGACACTGTGCAGGTGCTAGAGGAGGTCCTGCCCACATATGACTTTGAGGCCAAGCGCGCCAAGATCAACGGCAAGCGCACCCGGGACTACCCGCGCGTGCCGGTGCGCGGCCCGAGCGCCCCTCCTGACGTACAGGCTGCGTCTCCAGTGCGTGCGGCTTTCACGCGCGAAGCTGGCCAGGATAAGTGTGTGCCGGGCAGTGACTTTGTGGCGCAGTCCCTCTGGTGCGCACGGTGCGTCACTTAGCAGTGCGCACGTGCCTGCTCGAGCATCCTGCGTTCCGTTGTTGGGTGGCAGTCAAGAAATGAGTCTGAGCAAGAAGTGCCCCGAACCAGCCCAGTCCAGCACTGGCTCGAGCAACACGGCGCCCGGCTGCTGCTCTGACGAGGTCAGCGTAAGCGCGGCAGGTCATGCTGGCGCTCTGCATGCGGCGCCGCCCGCCGCCGCCGGCCTCTAAGGAAATGCCGGAGTGGGAGGAGATGTGCGCGGTTGCCTGCGCGACGCAGAACCTGTGGCTGACGGCCGCGGCGCGCGGCGCGGCCGGTGCGCTGGGTGCTGTCGTGCCCGTCGTGAGGCAGACACGGAGATAAGGACAGGGGTTGCGCACGCTCAACGCGTTGCCCAAAACCACGCCATGTTGTTCATCACAAACGTGCTTTGTGGCCGGAGCCATGTGCTGAGCGTGTCCGGCAGTGCCTCACCACATTGTTTGAGTGCGCCTGGGTGCATGCGTAGGCGGAGTTGTGTCTGCTGCACAGCAGCCTCGCATCGGGCTGGTAACGAGCCGCGCGGCCGCCGAGCCCTGCATGCAGACTGGCGACATGCATGGTCTGATTCGCACGCTGGTGGCAGTGGCAGACAGCAGGGCCTCCTCAGTGACCGCATCACCAGTATGGGTTGTGAGGCGGCCGAGCGGGGCGGGAGGGCTGAGGTTATTGGTTATGCGCGCGCAGGTTACTGGAGCAGCTGGCACCCGGACGCGCGCGACAGCCCGCAGATGAAGGCCTTCCTGGGGTTGGCGGCCGACGACAAGTGCGCGGCCCCGTCGCTGCTGTATGCTGGGCGGGTCAGCTGCGTGGCAAGCCTGTGCGCACGTGTGGATCACTTTGCCCTCCTGCAAGCATGTCGACCGTGCCGCAGGTGCTTGGGCTTCTTCCTGCTCGGCACGCCGGCGCCCGGCGCAGCCGAGGCGTACCGCGCGACGCGAGCGCCGCTGGAGAGGAGCGTGGACTGGCGCCTGGACGAGGCGTAGCAGCTGTCCGGCTGCTGCCTTCTTGCTCCTGCCTTCCTGCCCTTGGCGACGCTCACTCCACCTGCAGCTTGGTACGGCTTGCGCTCCAGCTTGGCTCGGGGTTGCCCCTGGCTGCTGCAACCAGCACCCATTCTTGAGGCAGGCGCTTGGATTTGGCACATGCCCGATGCTGACTCGCGTTAGCTACAGTGCAGTGCCGTTGTCGTAAACTTTATTTTACTCTGCAACTTGGCTTATGTTTCCGCAGTGGCGCTGTACGCAACTCTCCTGACGCAGCTGTACAGCAGACAGTTGTCTGTGTTCATCAGGTAAGAGCTGCGTGAGCGTAGCCTCTGGGTAGCAATGAACATTGCACCAGCTTGGAACTCTGAAGTGTCATCGAGCGTATATTGTCTGCATGCAGCCCGCAACACATGCGCGAACTCGCGGTTTGGACCTTGCAAAAGTTGAGTGCTGTGATATGTCACCTACTGTGCCCCCTCATGTTACAGTTTAAGAGCATTGCAAGCTTCCACCACGTCATGTGTCCATTCTGCAGGCGATTGCACAGACAGTATGGCAGGCTGACAGCAGTGGGCACGACAAGAGCCTGACACGCTGCTCCTGGGCTTGCCAACTGACTTGACCATCAGCACAGCAGAATGAGTGAGTTACAAACCGTGTCAGCCAACTAGCCCTGAAAAAGGCCAGGAGATAAAGTCAGGGTCTATACAAACGGCTCGCGTTTCGGGAGCACAGCAACGTGTTTACAGACTACCATGGCGAGCAAGATGATGAGCATGCAGGCTCGGCCCATTGCCCGTGCCCAGCTGCGGGCCCAGCAGGCACGGCCTGCTGTCCGGCCGGCATGCATGGCCAGGCAGCAGCTGGCCCGCGTGGGGGGCCCGGGCCTGGCCGCCCTCCAGCGCGGCCTGCAGACCTCTCGCGCCGCCCCCTGCTCCAGGGGCCGCCGGGCTGTGGTGACCGAGGCAGCTAAGAAGTCGGTGGGGGACCTCTCCAAGGCCTACCTGGAGGGCAAGGTGGTGCTGGTGCGCACCCACCCGGCGCGGCAGGGGGCCCGATGCGTGGCGGGGCTGCCCTCGTATTCCCGTGTGCGCATTGCAGCCAGATGTGCTGTTTGCTACATATGGCTGCATTGGCGCTACAAACGCACACGCAGGTGCCTGCACCTCGGGAGCTGTGCATGCAGCGCTCTTGGCCTGCACGAGCCCTGCCGGCCGCAATGTCTGTATTGATGACCATGCAGAGTTACGCTTCCAATGTGCATGCTGTGGCAAGCCTGAGGTGCAGCTGGAACATGACGACACTCCCCCTATCATAGCACGCTGCAAGTTCTCCTGCAAGGCTGCAGAGGTGCTCGATGCGCAACCTTGGCCTCCGCATCAGCGCCACGGCCGCCACGGCTCCCGGCTCGAACGTGGCTCCTGCACAACTGCTGAGACCACGTGCGCTGTGCACAGGTGCGCGCGGACCTGAACGTGCCGCTCGACAAGGACCTCAACATCACCGACGACACGCGCATCCGCGCGGCCATCCCCACGCTCAAGTACCTGCTTGACAACGGGGCGCGCGTGCTGCTCACCAGCCACCTGGTGCGCCCGCGCGGCTCGTCACTGAGGCGTCTGTCTGGACAGCACGGCACCGCTGCTGCAGCGTCCTGAGCTGAGCAGGCAACAGTGGCGCCCATGCCTGCCCGCTCCTTGACAGCACTACGCCGCTGCTGCATCGCTGTAAGCAGGCCCTGCTATCCCCGGTCCGGAGCGGAGCAGGCACCGAACTCAGCGGCGCTGATGCCTGCCCGCGCGCGCCGCAGGGCCGGCCCAAGGACGGGCCGGAGGACAAGTTCCGCCTGACGCCGGTCGTGCCACGCCTCAGCGAGCTGCTCAGCAAGAACGTACGCGATCGCTCCACCCGCTCCACACGATAATGGCTCTTTGGCCGAGTGTTTCCTGGCACTACTATTGTTTGCTTGATGCAGAGCTACAAGGACGCGCGCGACCACTTCACCCGCTTCACACAATGATTTTGTGGCCAAGTGTGGGTTTGCATAATTATTGCAAGATTGGTCAAAGCTGCGAGGCATGGGGTGAGCAAATCAGTGAGCGTCTGTGTGAGGGCGCAGGTGAAGAAGACTGACGACTCGATCGGCCCGGAGGTGGAGTCCGCCGTGAAGGACCTGCAGAACGGCGAGGTGAGCGCCTTTGGGAGGGGGATGCTGCGGGCTTGTCGCGCACTGCTGCACTCAAAGAGTCCACTCGGATCTGCGCAGTAGCATGTAGCTCTTCTTGGTCATGCGCGTGCCTCTCTGGTCCCCGTCGCTACCAGCAGTTTTTCCACATGTTGGGCACAACACCTCCCAAGCAGGCAGCGGCACCTTCTGGCCGAGGGCATGCAGGGTCCTTGGTCTCCTGCCTCAGCAGTCGGTCTTCAGGCCTCTGCCAACCTGTGCGCGTTTTGCACATTGCTGGCGGTGGCGGGCGATGCGTGCGAGGGCTTGGCAGAGCGGGCTCGTCGATGCCGGAGGGCGACCCCGTGACACGACTCGCAAGGCAGCTGCTGTGACAGGTGTCAGATGCGGTGGACGAGCCTCAGACGCTGTGGACGAGCCTTGGAGGCTGCGAACGTGGCTCAGGTGGAAGGCCGCGCGCGCTGACGCGCGCCGCGGGGCGCCGCGCAGCTGCTGGTGCTCGAGAACGTGCGCTTCTACAAGGAGGAGACCAAGAACGACCCCGGCTACGCGGAGAAGCTGGCCAAGAGCGCCGACATCTACGTCAACGACGCGTTCGGCACCGCGCACCGCGCGCACGCGTCCACCGAGGGTGCGCCGCCCGGCGCGGCCGCCGCCCCCGGCCGCGCCGCGCGGCCCGCCGCAGCAGGCGATGCCTCGCCGGCGCTCTGGCGCCTCGCGGCAGGGGCGCGGTGCCACCGAGCAGTGCGCGCTGGCGCGGGCGCGGGCGGCGCTGCTCAGCAGAGCTCGCGCCAGCGCACCCCGGCCGCGCGCCCCGGCACCCCTGGCCATGCGGTGTCGCCTGCCAGGCGTGGCGCTGCGCGCGGCGTGGCCGTACCCTAGTCCATACACTAAACCTACCCCCTCTCGCAGGCGTGACCAAGTTCCTGAAGCCCAGCGTGGCGGGCTTCCTGCTGCAGAAGGAGCTGGACTACCTGGACGGCGCGGTCGCCAACCCCAAGCGGCCCTTCGTGGCCATCGTGGGCGGCTCCAAGGTGTCGTCCAAGATCGGCGTCATCGAGTCGCTCATCAGCAAGGTCGACAAGATCATCCTCGGGTGCGGGCCGGCGGAGCGCTGCGGCGCTGCAAGGCCCGCTGACGGACGCCGGCCGGCGCGCATGAGCCGCGCTGTCGTGCCTGCCATGCCCCGGCCGGTCCGTGCATGGGCGGGCCGCTGCGCGCGCGTGCCGCCACGCCGCACGGTTGCATGCTCACCTCGGCCGCCTGCTGCCAGCCAGGAAAGGCTTGAAAGGCTTAGGGAAGGCTCGAACTTCACCACCCAGCCGCCATGCCAACCCTAACCCTAACCCTGTCATGCTGCGCGCGCGCCAGCGGCGGCATGATCTTCACGTTCTACAAGGCGCGCGGCCTGGCCGTGGGCTCCTCGCTGGTGGAGGAGGACAAGCTGGAGCTGGCCAAGGAGCTGGAGGGCATTGCTAAGAGCAAGGTGGGCGCCGCACCCTACCCTAACCCTGCTCTGTCCTCACCCTCACCCTTGCTGATGGGAGCTCGCGGGCGTCGCCCAGGACCAGGCGGGCGCCGCACCATTCCTGCTGATCGCACTAGGCCGTGCAAGTGAGTGCTGGGCCCAGCGCTGCACGCTGCGGAGGCGCTGCAGGCGCGGGAGGCTGCTGTGGGTGCGGTTGCAGCAACGCGGCCAGGTCGACAGCCGGCCGAGGTGTCCCGCGCCGACAGCCCCGTCAAGCTGGTCGGCGCATAGCGCGCGGCAGCGCCCGGCATGCATGCGTGCGGGCAGGACGCCGTACTCCCCTGAGCCAGGGGCGTAATGAGAAACCTGACACGTACCCTGAAATTACCCTACCCACCCCGCGCGGCAGGGCGTGGAGTTCATCCTGCCGACGGATGTCATCATCGCGGACAAGTTTGCGCCGGACGCGGACACGAAGACTGTGTCCATAGAATCCATCCCCGACGGCTGGATGGGCCTCGACATCGGCCCCGACTCGCTGAAGACGTTCCAGGGCGCGCTCGCGGACGCAAAGACGGTCATCTGGAACGGGCCCATGGGCGTGTTCGAGTTCGACGCGTTCGCCAAGGGCACGTACGGCGTCGCCGACACGCTGGCCGAGCTGACGCCGAAGGCGCGCCGAGCCCCCCTGAGCCCCCTGTCCCCTCATCTCGTGGTAGTGCGCCTCGGTCTGCTGTGGCGCCTGGGGCGCCTGGGGCATGACGCGCGAGCGCTTTCCCCCCGCCGTGGCCTGCGTCCGCAACCGTTGGTTGTCGGCGAGGCGCCAGGCCGCCTGGATAGATGCAGCGACCTTCATTGGCACGCGCGACTCCCCCTGGCGCGCGGGCGGCGGTTGGCGCTCGCGCCGGCCGGCACGACAGCCCGCGGGGGACCTGATGCATGGGACAGGAATATCGCGGCGCGGGTGGCTGCCAGCCTCTGCGGTCTGCGCTGCGACGGGGCCCCATGCGGCAGCCGGAGGCTTCGGCGCTGACACCAGAATAATGTATATTGTACAAACCAGTTAAAACCTCACTTGAATTTATTGACAAGCGGCGCGCACGGCGGCGGCGCAGGGCACGATCACGATCATCGGCGGCGGCGACTCGGTGGCGGCGGTGGAGAAGGCGGGCCTGGCGGAGAAGATGAGCCACATCTCCACCGGCGGCG
>JAABUV010003147.1_pt1 | contig 21330 bp, 13 predicted proteins | sample 5559971 | NCBI WGS metagenome assembly JAABUV01 (sample SAMN10711881, study PRJNA513362) | rock metagenome | isolation source: Antarctica rocks | place: Antarctica: Victoria Land, Knobhead nord | collected 2015-12-19
GTCGTGGTCTCGCCGTCGCCCATGATCTGGTCGAGGGGGACGGGGGCGGGCAGGGGCGCGACGAGGGCATCCACGCGGGCGCGGGGGAGACCCGTCGCGGCGGCCAGTTCGGCGGGGGAGGGCGGATAGCCCAGGGCGGCGTGCAGGGCGTGGGCCTGGCGGGCGAGGCGGGCACGCTCCATCTGCACGTTATCGGGGACGTGGGCGAGAGGGACCTGTTGGAGGAGGGCGCGCCGAAGGGCCTGCTTGATCCACCAGACGGCGTAGGTCGAGAACTTGTAGCCGCGCGCGGGGTCGAAGAGGTCGACGGCGCGCAGGAGGCCGACGGTGCCCTCCTGCACGAGGTCGTCGAGGGGAAGGCCGCGGTGCTGGTAGCGCCGGGCGACGGCGACGACGAGGCGCCCGTTGGCGGCGACGAAGGCGGCGCGGGCCGCGTCGCCGGCGCGGAGGGCCTCCTGGTCGAGCGGCCAGGCGGCCAGGTCGGCAAGAACGCGCGCGCGGGCGTCGGCGGCGAGGGCGGGGGGCAAGAGGGGACCGACGACGGCGGGGAGGACGGCCGGGGCGAGGGGCAAACGGGGGAGGAGGGCGGCGAGGACGGCGGCGGCGGCGGTGCGGGCGGAGATGGTGGGGGGCAGGTCGCGGCGCAGGCGCACGGCAAGGGGGCGCTGGGCCAGCAGGCGGGCGCGGCGGCCGGCGCGGATCACCTGGGCTAAGTCGCGCTCCTGGGCGGCGGTGAGCACGGCGGGGGCGGGAACGGGCGGCGGGATCATACGGGCTCCTCGTAGTCCAGGGTCTCTACCCAGAGCGTACCAGGCCGGCCCGCGTGTCTGGTGGTCGTATGGTGGATAAGGGGGACGCGGTCCCACGCCGCGCGACGATGATCCCCTCTCCCCACCACGCCGACGGGGCGGCGCTCGTGGCCCCGCGCGCTCACCCGCCTCGTCCCGTCGGCGGGAAGAAGTCGAGACCGGCGCGGGCGGCGGCGCGCGCGAGGGCGGCCAGATCGACCGCGGATGCGCCATTCATCATCACTCTTCCCTCCACAAAGACACCACCCTCCGTCAGGCCCGGCCCGGACCCGCGACGATGCGGCCGGGCGTGGCCCCCGTATGGCCGCCGCCGGACAGGACGCGCCCGCCGTTGACCCACACGTCACGGATGCCCACGGAGAGCTTGTGCGTGTCCGCGAACGTGGCTCGGTCGCCCACGGTCGCGGGATCGAAGACGACCACGTCGGCGTGGTAGCCCGGCGCCAGCAGCCCACGGTCGCGCAGCCCCAGGCGGGCGGCCACGGCCCCGCTCATCTTGCGCACGGCGTCCTCCAGGGCGATGGCCCCTTCGTCGCGGACGTAGTGGCCCAGTACGCGCGGATACGTCCCGTAGGAACGCGGGTGGGTGGGGCCGAGGGCCGTGGCCCAGGCCGGGTCGAGTCCGCCTGCGTCGGTCGAAATCTTCATCCACGGCTGGCGCAGTTCCAGCCGCACGTTCTCCTCGTCGATCATGAAGTACATGGTTCCGATGCCGTGCCCCTCGGCCAGCAGGAGGTCGCACACGGCGTCGATCCACTCCTGGCCGCGTGCCGCCGCGATCTCCGAGAGCGGTCTATTCACGTAGGCGGCGTGCGCGGGGCGGCGCAGGTCGAGCGGGACCACGCCCTCCGGCCCGGCTAGCGTGCCCATCGGTTCCCAACCATCGCCCGGCGTGAGCGCCTCGGCGCGGATGCGCGCGCGCATCGTCGGGTCACGCAGGTTGTCGAAGAGCTTGCCGTCGGCCGCGGCCCACGGCGGCAGCACCGCCGTCAGCGCGGTCCCGCCCGCCACGTAGGGGTACATGTCGGCCGTCACGTCCTGCCCGGCGGCGCGCGCCGCGTCGATGCGCGCGATCACACCCGGCATCTTGGGCCAGTTGCGGCGGCCGGACGCCTTGAGGTGGTAGATCTCGACCGGCGTCCCCGCGCGCCGCCCGATGTCCAGCGCCTCCTCGACCCCCTGCTCCAGCCCGTCGGCCTCCGAACGCATGTGCGTGATATAGAGGCCGCCGTAGCGGCCGGCCACCGTAAGGGCTTCGACGATCTCATCGGTCCCGGCATAGTGGTCGGGCGGGTAGATCAGGGCGTAAGACACGCCGAAGGCGCCATCGTCCATGGCCTCGGCCACGACCCGTCGCAATGTAGCCAACTCGCCCGCGTTGCACCTGCCCATGGCCATGCCTTTGACGTACTGGCGCAGCGTCCCGCCGCCCAGGAACGAGCCAATATTGGGCGACACGCCGTGGTCGATCATGGCGTCGAGCCAGTCGCGGAAGCGGCGCCACCCCCGTGCTCGCGCGCGCCAGTCACCGAGGTCGAGGCGTATGGGGGCCTCGCCGAACGGGTCGTCGATCCGCCCGCCGAACGGCGCGGGCGTCCAACTTTCACCCATGATCTCGGTGGTGACGCCCTGTGTGATCTTGGACAGGCAGCGCCCGTCGCGCATCAGGGGGAGGATGGAGTGGCTCTGGATGTCGATGAAGCCGGGGCAGACCACCATCCCCGCGGCGTCGACCTCCTCGCGCGCCCTCCCCGCGGGGAAAAGGCCTGGCGGCGCGACATCCACGATGCGGTCGCCACGGACCGCGATGTCGCCGTGATACCAAGGATTGCCCGTTCCGTCGACGACGCGGGCGCCACGGATCAGGATGTCGATGTCCCTGTCTGGCGCGCTCATCAGGCCACTCCGTCGAGCGTGAATACCTCGCGTCGTGTCGTCGACGCATCGAGCGCCGCGGGATCGGGTTCGACACCGATGCCGGGGCCGGTCGGGACGCTCAGGGTGCTGTCGCTGTTGAGCGTGAAGTCAGGGCCGGCCACGTCGTGGGCGTAGTAGCGCGCGCTCGCCGAGATGTCCCCCGGCAGCGTGAAGCCAGGCAGCGCCGCCAACGCCACGTTGTGGGCGCGCCCGATGTTGGTCTCCAGCATCCCACCGCACCAGACGGGAATGTCACGCGCGCGGCACAGGTCGTGGATCTCACGACTGCGGCGGTGCCCGCCCACGCGCCCCGCCTTGATGTTGATCACGCCGCAGCTGCCCAGGTCGATCGCGTGGCGCGCGTCGTCGGGTGAGTGGATGCTCTCGTCGAGGCAGAGCGGCGTGCGCAGTTCACGTTGCAGCGTGGCGTGATCCACGATGTCGTCGTCGGCCAGCGGCTGCTCGATCAGCAGCAGGTTGAGCCCATCCATGCGTTGGAAGAGCGGCGCGTCGGTGAGGGTGTAGGCCGAATTGGCGTCAACCTGGACCAGGGTAGCAGGACACGCGGCGCGCACCGCCTTGACATACGCCTCGTCGTGGCCGGGCGCGATCTTGAGCTTGATGCGCGCGTAGCCGTCGTCGACGTAGCGCCGCACCGTATCCACCAAAGCCGTTGGAGACGCCTGGATGCCGACGCTCACGCCCACGGCCACGCGGTCACGCGCGCCACCCAACAGGTCGCGCAGCGATATGCCGCGCGCCTTCGCCGCGAGGTCCCAGCAGGCCATTTCCAGGGACGCCTTGGCCATGTTGTGCCCTCGGATGGAGGCAAGCAGGTCCCAGACGCCCATGGGGTCGTCGAGGTCGTAGCCGCGCAGGCGCGGTATCAGATAGTCCTGAAGCACATGCCAGGCCGTGGTGACGGTCTCGTAGGAGTACCAGGGGCCGTCGCCGGCCACGCACTCGCCGTAGCCGGTGACGCCCTCAGCGTGGACAGAGACGATGATGCAGGGCCGCTCGCTCTGCGTGCCGAAGCTGGTGGTGAATGGGCTGACCAGCGGCAGCGTGATCCGCCGCAATTCGATGGATTCGATCTTCATAATGTATTGTCTCCTATTAACCTGCGACTGACGTCGCATGGCAAACAAGCGGCGACTAAAGTCGCACGGGGGCGTCGCGTCTAGAGACACTTCAGTGTCCGTGGTTTGCCATGCGACGTCAGTCGCAGGCGTCGCAGCGCGATCCCCCTATGTCGAGGCGCACCCGGTCGATGGTCGATGGTCGATGGTCGATGGTCGTGAGTCGTCAGTAGTTACAGGAACAATTGGCGCCAGGCGGCCCACCACTCGTCGGCGCGCGAGGCCACCCGTCGATCACCCACGACGGTTAGCCCCGGCTTGCGCCGGTACTCGTCGAACGCGTCGGTACGCGTGAACTCGACCACGATCTCGCTGGGCTTGGCCGGCTCGTAGGGGCGGACGGCCGTGAGGTCGCGCAGGGCGTCACGCGCGCCCGCTTCGATCATCTCCCGCGCGCGTCGCGGCGTGACCTGGCGCGCGCCCTGCCGGCCGAGCCCCTTTTTCACGGTCACCGTGGTCAGCTCCCCGCCAAGTAACGCCCGCGCCTCGTCACAGACGGCCTGATCGCCGGTGACGAGCAGGACCGGGCAGCCCCACGTCCCGCACAGCGCGGCGTTGATCCCCGTCTCACCGACGAGCGTCCCGTTGAACCACAAGTTCTGCCACGCCTGGCCCGAGACGGTATGGTTCAAGACGCCGTCGTCGATCCCCGCGCGGGCATGCATGCCGACAAAGAGGGCGGCGTCGCAGCCCTCTTCCAGGAAACCCGTGTACTCGGTCCAGTGCTCCTGGACCACGAACTCGCAGCCAGGGTCGAGCAGATCGGGGATGAGCGAGTTGAAGCTCCAGCCTCCGCCCGCTCCGTGGCAATCCATGACCACGATTTCGGCCGCGCCGGCCACGCGGGCTCCGCGCACGGCGGCGTTGATCTCCTCGGTATAGAGCCGGCGCCCCTCCTCGTACATCGCGTGGCCGCCGGTTGTCTGTTCCCATCGAACGATGCCGCTGACGCCTTCCATGTCGCTGATGATGTGGACCCGCATATGTCCTCTCCCTTACTTTGTGCTGCTCTATCTCCATGCTGTTCTACCGGTCGTGCTGTGTTTTGTCGTGACGGCGCGGCCCTCACCCCCCAGCCCATGCGGATTGGTCTCTCCCCGCTCCGCTCCGACAGCCCAACCGGCCTCTCCCTGACGCGGGAGAGGGGGAGCCGCCCTCCATATAAGCGCTTTTTGCGTTACCGTACCGGCCAAAGAAACGACAAAGGGCGAGACACAACACGTAGGACGCTCCCCTCTCCCGCGCACGGGAGAGGGGGTGGGGGTGAGGGGGGAAAAACCCTGTATCATCCCGGCGTTTTGTCCGGCAAGAGGACATAGGCGCCGGCATTGAAGTCACGCACGACATAGCCGTGCGCGAAGGCCCACGAGAGCGCACGGCGCAGCGCCAGGCGCCAGTCCAGCGCCGCGGCGGAGTCGCGCTCTTTGATGGCGGTGCTGTCCCTCGGTACCCAGACGGAGAGCGGCGCGCCCACCGGCGCCCGCTCAAGGCGGAGGATCGGCTTCCCTCCTTCCGCGACCAAGATGGGTGTGGGCGGCGCGGGGAGAGATAGGGGTACGGGCGGCACGGGGTCGTTCAAACGCCACTCCACGAGCAAGCGGTCCGTCGGAAGCCCGCCGTTGAAGCGGTCGTCCATGGGGCCATAGTAGTCCTCGTAATAGGTGCGGCTGATCGCGCCGAGCTTGTGCAGGTTCAAATAGGCGTTGCGCGCGATCAGCGGGTCGAAGGTCCAGGTCATCAGATCGAGCCCTTGCGCTAGGGCAACGTCACGCTGGCGCCGCTTGAGCGCCGCGCCGATGCCGCGCCCCTGGTAAGCGGGGTCGGTGGCGAGCATGTGCGAGGCATGATACAGGCGCCCGTCGCGCCGCGCCAGCAAGCCGAGCACGAAGCCAACCGGTCGATCGTCGTGGTCACGATCGTATGCCGCGAGTAGGACGCCGCCCCCCGACGCGATGATGCCCATGAGGGTGCCGGGGACGATGCCGCGCGGTTCCATCTCCCAGGCGCGCTCCTGTAGGTCCTCAATCGCGATGAGGCGCGCGGGCTCCCGCGGTTCCTCGATCGTCACCGCGGTGTCCAGCCCCCCCTCGTCGTGGGCCTGCCCTGCCGCGCGGGTTGCGTCTGTCGACGATGCCATGTCCTACGTACTCCTCATCCGGGTTCGTTCGTGAGGCTGGCGCCGCTCAACGCGAGAGTGAGCGCGGGTTGAGGGCGTGGCCGAGGCCGTCGCCCAGCAGGTTGATGCCGAGCACGCTGAGCCCGATGGACAGGCCGGGGAAGGTAATCTCGCTCCACGACTGGAACATGTGCTCGAAGCCGTTGGAGAGCAGGCTGCCCCAGTCCGAGGTGGGCAGTTGCGTGCCCAGCCCCAGGTAGCTCAACGCCGCCGTGGCCAGGATGGCCGTCCCGAGGGCCAGTGTCGCCAGCACGATGATGGGGTCGACGATGTTGGGCAGAATATGGCGAAAGATGATGTAGAAGGGGCCGGCGCCCTGCGCCCGCGCGGCTTCAACGTAGTCCTGCGTCTTGGCCTGCAAGGTCGAGGCGCGCGCGATGCGCGCGAAGCCCGGCGTGCTGGCGACGCCGATGGCGATGACCGCCGAGGTGAGGCCCGGACCCAGGATCGCGATGATGCCGATGGCTAGCAGGATGCCGGGCAGCGCCAGCAGCACGTCGAACAGGCGCATGATCAGGTCGTCGACGAGCTTGCCGGCGTAGCCCGCGATCATGCCGAGGGGGATGCCGACGCCCAGGGCGATAGCGATCACGCCGAGGCCGGCGGGTAGCGAGATGCGGCCGCCGTAGAGCACGCGCGCCCACATGTCACGGCCGAGGTAGTCGGTCCCGAACCAGTGCGCGGGTGAAGGATTTTGGTTGAGGATCGTCACATTGACGGCGTCGGGGTTGTAGCGGCCGATGAGCGGGGCGACGATCGCCAGGAGCGCCATCACGCCGATCATGCCTAGACCTACGAGCGCGCGCGGATCGCCGCGCAGCCGCCGCAGGACCTGCCCGAACACGGACGCCGACCGTCCACTCACCGGCTCATCGAGGACGGTTTCGGCGATGGAGGGGGTGGACGATAGGGTCATGAATGGTCCTCGCTGTTTGGCGTCATGAGTAGTGGATGCGCGGGTCGAGCCACGCGTAGGAGATGTCGACCAGCAGGTTGGCCGCGATCAGGATGACGGCGATAAAGAAGGTGACGCCCTCGACGACGGGGAAGTCGCGCGCCGCGACCGCGCTGACCGCCAGCGAGCCCAGGCCGGGCCATGAGAAGACGTTCTCGATGATCACGACGCCGCCGAGCAGCCCCGCGACGGTGAGGCCGAGGATCGTGACCACCGGGATTAGCGCGTTGCGCAGCGCGTGCCGGAACAGCACTGCGCGCCCATGCACGCCCTTGGAGCGCGCCGTACGCAGATACTGCATGGTTAGCACATCGAGCAGCGCCCCGCGCACCAGCCGCACCAGGCCGGCGGCCACGCCGAGGGCCAGCGTGACCGCCGGCAGCACGACGTTATGCCAGTCGCCGACGCCGGAGACGGGCAGCCAACCAAACTTGACGCCGAAGATGAGCGCCAGCATCGTGCCGACCCAGAACTCGGGCAGCGAGATGCCCAGGATGGCCAGGCCGGTCACGCCCAAGCCGAGCGGCTGTTGATCGAACGCGGCGGCGATGATGCCGCCGAGCAGCCCGAACAGGATGGACAGGACCATGGCGACGGCGACGAGTTCGAGCGTGCTGGGCCAGCGCGACCAGATTTCGTCGAAGACCGGCTGGCTGCTCACGATGGAGCGCCCGAAGTCGAGCCGCACGGCGTGGGTGATGAAGTCCCAGTACTGCACGGGCAGGGGCAGGTCAAGCCCCAGCTCATGGCGCAGGCGCGCCACGTCCTGAGCCGTGCCACGCCCGAAGAGCATGATCGTGGCGGGGTCGCCGGGGATCAGATGCACGCCCACGAAGACCAATGTCAGCACGCCCCACAGGAGCGGGATGGCGATTAGGATGCGGCGGATAATATACGTGATCATATGCTCTACGGGCGCCTTTAGCTCTGAACCCCGGTGCGCTTGGCGGAGAACAGGCCGCCGAGGAACGTGATGCGCGCCTCTGTGACCACGCCGTTATCGTCCTGCACGAACTCGACGCTCATGTCCGAGAGACTCTTGCCCACGAACTCCGTCCCCTTGTATGGCTCCAACTCGATCTCCGGCCGGCCGGGGATGGCAAGCTGTAGCGTGTGCTCACCCTTCAGGCGCACCGCGACGGTCGCCTCCAGCATCTCATATTCCCCGACGAATCGCGTGAGGAAGCGCCGGTCGGTCATCTCCTCGGACGGCAGCCGCGCGAACACGATATCCTTGACCGACGACTCGAAGGGGATGGAGACGCGGTCGATGTCCCCCTGGACATTGGTCAGGAACGTTGCCTTCACGCGCAGGTCCAGGGCCTCCGAGCGGAGTTCAAAGATATCGTAGTGGTAGTGGGTGAGCTCCAACTCTAGCGTGTTGTAGGTCAGCGTGAGCCGTTCCCCGTTCTCGTGCACGGTGACCCGTAGGCGGCCGTACCCTGGGTGCGCGAAGTCGCCGGTATAGGCCTGCAGCGGGTGCGACGGCCGCGCGTCCGCCACGCGCCGGGTCTCGCTGCGCGCCTTGCCCTGTTCGAGCGCCCCTTCGAGCTCGTCCCAGAGCTTGTGGTAGCGCTCGCTCCACGCGATCTGGTCGAGCCCGAGCAGGCGGTCGTACAGGTTATTGGCGATGATCTCTCGGACCGGACTCCCGTCCATGTTCATGAGGATCACCGCGCCGACGCCGCGCTCCGGCATGAAGGTGACGAGAGAGGTGAACCCGTCGATGTTGCCACCGTGATGCACGACGTTGGCGCCGCGGTACGGCTCGACGAACCAGCCCAGCGCGTAGCTGTTGTGCGGCGTCTCCGGGAACTGGCCGATCGAGCCGGGGAACACCACCTGCGGCGTGTGCAGTTGGTCGAGTTGCGCGCGCGAGACGACCTGGACGTCGCCGTGCGCGCCGCCGTTGAGGTGCAGGAGCAGCCAGCGCGCCATGTCCTCGGCGGTCGAGCAGATCGAGCCGGCCGGCCCCAGCGGGTCGTCCTTCTCGAGCTCCTGCGACACCACGTAGGCGGGGATGAGCTCGACGAGCTTGGTCTCCCGGTTCTTTTTGTAGGGAGCGGCGCGGTCCACGACGCCGGCCACGGCCGGGCCGGTAAACAGGCTCTGCGCCATGCCCAGGGGCGCGAAGACGCGGTCCTGGACCACCTCTTCCCAGGAGGTCCCCACGAGGCGGCCGGCCAGATAGCCGGCCGTCATGAACATCAGGTTGTTGTACTGGACCACCGTGCGGATGTCGGCGTTCGGCTCGAGATAGCGCAAGCGATCGAAGAGGTCGGCGCGCGTGGCCGTCGAGCGGTACCACACGAGGTCGTGGCGCGGCAGGCCGGAGCGATGCGTCACGAGGTCGCGCGGCGTCATCCGTTCCGTGGCCACGGGGTCGAAGAGACGGAAGGCGGGGAGATACTCCCGCACGGGGATGTCCCAGTCCAGCTTGCCCGCATCGGCCAGCAGGGCCAGGGACATCGTCGTGAACGCCTTGGTGGCCGATGCGATGGGGAACAGGGTGTGCGGTGTGACGTCGAGCTTGCGCTCGATGTCGCGGTAGCCGTAGCCCTTGCAGAGCGCAAGCTCGCGGTCGATGACGATGGCCAGGGCTAAACCGGGGACCTTCCAGTCTTCCATGATCGCCCGGATGACGTCGTCGAATCCGTCCAGCGCGGCGGGAAGCGCGCTCGTTGGCGCTGTCATGACGTGTCCTCCCATACTCATGCGTTCCTCTCTCCGCGTGGCCCCCCGGATGTGGGGCTCTCGTGGGCCTGACCTTAAAAGGTCATGGCAGGGACCGGACCTTGAAAGGTCACGCGGCCACTAAATGTCTCCCTAGTGGAACTGCGGGATAGATCGCGCATGGTAACCGGCGTCTATCCTGCGATTACTCGCTGGAAGCATTTAGTCGTGCGGGCGCGACGTGTGTCGCGCGCCGATAGACCTTTTAAGGTCCGGTCCCTGCCATGACCTTTTAAGGTCAGGCCGCGTTTCACAATCGAAGGGTCCATTCGTTACGATGCGACGTATAGGTCCTGGTACAGGATGCTTGTATCGCTCGATGTATGCCAGCCTTTCACACGCGTCCGTACACCATAGATGGCCGCCGGGGTGACCAGCGGGTCGATGATGACGTTCGTGTCGACGAAGCGCTGCAACTGCGCGTACGCCGTGGCCGCCTGCCCGTTGTCGGTCGCCGTGCGCCCCTTGGCGATGAGGCTATCGAGCGTGGCGCTCTTGTAGTTGGTGAAGTTCAGCCCCGCGCCCGCCCCCTGGCTGGAGTCCAGCAACTGATACAGGAAGTCGGGGTCGGGATAGCCCCAACCCAGTAGCAGCAGATCGTACTGGCCCTTGGCGGCCAGCGGAATAAAGTCGCCGACTGGCTTCGTGACGATGCTGACGTTGATCCCTACTTGCCCAAGTTCCGCCTGGATCAACTCCGCGGCCTGCGGGAACGGCTGCTCGGAGACGACGAGCAGCGTGTAGCGGCCGTGGGCGACGTTGGTACCGGCGAGAGCTTTCTGCGCCGCGGTGATGTCATATTGGGGGGCATAGCTGGGGGCCGCCTTGTCGTAGAAGGGCAACGTCGTCGGGAGCGGGCTGTAGGCCGGTACAGCCAACCCGGAGAACGCCCCCGTCACGAGTGACTTGCGGTCGATGGCCTGGGCGACGGCGCGCCGCACCGCGACCTGACTGAAGGGGGCGTGCGCCGTGTTGTAGCCCAGGTAGTCCTCGCCCTGTGCTACTATTTTGTGCTGGGCGATGCCCGCGTTACCCTGCACGCGGTTGAGTTGCGTGCCGAGGACGTTGGAAATGTCCGCGCCGCCGCTGAGCAAATCGCTCACGCTGGTGGCGTTGCTGACGATACTGTTGAACACGATTTTGTCGAGGTACGCCGGTCCCTGGTTGCGCGCCCAGGGTGTCTCGAAGCTGTGGTAGGGGTTACGTACCACCGTCACCGAGCTAAAGCCGGGTCCCACGCTCTGCACCTTGAACGGTCCGGTGCCGATGACGCGCTGACACGTCGGCGGAGCCTTAGGGTCGAGGATGCCCTGGTACGCGCCGGCGAGTTGGGTCAGCAGCGGCCGGTAGGGCGTCTTGAGAGTGAGACGTACCGTGTACGGGTTGACGACCTGCGTGCTCTTGAGTGCGGCGAGGCTGGCGGCGGTCGCGGGCGACTTCGTGGCCGGGTTGAGCGCGCGGTCGAAGGTATACTTCACCGCGTTGGCGTCGAAGGGGTCACCGTTGGAGAAGCGCACGCCGTGCCGCAGGAACACGGTCAGCGTGGTACCGCCGGCGCCAAACGTGTACGACGTCGCGAGGTCGGGCCGGATATGCCCGCTCTCGTCAATCGTGAACAGCGGGTCGACGACGGACGAGAAGACGAAGAATGATGCCGAGAGTCCTGTCTTCTGCGGATCGAGACAGTCGGGTGTCGAGGCGTTCGCTATGGTAATGCTGCCTCCGCGCGCCGGCCCCACGGGCGCCGTGCGGGCGTGCGCCGGCGTCGCCATGGCCGCGCCGAGCGCGGTGAGCCCGGCCAACGCGACGAGTCCCTGTCGTACTCCGCGTCGTGGTGTCGTTGCTGCGATCATCGCTGATTTCTCCTGCATAATGCCGCGTCCGCGATCCGCGCGCATAATAGGCGTCATGCGCCAACGGTCGTGTTGATATCTATACTACCATGAACCGTACGCTCATCCTTCGGATAAAATGCCGAATTGTAGGTCCATGGTTTGTGCGGAAAGATGAAGGGGTGCTATCTTGACGGCACAGGACAGGGTGGGCAGCGCGGAAGGTGGGAGAGATGTCGTTGCACGTGGCGGGCATCCAGGCTGTCGCCGGAGGTAGCGTGGCATACTTCTGGCTGCCGGATGCCGAGAAGGCGGGGGAGCGCCGGGTGTCATGCGTCAGCGTCGTGCGCGATCTCGCGGAGGCGGCCGCGTGCCATGGCGGCGAGGTGGCGCTCATCGCGCCCGGCGGCGACGCGTGCGAGACCACGGAACTGGTGGACATGCTGGTGGCGCGACAGGCCGCGGCCGTGCTTGTGCCGCGCGGGTTGGTATCGTCCGCTGACCTTGGCCGCATGCGGCGCCTCGCGGCGCGCTGCAACCTCTCGGTCGGCCTCCTGGCGAACGATGTCGATACGCGCGCGCTTGCCAATACGTTGAGCCGCGCCATCGGCGCGACGGAGACCGAACTCGCGCTCGCGGCGGCGCACGACGCCGACGCCTTACAGACGGTGGCCGACACGTTGGGCCGCTTGATTGGCAACTCGGTCACGATCGAATCGCCGCGGCATAAGCTACTCGCCTTCTCCGCGACCCATGGACCCGTGGACCGGGTGCGCGAGGAGACGATCCTGCGGCGCCAGGGTATCCCTCGCGCGCTTGCCTGGGTCGCGCGCGAGGGCCACCTGGCCGAGATCCTCAAGGCGGGCAGCCCGGTCAGGTTGCCCGGCAACCCCGCGCTTGGCTTCAGCGGACGCGTGGCCATGCGCGTCGCCGCCGACGACGAAGTCCTGGCGATCATCTGGGCGACAGAGTCGGCGCGCCCGCTCGATGCGCGCGATCACGCCACCATCGCGCAGGCGGCCGAGACCGCCGCGGCTATCCTCCTGCGGCAGCGCGCCGCCGCGCAGCAGGAGGCCGAGCTGCGCACCGAGTTGCTCGAGGACGTGGCGCAGGGGCGCATCGTCGACGTGGACAACATTCGGGCGCTCGCCCGCAACCTGGGGTGGGACGTCGACCGCCTGCGGCACCTGCTCGTGGTCGCGATCGACGACCTGGAGACGTTTCGCCTCCGTCACGCCGAACAAAGCGGGCGCCGACTGCAGCGCGTGCGCGAGCGGCTGACCGAGTTGGTGCGCCTGGAGGCGCTGGCCGTCGATCCCGCGGCCGTGATTGGGCCGCGCGCGACGGGCGTCATCGTGCTGCTGGGCACGGGACCGCGGACGAGCCCCGGCGACGAGGGGGCGGGCAAGGCGGCCGTGCTGCGCCTGGCCGAGCGCATCGTCAAGCGCATCGACGCCACGATCCCCACCATGAGCGTCACCGTCGGCGTGGGGCGCGACTACGCCTCCATCGCGGGTATCCCCGACGCCTTCCGCCAGGCTGAGCTCGCGGCGCGCCTGGGCGCGGCCCTATGGGGTGGCAACCGCGCTGTCCACTACGGGGACCTCGGCGTCCATCGGGTGCTCTTCGCCATGCAGGAGCACGAGGAGATGATCACGCCCGCGCTGCAGCGCCTGATCGATCACGACGCGCGCCATCACACCGACTACGTCGGCACCCTGGCCGCCTACCTCGCCTGTATGGGCCGGCTGCCCGCGACGGCGGCCCGGCTCACGATCCATCGCAACACGCTCGACTATCGGATGAAGCGCATTCAGGCGCTGGCCGGCGAGAGCCTCGACGATCCCAATAGCCGCCTCGCGCTCGAACTGGGCATCAGGCTGCTCGAACTGCGCCGCGGTGCCGATCAGCCGTCATCGCACCCATAGCCTGGATTATTCACCACGGAAACACGGAGACACAGAGAGAGCAGAAAAGAGGTCAATGTCCCTGGTCAGCCGCCAGGCAGGCGCCATGATGGCCTAAAAAATCTCCGTGTCTCCGTGGTGCAATGGGTGGTCATGAATAATGCAGGATAGCGGCATAATGGGTGGCGTGACGCATGAGGAGTCCACCAGCCCTCTCACGCCTCGCGCCGGTGGACGCGCCCGCCGAGCCGCAGCCACGCGATGTTTCCGCCGGCCCCGCGCAGGATCTCGCCCCGGGCGTCCTTTAACGGCCCGTCGAGCACGATGATCCTGTCCTCGGCGTAGAGGGCGACGCGCGCGGGCGGCGGGGCCGGGGGTGGTTCGTCGGCCGGAAAGTCGGAGTAGGATAGCTCCAGGACGAGCGAACCATCGCGCAGCACGAGGTCGGCGACGGTCATCGCCGCGGCGTAGCGGCCCACGTAGGCTGAGAGTTGCGCCTCCGTCCGCTCAAGGGGCGTAGGCGTGGGCTCCACGATGCCCAAGTAGTGCTCCAGCGCCCATTTTGTCACCTCGTCTGTGAGCTCACTACCGCTATTAGCGTTCGTGAGGATGGTCAGAGCGAAATCCCGCGCGGGGGCAAACATGAATGCCGAGATCTGGCCATAGGTCGCGCCACCATGCCGGATGGTGCGCACGTCGCCACTATCATGGATAAACCAGGCCAAACCCATGCCTTCGTCGTCGGCCGCCTGGACGGCGGGCGTCTGCATCAGCGCGATGCTCGCGCGCGAGAGCGCGCGCGCGCCGTCCGCCGTCGTCCCGTCGCCCATGTGGAAGCGGGCGTAGCGCAGCTGGTCGCCGGCGCTGGAGGTCAGCCCGCCGGCGGGGTTGTTGGTGCGCGGGAGCGCCCAGGGTGTCGCCACCTTCGGCGCGCTATCGACCACGTTGTGGCCGGCGACGAAGCTATGCGTCATCACCTCCTCGGGGAAGAAGTAGGTGTGCGCCAGGCCGAGCGGGTCGAGCACAAGCTCCCGCACGGCCGTTTCGTAGGGTCGGCTCGTTACGGCCTCGATCACGCGTCCAACGAGAGAGAAGGCCGCATTGTTGTAGGACCACACCTGACCCAGAGGGGTCAGTTGCGGCAGGCCCGCCATCGAGGCGACGTAGCCGGCCAGCGCGTCCTCGCCGCGGCCAATGTCGAGGAAATGATCGCCGGACCAGCCCGCCGTGTGTGTCAGGAGATGCCGCGTCGTCACGCCGGCCGCCGTGGCCTCGTCGGCCAGGCGTAAGTCCGGCAGGTAGGCGCGGACGGGCGTATCCAGGTCAATCTTGCCTTCGTCGACGAGGCGCATCACGGTCGTCGCCGTCAGGGTCTTCGTCGTCGACCCGATCTGGAACAGCGTGTCCTCGACCACGGGCGCCGGATAGTCGACGTTGGTCACGCCGAACACCGCCACATGCTCGGCGCCGTCGTGGATAATGCCGACCGCGACCCCCGGGACGTGGAGCCGCTCCATGGCCTCCGTGATCCGCTCGTGCAAGGGTTGGAACGCCGGGTCAATCTCCGCTTCGCTGTGCGGCATCGTCGTCACTGTTCTCTCCTTCCATAATGTGTGACCGATCCAGCGCCATTGACGCTCCTGGATCGGTGTCCCGTGTCCCGACCGTTTATGACCGCGCCCATGATCCCCACTGGCTCCTCCTGTCGCGTAACGTCAGCCCTGTCGCGCGTAGGCGCGCAGGCCCAGGCGTAGCCACGCGATGCCGCCATCGGGCCGGCGCAGGAACTCGGCCTGCTGGCCCTGGAACGGCCCCTCGACGATGACCACGCGATCCTCGCCGATGGCGGCCACGCGCATGGGCGGCGGCGCGGGCCGGGCCGGTGAATCCTTGCGCGGGAAGCCGCCGCGCGGCGTCATGTGCAGGATCAACCCCTCGTCGTCCAATGTCAGGTCCAGATCTGACCCGCGTGCGCTGTAGCGGCCGGCGAAGGCGGCGAGGCTGTCCGCGGGCGCGTCCAGGCGCGCGGGCTCCGGCTCGGCCACCCCCAGGTAGTGGCGGAGCGCCCAGGTGGTGATGTCGTGGTGAAGCTGACCCCCGCGGTCGGCGTTGGTCAGCACGGTGAGGGCGAAACCGCGCGCCGGGGCCATCATGAAGGCCGAGAGCTGGCCGTTGGTCGTGCCGCCGTGCTGCACGAGACGCGTCCCCGCCACATCGCGCAGCATCCAGGAGACGCCGAGCGCGTCGACGCTCGGGCCGGCGGGCGCTAAGGGTGACTGCATCAGGGCCATCGACTCCGGGCTCAGCACGCGTGTCCCATCCGCCGCCGTCCCGTCGCCCAGGTGGAAGTGGGCGTAGCGCAGCTGGTCCTCGACGCTTGAAATCAGGCCGCCAGCCGGATGGGCCGCGCGCGCCAGCGCCCACTCGCGCTGTACCACCGGACGGTCTTCCTCCACGCGGTGCCCGACGACGACGCGGTCCGTGATGACATCCTGGGCAAAGAAATAAGAGCGCGCCATGCCGAGTGGGTCGAGCACCAGGTCCTGGATCGCCGCCTCGTAGGTCTGGCCGGTGACCCGCTCGATCACGCGCCCGGCCAGGTAGAACCCCGCATTGTTGTAGGAAAACACCGCGCCGAGCGGCGCCAACTGGACCAGGTCGACCATGCGCGACACGATGATGGCCAGCGCATCGTCGCCCGCCCCGGTATCGTCGAAGTAGTCGCCCTCCCAGCCGGCGGCGTGCGTGAAAAGGTGGCGCAGGGTGACGCGCGCCGCCACCTCCTCGTCGGCCAGGCGCAACTCCGGCAGGTAGGCGCGCAGGGGCGCGTCCAGGTCGAGCAGGCCGCGCTCGATCAGGCGCATCGTCGCCGTCGCCGTCACCGTCTTGGTGGTCGAGCCGACCTGGAACAGGGTATCGGGCGTGACCTCCAGCGGGTGGTTGACATTGGTCACGCCGAAGCCGGCCGTATAATCCCGTCCCTCGTGAATAACGCCGACGGCGACGCCTGGAACGTGGTAGCGCTCCAGCGCCGCCGTGACCTGGGCGCCCAACAGGCTAAAATCCGCGTTGGTGTTCGTTGTTGTTGTGCTCTCCATCGTCGCGCTGTCCATCAGTAACCTCTCCTACTATCGATAAGAGCCTGGCCTTAAAAGACCATGGCAGGGACGGGACCTTGAAAGGGCGACAGGTTCCCTGAGGAGTGGGGGCGCTCGCTGCGCTGCTCGCCCTACTGGGAGCGCGGACGTCTCGTCCGCCCCAGCGTCCGCCGGTGTGAGTCGGCCATCCCCGCAGGGCCAGCGCGTCGCCGCCCGTCATGCGCTCATCCCTCGCGACACAGTGGGGGCGGACGAGACGTCCGCGCTCCCAGAGTTGTTGCAAATCCTGTGGCTTACGCTCCTACGGGCGCGGCGGCGACGGTAACACCGCCCTCCTCGGCGTCCTCGACCGGCGTGCCGGATTGACCGGCGGGCTTGAGATAGGCGCCGAACCAGTCCAGCGCGAGCTTCCACTGTAGGTAGCGCTGCAGCGGGGTACCGCTGGCCGCGATGACGTGGCTGCATCCCGGGAAGCGTACCAACTCCACGGTTCGCCGCCGTACGCGTAGCGCGGTCAGAAGTTGCTCCCCCTGCTCGATCGGACAGCGATAGTCGTTCTCCGATTGCAGCAATAGCAGCGGCGCCGTGATGCGGTCCACGGAGGCGATGGGCGAGTGGCGCCAGTAGCGCCGCCATTGCTCCTCGCCGGCCCAGTACGGGCCGCCGTATTCTCGCTCCAGCCACAGCGCCGACATGTCGCTCGTGCCGTACATACTGATCTGGTTGGAGACGCCGTTGACGGAGACGCCCGCGGCGAAGCGGTCGGTGTGCCCGAGCGCCCAGTTGGTCATGAAGCCGCCGTACGAGATGCCGGTCATGCCCAGCCGCGCGGGGTCGACGCGGCCCCGCGCCAGCACACAGTCGATGCCGGCCATCAGGTCGCCAAAGTCTTTCTCGCCCCAGTCCGCGGCCTGGCTGAAGTCCTGGCCGTAGCCCAGGCTGCCGCGCGGGTTGACGTAGAAGGAGGCGTAGCCCGCCTCCGCGAAAGCCTGCGCCTGAAAAAGGAAGGCGTTGCCCCACGCGCCGTAGGGGCCACCGTGGACGTGCAGGATCAGCGGATAGGGCTGCTCAGGAGCAGCGGCGCGCGGACTGTAGAGCCAGCCCTCGATGTCCCAGCTGTCCGGCCCTTTCCAGGTGACGCGCTCGGGCTCGACGAGCGCGATCTCGTCGAGCAAGGCGCGGTTCGTCTCGACGAGCGGTTGGGGCGCGCCGCCCTCCATGGGCGCGACGAAAAGGTCGAACGGGCGCGACGGGGTGGCCGCGAGCAGGACCAGGGACCCGCCGTCGGGCGCGCATTGGAGACCGACGACGTTGATCGGGCCGGGCGTGACGCGCCGTGCCGCGCTCGCGGCGACATCGAGCGCGTAGACCGCGCTATCGCCGTGGTCGATCGACAGGAACAGGATCGTGCGGCCATCGGGCGCCCAGGTGAGCGGCTGCGCGGAGGGAAAATGGTAGTCGCTCTGCACGGAGCGGAAGGCGCGGTCCAACCCCGCCACCGCGGAGAGGTCGCGCCCGTCGCCGCCCCGGCGCGACACCGCCCAGAGGTGTGTATCGGCGTGGCCCACGCGGGTCAGGTCGGGCGCGGCATAGAAGGCGGCCGTCTCGCCGTCGGGCGACCAGGTTGGCGCGGCGGCCATGAGCGTCCCGTCCGTCAGCGCTGTCAGCGCCCCGCTGTCGACATCGACCGTCCAAATATCGGACGCGAAGGTGTGCTCCGCGTCGTCGGCGCGATTGGACACGAAGGCGATCAGGGCGCCGTCGGGCGACCACGCCGCCTCGGCGGCGTCGTAGTCGCCGTCGGTGAGTTGGCGTGGCGTGGCCGTGGGATCAGCGTCGTCGTTCACGGGGACCACGAACAGGTGGGCGCGCCGGTCGATGTAGCCACGGCCGTCGACGCGCGAGGCGAGGCTGGTCTGGCGGCGTAGACGGGGCGCGGTTTGGTCAGCATCGGTGTGCGCTTCCAGCCAGGCCGCCTCCTGTGGCGCCTCCTGCCGGTCAGAGGGGCAGTCAGACGTGTAGCACAGCCGCGCGCCGTCGGGCGACCAGAGGGGCGCGTAGGCTCCCTCGGGCGCGTTGGTCAGCCGGCGCGGCTCGCCTCCCGCCACGTCGATGACGAAAATCTGTGGCTTGCCCTCGTGGCGCGTCGAGACGAAGGCCAGACGGCGACCGTCGGGGGACCAGCGCGGCGTCATGTCCGCGGCCTCGCCGCTTGTGAACCGGCGCGGCTCGTCCCCCGAGAGGGCGGCCAACCAAATAGCGGAATGGACCGCGTTGCGCGCCTCGTCATAGCTGCCGACGACGTAGGCGACCGTCGCGCCGTCGGGCGACAGGCGTACGTCGCTCACCGTCTTGAGCGACCAAAAATCATCCAGGGTCATAGGGCGTTTCTCAGCCATCGTCGTCGCTCCTCGCACAGCTATAGCACTGTGATAACTTGGCTAATGTAGCGCTACGCGCGGGCGCGCCACCACGTCTTCTCTCGTATCGTACTCGTCCCGTCGAGCTGTTGGCTTTGGATGGATTGCCGAAATAGTAGCGCGCGAATTGTCTATTTCTCACGAGCGCGTACGGCGGCGACGATCAGTATACTACGTACGAAGGAAGCGGCCTGTTAAGCGGTCTGACCTGCGACTGACAGACAGCGGTCTGACGTCGCATGGCAAACCACGGACACTGAAGTGTCTCACCACGCGTTCGGTCCAACGACTTTAGTCGTCGTTCTTTGCCATGCGACGTCAGACCGCTGTCTGTCAGTCGCAGGCGGATCAGGCGAATCTTAACGTTGTAGTATTTAGCTGGAGTTTAGACTAGATTGGGAGGTCCAGGGACCTAGAAGGGGGTCGTTTTACGCCTAAAAATCGTGCCATAGTGACATTTATTGATGGGTAGGTGTCACCCCCTTGTTGTCACCTACCTGCGGTTAATTGCCTTTCCGGTCGATCCGTGACGCTTCTGTAGGCGTCAAACGGACCTGGCGAGGTCTCCAGGGGGGCGGATTTAGTCTAAACCCCCCTTTTTGAGGGTGACCACCGGCGGCGGTCCCGTGGACGAGAAAAACCGATCGACGCCCCTAGTATCAGGATAGTCTAAACACCAGATTTAGGTTACAAGGCTAGTATTACAACGAGGGATGGTCTGTAGCTCGGTGAAACACCTACGATTAGTGATGGTGCCATGTATGCTTTTGAATCATGCAGCCAGGCTTTGCCCATAAAGTCGTTCTCTGCCGAACGTTCATCGGCTACTAGGTTTTAAAGAGCATCTCAATTCGGACCTAGACTATGCATGGCGGGTCAAATCGAACAGGATGCGGAACTGTCGGACTTTATGGGCAAAGCTCATGCAGCCATAGCGAATGTTAAGTGTGACATGAAGCTTTTGCCGAAGTCGCGTTGTAATACTAGGCCAGTGCAAAAGTAGATGACATGGGGGTATAGTCATGCAAACCGCGCCGGAGCTGATGGTCTTCGACGGCCACAACGACGTCTTGCTCTCGTTGCGCACGGGCGCGCGCACGTTCCTGGAACGTGGCGCCGAGGGCCACATCGACCTGCCGCGCGCCCGCGAGGGGGGACTCGGGGGCGGCTTCTGCGCCGTCTTCGTCCCCTCCGTCCCGCCAACGGGCGATCCCGACAAGGACGCTGCGGCGGCGCTCGCCATGCACGGCGATCTCTCGCGCATGCCGCCGACGCCCGATACCGGACCCGCGCAAGCGACGGCCCTGGCCATGATGGCCGCCCTGTTCCGTATTGAGCGTGAGTCGGAGGGACAGGTCAAGGTCGTGCGGTCCGCCGCCGAGATCGCGACGTGCCTACGCGAGGGGGTCTTCGCCGCGCTGCTGCATATCGAGGGGGCCGAGGCCATCGACGCCGACCTCGACGCGCTGGAGGTCTTCTACCAGGCCGGCCTGCGTTCGCTCGGCCCCGTCTGGAGCCGCCCCAACAGGTTCGCGCAGGGCGTCCCCTTCGCCTTCCCCGGCTCACCTGATACAGGGGCGGGCCTGACCGACGCCGGTCGCGACCTGGTGCGCGCCTGCAATCGCCTGGGCATGGTGATCGACCTGTCGCACCTCAACGAAAAGGGCTTCTGGGATGTCGCCGCCCTCTCCGACGCGCCGTTGGTGGCCACGCACTCTAACGCGCACGCCCTCGCGCCCAGCCCGCGTAACCTGACCGACCGGCAACTCGACGCCATCAAGGAGTCGGACGGCATGGTCGGCGTCAACTTCCACGTCGGCTTCCTACGCGCCGACGGCGCACAAGACGCGGACACCCCGCTCGACGTGATGATAGGCCATGTCGACTACCTCACGGAACGCCTGGGCATCGACCGGGTCGGCTTCGGCTCCGACTTCGACGGGGCCACGATGCCGCGTGAGATCGGCGACGCGGCGGGCCTGCCGCGCCTGCTCGACGCTCTGCGCGCGCACGGCTACGACGACGCGGCCCTACGCAAGCTCGCGCACGAGAACTGGCTGCGTGTCCTGCGCCAGACGTTCGGCGCGTGAAGCGCCCTCACCCCCGCCCATGCGGATTGGTCTCTCTGCGCAGAGAGACCAATCCGCATGGGCGGGGGTGAGGGCCGCGTCCCAACGTGAATGGAACACACTCACATAGTCCTAAGCGATAGCGCTGGGTACCTAAGTTTTGTGCAAACGGGCAAAAGGCAGGGGTAATTGGACGGGTTGTGGTGGTGGAACAAGGGCGGCAATGAGCAGCGCGGCCCAGTGGGTCGCGCGCGACGCGCCGGACGCGCCGGCGC
>JAABUV010003148.1_pt1 | contig 21328 bp, 25 predicted proteins | sample 5559971 | NCBI WGS metagenome assembly JAABUV01 (sample SAMN10711881, study PRJNA513362) | rock metagenome | isolation source: Antarctica rocks | place: Antarctica: Victoria Land, Knobhead nord | collected 2015-12-19
TGCCGCGGCAGGCATGGGCGTCCTGATGATCTCCTCCGAACTCGAGGAGTTGGTCGAGAACTGCTGCCGCGTAGTGGTGATGCGGGATGGACGCAGTGTCGCCGAGGTCGCTGGCCAGGAGCTCTCCAAAGGAAGGATCATTCACATCATGGCTCAGGAGAGTGCGTAGATGGCAACCTGGGCCGCGGCGGAAGGCTTCCGGTTGTGTCGTTGGTGGGGGAGTGGAGCGTACGGACCGAAATACGGAGCTCTCCTCGCGCTCATAGCCCTGGTACTCGGCAACGTCTTCTTCACGCCAAACTTCGTGAGCTGGGCCAATGGGGCGAACCTCGCCCTGCAGGTGACCACCACCGTCCTCGCCGCGACGGGTTTGGCGCTGGTCGTCGCTGCCGGCGGCATCGACCTATCCGTTGGCTCGGTGATGGCCGTTGCCGCTGCCGTGGCTGCGGTGTTGATCCCACACGGAGTGCTCGTTGCAATGGCGGCTTCTTTGGTCGCAGCAGGGGCCATTGGAGCGACGAACGGCGTCATGACCGCGCGCTTTGGGATTCAGCCGATCGTAGTGACCCTCGCGATGCTGATCGCCGGGCGTGGTCTCGCGCAGGTCATCAGCAATGACGGCCAACTGATTCTGATCACAAGCGATCGGTTCAACCAGCTCGGGCAGGGTAGGCTCGGCCCCATCTCGATCCCCGTGCTGGTGATGGTAGCCGTCGTCGGGGTCACCTGGTTCATCATGCGGGAGACCATCTTCGGACGGTACGTGGTCGCTGTCGGGGGCAACGCCGAAGCAGCGCGCATGGCAGGCATCCCCGTCCTGAGGACCCGGGTCGCTGTCTATGGAATCAGTGCGCTCTTCGCGGCACTTGCCGGTCTGGTCGAGGCTGCACGGCTGGGCGCAAGCGATCCTGCGAAGATCGGCCTCGGGATGGAGTTGGACGCGATCGCGGCCGTGGTCGTCGGTGGCACCGTGCTCTCGGGCGGTCGCTCTAACATCCCTGGAACGCTGATTGGTGCTGTGCTCCTGCAGGTGATCGCGACCAGCATGAACATGCACCTGGTCGGCTTCGCCTGGTCGCTGGTGGTCAAGGCTATCATCCTGCTCGCTGCCGTGTACGTTCAGAGGCCGGCCCGTGTTTAGTCCAGCGGCCATCGACGCAGTGCCCGCGACGCACGGCGGGCGTAACTACGGCCGCATGCTGAAAGAAAACGCCTCCTGGCTCGCATTCGTTTCCGTCTTCATCTTCGCCGCGATCCGCTATCCAGCGTTTCTCTCCAGTGAAAACCTGCTCAACATCCTCCGGCAGAACAGCATGCTCGGCCTAGTGAGCGTGGGCATGACCTTTGTCATCTTGAGCGGTGGAATCGATCTTTCAGTCGGCTCGCTGGTGGCAGTGGGCGGTGTGGTCGCGGCGGAGCTCTCCTACCATGGCAGCCTTGCCGCCATAGCCTGCGGTCTCCTTGCGGGTGGGCTGCTCGGCCTTACAAATGGAGTTCTGATCGCCAGGGCCCGACTCCAACCCTTTGTGGCAACGCTCGCCATGATGATCGCGGTGCGCGGGTTTGTGCTCGCGGTCACGCACGAGCAGTCGATCCGTATCGCAAAGACCGCAACGGCACTCACCACGCTAGGCAGAGGGCATGTCGGCACGGTGCCAGTCTCCGTGCTGCTGGTTCTGGCTGCCTTTGCCCTTGGAGCGCTGGTGCTGGCGTATAGCGGCTTTGGGCATCACGTCTTTGCGGTAGGTGATAGCGAAGAGGCAGCCCATCTCCTCGGCCTCGATGTGGCCCGTACCAAGATCGCGGTCTACACACTCAGCGGTGTGCTGGCCGGGGCTGCGGGAGTTCTGCTCGCCTCGCGTCTGGGAGCCGGTCAACCCGTCGCGGGAACCGGCTGGGAGTTCGATGCCATCGCCGCCGTAGTTGTCGGCGGCACGCTGCTCACAGGCGGGCAGGGCGGCGTCGGCTCCAGCCTGATCGGCCTCCTCCTGCTTGGCTCTTTGTTGAATATCTTCAACCTGGAAGGGACGATCAGCTCCTGGTGGCAAGGGGTGTTGCGTGGCGTCTTGCTCCTGCTCTTCGTAGCCTTGCAGGCCCGCAGCAAGCCTTCCTCAGGGTGACACTGCCGCACCTTTAGGCACGATCCCGGAGTGCCCCAATCGGATTAGAATGGCTAGCACTAGGCAGGGGGCTTCCGGGCCCTCCGCGACAACGGAGATGATCAGCTTTATGCCCACCCAGCGCTATTCCCCCGAGCAGATTCAATCCTTCATCCAGGACGCAAAGCGCGACGGTTTTGTCGTTCTCCGTGACCACCTCTCGCGAGAGAAGCTGCAAGGGTGGGTCGAGCACTTTCCACCGCTGCTTGAGAAACAGATAGAGGTTGAAAAGGACTTCCCGAACCGGGGTGCGCAGCGATTCTACGTCACCCTTCCGTTCACGGCCCCGTATGCCGATCCTTCCATCTACGAGGATGAGGATGTGCTCGCAATCGTCGAGGAACTCGCCGGTAAGGACTTCGTCATGTGCCAGCTCGCGACCGACACCCCGCTGCTCGGTTCCGACTACCAGGAGCTTCATCGGGATACGCCGCCCTTGTTCCCCGAATGGGAGGTCGAAACTCCCTCGTTCCAACTCGCGGTCAACTTTCCGCTTGTCGATGTCACCCCCGAAATGGGGCCGTTCGAGGTCGCTCGTGGCACCCACATGGTGAGCAAGGCAGAGGGCTTACGCATGCTCGAGACCGGGGAGGTCAAGCTCGAAGCGATTTGCCTCGCACTGGGAGACGTCATGATCCGGGATGTGCGCGGAATCCATCGGGGCACACCGAACCGGACCGAGACCCCACGGCCAATGGTCGTGATCGGCTATAGCCGCAAGTGGCTGAACCGGCCTGAGGTCTCCATTCGGATACCGCGGGAGGAGATGGACAAGGTGTCAGAGCGAGCACGCAGGATGCTCCGGTTCAACCCCGTCCTCGAGTCCGTCGAAGAGAAGCCAGCGCAGGAGACCTATCAGGCATTCGCCTATTAGCCACCACGCACAGCGTGATCGCGCCTAAGCCCGGAAGGACGGATCGCTCAGGCGCTCCATCGCGTTGCCATCGCGGTCAAACAGATACGTCGATCGGCTCCGAAGCTTCAGTTGCCACCCGGAGCTCAACTTCCCATCGGACTTCACGACCAGGGCATCGCCCATGGCACTTGGACTCTCCCGCCCAGGCGTTCGCGGTCAGGGCGATGTGCTCGGGACGAAATGTCCAGAGTGATCTTCTGCTCTGCCGCGGTCCGATGGGACTCCGATGGGACCATGTGCAGCCGGTCAGCCCCTTCAGACGTCCTCAAACATGCGGCCGGCCGGTGTGAATTGCTAAAGGGCCGGTCGGGCTCAGTTGAAGTTCAGCCTGCGTAGGAGCAAGAGCGCGCTATAGACGAGAGCACTAGAAGCGGCCATACCCACCAGCAGCATTCCGATCCACACCAGAACCAACCCATGCGACCATGGTCTCATGAGCCCAGAAGGCAGTCCTGACACCGAAGGCCTGACACCCTCAGGGCAGGTCAGGCTATTTAGAGCAATAAGGTAAGAACAACCGTTCTTTCCGAAAACGCACATTTGCCGGGAGCTCTCGTCTTACAGCTTTGAAAGTGTGTTTCATAAATCATCGATTCTCGTAAGAGATGCCTGCGTCAGAGTCCACCAAGATGCGAATGCGACTCCAACGTAGCTTCCTCACACTCAGATCGCTGTAGTCGAACCTTTTTGGCCTCTCCACGATCATCGATGGCGAAGTAAGGAGCCAGGGAGAGACTATCGACATTTCGACCGAGCAGATCGAGTTTCCAGTGTCCCTGACCGAGAGCGGCGGAGCCCCGCACGGCTTGGAAAGTAGCTGCTGAAACGATGAACGATATCCAGGCAGATTTCCGGGACTTCGGTCTGAGCATTGCCGCTGAGACATGCTGTCCACGTGACTTGTGTCCAAGATGAGCCTTTCCGCACGAACGCCTATGGAGATGGAAGCGTAAATCCTGCCGTCGACTAAGCCACCAAAAAGGGTCACCTTCTGCTGTCATCATCGAGGCTAGATGCAAACCATTTGCGAAGCTTACATAAACCACTGGAAGTCTACCGGTCAGCTCCATAGAGGTCACTACCTGGCCCTGCAATCTTCCAAAGGCTCACGGCCAGCGTTCTCCGTCGCTCCAACTTCCGCACCATATTGTGCGCTTACCTGCTTAGGCGACGTGCATGCCTTCCGGGAAGACGTACCGCGGGCGTGCCGTGGGTGCATGTTGCGACAGAATCCATTGGGTGGAGCGTGCGAGTTCCTGCGCAAGGGTGGAGGGAAGGCCGATGCCAAGGAAGAGTCGCATGGTCAGACGGCGAAGGGAAAGGTTTTCGGGCGCATCGTTCGGAGCATCTTCAGGCATAGCTGGAGCGAGGTCGTCGAGGAGCTCGAGCGCGTGTGTGCGGTCGATGTGGAGGATGGTGTCGAATTGCTCGGGAGGCGCGTGTCGAAGTAGTTGCTTACGCGTTCGGTCCGCGGGTGGTAGACGACCCCGATCGCGCGCTCCAGCATGGGGCCATGAGGGCTCGGCGGGCGGCGTTGTCGGAGCGCAGGTGCAGGAGAAGTCTCCCCTGCGGCTTGCGTGGAACAGGGCCTCATAGCTGCGGGCGAGGGCGGCGCACGCGCTTGCTCTGACCGGGCTCGTCCCAGTCGCTTGCGGCGCGGACCTCGCCCTCGTAGGTGCTGAAGCCGATGATGTAGCAGCCGGCGCCCTAGCGCTGGCGTGCGAGTTGGCCGACGTTGAGCTCGCCCTCTTCTCCCATCTGGGTGGCGCGGGCGCCGCCGACGTGCGAGTTGTGCGCCCAGACGACGATGCGGGAGTCGGGCCCGAGGTGTTCGAGGAGGGCGTCCAAGGTGTCGGCCATGTGGGTATCGCGGAGGTTCCAGGAGTTTACGCGGCGGCTGAACATGGTGCGGTAATACTGCTCGGCGTCGCGGACAAGCCGGGCGTTCTGGGCGGCGGAGAAGATGCTTTCGCGGTCCTGCCGGGAGAAGGGTATGGCGAGAGGATTGGGCTTTGCGTTCCAGCTCGAGGAGCTGGTCGATGGCACTTGCTCGCAGCTTTCATTCGTGTCGAAGCTGGCGGCGTAGGCCGTAGGCCTGGGGATTTTCGCCGAAGTGCTCGAAGCAACTGTAGCGAAAGCGGGCGCGGGCGGCGGCTTCGGGATCAGTGCGATCGAGATACTGCAGCACGGCTTGCGCAGACCCGTAGAGGCCGTAAAGATCGAGACCGTAGAAACCGGCGGACTTGTTGTTCTCGCAGCTGTAGGAGCGGAGCCATTCGGCGAAGTTGGCGACATCGCGGTTGCGCCACATCCACGACGGGAGGCGCTGAAAATCGCCGAGGGCTTCTGTCGCGTTCTGGTCAGTTGCCTGATGCTGGCAGAAGCGGTTCAGACGCCAGGCGTCCGGCCAGTCGGCCTCTGCCGCAATGCCGCAAAAGCCCTTTTCGCGATGAGCCGCTGAGTGATGCGGGCGCGTTCCCGGTAGAACTCGTGGGTGCGTGCGAGGCCTCGCCGATGAGCACGACGCGGGCTGACCCGGCTCTCGCAACGGCGAGGCTTGCTTCCTGATGACTTGTCTCGATTGGCATGGCGGCTCTCGCCTGACTGAGATGCGAGGTCGCGCTGAGAGGTGTGTCCGAGAGGCTAGCCTGTCGGCGGAGGCAAGTGGGGAAACGCTGGAGCAGCTCGCGGCACTTCGACTTTCGACGGACCGACGCACGCGAATTTTGAGTCAGGAACAGCGATGCTGAACCGAACACTGACCTAGCGGACGAGAACATCACGCCACGCGACCCGGGGGACCGGCCCACTCTGCCCGGACATAAGCGTTCGATTCGCGAGTAGAACCATGACAAGACGCTGGCGGATTCGTTCCCGACGAACGACCCGCCCTCGAGCATTTCCGGATCCATCTGAGGAAGAGGACTGAGGCTGAAACGACTACGGCAGTTCCGTGCGGCGAAGGGTTCCGGGCCGTCCAGGGAAGGTCCACCTGAGCTGTGGGCGATGCGGGATGCGTTGCGGGCAGGAGAGGTGGACTGGCCCACAAAGGCCGTGGTGCTGGTGGATATTGACGGCACGCTTTCGAATCCTCAGTACCGGTTATGGAAGATCCGTGGACCGGGACGAAAGAACTGGAACAAATTCTTCGCGGCATGCGACCGTGACCCGCCGGTCGAGGCGGTGGTCCGCTGGACACGCGCGTTGGCAGAGGACCGGACCATCGTGCTGGTATCCGGGCGGCCGATCGACAAGGCAGGGGCAAAGACTCTGGAGTGGCTGGAACGTTTTCGTGTGCCGTTTCACAAGATCTATATGAGACAGGGAGGCGACCGGCGACCGGATACTGAAGTGAAGCAGGACATTCTGGATGACATTCTTCGCACGCTGCCGAAGGAGTGCATCGCGTTGCCATTGATGACCGGGTGAGCGTGGTGGAACGTGTGTGGCGGCGGAACGGGATTCGGGTGTTCCCGGTGCGTGCGAACGACGAAGACTTCGAGTAGCTCGGCCTAGAGGCTGTTATGGACTTGCACCTCGAATTCGTCTGTGGAACGCTCATTGGATTAGTGATTGCTGCTCTGATCTTGCGATCTCGATCCGGCGAAGATGCGCCAATTCGATCATGGCTATGCTGTGACCTCGCACAGCTCGCAAGGGCTCACGATGGAGGGTTATGCTCCACTTCGGCCTGTGAAGTGCGTCTTTTCTTTTACCTCGTGCAGCGCTTTTTGTCTCTCGCCCACCCCGTTCGTCCATTGACCAACCGGTGTCGAATCAACTGGGGACGTCTTCTCTGTCCCTGGCTGCGGGTCATAGAGGGTGACATCGAGTCCGGAACCGCCCTTCACCTCCGACTGGACCGTATGGAGCCCATTCCCGCTATTCCACGGCCCTTTATAGTCCATCTCGCCATAGTGACTTTCACCTGTTGATCCAACAAGAACTGGTCGACCAGAACTGGGGTTGGTTCAATGATCCCACCCGCAAACTGTGGCTTTTCCATGCTCTCCAACGCTGCCGTGAACGCACGCATGTGCGTGCGTTCACGGGTCATCAGAAAACTGCAACGCCTCTTTCGATCCGGTGTCTTGCGTAAAGCCGATCAGTTGTTCGTAAACGATCTTCGCGCGCGCCTGGGCCGCGATGTTGCTTCGGATTGTCAACTGGCCAGATCGCCCGTAATAGTCTCAGAGCCCCAACAACCTTAAAGTGACTCAGCTCTTCTGTACCGATGTCCATCAGAAGGTCTTTGTGCGCAGCGTCTTCACAGTTGAACCCCTGAATGGAGTACTGCATGGCTGCCGCGAGTTCACCGTTCCGCGCCTCCGAACTGCTCAAATAACATCTTGCCGAACCTCGGGTCGGGTTCCCATTTTGACTGTATACATCAATTTCTTTACGTGTGATACATCAGTCACTCTCCAGCATATGCAGCAGACCGTTTAAGGGTGCCGTACCTTCTGCAAAGGGGAGACGGATTGCCGTGATGGCCAAACAGAATGGCTATACAGTGAGATTCAAGGGGATAGACGTATGTTGTGCGTTCGTCGGCGAGGGCGGACTGCCGTTCCTGCTCACCAAGTCTGAGCCGGTTAGGCCCGGTGACAAGCTGGGTTTAGCCGCCGTTCTTGACGAAGACCAGTCCAGCCATACCAAGGACATAGGTCAGTAGAACGAGCCAGGAGTCGATCCCCAAACGCGCGAAACGTCTTGAGGGCCGAAGGACAAGGCCAAATATATAAATCGCCGTTAAGGCGATACCCAGGGCCGCCAGGTAGACGTCAGTCTTTTGTGCACGAGGTAAAACCGCTTCTCCAGAGATCAAGCTTGCTACAAGGAACAGAACCGGTAAAAAGGCATTGCCCCGAAGATGTCAGAGGCCGCGAGCTGATAATCTCCCATTCGGATTGACGTGATACCCGTCGCAAGTTCCGGTATCGAGGTTGAAGCTGCGAGTACCGTAGCTCCGAAGATCACGCCACTGATCCCAAAATGGTCAGCCAAAGCGCTTCCGCTTTCTTCCAGAGCCACGCCGGCACCTAGGGTAGCGATACACGCAGCAGCGAACTTCGCCAACACCTTTGGGGTGCTCCCGGCACGCTTATCTTTGGTTTGTTGCGAATGCCCTGCCGGCTTCGCTTGTTTGTCAGCGGTCTTGAGCTGCCAGGGCATCCAGCAGGGTGCCGATTTAAAAGCCAGAGACCTGCGAGCCACACTAAGACAATCGCGAAATTCTGGGGCGTGATGCGCCAAAAGACGACCCGCGGCGAGAGTTGCGTCCCTAGTATTGCGATAGTAAGTACGAGGGTCACGAGAGCGGCCTCAAGAACCAGGACAAGGGGCGCTGCTCGATAAGTAAGTGGCTTATCTCCGCGTACGGCCACATCAAGTGCGACCAAAACGGCCGTCTGTATCGCAATTCCGCCGAGCAGGTTTCCGATAGCGATCCCCAGATTTTGCCTCAGAGCGGCGCTGATCGTGATCGCGATCTCAGGGAGGTTAGTACCGATCGCTAGAAGAACGATGTCACCAATTGCCTGCCCAAGATGAAAGCGGCTTGCGATCGTGTCCGTGGGGCGCGGGCGATCATTTCGGACTGGCAACCAGCCTTGTATCCTGTAGGTCTCTATACAAGGAGCAAATCACCTGACCAACTACGATTCCAACACGCTGCAGGTCATTTCACCACAATGAAATGATAGGCATCCCGCGCGGTTAATTGATTGATTCGAGAACTTCCCACCTAACGAGGGTCGCAGAGTGGGTCGATGAGACAAGACCGCGCTCTGAGCTTCTCCCCGACAAACGGGAGTTGTCGTGGGCTAAAGCGCAGGATTGCTTAACCGAGTGCGTTTCTCGTTACTCATCTCAAAGGTTCAACCGAGGTTATTAGTTCCACGCAGGGCCTTGGGCGCAACACTCCGAGACTTCGAATTTAGCGTCGCGATGGCTGCTGCTTCTCATCTTCTTGTCCGACGTTACTGAAGTCGTTTGTATACTGTAGTGCTCGTAATCGCGAGGCTAGCCAGTGATCCCAAACACGCCTCCGCAAATGCTCCTATACAACTTTTGTTGCCAGCATCAATCGAAGTTTTGCTAGGGTTCCAGCATCCGTAAGGTAAAGTCTGCTCCGAGGCGGACGCGATCCGCCGGGAGTGTCTGTGTCCATATCCTTGCGAGTGCTTTTGTTCTCTGCCACGTGTCTCGCCTCTTTTATATTCGCGCAAGCCCCGCCGCTGCGGCGCGACCTCGTCTCCCATGCTCCCACCGCCAGCGAAAGGGTTCGGCTTCAAGGGCATGTCCTCGCCGGCTAGGATGAACTCGCTTCTTCAAGCGTCGTTCCCCCCACCGCGACGCTCCGTCTCACGTTTATTCTTTTCCGGCCAACCGAGTCACAGGCCGCCTTCCAGCGTCTGCTCGCCGACCAGCAGGACCCGACCTCCGCCCGCTACCACCACTGGCTGACTCCCAGGCAGATTGGAGAGCAGTACGGCCCAACTGGGCACGACCTCTCCGCTTTCACCGATTGGCTTGTCTCTCAGGGCCTTTCCGTGAGGGAAGTCGCGTCGAGTGGAATCTTCGTTCAGGTGGAAGGTTCTGCAGCCCTTATCTCCACGGCTCTCGACACGGATTTCCGATACAGGGAGCGTAGCGCCACGCCCGGCATAGCTCCCCGGATCGCCGCCACCCGGAATCCCGCCATTCCCTCCGCCTTTGGAGCTCTCGTGGAGTCGATTGCGGGTCTCTCCGGAGAGGAAGCTCACCCGCTGCACGACATAGCGGGCATTCCCATGACCGATCTCATCAAACGGATCGCCCCTAGAGCCAACGGAGCCGCCGCGTCCCACTACGTCACCCCCAACGATTTCGCCCGAATCTACAGCGTCGACGCCGTCTACAACAGCGGTGTCGATGGAACCGGCCAGGCAGTCGCGATCCTCGGGCGCTCTCGCGTCCTTGCCGCAGACATCACCAACTTCGCGGCATTTGCCAGCCGGCCGGCCCGGCTTCCGAACGTCATCATTCCCCCGTCCGGCACCGATCCAGGCCTCACGGGCGACGGAGATCAGGCCGAAGCCACTCTTGATGTGGATAGAGTTCTCGGCACAGCTCCCGGCGCTCGTGTCGATCTCGTCATCAGTGCAAGCCTATCCGGCGGAATCGAGACCGCCGCCCAATTTGAAGTTCAGACTCTCCTCGATCCCATCATGAGTGTCAGCTTCGGAGCCTGCGAGGCAGCTGTCGGTCTTCCATACGTGCGTTTCTGGGATGCGCTCTTCTCCCAAGCCGCCGCCGAAGGCATCTCCGCCTTCGTGGCCTCCGGAGACTCAGGCGCGGCAGGCTGCGGCAACCCAAACTCCACACCGGTCCCCAACCAAAGCCGCGGAATCAACTCACTCTGCTCCAGCACAAATGTCACCTGCGTCGGGGGAACCGAGTTCGCCGACTTCGCCGACCCTGCAGCCTATTGGGGCTCCACCGAGGGCGCAGGCCACGAGTCTGCGATTGGGTACATCCCGGAGGGAGCATGGAATGGGCCCTCTCAGACAAGTGCTACAGGCCCCACAATCTACTTCGCCGCTGCCACAGGTGGAGGTTCCAGCACCTATATCGCGAAGCCCTCATGGCAAACGGGGCCAGGCGTGCCTGGAGACAGCTTTCGTGATGTTCCTGATGTCAGCTTCTCCAGCTCCCTTCACGATGGATATCTGATCTGTCTCGCCTCTGCCGGTTTTGATTGTTCCAGCCAGATCGCAGTCTTCGGTGGCACCTCCGCCGCTGCGCCTTCGATGGCCGGAGTCGCTGCGCTACTTAATCAGAGACTTGGAGCCGCGCAAGGAAACCTCAACCCGCTCCTCTACCAGCTCGCTGCAAGCGCCCTGCGCCAGAACAGCACCACTGATGCCTTTCACGACGTCACGCCCCAAACAAGCGGTGTCGCCCTCTGTAATATCGCACTCCCGAGCATGTGCAACAACAGCACACCCGCCCCCGCAGGACTATCCGGAGGACTCGCCGGTTACCCGCTCACCACCGGCTACGATCTCGCGACAGGGCTGGGCTCCGTCAACGTGATCGGCCTTCTGACCGCCGCAACTACCCCCATTTCTCCAGGCCACGCGCCCGTCGGCGTCTTCATCTCCAGCAATCCTGGCTCGACCAATACCTCCCAGACCACGCGTTTCTTCGCCTCCCTCGGCCCGGCAGCTGCCGGGCCGATCACCGGTACGGTTCAGTTCTTCTCGAATGGCGTTGCGGTAGGCTCCCCCGTTCCCGTCGGCTTACAGTCAGCCTTCTCCGATCCGATCGGCTTTCCAGCGGTCGGCACGTATACCATCAACGCGGTCTACTCCGGCGACAGCAACTACGCGCCCGCAACCTCCTCGCCCATATCACTGGTCGTCGGAGTCGCTCCCACCGCGACGACCACCATCACGCTCTCCCTCGCTTCGCCCACAGTCACCCTGGGTGGCAGTGATGCTTTCACCGTCAAGGTCGCGGCCGCTTCCTCATCCGCGACGGCCCCGTTCGGCAACGTCCAGTTCTACCAGGGATCGAAGCGCCTCTTCAGTCCTGTCCCACTGACTGCCGGCGCGCTCACAACCTATTCGATCTCCGCGGAGGCGACTGTCGGCGCCTCGTCCATCACCGCCGTCTATCTCGGCGATGCGAACTTTCTCGGTTCCACCTCCGCCGCCCAGCCCCTCACGATCACCAGGGGTGCGACAACCACACAACTGAACCCCGCCTACGGCTCCGTCTCGACCGGTGTCGCCGATCCCTACGTCGCTTCGATCGGCTTCATCAGCTTCGGAGTTCCCAGTCCCACGGGAAGTGTTGAATTTCTTCAGGGCTCCACTAGTCTCGGGAAAACTGCGGTAACAAACGCGCAAGCCACGCTCGTCGGTGCGCCGCAATCATCCGCAGGCACCTACGGAATCACCGCAGTCTACTCCGGCGACACGAACTACTTAGGCTCCAGTTCGGCCGCGTCCTCCGTGACCGTCTCGGCCGATCCTCCGTATCAGATATCCGCCTCCGCACTTACCTCTCCCTCACGGCCGGCGCCACCATCGAGAACGGGGTCAACATCCTTCTCACACAGTCCAACAACTTCATTGGTAACGTGAACCTGAGCTGCAAAGTAGCCTATCAGGGAACCGGAACCGTCAACGCCCCTCCCGCTTGCTCCTTCGCCGGTAACTTCATCCCGTTTCCGGCTGGAACCGCAAGCTCCCTCCTGACTGTGTCAACCACGGCGCATGGCGCCAACAGCGCTGCAGGCAAGCGAGAGATCTCCGGCCGCCACGCTCCAATGCTCGTACTCTGTTCCGTATTCCTCTGGGTGCTCGCCCCGCGCCTTCGCAGCAGATCAAGGCTCTCCCCGCTGTTGTTCGCAATGTTGATCGTATGTCAGGCTGGATGCGGAGGAGGGACAGCAAGTACCGGAGGCGGGACAACTCCGCCACCCTCACCACTCCCCGCAACGCGCACAACCCCCGGAGACTACCTCATCACCGTCTCATCGACGAACACAGGAGGAGTCCCAAACCCCGCACCTGTTTCGATCAAACTCACGGTGAAGTGAACCTAGGCTTCACCGGTGGGATTCGAACCCGTGTTAACCACCGTGACAGAACGCTAGCGGCTCTAAGTGTTTGGTACCAAGAGCACGGTTGGCGTGCTGCTGGGCTCACCAGGCCGTGCTGGCAGTTTAGCAGGCGTTCGCCTCTGAGCTTCCGCGGTTCGCGCGGATCAGTACCGGGAATGTATGTTGGTCCGCCGCGCGCGACTGCAAGGGAAAAGCCGGTCCAGAAGACAAGTCTGCGCAAATGTATTCGGCCTTGGGTGAAGACTAGTTCTCCTGGCCAGAATGAGTCGCGCGCGTGTCTGTCCTTCTAAGTCGGTCGGCTGCTCTTTCGAGATCATTCTCGGTACCAGGCTGCGGACACGCCGTTGTGACTGTTGTTCGTCCTTGCTGCTCCTGTGCAGACTTCGGTGGGTAAACTTCAAGCCGTCGATGTGGTACGGCGTCTTCTCCGCTCCAACTCGTCGCTGAGCTCTTCGATCTGCTGTTCAACGAGTTTCCACTCACCCCAGAGCATGTTGATCAGGTACCGCATCTGCAGCGTCAGGGCCGCCTCCGCGTTCTCCAGGATGTCGGGCATCGCTTCCCGAACCTTCGATGGAGTCTTCGCGACACGAGGCCTCGTTCGATCAGGAACGCACGCAGTTGGTGGATAACGGCAGTACGTCGGGAGATCAGCCGTTGGCGAGCTCGGTGGATAGCCTGTAGATCCAATTGATCGTCCGTCTCGATGGGAACGAACCACATGTTCTTCCGCTCAATGGCTTCGGCGCTAGCTTCCGCATCAACGAAGTCGTTGTTGTTCGACTTCAAAGGGCTTCACGAATTGGGCTGCGATCAGCCGCACCTCGTGGCCCTGCTTCCGCAATGCCCGTCCGAGAAAGTGCGCTCCTGAACAGGCTTCCAAGCCGACCAGCGAAGTCTGCATCCTTCGCGGTGTACGTCAGCAACTGTCGCTGGGTGAACTTCTTCTTCAGAAGCACCTTGCCGGCTGCGCCGAGTGCCACCAGATGAAACGTCGTCTTGCCCAAATGCCCAGCTTGTTATGACCGCATTCGAAGAGTTCAAAGCCCAGAACTAACTTACTAGCCTCGGGTTGAGTAGTGCGGTGAGTTAGCGCATCGCAGTTCTGGAATCACGCCAGCAATAAGAAATCCGATTACCACAGAGGCCCGAGAAGATCGTGCCCTTGTCCTGCCGCTTCGCTCGCTGCTCCGAAACTTAATTGGGCCTATAGCCCCCGCTGGCCCTAGATAACGGTTGTTCTAGGAGGAGAGCGTGTCGTACGCTACCGGAGAACGCCGTAACAACCTCGAATGTGACACCGCAGAGCGAGCGCGGTCACTGGTAGTTTCTGCAGGGAGGTTCGTGCGGAGCGGGGAAATGTCCTGCGAGGTCTGCGGCCGAGTCCTCGTTATCCAAAGTAGCTCGTTCGCAACTTAGCCGTCCTGAGCGACAGCAGCGAAAGCTACACCTGCGTCATGTAGAAAAACTCTGCGCACACACGGTCATCCGCGCACTCCAGCTAGCGGAGATGGCGCCATCTTGCCCGATCGCCTCTCAGATACGACTCGGGGCCGATGAAAGAGGAAGGCCGCCCAAGAACTAGAAGATCACCCTTTGCCTAGCGTTCGTGTTGCAACTTCGTGCAGGGTATTCCACTTTTCAGGTAAGCGGCTGCCCTTCGTAGACCTCGTTAGATCAATTGCGAGGCGCAAAAACGCGGATTAACACAGTGAAGAGGGCTCGGATAAGTCTTGCATAAAGCAGAGGCAATTGGCCGACATCTTGCTCTACTTCGGAGTAACGTGGGTTGCAAGAGGAGCTTGATGTCTCGGGTGGTCGTGATCGGAGCAGGGATTATGGGTTTGGCGGCGGCATACAGAGCCGCTCTCAACGGCCACGATGTGGACCTCGTCGAAGCTGCGCCGGAAGCCGGAGGCATGGCAGGTCATTTTGATTTTGGTGGGGTATCTATTGAGCGTTTCTACCATTTTGTGTGCAAGACGGATCGACCTACATTTGATCTGCTTGATGAGCTTGGACTCACGGATAAGCTGCACTGGGTCCCCACCACGATGGGTTTCTTCAATGAAGACAGACTGTATTCCTGGGGAGATCCGCTCTCTCTTCTACGCTTCCCGAAGATGAGTTTGTTCAATAAAGTCCGGTACGGTGTGTTCGCTCTTGTTTGCGTTCGCCGGAACCGGTGGCCATCGCTGGAACGCAAGACGGCCCGCCAGTGGATACTCCGATGGTGTGGTCCGGACATTTACGAGAGGTTCTGGAAGCCTCTTCTGGACTACAAGTTCTACGAATATGGGGACGACATCTCCGCCGCCTGGATCTGGACTCGCATCCGCCGCGTGGGCCGGTCGCGCAGAAGCATTCTGCAGGAGGAACTCGGTTATATAGAGGGCGGATCGATAACCCTGGTCAACGCTTTGGCGGAGAGAATCTCCGCCCACGGTGGACGCATCCGTCTAGGCGAGCCAGCAACCCGAGTCGTGGTTGAACATGGCCGGGTGACGGGCGTCCATACGAAGTCGTGTTACCTCGCCGCGGATGCCGTCATCAGTACTGCTCCGACGCCATACATTTCTTCATTAGTGCCGGATCTTCCTCAGCAATGGAGGGACCGCTATGACGCGATCCGGAACATTGGCGTCATCTGCGTCATCTTAAAGCTCCGTAGATCCGTCAGCCCACATTTCTGGGTCAACATCTCGCAAGCCGACCTCCAAATACCTGGAATCATCGAGTTCTCTAACCTGCGGAAGACCGGCGATCACGGAATTGTCTACGTTCCCTACTACATGCCTGTAACCAATGAGAAGTTCTCCTGGCCCGACCAGGATCTCGTGAATAACGCCTTCGCCTGCCTGCAACGCATCAACCCCGCTCTCACTTGTGAGGACGTTGTGGACACGAAGGTCGCTCGTCTCCGTTACGGGCAACCTGTATGTGACGCAAACTTTGCCTCAAAGATTCCGCCGGTCCAGACGCCCATCGAAGGTCTCCAGATTGCGGACACATGCTTTTATTATCCGGAAGACAGGGGAATTGCTGAAAGCGTCCGCCTCGGCTTGAGGATGGCGGCTGACCTCGGCCCCGCCAATCCGTCTGGTGTGGCCCGGGATGGAACTGCGCTAGTCCCATGATTCGCGGCAGTGCAGAGATGGCGTGTCAGGTCTTCTTTAGGGGGTCCCTAGTTGCCTAGAGGAGCGCTTATGCGTCGTCGCGAGTGCCTGCCGTCGGCTTCCTCATGAGAGGAACGCGAGCCGCGCGGCCGAGAGTGCCCGACATGAAGCGAGCGAACCTGGTGTGCTGGGCTTCCTTGCTCCAAAAAGGCATTGTGCTCCCGGACCCTGCCGACTTATTGTGAGTGCCCGAGTCTGAAAGCATTGCAGTCCCCAGAGCACTTTGGTGCTTTAAAGATGACATCGTTGTATGGGCAGCTATTCTGGCCCATGTACACCCTGCACAAGGCTGGCCCAGTCTGTGGGGTTATCAAGTACAACATTTGAGTAGCCGCATCACGCTGGTGTTGTGTCATCGCGCTCACTTCTGCCGTCCGCTGAACATTTTTGACGGAAAACAAAACACGTTGGCCGTTCCTCTCCACTAGTCTTGTCTCACCCCACTTAGGCAGGTCGAAGGTGAGCCAGCTCCATGCAGTGATGTTGCCGTAAACCAAGAACTCACGATTATCTTGCAAAAAGGACTGCGCCGGGACTACCTTGAGCGGGAACCAAGGATTAAGGTCCATCAATCCACGGTCGATGGTGTCGTGACCCATGTACTTGATCGCCAACTCGGGGTCCGAAACGTAATTGATGCGCGTAGCAATCTGTCGTGGAGCATAGAAAGAAAGCTGGTGAAAGACAGTGATGTGCACAACTGCGATTTGTTGATCGCCGGTGGTCGACAACACTCTCAAGTCCGTCGCCATGGACTCACGCTGGTCACGAAACTTGGTTCCAAAGAGATACACTTGCATCGCAAAGAGCATGAAACAGATGACGGCGGCTGTCCCAGCGGCCTTTGTTTGCGGCGTAATCCGATAAAGAAGGTACGAGAGAAGGACTGTGATACCCACGAGGGCAGAGATCGCATACCGGGCCGTAAAACCGTGAGTAATAAATTTGGCGACGAACATCACCAGGATAGGCAGTGCGGTTAAAGAACAGATCGAGATCGCCTGCCAAAAGTTCAGAGCTGGTTGGCGGTCCACCCCGTCGGCTCTGGCCTCTTTATCGACCCCCACGGCGAGCCCAAAGGCGACAGCGGCGCCGAGAGTGCCTAGCAAAGCAACGGGTCCAAGCGTCAGTTCACTTGGATAGAAAAACAGGGCGTCCGACCACGCCGGAAATGCCCAGAAGTGGCTGGAATAGCCTCTCGCACTCTGAAGGGTTCGGAAAAACAGGATGACGGGCAGCCCGGTGAAGACGAACGCAATCCAGATAGGCCAATCGACCTTTCTCCGGGAGATCGTTCGCGCAAACTCGCCAAAAGCCAGGCAGATGACGACTGCGGCTGCGTAATAGTGGCTCGCAACTGCGGCCGCGAGACTGAACGCGAGTAAGGGAAGATAGATCCGCCGCCGCCGGTATGATGTCGCTTTGAGCCAGCAAAGGAGAGCCAGTGCGGCAAATCCTGTAACGAGCCCGTATCCCCGGGCCTCGGTTGCGTAGTAATACAGGTTCGTTGTCAGGGGAAAAAGCATGCCGACGATCCCCCACATAGGCGTTGTCAGGGATCTCACAATCTCGTACAAGCAGACACACATGAGCCAGAACCCAAAAATGGCCGTCAGTCTCAGGGTGACGTGACCTGTCCCGAGTATTCCGATGATCCAGTGAGTGAGATAGTAGAAGCTTGGGGGATGTTGATCGGCCCCCGTGGCCAGAGCCTGAAGCAAGGCCTTCCAATCGGATGTCCGGGCAAGGTAAAGGGTAAAGAACTCATCGTCCCAGAACAACTTGAATCGGCAAAGGAAGACCGTCGGAACCACAAATAACACTGTAAAGATCGCCACAACCAGAGCGCGTGACGTGGCCACGCGCTCGGCCCAGTAGGCGGCGGATTCCAGCCTGTACTCGAGAGCAAACCTAGGCTTTGACGCTAGGGATTCTGTAACGATGTCACGCATGGACGCAGGGCTCGGAGGAGCACGGACGAGATACGGCGGAAGCAGAAATGTGGGTTGAATCTTCTTTGGCGCTGGCTCCACGAGCATTGCACCTAGACGTCGACCTGACGCGACTGGTCGGTTTCAAATGAGACGAAAGGGGAGCAGCGGCTCTCGACAGAGCAGGGACCGGAATATTACATCTCATGGTCAACCTCTGGGACGTAACTACAAGACCCGTCTGCAGAGTGTACCCGAACCGATTGAAGACGCGTCCGATCTCTAGTCACATGCTGCTGATTACCGCGCCCGAGGAGGGTACTAGAATGGTCTCCCATGGATTACTCCTAACGCCTCACTTAGCTAAATTTCGCACGCCCTCGCACCAGATTGCCAGCCTCGGGAGATGAGCGAACTTCGCGGCAGGACCGGCGAACGCTCCTCACTCCCTCCATACACTTGAGCTCGAGTTGATATCGATTGCCTGAACCGAGCACGATGTCTCTGGATTACGGAATGCTTATAGAACGCTTAGCAGCAGTCGCCTTCATAGTAGCGGGGCAAATCATCATCCCGGCTGGCTGGTCAGGAACACCAGATGTACCAGGCGCGAAGAGGGCAGCCCCTGCCGGCGCAATTCTGAGCCCTTCCTCCAGCTCGATCGTCGCCACCTGGAACACACTTGGAGAATCCATTGCATCCTTCAGTTGCGGAACGAAGGCCGGCAGCTACGAGAAGCAGGCTGTGGACAATGGACGTACTGCAGCCACGCTCACCCGCCAGAGCATCGTCGCGGGACTGCAGCCCTCGACCAAGTATTACTGCCAGATTATTTCGTCGGACGGCTTCGGTAGCACCACTTCGATACTGTCGTCGACCACAGCGGCACCTGAACCGAGCACACCGATCAAAGGGATCTCGCTCGGAACGATCAACACGTATAACGGGCTGAATCCGAACAATCATATGAATGGAGATACGTTTTATAACTGCAAGTCGAACGATGGGATCACCTATCTCACCACCGACGATACGCAAGGCTGGCAAGAGAACGGCTATCCCGCAAAGCACGGCAGCCCCCTGTCACTGGTCAAACTCACTTCAGAAAGCCCCCTTGCCGGTGTCACCGTCAATCCTTTCGGCGCGTATGGACGGGATAGTATCGGGACGGGCGACGACCTTCGCACCCAGAAAAACTCCGGCCTTTTCTGCATGGCTGCCAACATCTACATGAGTGTCGGACGGCAGTTGAACAAATCGACTGGTAGGATGGGGAATCGTACGGCCTACTCCCAAGTCTCGGGCCAAATTATTTTAAGCCGCGACAAGGGACGCAGCTGGAACAACTTCCAGGCGCCTGAGATCTTCAACCCGCCAGGCAGCCCGACGACTCCACCGAGTGCTTCGATGTTCGGCACCACTCCCACAAACATGGCGTCTGCGACGTTCGTGATGTACTGTTCGGATGACGGAACGCTCGGCTACCTCACCCCGTGTAACCGTCACGATAACGCAGACGCCTATGTGTACCTGATGGCCAACGATGGGTATTGGGACAGCGGGAACGCGCTGTATCTGGCCCGAGTTCCCCGTAGCAGGATCGCAGCCCTGCGGGCCTCCGATTATGAATATTACAGCGGCGGCAACGGCTCATTTGACGAGAACTGGACTACGACCCAGACTCATGCCAGTGCCGTCATATCAAATCCGGGAAAGCTTGGAGAGCCGAACGTCCAGTTCGTTCCGGCACTCAATCGATATCTCCTGCTTACGTTCTGCTATCCGCAAGGATTGTCGTTGGCGGACCCCCACGCTGAGCATAGCCTTTGGCTCGCATATGAAGCTCCCCACCCGTGGGGTCCTTGGACGCTCGTCCAATCGATTGACTGGCCAACCGAGGGTTACTACAACCCTGTCATTCTGAACGATACCGTGTACACGGGCATGACACCTCTGATCATGTTCACGGGCAACTTCTGGACCTCCGGCACATACCAGATGTACCTGACAAGTATGTCCATTCTTCACTAGTGATGTCTCAGGAAAGCTGAGCCTCGGAACGAACGATGGCCGAAGTTGATCTTGCACTTCGTCCATCGCGGACTATGAATTCGACCATCGCCAAGTCCGTTCGGAGTGCCCCCTTTTGGTCAGAGAAGATGTGCCCTATAGAGGGCGAAGTAGCACGCTCTCGGCTGAGACGGCTGCTACTGATCGAAAGAGCGGGCCATCTAACCGACCCCATGTCAATCACGTGGCGTACCCCATCCTCAGCGCGTCAAGCGTAATCGACGTATTGCGTCTCCCTCATCAAATCACGTTCTGCTGGTAGTCTTCGCCAGCACATCACATGTGCCTGTCCTAAGGGCACGGACGAGATGGTCGGCGCGCCTCGCATCTTGATAGCAGCCGCGCGGCTCGGAATCCGCAGGAATATGATGCGCCAGGTCGAAGTCGAAGTCGTTGAGGTCGGCACGGAAGGACCACACCGCAACGAACTAGGTCCGCTTTGCTGCTTTGTGTTGGCGCAGCCAACCCAGCCTCCTAAAGAGCCGGGCCTGAATTGCGTCAAAGACTTCTTAATCGATGTCACATTCTGAACAGCGCGAAACCCAACCGTTTTTGAGCGCTAAAGAATTGGGTCGCTTCTCAGACACGCTGGGCTGTATCGGCTGGAAGCCTGGATGACGGGTCCTTCAAGACGTGTAAATCGCGGCATCCTGCGAGGCGCGAGAAATTGCCTGAACACCGGGCTGTCTTTAAGGGGTCACTATGTATGGTCCGTCGCCTGATTGCAAGCAAGATCTTTTGATAGAAGAAGTGGTCTGCTTCTATGTATGCGGCTTCTGAGTGAATGATGGTGCTACTTCGAGCCATGATGGAATCCGCGCCCGCCTTCTCCTGATTACACCATCGGTCTTTGCTGCGACCATAGTGACCGCAAGGATCAAGGTGGGCCGGTGTGACCCGTTCTGTCATCAACGAATCTGCGTGCAAACCTGGTGAGAACTTGTACCGTCGTCGCCATCGAAAGGGAAAGATAAGAATCGCGGGGCGATTTCCTCAGTCCTTTACGTGATTGCCTTGACCTCAGCACTGGTGCGATAGGTCTGGCCACTGGTGAGCACCGCCCAGGCTACGCGCACAATGTTGTTGGCCATCGCGATGATGACCACGTTTCGTGGTGATCGAGCCTCGAGCCGGTCAAGCCAGCTGCCAAACTGATGAGCGTCACGCTTGACTCGGGACAGAACAGCGCGACCTCCGTGGACGAAGAGCCTGCGCAGATAAGGGTCTCCGCGCTTACTGATTCCAAGGAGTCTGGTCCTGCCGCCTGTCGAATGCTGCCTTGGAACGAGCCCGAGCCAGGCTGCGAGATCGCGACTCTGCGAAATGCGCGGCCGTTGTCAGCGGTATCTTAAGATTCCCCGGATTGGTCGCTTGAAAAATCCCCAGCTGAGGCCGAGCCCGATCATTCTGACCCATGGAGGGTTGGGATGGTGCGACTGGAGGGTTTCATGGAGATACAG
>JAABUV010003149.1_pt1 | contig 21324 bp, 16 predicted proteins | sample 5559971 | NCBI WGS metagenome assembly JAABUV01 (sample SAMN10711881, study PRJNA513362) | rock metagenome | isolation source: Antarctica rocks | place: Antarctica: Victoria Land, Knobhead nord | collected 2015-12-19
TCGCCCTCCCCTTCTCTGCGCTAGACACCCCCGTGCGTCTCTGCACGGGACCAATACCCTCCTTTTGTGATACCACACCCCTCTCTCGCACCCTCTTAATACGCCCTGCCATTTACCAACAGCATCACGATTGTGAGAGCGTCAGGCACAACGGGCGCATCCGTGGCGGCGCGCGCCGCCACGGATGCGACGCGGCGGGGCGATGCGCCGGGACGGCGGGGTCTGCGGCGACTGACGGTGCGGGTGCGGCCGGTGGAGCCGCCGCTGGGGGTGTGGGCCGGGCCAGCGGCCGGACATCCTCGGCCGGAGCGGGCGCGCTAGCGGTCGCCCGGCGGCGTGGGCGGCCCGGCGGGCACAGCCGCAGGCGCGTCCGCAAGGGATGGGTGGCCCAGTCGCCCGAGGCGCGTACGGCGCGCAGCGTCGCCACGGCCTGAGCGCCCGCCTGCGTCCAGCGCATCCCGGCCCCCTTCTCGCGCGCCTCAATCAGGGTCTTGCACAAACTCTCCACCGCGCCCGACCCGATGGGCAACTGCTGCGCCACGTAACGCGGGTCGTCCATGCGCGTGGCGTTGTCCGCGAAGTAGGCGCGCTCGCGGCGCACCACGTCCGCCGCGGCGGGACTGGGCGGGACGAGCGCGTCGAGGGCGGCGAGGACCGCGGGCGCACCCTCCGCATAGAGGGCGTCCTTGAGCGGTTCAGCCCAGGCGGTGAGGGCGTCGGGGGTGTCGAAGACGGCGCGGCCCGCTGCCCAGAGGTGTTCATAGGCGTGGAAGAGGTCGAGGATCTCGACGACGACGATGCCCGGTCCACCCAGGAAGTGCGCCGCCCTGTTCCAGATCCACTCCGCACCATCGCCCCGCACGATCACCCGGCGGGTCTGCTGGCCTAACCCCGCGCGCCAGGCCGTGACGGCCACCTGCCACCAGCAGTCCTCGGCCCCCTCCAGCCCGGCGCTGGGCGCCACGCTCAGTGACGAGACGGCGCGGCGGCTGGCCGAGCGGATCGGGGCGGCGGCCGAGGCGCAGACGCAGGCGGCCATCGCGCGGGCGCGGCAGGGCCAGCCCGTGTGGGCGGACGAGCAGGTGCAGCGCGCGGACGACACCACCATCCTGGGGGTGGAGGTGGATGGGGTGCTGGTGCATCAGGAGATGGGCTGGCACGAAATGAAAGTGGGCACACTGGCCCCGCTCGGCCCCGGCGTGCACAGCGACCCGACGCACGGACGCGCCACCCTGGCCTGGGGGGCCGCGAGCTATGGCGTGGGCGGCGAGGACGCCGAGGCCTTCTGGTGGCGCGTCTACGTGGAGGCGTTGCGGCGGGGCTTGGGCACACCCGCGGTGCGCACCGTGGTCGTGCTGGCTGATGGCGCGCACTGGATCGGGGACCGGGCGCGCGCCTTCGTGGGCCTGCCGGGCGTGGAGGTGGTGGAGATCGTGGACATCTACCACGCCTACGGCTACCTGTGGGCGGTCGGCCACGCGCTCTATGGCGCGGGGAGCCTGCGGGCGGCGGCCTGGGTCGAACCGCTCAAGGATCAGCTCTACCTGCACGGCGCGGCCCCGATCCTCGCGGCCCTCGCGGCCCTCACGCCGACGACGGCGGAGGCGCTGAGCGCCAGCGCGGACGCCCAGACCTACGTCACGCGCAACGTGGCCCGCCTGGATTATCCGCGCGTCGTCGCCCCGCCGTTGCCCATCGGCTCGGGGGCCGTGGAGAGCGCCTGCACATGCTTGGTCGAAGCGCGCCTCAAACAGGCCGGCATGCGCTGGGGTATCTCCGGCAGTCAAGCCATCGCCAGTCTGCGCGCCGTGCAGCGTTCGGGGCGCTGGGCGGCCTTCTGGCAGACCCACCCCGAGCGGCAGCCGGTCGCGACCGTTCCCCCTCCGGCCCCACCGGCGGCGGCCGCCCCCGCGAAGCGTCCCGCTGCCCCGGCGGCACCCGCCGTCCCCGTCCGGCCGCCGCGTGTGGCCGCGCACCCCGCCGCGCCGCGTCCCCGACCGACGCCCGCTCAACGTCCGCTCCTCTTACCCCGCTCCGCCTAGGGAACTTTGCTGTGGCGCACCCCCTCGACGACGCGGCCACGCGCGCTCAGCTCGAAGGCCCCGCGTCTCATGGCATAACGTCGCTCACGCCTTATCTAGCGCCGCAGCGTGACGGCGGCATCCCACGGGGCGACGCGCAGGCGAATGCCACGGAGTGGCCGGCTCGTGATCCCAGGGCGCTGGACGATGGTCTGACTCGGCGCCACCGTGAGCCGGTAGCGGCGTAGCGCCCGCGCCAGCAACACGGCCAGTTCCAGCCGCGCCAGAGACCGGCCGATGCACACACGCGGCCCGCCCCCGAAGCCAACGAGCGCATACGGCGCGGCGCGGTGCTCCGCCCGTGGCGGCGCGAACCGGTCTGGGTCGAAGCGCATCGGGTCCGCCCAAAACTCGGGCAGCAGGTGCGTGGCGGCGGCCGAATAGAGCACACGCGTCCCGGCCGGGAGCGCGTAGCCCTCGACGGCCGCGTCCTCACAGACGACACGCGGGGCGACGGAGACCGGCGGGTACAGCCGCTCGGCCTCGCGCAGCGCCCGGTCAAGCGCTGGCGCGCCCCGGCGCGCGATCACGCCCGGCTCGTCCTCCGGCGCGACGCCTGCCAACTCCGCGCGCACACGGTCAGCCCACGCGGGGTGCTGGACGAGTAGATAGAGCGCCCAGGCGGCCAGGCTCGCCGTCGTCTCGTGTCCCGCGATGAGCATCACCTCGGCGTGCGCGCGGATTTGCGCGTCGTCCAGCGGGTGGCCCCACTCATCCCGCGCCCAGGCCAACACCCCCAATGCGTCATCGGTCTGGTGGACGCGCCGCGTGGCGCTCGTCCGGCGCAGAAGGGCGGCGAACTCACCCGCGCGGTGATGGGCGCCGTGCAGGAAGACGGCGCGGCACAGCGCGCGTTCCTCCGGCGCTCTCAGACCAAGGACGACCTCGGCGACCACGTCCAGGGCGATCACGCGGGCCTCCTCGTAGATATCCACCGTTCCACGCGCCGCCCAGGTCGCCAGCCGCCGGTCGACCACGCGCGTAATGAGCGGGAGGGTGTGGTCCAGGCGATGGGCGGCGAACGTGGGATGGAGGAGACGCCTGTGCCAGGTATGCTCCGGGTCATCCATCGTCAACAGGTTGGGCGGCGACGAGGGGCGTCCGAACACCCAATCCCAGCCGGCGTGATGCGCGAAGGACCGCCGCTGGGTCTGCAAGACGCAGCGGTTGGCCGCGGGGCCGAGGAGAAAGACCACCTCGGTTTGCCCGAGGAGCGCGCGCACGACGGGTCCGTGCGCGGCGTGCAGGCGCGCCAGGAAGGGTCCGCGCTCACGCCAATAGGCGTCGGGGAGCGGTACAACAGGGAGCGCCGCCATCGCTAACGTGGCGCGGCCAATGGCAGCCGCACCGTGAACGTCGTACCACATCCTTCCTCGGACGTGACGTCGATGGTCCCGCCGTGCGCCGTAACCAATTCACGGGCGATGAATAGACCCAGCCCGAGACCCTGGCGCGACGGGGCGTCGGCGCGAGCGGCCTGGTAGAAACGCGAGAAGATGTGCGGCAGGTCGGCGGCGGCGATACCCGAACCATAGTCACGGACCTGCAACTCGGCCGACCCATCACGCGCCCACAGCCTGACCTCGACGCGGGAACGATCGGGAGCATAGGTGGCGGCGTTGCGCAACAGATTGAGCACGACCTGCTCCAGGCGCACGGCGGCGCCATCCACGACCACGGGAGGTCCGCTGTCAAAGAGTATCATCCGCCCCGGAGACTCCATGCGCGCCGCTGCGATGGCGCTTGTGACGACCGGACCAAGGTCGAGCCGGGTCGTTTCCAGGCACAGCTTACCTGTTTGCAAACGGCCGACATCCAGGAGATCACCTACCAGGACCTTCAGGCGCTCGACCTGTTCCATAGCCGCATCCGTGTAGCGGGCGCTTGGCGTGCCTGGCGGCGCCAGGGACGACAGCAATTCGAGGTAGCCTTGTAAGGGCGTCAACGGAGTGCGCAGTTCATGGCTGGCCATGGCCAGGAACTCGTCCTGCAAGCGCCGCAGCGAGGTGACATCGCGGCCATTGACGACCACGCCGCGCACGACAGGATCATCGCGCTGGCTGCTGCCCGTCGCCTCGATATGGCGCCACGTCCCGTCGGCGTGACGGCAGCGCACCGTGACGGTCACCGGCGTCCCACTATAGCGCACGGCGGTGTCGAATGCCGCCATCGTGGCGCCCCGGTCATCGGGGTGGATTATGGCGAAGGCGGATGTCCCATGCAGGTCGGCGGGGCGATGGCCCAAGATACGCTCATACGATGGGCTGGCGTAGCGAAACGTCCCGTCAAGATCGAGGACAGTGATAAGGTCGGTCGCGTACGTCCATAGGGCCTGGTAGAGATCGAGGCTGAGCGGAACCGCCGCTATTGTTCTTGTGCCGGTTGTCATTGATGTGTATCCTCGCGTTTCGCGCAAGAGGCTAACAGCGATGAGGTTGCACGACGGACACATCCGATAGCCGCGGGACGTGCATGGGGCGTTCGCGCTGACCATTGGGGCGATTGGAGGAGCACTTACATCATAGTCCTTGCCGGGTTTCGGCGCCTATCGCTCAATCAATATGTTCCCCCCCTCGCCCCTTGAGGGAGACGAGCAGCACACGCGGGGCGGCTCCCCTCTCCCGCGTCAGGGAGAGGGGTTGGGGGTGAGGGCCGCGCCGCGAGAACTACATGCCTCAATCAATATGACGCGCAAATCGTTGACGTTCGTGCCAGTCGGCCCCGTTGTCAGTAAGGCGCCGCCCGCGTGTAGCGCCGGGTAGGCGTCGTTGGCGTCGAGCGCGGCGACCGGGTCGGCGCCGGCCGCGCGTATGGCCTCAGCAGTGGCGCCGGTGACGAGGCCGCCCGCGGCGTCGGTCGGGCCGTCGGAGCCGTCGGTGTCGACAGCCAGCGCCGCCCACCCCGAGACGCCGTCCAACTCCACAGCCAGGGCCAACGCGAACTCCTGGTTGGGACCGCCCAGGCCCGCGCCGCGCACCACGACCGTGGTCTCGCCGCCGCTGATAAGGGCGCACGGCGGAGGCAATGGATGACCCGTCTCCAGCGCCTCACGCACAATCGCCGTGTGCAGGCCGGCGGCCTCCCGCGCGGCGCCTGTGATGAGCGTAGAGAGGATGAGCGGCGTATAGCCCAACTCCCGCGCCTTGGTGGCCGCCGCCGTGGCCGAGAGACGTCCGCTGCCGATGACCGTGTTGGTTACACGCTCGAACACCGCGTCGCCCGGCTTCAAGGTCTCCGGCGCGCTGTCGAGGTAGCGCGCGACACGCGCGGGCGGCGTGATGGCGTAGCGCCGTAGCACAGCCGTGACATCGGCCAGGGTCGTGGGGTCAGGGACCGTGGGGCCGCTGCCGATCGTCGATGGGTCGTCGCCCACGACATCGGAGAGCAAGAGGGCGGCGACAGCGGCGGGGGCGGCCAGCCGCGCCAGGCCGCCGCCTTTAAGCGTGGAGAGATGCTTGCGCACCGCGTTCATCTCGCCGATCGCGGCGCCGCTACGCAAGAGATCCTGGCTCAATGTGGACAAATCCGCCAGCGTGATGTCGCCCGCGGGGTCGGCCAACAGCGCCGAGGCTCCGCCCGAAAGCAGCGCCAGCAGCAGGTCGCCCTCGTCCAAAGAGGCGGCCACCTCCGCGACCCGCCGCGCCGCCTCCAGGCTACCTGTATTGGGGACGGGGTGCCCCGCGACGATAGTGTCGAACACGCCGATCTCGTCGCCCCTCACCCCCGCCCCATGGCTAACTGGCCCCTCTGACCCTAGCCGCGGGTCCGACGGTCCAGCGCGCTCTCCCTGACCGCAGGAGAGGGGAGATGTTTCGTAACCTTTCTTCGTGACGACGAGGCCGCCGTCGATGCGCTCGCCCAATATCTCGTGCGCCGCCAGCGCCATGGGCGTGGCTGCTTTGCCCACCGCTAGCACGACGACGCGACGCGACGCGATGCGCCGCTCCCCGACCACGATAGCGTCCCCTTCGACGCGCAAGAAGCGCCGCACGGCCGCGCCGGGATCGGCCGCCTCAAGCGCGGCGGCGAGAATCGCGCGGAGATCACGTTCCATCAACACTCACCCCCATCCCCAGGGCTCGTGAATTATTGGCGCTCGTGGGCCTGCGACTGCCTCCCCACTGCGGTGGGGACCCCGATGGCAGACCACGGACACTGCGGTGTCAGGACGAGGGGCGAAGCCGGCGCGCTGGCCCCTTCCCGACCGCAGTCGGCGTCGTCTGCCATGCGACCGCAGTCGCAGGTTTCGATAATTCACGAGCCCTCACCCCCCATCCCGCGGCTAGCTGAACCGTCAGCCGGTCTATTCAACCGCTGTAGGACTCGTTGAGTTGGCGCCGCCGCTCGCGCCACGCGGGCAGCATACGATCGAGGAGTTGATAGAAGCGCTTGTCGTGGTTGCGCTCGACGAGGTGGCTGAGCTCGTGGACGATGACGTAGTCGATCTGCGGTTTGGGCGCCTGGATCAACGCGAGGTTGAGCGTGATCGTACCATCGCCCGCGCAACTGCCCCAGCGGGCCTGGAGCGGCTTGATAGCCAACTCCGGCTGTACGACGCCGGCGTGGTGAAACTGGGGAACAAGCGCGCGCAGGCGTTCGCGGAACACGCGCGACGCCTGGGTGTGGTACCAGGCGTCCAGGAGCGCTTTAATGCGGGCGGTATCGGTCCGGTCCGGCGTCCACACATAGAGGCGCCCGCGCGCCAGCTTAACCTCGTCGCGCGGCTCTTCCAGCACTTTCAGCCGGTACTGACGCCCCAGGTAGCGATGGGTTTCCCCGCTGACGTAGCGGCGGAGCGGCCTGGCCGGCAGGTAGCGCTCCAGTTCGCGTTGCTGGCGCACAATCCAGGGGGCACGCTTGCGGACCCGCGCCGCGACGGCGTCGGGCGTCGCCCCGAGCGGCGCCGTAACGGTCACGCGCAGATCGGGCGCGACGGTGATAGCCAGGGTTTTGCGCGGCGCATACGTCACGTCGTAGGCGATCACCGTTTCGCCGTACTGGACACGATTGGCCGCTTCGACCCCGCTCATGACAGCCGCCTGCCGCGGGACTTGGCAACCTCCAGGACCTGGTCGATCAGCGCGTCGAGCCGCGCCGGTTCGAGGTCCACGCCGGTCTCTTGCTCAAGGTCATAGAAGGAATGGTCGAGTTGGCGCTTGATCCGCTTCTGCACGTCGAGATTGTTGTGCCAATCGGTGACCTTATTGGCCTCGATGATCTCCTCTTGCTTGATGGCGACATCGGCGATGCGCTCGTCGCTCACCTCGTAGCCGGCCATGGAGTCGCGCAGGACGCCATAATAGGCCGGGGCGTGCTGATAGCGCGCGAGGCGCTCGGGAGCGCCGCCGTGCTGGCCGGCGCGCAGCTCATCGAGCTGCGCGCGAGCGCGGTTGAGGTACTCGATTTGGTCGATGCGCCCCTGGCGGAAAGCCTGGATCGACTCCTCCACCAGCTCCGAGAAACGGCGATAGAAAGCGGGGTCCTCATCCATGCGGTCGCGAATAGTGCGCTTCATGCGGCTGAGGATCGTATCGGCCTGGGCGGCCGGCTCGCCGAGCTTCTCCACCTCGGCGTCGAACTTCTCCGCGTCGAAGATGTTGACCAACTCCGTGATCGTCGTCGTCCCCGTCGCGCGGACGTGATCATCCATGAGCTTGCGGACCTTTTCCTCATACTCGCCGTAGTCGACGACCTCGGCGTAGCGCATCTTCACGGCCTGACGCAGGCTGTGGAAAGCGCGCAGGTCGTCTTTGTAGCGGCGCACCTGCTCCTCGGGCGTCCGCTCGTAGAACTGCATCGAGCCCAGCGCGACGCGCAGCGCGCGCGCATAGCCGGTGAGGGCCTCGTAGAAGCGGCGCCGGCGGTCGTCGGGCTCCAGGTGACGCTGCAGGGCTTCGATGTCGTTCTTATTGGCGACGCCCTCGAAGACAGCCCACACATCGGAATGCGCCTGCGGGAGCCGGGCGATCTCCGCTGAGATATCGGCGAACGTGCCCGCGATGTCCTCCACGTCGTACTCGGCGAGGGCATCGTAGAGATTCATGGCCTCGTTGAGCTCACCCAGCACGCCGCGATAGTCGATGATGTAGCCGAAGTCCTTGTTCTCAGCCAGGCGATTGACGCGGGCGATGGCCTGGAGCAGCGTGTGCTCTTTGAGAGGCTTGTCGACATACAGGACAGTATCGCGCGGCTCATCGAAGCCGGTGAGGAGCTTATCCACAACCACGAGGATCTCGACGCCGTCGGCGCGAGCAAAGGACGCGATGGTCTCGCGCAGGTAGCTGTCCTCATCGCCGTAGCGCTCCATCATCCGCTTCCAGAAGGTCTGCACCTCAGGCTCAGGACCGCCCACCTCCTCGTGCCCCTCACGGGTATCCGGTGGCGAGATGACGAGGGCGGCATCGATGCCATTGGCCTGGAGGTGGCGCAGGTATTGGAGGGCGATGTGTTTGGAGGAGGTGGCGAGCTGCGCCTTGAGGCCGGTCCCACGCCAGTTCTCCTCATAGTGTTGCGCCACGTTGTAGGCGATCTCCTTGATGCGCTGCTCGGTGGCGTTGACCGCCTCGCCGCTGCTCATCTTGCGCTTGAGGTCGATCTTCTGCTCGTCCGTCAAGTGGCGGGTGGCGCGCTCGAACCAGCGCTCAAGCTGATCCTTGTCCACGTCTTGCTCGACGACGCGCCCTTCATAGAGCAGGGGGACGACGGCCTGATCGGCGACGGCCTGGCGCATGGGATATTTGTGGATGAAGTCCCCGAAGCGTTTGGCCGTAGACTTCTCGGCCTTGGTGAGCGGCGTCCCGGTGAAACCGATGAAGCAGGCGCGGGAGAACACCCGCTCCATCTTGGCGTGCAGCGAGCCATATTGGCTGCGATGGCTCTCATCGACGAGCACAAACGTATTGGGACCATCGTCCCGGACCTTTTGCCGCGCGGCCTGCTCGAACTTGTTGATGATCGTCGTGATGATATCGGCGCGCTCGTCGCCGGGATCGAGCTGATCGGTCACGAGGCGGACCAGGTGCTTGCCATCCCTGGCCTGGACGACGGACTTACCGCAGGCGTGGAAGGTGCCGTAGATCTGGTCATCGAGATCGACGCGGTCGGTCACGAGAACGACGCGCGGGTTGGCGATGGCGGGATGGAGCGCGAGGGCCTTGGCCAGCATCACCATCGTCAGCGACTTGCCGCTGCCGGTGGTGTGCCAGATCACGCCGCCCGTGCGGGTCCCCTGGGCGTTGAGGTGGGCGACGCGAGCGAGGGTGGCCTTGATCGCGAAGTACTGTTGATAGCGGGCGATCTTCTTGACGCCGCCATCGTAGACGATGTACTGGTAGAGCAACTCCAGCAGGCGCGCGGGCTGTAGCAGCGCGTAGAGGAGGCGATCCTGGTCGGTCGGCAAGCGGTCGCCGAGGTCAGCAACGTGTCGTTTGATACGCCAGGCGTCGGGACGCCAGTCATAGAGGCGATTTTGTGTCGCGGCGTCGAGGGGGCGATTGATCGCAACGTGCACGGCGGGATCGACATCATCCTCTTCGCGCCAGATCGACCAGAACTTCTTGGGCGTCGCGGTCGTAGCGTAGAGGGCATCGTTGCCGCTGAGGGCCATGAGGAGCTGGGAATAGGCGAACAGGTGCGGGATCTCACCGGGCTGCTGATTGCGCAGGGATTGACTCACCGCCTCGGCCACGGCCTTCTCGCCCTGCAAATCGAGGTCCGGCCGCTTGCACTCGATCACGACGAGGGGGATGCCGTTGACGAAGAGCACGATATCGGGGCGGCGCGCGCTGTGGCTGCCCTGCTTCTCGACCGAGAACTCATCGGTGACATGATAGACGTTGTTCTCGGGGTGGCGCCAATCGATATAGTGCAGGCTGAAGCTCTTGCGGTCGCCGTCGATGGCCTGCGTCACGCTGGTTCCGAGGGTCAGCAGTTCATAGAGGCGCGCGTTCGTGACCATGAGACTCTGCAGCGGCTCATCGAGCAGGCGGCCCAGGGCCTCGCGGATAGTGGCGTCGGAGAAGGCGTGCTGGCGCCCCTTGAAGGTGATGGTGTTGTGGGCGCGCAACCACGGCTCCAGGACGCCGGTGAGCACGACGTTTTTCTCCTTGCCGCCGCGGAGGGCCAGCGCCTCGGTGGGGGTGAGGTACTGCCAGCCCAGGTTGATCAGCAGTTGCAGCGCGGGGATCTGCGAGCTGACCACCTCTTTGAAAGCATCGGCGGAGGCCATACGTGACTCCTAACTCCTATTCCTCGTCCACGCGGACACGTACCTGGCCGGTTAGCAGGCGCTGCATCAGGCCTTGTTTTTGCCGTTTCAGTGCTGTCAGCTGGCGTTCGAGCATACCGATTTCGCTATCACAGAGCCGCAGCACTGTTGAGATACGTCGCTGTTCCGCGAGATGCGGGATGGTGACCTTCACCCGTGAGAAGGCGGCGAATTTGAGCGACAGCGTGTCGTCTACCAGACCCTGAGAGTAGCGCCAGAGCAGGTGAATGGTAGGAGGAAACTTCAGCAAGTAGCTCATGAAGGAGATGTCTATCGTTTCTCTTGGCGTACAGATCGTATATGCAGGGCTAACGAGTCCTTCCAGAGGTGAGACAGCAGATACTCCCTGCCACATACGCATGGTGTTATAGCCAAGGTCGCCCTTACAGATGCGCAGGTATTTTGATTTGTCTTCACTCGACGTGTCGCGGCGTTCTACTGAGTCGCGCGGAATAACGCCTTGTTTGCTCGTGATGGACAGCAATGGCAAGTCTATTCGGCCAGTCTCGCGCCGTTCCGTAAACACGTCACCCAACCGAACTTCTTTCCACTGGCAGCCTTGATATTCTGGGAACCTGACCTGCCCCGTGAGCGCCCGTTGCATCAACCCGCGCTTCCGCTTTTGCAGCACGGTGATCAGCCGCTCCAGTGTGCCGATTGCTGTGTCCCATGTGCCGAGGATGTCGGCGATTTTGCGTTGTTCGAGGAGAGGCGGGACATTGATAGGAAGTTCCGATAGGATTGAAGTGCTCAGGTTGAGCATCGTTTGCCCGACGGCGTTACTTGTCAGCCAGGTTATAGCGTGAGGCAGATTAAGATATTGAATTAGAAACTCAGGTAAGACCTCGTCTTGACGTAGCCTGACGCGAAGGGAGCCGGTGCCGCATAGCCACCCATCTTCGTCTGATGATACTAGAGCGCACCGGCCAATCTCTCCCCGCCGTGCAAAGATGATGTCACCGGCTTTCAATAGGTGCCTTGCAAGCTTGTTAGCCGTTTCTTCTGAGGTTCTATTTATCGTGGTGGTGGATATACGAAAACCTACCATGTCTCGCGGCATTACAACGGGAATACCTTTAGATGAGTAGTCAGATGCATGTAACTGACTACCAAACGGACCAGTCTGCAAACCGTCATGTAGAGCTATTTCACCCAGCGTGGACAAGCGCCAACTCGATGTAGATCCGGATTCCCTACTCATCTAGTCCTAGTTCCCGCAAGTGCGAGTGCATCTGTATTCTCAGATCATCGAGTTGCGATTGCAAGCTTTCGATCTCCTTGCCAACTGCGACGATGTTAATCGACTCCTCGCTCTTATACATATCCACGTAGCGGGAAATATTCAAGTTGTAGTCATTCTCGACGATCTCTACTCGTGTGGACACATAAGCATACCCGTCGATGGACGCTCGTTGTCGGTAAGTCTCAAGAATTCTTTCCCGATCCTGATCGCGCAGCACGTTCTGGTTCGTGCCTTCTCGGTAGTCACGGCTGGCATCGATAAAGAGAACGCTATCGTCCTGTTTGTCGCGGCGGAAGATCAAAAGCGCGGCAGGGATCCCAGTGCCGAAGAAGAGATTTCCTGGCAGGCCAATGACCGCATCCAATAGGTTTTCTTCGATTAGCTTCTGGCGGATTTTGCCCTCCGCGCCGCCACGGAACAGGACGCCGTGGGGGACGACGACGCCGACGCGGCCGTGCTGCGACGGGTCCAGGTAGGTCGTCTCGATCATGTGGCTGATGAAGGCATAGTCGCCTTTGCTCGTGGGCGGCACGCCGCGATGGAAGCGGTTGAAGCGATCGGCGGCCGCGTTGTCCGCGCCCCACTTATCGAGCGAGAAGGGCGGATTGGCGACGACGACATTGAAGCGCATCAATGTCTGGCTATCGGTGGTCAGGCGCGGGTCCTTGAGCGTGTCGGTCCACTTGATGTTGTCGGCGGTGACGTTGATGTCATGGAGGAACATATTCATCATGCAGAGCGCCCAGGTCGCGCCGTTGGCCTCCTGGCCGTAAACGGCGTAGTCGGTCGTGCCGACGTGCTTGGCGCACTTGATGAGGAGCGAGCCGGAGCCGCAGGCGGGGTCGCAGATGCGCTCACCGGGCTGGGCGTCAAGGAGGTCGGCCAGGAGCTGCGACACCTCGGGCGGGGTGTAAAACTCACCGGCCTTCTTGCCCGCGCCGCTGGCGAAGCGTCCGATCAGGTACTCGTAGGCGTTGCCGATCACGTCCAGATTGCCGATGCGCGAGGGGCTCATATCGAGGCGCGGGTCGTGGAAATCGGTCAAGAGATTCTTGAGGCGGTCGTTGCGTTGCTGGGTGCGGCCGAGGTTGGCCTCGCTGTTGAAGTCGATATTGCGGAAGACGCCGTCCAGTTTCTCCTTATTGGCGTCCTCGATTTGCTCCAGGGCGATGTTGATCAGCTCGCCGACGTTAGCGGCGTTGCGCTGGTCATAGAGCGCGTAGTAGTCGCAGCCCTCGGGCAGGACGAAGCGCTCGTACTGGAGCTGGCGGCGGATACGGCGGTCGTCGTCGCCGTAGCGCTCACGCAGTTGCCGGTAGTGGTCACGCCAGACATCGGAGATGTACTTGAGAAAGAGCATGACTAGGATGTAGTTCTTGTACTCGGAGGGATCGATCGTGCCGCGGAAGGTATCGCAGGCCTTCCACAGGACGGCGTTGATTTCGTCCTGCCGGATAGCGCCACGCGCGGGCTGTTCGTCAGTTAAGAAAGAGGTCTGGCCAAGCGTCATACCGTCATATTCCGTTGTTCTCGCTAATGATTGTAGTGCGCTACTAGTGTGCTGGGAACGTCCTGTTGTGTCAAGCGGGGGCGGCACGGCGGCAGGGCTCGTGAATTATCCGTGCTGCCAAGGCTCCCGGCGTTGTGTAGGGGCGTATGGCATACGCCCGTGGCCTCGAACGCACGGGCGTATGCCATACGCCCCTACAATAATTCACGAGTCCTGGGCACGGCAGGTACACGCCTTTTTTCGCGCCGGTCTCTACTGGGACCGCCGCCGTCCCGGCGGCCTGTCGTTGCAGGCGACCGTGTTGCAGGTGGCGAACTCTTGGGCCGCAACCGTACGCCGCTCCGCCTCCACGTCATCAAGGAGTTGCCGCCTGATGGCGTGGAGCGACTGCAGCAACGTTTCTGCCTCGTCGGGACTGAAGCCTTCGGCCTGCAGATACGTGCGCGTTTCAGCGATGGCGGACCTGTTCCCCTTTAGCCACTGCTGAGTGATCTCGTACTCCTTGTTAGCTCGAATCATAGGCCCTGTGTCCCTGTCAAGTCGCTGGTGGCTTATCTCAACCTGGAAGATCTCGCGTCCAAACAACGCGCTATGGCGTCAACTGATGGTGACTCACGGTCATGGGGCGCCAGATGCGCGACGAGTATCGCTAATTCATTGTACAGATGATCGCTGACCAACGGAGCCCTCACGAACTCCGTTGGTCAGCGATCCGCGCTTGGTTATAGTGTGCACAATCGTTCTTGATAAAGGTGTTGCATTATTGTAGTTATGAAGCAGTGTTGCATTATTGTAGTTATGAAGCAGTGTTGCATTATTGTAGTTATGAAGCAATGGTATTACAGCACTAATGTTCTAAACGCGATTTCTTCGACTGTCTCGCGGACCTGTAGCGTCCGCAGCAGCGCGCCGTATACCCGCCAGCCGATGAGCGTCATCGACGCGCGCCTCTCCGCCGTGAGTAAGTCACGATTGGCGCACTGGGCTTGCTCATCGAGATGGACGACGTTGAAGAGAACATCATCGTCGTCGTCTTCGAGGGGCGGCAGGTAGAGATACTGCGTGGACTTGAAGCGTACGAGGTTCGACAGGTCGTTTTTGAGCCTGGCGGGATCGGCATAATCGCGGGGCCGCTTAGGCTCCACGCGCAGCAGCATCGCCGTCACACGTCGCTCTGGCACGAGGTCACAGGTGGAGGTCGCGACGACGTAACTGGGATTGCCGACCTGGCGTTGATCGAGCACGTACGCCGCGTCGGTACGCACCACGTCACCTTGTAAAACGTGGAAGACGTCGGGCGGTTGGGGCATAACCGCGACGACGTCCTCGTGATAAATGGGAGCGCGCAGCAGGTGCTCGTTGAGAAAGCTCTGCCGCGCGCCCACGCTCATGCCATCCATGGCCTCCTTGAGCACACGGAGCGCCATATCTCCGTGCGACAAGGGGGCCAGTCTCTGTTCAAGAGCAGCCACATCGGGCTGCCCCGCTACGCTTTTGACCATTCTCTATGTCCTCGATCGTCTAAAGCGTGGGCGCTTGACCCGCGTGGGGTCGAGTTCCACGTCACCCATGTCGACGTCCTCGTCGTGCGTGTCGTCAAAAGTGAGATCGCGCGGGGTAGGCGTTTCCGTCTTCAGATCGGGAAGGCGGTAGGTCAGCTCGGAGAGGTGATCGAGGGCAATCCGCACGCCATCCTGATCGTCCTTGTCCCCGACGCGAAAGGCGAGTTGAATCGCCTGACGCACAAGAACGAGCGCGCCCTGCAGGCGACTGACGTCTCGGGCGAGTCCGTACGTCTTGTTCCACGTCTCCGACCGCACAATGACGAACTCGGCGTCACGAGCACGCAGACGGCCAACCTGATTTGGCCCTACCTTGTTTTTTAGCTCGCTTGCTCCTCCCTTCCGTAGTTGCTCGAGCGATGGCCAGCGCGGACCCGGCTCGAGCGTGAACACATCAGGCTCAGTGGGGCGTTGCATGACATCGGTTACCATCTTGTCGTCTCCTTCGAGGACGCCGCGGACGTGAGGGTCATCACGCCAGCCTCCATACGCCAGCCTCCATACGCCAGCCTCCATTCAGCGCCTCTACCCACTAGTGTACCACTAATAACACCGTATTATCGCCACAAAACGGTGCTATAATGATATTACAGCACCGGACAGCGATGCGGTAGTTGCTTGCCAATCGAAGCGATGAGGACTGTCTCTATCTTTGCCCACCGCCAGCACGACGATGCGCCGCTCCCCGACGACGACCGCGCCGCCCTCGACGCGCATAAAGCGCCGCACAGCCGCGCCAGGATCGGCCGCCTCAAGCGCGGCAGCTAGGATCGCGCGCAGGTCGCGTTCCATGTCAGACATCGTATTTACTGGGAGCGCCGTCGTCGGTCCGCTGACCGTCCAGCCGGCCCACGGTCGCGACCACAGGGTCTGCAACCAGCGATACTCGCGCCCTCACACGTCTGCCGGCTAGAAGCCGGCGCTCCCGCGGGCCAGCAGCTCCCCCTCTCCTGCGCACAGGGAGAGGGGGCCGGGGGGTGAGGGACCTTCACCTCAGCAGCGCCTCCACCGGCTCGCCCCGTATCGAGGCGTCGAGCACCTCCATGGGGTGCGCCATCGGCATGCTCCGGCCCATGCGCTCCAGGGCGGCGCGGATCTGCAACAGGCAGCCGGGGTTCGCGGTGACGAGCAGTTGGGCGCCGCTGTCGAGCACGTTGCGCGCCTTGCGCTCACCCAACTCCATGGCCGGACCCGGCTCGACCATGTTGTAGACGCCGGCCGAGCCGCAACAGATCGTGGACTCACGCGGGACCTCCCTGAGCTGCAGGTCCAGGATGCCCTTGAGCACGTCGCGCGGCTGCCGCTTGATGCCCTGCGCATGCGCTAGATGGCAGGCGTCGTGGTAGACGGCGGTCAGCGGCAACGGGTGACGCGCCGCCGCCGGCCCCAACTCGGCCAGCCACTCCGAGGCGTCGCGCACCCCTGCGGAGAAACGTTTGGCCTTCTCGGCGTAGGCCGGATCGTCGCGCAGCAGATAGCCGTACTCTTTCATCGAGGAGCCGCAGCCAGCCGCGTTGACCACGACGGTATCGAGGCCCAGCCGCCCGAACGTGTCGATGGTCCGGCGCGCGAAGCGCTGCGCCTCGGCCTCGCGGCCGGCGTGCATGGAGAGCGCGCCGCAGCAGCCCTGGCCCGGCGGAGCTACCACGGTGCAGCCGTCGGCAGCGAGCACGCGCGCGGTGGCCGCGTTGACCCCTGGGAAGAACACGCGTTGCACGCAGCCGAGCAACAGGCCAACCTTGGCGCGACTTTCGCCCTGTGCGGGGGTCCATGCCAGCGTCTTTTCCGGCACGCCGGACACATCGGGCGCTAGCGACTCCATGGCCCGCATCCGCGCGGGCAGGCGCTGTATGATGCCGGCGCGGTCGAGCAGGCCGCGCAGCCGCAGCCGCTGGTACAGGGCGAGCCCCGGCGTGAGCAAGCGCAGCCGCTCCGGGTAGGGAAAGAGGCTGAACACGAGTTGCCGGAACAAGCGATCCTCGGGCGTGCGTTGGTAGCGCCGCTCGACCTGCTGGCGCGTGGCTTCGATCAGCTTGTCATACTGCACGCCGGAGGGGCACGCCGTCACGCAGGCCATGCAACCCAGGCACTGGTCAAAGTGGCGCGCCATCGTGTCGTCCAGCGCCTCGCCCTGCAACCCCTCGTTCATGAGGTAGATGCGCCCACGCGGCGAGTCCATCTCTTCGCCCCACAACACATAGGTCGGGCACGAAGGCAGGCAGAACCCGCAGTGTACGCAGTCATCGACGAGGTCTTGCGCGGGCGGATGATGCGCGTCGAAGGCCGGCGCCACGCTACTGCCGCTCTCGCGGCGGCCCCGCCCGGTTATGGCGTGCGCCGTCTTGGCTCCATCGACGCCCACGGCCTGCGCGAGGTCGAGCGGATGGCCGGCCCCACCCGCCTGCGCGGCGGCGCGCTCATGGGCCGGTTCGCGCGCGTCATCCGTTGGCGCGCCATGTGTCCAGACGCCCCGTGGCTCCAGTGTCATGGTTAGATCCCTCCCACAAAGCGTCCCGGATTCAAGATACCCTCGGGGTCGAAGCGCTCCTTGACGCGCCGCATCAGCGGCAGGGCGTCCCCGATAGGGCCCCACACATCTATGCTGTCTTTTATGTCGAGTGGAGCTTGCAATACGACGACGCTACCCTCGGCGCGTGCGACATGTGCGCGCAATTCGCCCAGCAATTCCCCGATAGAGCCTGCGTCGCCGCCGGAGAGCCCAACAAAGGTCACACCCGTCCCGGCGTGCCCGGCGACATGCGGCTCGATACCCCGCGTATGCGCCAACTCCACGATACTTTCCAGTATGGTAGGCAGAGCGGTGGGCAGGTGCGTGAGCTTGAGGCCCACGTCGTCGCCCTGCCACGGGTATGCCCGCGCATCGCGCCACAGCGCGTCCTGCTCGCCGGCGTCGACGATACGTGCGGCGCCGTGCACGCCCAGCAGACGCGCCGCCGTCGCCGCTTGCGCCGCGACGCCCGGCTCGATGCCCTCGAACAGAATGGACAGGGCGCCCTCACCCCCCGCCCCTCTCCCGTGCGCGGGAGAGGGGAGCCGCCCCAGGGTCCGTCCTCCGTGTCGTGGGATCTGCCCCTCTCCCCACCGCACGCCAGGCGTCTCCCCCTCTCCCGCGGGTAGGGAGAGGGGGCCGGGGGGTGAGGGACTCTCCCCCTCTCCCGCGGGTAGGGAGAGGGGGCCGGGGGGAGAGGAGCGCCTCCCCTCTCCCGCGCACGGGAGAGGGGTCGGGGGTGAGGGCCATTCCCAGCGCAGTTCCAGCGCGTCGAGCACGAGCGGGCTCCCCGGCGCGTGCAGCAGATCCTGCACGGCGGCGCCGGCGGCTTCCGGCGAGGCGAGCGCGACGGCGACGGTACGCCGCGCGGCGGGCAGCGGGTACAGCCGCCAAATCGTCTCCACGACGACGCCGAGCGTACCAAGCGACCCCGTGAACAGCTTGCACAGGTCGTAGCCGGCCACGTTCTTGACCACCTTGCCGCCCGCTTTAGCGACCGTGCCATCGGCCAGGACGACCGTGACGCCGATCAGCAGGTCGCGCACGGTCCCATAGCGCAAGCGCAGGGGACCCGAGGGATTCGCGGCGACGATACCGCCGAGCGTGGCCCCCACTTCGGGCGGGTTGAGCGCCAGCCGCTGCCCCGCCGCGCCGACGGTCGCCTGCAATGTTTCCAGCGTCACGCCGGCTTCGGCGCGTACCACCAGGTCGCCGGCGGCGTGCTCCAGCACGCGGTTCAGGCGCGCCGTGCTCAGGATCAGATCGAGTCGTCGCGGCGTGGCGCCCCAGCCCAGCTTAGTCCCCCCACCCCTGGGCGCGACGGCCAGCCCGGCGCGGTGCGCCAGCCGCAGCAGCGCACTCACCTCTTCAACCGAGCCGGGTTCGACCACGAAGCGCGGCCGCGCGCCGTCTATCGCGTCGCCCTCGGCGGCCTCACGCGCGTAGCCACGGCCGGCGATGTCTTGCAGGGCGACCAGCGTCACGGAACCTGTATCGGCCGCCATCACAGACGCTCCGCCAGGCCCGCCGCCTCGAGGGGATGCGCGTGGTACGGCCCTGGGACCTCACCACACAGGCGCGGCGTGGGGAAGACCTTGCCGGGGTTGCACAAGTGCGCGGGGTCAAAGGCGCAGCGCACCAACTGCATCGTGTCCATGTCGGCGTCGGAAAACATTTTGGGCATGTATTTTTTCTTGTCCGCGCCGACGCCATGCTCGCCCGTAATCGACCCGCCGTGCTTGAGGCAGGTCAACAGAATCTCGCCGGACAACTCCTCGGCGTCCTCGGCCTGCCCCGCGATCTCGGCGTCGTAGAGCACCAGCGGATGCAGGTTGCCGTCTCCGGCGTGGAACACGTTGGCCACGCGCAGGCCGCGCTCGGCGCCAAGCGCGGCGATCTCGCGCAGGACCGCTGGGAGTTCGGTGCGCGGGATCACGCCGTCCTGCACGTAGTAGTCGGGGCTGATGCGGCCGACCGCCGCGAAGGCCGCCTTACGCCCCTTCCAGAACAGGGCGCGTTCGTCGTCGTCGCGCGCGATGCGGATCTCGGTCGAGCCGTTCTCTTGACAAAGCCGTTCAACCGCGACGAACTGGTGCGCGACCTCGGCGGTCGGTCCATCCAGTTCGACGATCAGAAGCGCTCCGGCGTCCATGGGGTAGCCGGCGTGCACCGCCGCCTCGGCCGCCTCCATCGCCAGCGCGTCCATCATCTCCACGGCGGCGGGCACGATCCCGGTAGCGATGATACCCGAGACGGCGGCGCCGGCCTCGTCAGTACTGGGGAACGCCGCCAGCAGGGTGCGCACATCCTCGGGCTTGCGCACGATGCGCAGCGTGACGCGTGTGGCTACGCCGAGCGTGCCCTCGGAGCCAACGAAGGCGCCCAGCAGGTCATAGCCCGGCGCGTCGGGGGCCTTACCGCCCAGGTGGACCGTGGCGCCATCGGCCAGCACGACCTCCAGGCCGGTGACATGGTTGGTGGTGAAACCGTACTTGAGGCAGTGCGCGCCGCCGGAGTTCTCGGCCACGTTCCCGCCGATCGAGCAGACGAGTTGGCTCGATGGGTCGGGCGCATAGTAGTAGCCCTGTGGCGCGACCTCCTCGGTGACCCACAGGTTGATGACGCCTGGCTCCACGGCGACGCGCCCGTTGGGGATATCCACCTCCAGAATGCGACGCATCTTGGCCAGCACGATCAACACGCCCTCCTGCACAGGGAGCGCGCCGCCGGAGAGACCCGTCCCCGAGCCGCGCGCCACGAAGGGTACGCCCAGTTCGTGGCACACCCCGACGGCGCGGCGCACGCCCTCGGCGTCCTCGGGCAGCGCGACGAGGCTGGGAACCACACGATAGCCGGCCAGTCCATCGCACTCGTAGGTGCGCAGTTGCTTGTGCTCGGAAATGACGCCTTGCGGCCCCAGCGCCGCCGTCATCTTCTGGATCAGAACGTGTCGGTCAACCATATTAGCCTCTCAACAAACCTACCTTCGACTCCAGTTGGGCTCTTTGCCGAAGAAGCAAAGAGCCCAACCGCATCGCTGTAGGGCCGTATCGCCATACAGCCCTGTTTGATTAAAATTGCCCCAACGCCATGCGGAATGTAGGGGCGTATCGCGATACGCCCCTACATTCCGCATGGACGCGTATAGGCGTATAGGGTAATCGGACAGGGCTATACGGATATCTCACTCCTCGTTGCTCTTCATACTACTACAACCACGCGTACATGCGACACAGCGCGACCGGCGCGCGGGGGCCGCGACTGTGCGTTTCGGTCAACAGCACGATATCGCCGTGAACAGCCGGTATGTCGGCTTCGACAAAAGGGTAAACTGGCTCTTTTGTACAGGCAGCATGGCGTCTTTTCTAGTTACACTGCGTGTAGAGTGTGTAGACAACGCTTTGGTAGCGTATAGGGGTAACGAGCGGAGAGGAGTGTCGATGGCTGAATGCCCAGAGTGCGCGGCGCGCGTCCCGGTACAAGATGTGTTGCAGGGCGAGATCCTGCCTTGCCCGGAGTGTGGGGCCGACCTGGAAGTCGTCGCCGTTTCGCCGGAGCCCAAGCTGGCCCTGGCGCCCCAGGAAGAGGAAGACTGGGGCGAGTAGCGTTACGATAGGTAAGTAGTAGTTAGTACATAGTAGACAGTAGTTAGAAGCATTCTATTTACTAACTGCTAATAACAGACTCCGAGGGGAAGAGTAAGCGCGATACTAGTCTGGTGACAGAGAGCCGCGGCGCTGTGATGCGGTACCGGACAACGCGCTGAACAAGGACCCCGAGTCGCCACCCCAACAGGACCGCTCCCCGACGAAGGAAGCGCCCCCAGTAGGCGTGGCCGGTCGGCCCCCGTTACCACGGGCCAAGGTATCGGATGTTCCCACGTTCACGTTGCGTGTTCTCTGTGGATATGTCCCGTACTTGCTAAGGCCGGCGCCGCGAGGCGTCCGGCGTCATAGGGTGGTACCACGAGCTAACCCCTCGTCCCTTGAGCGACAAATCTGTCGCTCAAGGGACGAGGGGTTTTTTGTTTACTCGACTGTTGTGATTTGCGATGGTAGGGGCGTGCTGTTACCCTCCAAGGGCAGAAACCGTGAGGAATGAAAGGAAAGGAAGACGCCCTGATGCAACTGCCCCTTGTCGCGCCGGCTCCGCT